>Ga0302310_10003317_pt1 | contig 12601 bp, 11 predicted proteins | sample III_Palsa_N1_2_FD_200451 | JGI IMG/M metagenome (GOLD analysis project Ga0302310, IMG submission 200451) | Peat permafrost microbial communities from Stordalen Mire near Abisko, Sweden - III_Palsa_N1_2 | ecosystem: Environmental > Terrestrial > Soil > Palsa > Peat permafrost | place: Sweden... | reverse complement strand
CGGCGTCTTCAAACTCAAAGATGACAAGACCGGCAAGACGCTGGATCTGGAATTCATCGACACGCACCAGCCGATCCGCCAGCTCGATGACAACGGGCACTTCTTTGCCTGCACGGATTTTCGCGTCGTCGGCACCAAGGACCAGATCTACGACATCGATTTCTGGGTCAATGACAAGGATGGCACCCTGAGCGTCGAGCAGACCAAGGTGCACAAGGTGCCCGAGCTCAAGGACGGCCAGTACGTGCAGGTGCCGCGCTACGAGTGGAAGGACGTCGGCAGCTCACACGTCGTGCCCTGAGGAGCGCCGGGGGCGATGAAGGGCTGACCGGTTCGTTCTCAATCCCAAGACCAAGGTGCCCGCGACAGTGAGCGTGGCCCAACGCAACAGCGGCCTTGTTTTTGTCGCCCACAATCTGATGAATGGATTTACTGACGCCGGGATCGACAACGCCTGCCACATTGGCAGCCTGGTGGGCGGTTTCGGCATGGGCTGGCTGCTGGCGCGGCCTCTGGAGAGCGAGGCTCGCGAGCAGGAGTGGCCTGGAGTGTCGGTTGCTCTCAGCGCGGCGATCGCCGCGTTGATCGCGCTGTCGTGGCCTTTGACTCACCCGAGCCCAGAGAAACTTGCGGCGCGTCAGTTTCGACATGATCTCAGGCCGTTCGTCGACGCCGAGTCCAGAGCGATGAAGCTCACCACGCAGCTGGATCAACAGCGGAGCCACGGCACGATCAGCGATGAGCAATGGGGTAGACGAATACTGGCTGATGTCCTGCCGCTGTGGCAGGAAGCCTTGGATGACGTGGTCACGGTCCAGGTGTCGTCCCAGCCCAGTATCGCGGCCGTTAAACATGCGCTACTCAGCCACGTGCAATCGCGGCAATTAGGCGTCGAACTGAGCGGCGAGGCGGCGAGGGACCGCGATAAAGCCAAAACCGACCGGGCTCGGCGGGTGCTTCAGAGCAGCGACACCAAGGCGAATTTGGCTGCAAAGCTTCTGAACGCGAACCCTTAATAGTCCTGCCCCGGCCGGGGAGTTGATCCTAACGCCCCGCCCTTGCGACCCAGCGCTCGCCGCCGGGCTGCCGCGCGGCCGGCCGGCAGTGAAGCCGATATACTGATTTCCGCTCAGGTATGAGGGGTGGGACGTGCCGTTGACGGGACGCGTATGGCGCTGGACGTTTGCCGTGCTGTTGCTGGCGGTCTCGACCGCGCTGAACCTGTGGGTCCACCGCGTCACCGGGGGACGCACACCGTTTCAGCCCTTCTATCCCGCCATCATCGCCATCGGGTTCGCCTCGGGCACGGCGCCTGGACTGCTGGCGCTGGTCTATGCCGTGTGTTTCGTCGGCTATTCCTGGCTGCTGCCACCGACTCTTTTCAGCGGCACTCCGGGTGAGATCGCGACCCTGGGTCTGTTTGCGCTGGGCGCGGGTCTGGGACTGGGCGTTGCGGCCGCCGCACGTCACCTGATCCTCGATCAGCGCCGCACGCGTGTTCGCATCGATGCGGCGCTCCAGGCCGCCAGCGACGCCGAGCAGCGTTTCCAGGTGGCACTCAAGGGCGGCTCGATCATCGCTTGGGCCTGCGACGCGCAGCAGCGCTATACCTGGGTGTACAACCCGGGCGCCGGATTCAAGGTCGAGGATTTCGTGGGACGGCGGATCGGTGAGGTACTGCCGCGCGAGACCTACCCCGCCTTCGCCGAAGCCGTGGACCGGGTCTTCATGACCGGGCGCGGCGAGCGGTTGCCCGTGGTGCTCGAGTACGGTGGCCAGCGCCTGCACTACCTCTCGAACATCGACCCGGTCTTCGATGAGAGCGGGCGGGTCATCGGCCTCGTGGGCGCGTCAGCCGATACCACCGATCTGAACCGCGCCCAGGAGTCCGTGCGCCACCGCGAGCAGCAGCTGCGCACGATCAGCGATGCGCTGCCGGTGCTGATCGCCTTTGTCGACCAGTCGCACCACTATCGGTTCAACAACGCGGCCTCCGCGCGCTGGCGCCAGCGCAGCCGCGCCGAGATCACTGACCACCACGTGCGCGAGATCCTCGGTGAGCAGGCTTACGAACGCGTGCGCCCCAGCCTCGAGCGAGCGCTGGCCGGCGAGACCGTGCGCCTGGAGACGACCCTCGACTACCCGGACATCGGCGAGCGCGATGTCGATGTGACCTACATCCCTCAGAGTTCCAGCGGCATCGTCAGCGGCGTGGTCGTGTTGACGGAGGATGTCTCCGAGCGCAAGCGCCACGAGGCCGCGCTGCGCGCGCAGGAGCGCCGCTGGCACGCCATGTTCCAGGCGCAGCCGGAATGCGTGACCGTCGTGGCTCCCGCTGGCCACATCATCGACATCAACCCGGCAGGACTGGCGTTGCTGGAGGCGGAATCGATCGAGAGCCTGCGCGGCCGCACCATCGAGGAACTGATCGACCCTGAGCATCTGCCGCTGCTGCGCGCCCAGCATCAGGCGGCGTTGGCCGACCGGCCGCTCGAGCAGCCAGGAGAGCTTGCGATCGTGGGGCTTCGCGGCACGCGTCGAACCCTGGAATCCCGCGCCGTGCCGCTGCACGATGAAGCCGGCCGCGTCATCGCGGTGCTGTCGGTGACGCGCGATGTCAGCGAACGTCGGCGCAGCGAGCAGGCATTGCACGAGGCGGATCAGCGCAAGGATGAATTCCTGGCCACCCTCGCGCACGAACTGCGCAACCCCATGGCGCCGATCCGCTACGCCGCGGCAACCCTGCGCCCGGGCGCTCCCGAGACCACGATCCAGCACGCGCGCGGCGTGATCGAGCGCCAGGCAGCGCAAATGTCGCGCTTGCTCGATGACCTGCTCGACATGAGCCGCGTGACGCGCAATGTAATTGAACTCAAGCGCAAACGGCTGGATCTGCGCGATCTGGTCGGCGAAGCCACCGAGATGGCCAAGCCCGTGCTCGCCAATCTGCAGCATCGCCTGACCGTCTCGACGCCGCCCAATCCCCTCTGGGTGTACGCCGACGGCACGCGGCTGCTGCAGGTCATCGGCAATTTGATCGATAACGCGGCCAAGTACACCGAGCCTGGCGGCAGCATCGAGATCCGGCTGGATGCCGCGACTGGTAACGCGGTGATGTCGGTGCGGGACTCAGGCATCGGCCTCTCGCCCGAGATGATTCCGAAGGTGTTCGACCTATTCTCGCAGGTGCACAAGTCGGTCGATGCCACGCGCGGAGGCTTGGGCATCGGACTCTCGGTGGTCAAGCGGCTGATCGAACTGCACGGCGGGTGCATCGAGGTGGCGAGCGCGGGCCTGCGCCAGGGGGCCACCTTTACCGTGCGCATGCCGCTGGCGCCCGCGGCAGCAGATTCGCTGGAGGCCACGGGGCTGCACAAGGTAGTGCCCATGTTCAAGGCCCGGCCGCACATCCTGGTGGTCGATGACAACCGCGATGCCGCCCAGACGCTGGCCGAGATGCTCCGCAGCGAGAGCTTCCCGGTGGCGGTCGCCTTTGACGGCGCCAGCGCACTGGCCGCTTTCGACAGGATCAAGCCCGCCGTGGTGCTGCTCGACATGGGTCTGCCGGACCTCCACGGCACCGAGGTGGCCCGGCAGATGCGGCAGCTCCCGGCAGGCCGCGATGTCCAGATCATCGCGGTGACCGGCTGGGGCCAGCCCGAAGACCGCGAACGCACCCGCCAGGCAGGCGTCGATCTGCATCTTGTCAAACCCGTGGACCCCGGCGATCTGCTGCGGCTGCTCAGCCAGCGCCTGGCCGAGGACGGCTGGACCCGCGCGCCCACTGCCGAGGGAGCTTAAGGCGGTGGTCCTACAGACAGCCCCGCCGTAGGTATTATCCTCACTGCACTGACAATGGATGAGGAATGCCCCGAATGAAGACCCTGACCCGCTTTGCGGCCGCCTCGGCCCTGCTGTTCGCCCTGGCCGTGCAGCCGGCCGCCGCCACGACCTCCGCGGAGGCCATTGCCACGTTCAGGGACGCGGGCGCCAGCAGCGCTTATTTTTCAAGGAGTTATGCCTACGCCGTGTTCCCCAGCATCGGCTCGGGCGCGGTCGGATTGGGTGGGGCCTTTGGCAAGGGCCGCGTTTACGTGCACGGCAAGCACGTCGGTGACACCAAGATGGGACAGCTCAGCATCGGCTTCCAGGCCGGCGGCAAGGCCTACAGCGAGATCATCTTCTTCGAGGATAAGCGCGCGCTGGATGAATTCGAGACGGGTAACTTCGAATTCGGTGCCGACGCCAGCGTCGTGGCCATCACCGCCGGCGCCAATGCGGATGCCGCCACCAATGGCGCCAGCGCCGGCGCCAGCGCCAATTCCGGCGATGCCACCACCCGCGCAGGCGGGTTCTACAAGGGCATGGCGGTGTTCACCATCGCCAAGGGCGGACTGATGTACTCGGCCGCAATTGCCGGGCAGAAGTTCACATACACACCCCTCTAAACGGCGTTCGAGCCCGTTCAGAGGAGTGGAGGCTAGGGTCGGAATCGAACCGGCATAGACGGCTTTGCAGGCCGCTGCATGACCATTCTGCCACCTAGCCTGCTTGGGGCACCTGACTCTTGCGTGTCGGTGGCATTCTATGCAACGAGGGGGGGACAAACCCTTGACGCAATTCTCACCAAACAGGCATTTAATAATTCATTGGAGCGGGAAACGAGGCTCGAACTCGCGACCTCAACCTTGGCAAGGTTGCGCTCTACCAACTGAGCTATTCCCGCACCGGCAAGGGCGGCATCTTAAGTCGACTCATACGTAAGTCAAGGCGGGGAAGAGACTTATGTGATGCCTGAATGGCAGTATTAGATATTGAATCGATGGAGATTTCTGGTTCCCAACAAGCGGCGCTTACAAGTGGGCACCATTACAATTTAAGAAGGGTTGATGCTTGGGACCGTCTTTCAGCGCACAGATATCTATCGAGTACTCCACCAGTTGTAGCGCTGCTTGGCGCATAGCCGTTAATGAGCCCGATTTCCATTCACTGCATCGTATTAGCCGCCGGCGGCTCAAGGCGCTTTGGGTCTCCTAAACAACTTGTGCGCATCGATGGAAAGTCCTTATTGCAGACCACTATCGGGCATGCCACAGATTCCCTCGGCTCGGCAGTCACGGTCGTGTTAGGGGCGCATGCAGCTGAAATTGTAGAGACACTCCTTCCAAACAGTGCAAGCGTGCTTATAAATAGAAACTGGCAGGAAGGAATCGCAAGTTCTATTCGAGCAGGTGTGGGTGGTCTCCCGGGCGCGTGCAATGGAGCGATGCTTGCCCTAGCTGACCAGCCACTTGTGGGAAGCCAGATTTTTCAGAGATTGATCGCCGCCTGGCGTCGACTTCCAAGGCAAATCATAGCCTCGCAATTTGCGAGTACTACAGGCCTGCCTGCCATATTTCCACGCTGGTGTTTCACGGATTTGTTGACACTCCGGGGTGACCAGAATGCGCAGGTAGTAATCCGCAGATACACCAATCATGTTGTGCGACTCGCACACCCAGAGGCGCAAGTCGATATCAACTACCCAGAAGACCTACTGGAAATTCCCGTGGCGAATACAACAGGTCCCGAGTAGCTGAGAGCAATGCGGGCCAACATCACCGGAGCTGAGCGACTCAGGTCGTCTGTCGGTTCGATCAACGTGAAGCGATTCCCCCACCCGTCATGGCAGCGGTTCCAACGCCGCCCCCGGTCATAGCTGTCGTGCCCACGCCGCCACCTGTCATAGCCGCGGTTCCAACACCACCCCCGGTCATAGCTGTCGCGCCCACGCCGCCACCTGTCATGGCCGCGGTTCCAACACCACCCCCGGTCATAGCTGTTGTGACCACGCCGCCACCTGTCATGGCGGTGGTTCCAACGCCACCCCCGGTCATAGCTGTCGTGCCCACGCCGCCACCTGTCATGGCGGTGGTTCCAACGCCGCCCCCGGTCATAGCTGTCGTGCCCACGCCGCCACCTGTCATGGCAGCAGATTTGATGCCTCCGCCGGTCATGGCGGCTTTACCGAGGCCCCCGCCCGTCATTGCTGCAACTTTAAATCCACCGCCAGTCATAACGGCCGTATAAGCGTTGTCACCAAACGCAGTTGCAAGTACAACGCCCTTTACAAGGGGCTGCGAACCTGCGATAGCAATTACATCGCCTTGAGCGGGGGGAGCAAATTCTGAATTCGCTAGCTGATTGGTATAGTCGACGGTCGCCCCGTCGACTTGAATGCGCCCCAACGCAGGATTCGTGTCCGATACCATCCCCTTAAGAAAAACCGGATCCCCACTGCCACCGAGGGCAGTTGTTCCCTCGACGTATGTGTCAGTCATCGAGCCATCAGCCGAGAGCACACCGTAGATATTTACAACTTCTCCAATGGCTAATCCTTCGGTCGAAGTCTCAAAGTCCTTGCCGAGCACCGTGACGATACCGGCCCCAACATGCTGAATGGGAGCCGAGAGAAGTAGTTCTCTCCCCTCGAAACCGTGTGCTGCGGACGCGTTCACGACAATCGCGGCGATCGCGACGCCTAGAGAATTGAACTTCGACATCTTCCACACTCCCATCAATTCTTTCGCACTTAGATATTTTTGATTTACTACGTAAGGCTCAATTCGAGCCTTGAACTCAACTCGCGTTCGCTATCGTCACCGCGTTTTCATTGTTGGATGCTGGTCTCTCTTCAAAAAAGAACATACATACTCCACATCGCATTCCTGCGGGATCACTCGCGTCTGCTTCCTCAGCCTCCAACCAACGATCCATTTGCTCAAGAAATGGCAATGCCGTTGTATGCAAATGACTCAAGACGCGTTCGCGAAAGGAGGGAGCAACAGGCTCGACTGTTGTCAACACGCGCTCGAAATATGCGGGCTGATCCGGCTTACGCAACAAGTTGTGCGCAAAATTGGAGTTAAGCGCACCCACATATCGGCCAAGTCGAGCGATGCGCGAAACGTCGACGCCAGATGGGACGTAAGTTCGGCTGATGCAGCGGACGAACTTATTTGCGTGAACCTCAACACAACCCGATGCGAGAAGCTCATCTAGGACCAGACTCGAATCGCTACCTGGCACGCTCGCATCAACAAGCTCTTTAAACGTTTTGAAATTTCGCTCCGGCTGCAGAGACAGATCCAGCGGTGCGCCGTATGGCGTTCCAAATCGGGAATCGTCATGCCACATCGCGAGCAAGCCAGACAATTGATCCAACTTGCGCGTACTACGATTTCTTTGTTGATGGCGTTGCGCCTGTCTCGCCAACAACGCGTCAACTTCGCCACGAGGCAACCCGGCCATTAGCGCGAGGCGTGCGGCGCTTGGGGGTCGGCCTTGTTCTCGTAAACGTGAAGAAAGCGTCTCTAAATATAGAGTCTTGAGAACCTGACCCACATCATTAGGAGTGACGCCGTAACTGAGAACTACGGGCATGAGAGGTCGCAACAGCTCCTCAATTGCGTCCAGAAACGCACCGCGCTCGGAAGCTTCGTGATCAGTTGCCGTCACAGCCCTACCTGCTCGTCAAGCGACTTGAGTCGCGTATCTATTTAATATTGTTTGACAATATCTGCCAGAGCAAGCTCTGTCAACGCGGCCAGCAGCGGGCTAGCGCCCCCCCAGTCGTGCGTGCGCCAGCACCTCAACCGCCCTCAAGGCGCTCTGAAAGCTTTTGGCGCAGCTCCGGCTGGGCAACCGGCTTGATTTGTAGCGTCTATCGGGGAAGCGCGTGCGAGCAGAAGAGGATTTATCCCGCAACAAGAATGGGTTGCGATGACAAACTCGGCGCGACCTCACTTTGCTGCATATATCGCTAGTCTGAGATACCGGTGGCGGGGTAATCGCCTGAATTTCAGAGCAACCGCGTCGGAATGCTGCAGCGCGATCGCGCCTCAGTTAACCGGGGTAAATTGGGCGGAACCCCCTCTGAACGGACTTGCTGGATAGAGGACTCCTAAGTCATCACCGAGAGATGACGCGATCGAAGTTGTGCGCACATTTGGGGCCACGTGTCGTCTGGTCGGGACCCTACCGCGCGCGAAGCTTTCCCCTTCGGCATTGAAAAAATCGTATCGCATAGGTCGGGAAGTAGTGGTGCGAGAAGCGAAAGAGGATTAGTCGAACTTCTCTGATCCCACGCGTGGAGATCTGGAAAACATACACTTGGGCACTGATACACTAGTGGGGTATAGTATATGTCCTCCATAGACGCCCTTCGTATGCCTGCCGTACGGTGATTGTGATTCATGCTGCAGCGATCGGCCTTCAACTCCGTACATGTCCGCTTCCGCCTTCGTGGCTGGCTCTACCCTGTGCTTTCTGTCTCAGCCGCGGTGGCACCGCCCGTCCCGGCCCAATCAGTGACAGATGCGTCCGGGACCTCCGACGCACCGACCTCGCTGGGGCCCAGCTCCCGCCTGCCTCAGGTTGTGGGCGCCCAGTACACCTTCATTCTGCAGGACCAGAGCGCCCTCACCTCTCCGTATGCCGAGCACCTGAGCCTCGATCCCAAGGGAGATACTCAGCCCACCAATACGGTAGGTCTCTATATGGGCTGGGCGCCACTCAACTGGCTGCAGGCGTATGTCGATGTCGAGCGCTTCGTCGGCGCCGGCGTCAGCAACGCCACCGGTCTCGCCGGACTGACTAACGGCGATGTGGTGCGAGAAGGGGCCGCCGGGCTCAAGAAGGAGTTCTATTTCGCGCGCGACTTCCTGCGTTTCATGCTGCCCCTCGGCGACGCCGTCACTGCCGTAGATCGCGCCAAGGACCAGATCGCCGGTGGCGAAGCCTCGACCCGCCTGGAGATGAAAGTCGGCCGCATGGCCGTCAATGACGATTTCGACAACAACCGCTATGCCGGGGATCCGCGCGGGGAATTTCTGAACTGGTCACTCTGGGCTAACACAGCCTGGGACTATGCCGCCAACACGCGCGGCTACACCGATGGCATCGTCGTCGGGTTCGTGAGTTCCGCGTGGTCGCTCAAGTACGGCATCTACAAGATGCCCGTCTATGCCAATGGTCAGCAGCTGGTGAGTTCACTGACACGCGCCAACGGCCAGAACTTGCAGCTCACGCTGTCGGATCTGCCGACGGGCACAATCGTACGGCTGCTCGGATTCTTTAATACGGCAAGCATGGGTCTGTATCGCCAGGCGCTCGAGACCGCCGCGGCCGATCACACGATCCCGAACATCGTCGCGGACGACAAGCCCGGGCGCCAGAAGCACGGCTATGGGCTCAACCTCGAGCAACCTATCGCGGATCAAGGCGAGACTGGCGCCTTCCTGCGCTGGGGATGGAATGACGGCAACGAGGAAAGCTTTGCCTTCACCGAAGTCGACGAACTCGTGAGTTTCGGCGGTCAGCTCTCAGGCGTTCACTGGCGCCGGCCGGATGATCGCTTTGGGCTGGCCGTCGCCAGCGAGAGCCTGGATGCGCCGCACGAGCAATACCTCGCCGAAGGCGGCAATGGATTTCTGCTCGGCGATGGACGGCTCAACTATGGGCACGAGCAGATCCTCGAGGCCTACTACCGAATCGAATACACCTGGCCGCAGCGCCCCGGCCCGATTCACTGGCAATTAAGCCCCGATTTCCAGTACATCCAAAACCCGGGCTACAACCGCGATCGCGGTCCGGTGCATGTCTGGGGCGTGCGCTTTCACCTGGAATACTGACTCAGGCTGCTCACCCGCGCTGATTCACTTCGACGGTAACGTGGGTGAGTTCCTCGTGCTGCGCCAGCAGTAGCCGGATCTCATCGGGCGAGACTGCACCCTCCGCCTCCACGCTCAGTACACAGGCAAACTTGCCGCGGCCCACACGCCACACGTGCAGATCCTCGATGGTCGCCGGCACGCTGCAGCGGCAGAGCGCATCGCGGATCTCGGCCACCACGGGAGAGTCCATCTCCGCATCGAGCAGTATGCGACCCGTATCGCGCAACAGGGTAAAGGCCCATGCCGCCACGATGACGCTGCCAATGATGCCCATGACCGGGTCCAGCCACACAGCCCCCAGGAATTTGCCGCCAGCCAGCGCGCCAATCGCCAGCAGTGAAGTGACGGCATCGGCCGCGACATGCACGTAGGCCGAGCGCAGGTTCAGATCGTGATGATGGGCGTGATCGGTTTTCGCGCGTGTGGGTGCAGCTGCATGCGCGTGGTGCGAGTGGTTGTGCTCGTGCCCATGATCGTGAGCATGAGAATGAGCGTGTCCGTGCGAATGGCCATGGCCCGCCCCACCCGCCCCTGCCAGCAGCCATGCGGACGCCAGATTCACCAGCAAGCCCAGGCAGGCAATGCCGATGGCCTCATTGAAGGCGATCGGCGCGGGGTTCATGAGGCGGCTGACGGACTCATAGCCCATGTAGACCACGACACCCACCAGGAAGATGGCGCTGGTATAACCACCCAGGATCTCGATCTTCCAGGTGCCGAAGGCAAAGCGCTCATCGCGCTGCAGACGCCGCGCCAACGTGTACGCCGCAGCCGAGAGCCCCAGCGCGATGGCATGGGAGCTCATGTGCCAGCCATCGGCGAGCAGCGCCATCGACTTGTAAAGCCACCCGGCCCCGATCTCCAGCACCATCATCATGACGGTCAGCAACACGACCAGCCGCGTGCGCTGCTCGGCCAGCGGGTTGACGTCATTGAATTCGTGGTTGTGGCGCATGTGTATACTGTACCAGAGTATGGTATTTTAGGCGCCCCGGGAGAGTATCCATGGCTCACATTCTCAGAAACAAGGCTCGCCTGCTGGCACGGGTGCGGCGTATGCGCGGCCAGACCGAGGCGCTCGAACGCGCCCTCAGCCAGGATCAGGAATGCACTGCCGTGTTGCAGCAGATTGCCGCGGTTCGCGGCGCGGCCAATGGCCTGATGTCGGATGTGCTCGAGGAGCACCTGCGCGAGCACCTGGGGCCGCAAGCCGGGTCCGTCAATCAGCGTGAACGCGACCTGATCGAAGTCGGACAGATCGTGCGACGCTATCTGCGCTGATCGACGTTGTAGCGTCCGCCGGGATCCGGCGACGGCAGATCAATAGCAACGACGCCTGCGAGGCGAGTGGGGTAGCAGCATGGACATGACGCGGCGGCAGCTGGGGGCTTCCTTTGGCGCGCTGGCGGCCTCGGATGCGGTTAATCCACTCGCCACCAGCAGGCTCCGGATTCGATCAGAGTCTGACCCAGAGTGAACGAGATCTGGCACCGCGGGCGATGAGTCTTTATCCACCGGCTTCGTCACGTGACGCGCGGGCACCAATGCCATACTTGATAATCGCTCGAATCTCCTGCCGCTACTCAGTTCAGATTGCGAGACCAATCTCATCGACGACGCGCTCGCACTCGTCCCGTGCCGCCCGCCATTCGGCATCGGCGGCCCTGAACTCATCGAGCGCTGCGAGGGGTAGCGAGATGCCGGCGCCTGGCTGCCCTCCGCCGTTCCCGTAGATCTGGTGATTGGCGGTAATGGAAATTAGGGCGCGCTGCCGACGCTCGAACGCATCCAGCTCGCGCTTGAGAAGGGCTTGCTCGTGTTCGTCGTCGCGTAGAGGGTCTGACTGCATTTTTCTTTCGCTATCCCCTAAATATAACCTGCGGCACATCTCCTGTATGTGCGCTACCGTACGTTGCGCCTTATTCTCGGGATTAGCTTGCTGCACCGCGCACGGCGGCATTCACGGAGAGGGTATCTGGTTATAACTATCCGGATCACCGGCCAGTAGGGTGACGCGTTCGCTCGGTGCCTTGCACGGGATCGCTCGAACGAGCCGCAAAAATCCAGTCGCGTGCACTGCCGTAGCCGGCGAGAAGTAGAGATAAGCAGTCAGGTCAGTGAAATCGGTCGCGAACATTGCCATGTCCTTCGGCGACTTCACGGCAACGAACACGGTCTCAAACTGTTCGAGAATTGTCGCGTGCCATCCGCGCGAAATATCCGCCGCGGTTAGCTGTACCTGGTGCCAGTGCACGACTCCTCCCTGAGCGCATGGCCAATTATAAATTATGCTGCGGACCGATGTTGTCAGCAGAGGCCGACGCGTTGTCCCGGACCCTAAAAGTAAGACAGCCCCGCACTTGGCATCATAGATGCGCGTTCATTTGGTCTTTATCATCGGCATCAGAGTGAGTTCGGTTCAACAACTCACTTACTCGAGCGAGGATTTTCGAAACCTCGGTATCGGCTTCCCGGTATGTGGGATCGTGGACCGATGACTGCTGGAGGAGGCCGCGGGCGCGCATGATTGCGATGGGCAACGCATCGAACAATCGATTGCACTCGGCCGCCTCGTCCAATGGTACAACGCTCGGCATAGGGCGTAGGTAATCTGCGGTTCGACGCCCGTCTGTTTGCTAGCGCACATAGCGCTTTGCGGAAGATTAGCTGCTTGATGAGGTAGTGGTGCTACCTATCAGATATTACAGCTGATGTCGGCGGCCCAGGTGGACACGAAAAATGCCCCGCTTGGCGGGGCTCACCCGCTTGGCGGGGCTCAATCACTAGGGGAAGAATCAATGTCCAGGCAGAATCTAGTCCTCTATCAAGCGGACTGCGGTGACTCGCATCACGGTTTGTCCGGATTGGAGACTCGCCTACAAGGCCGC
>Ga0302310_10003316_pt1 | contig 12603 bp, 15 predicted proteins | sample III_Palsa_N1_2_FD_200451 | JGI IMG/M metagenome (GOLD analysis project Ga0302310, IMG submission 200451) | Peat permafrost microbial communities from Stordalen Mire near Abisko, Sweden - III_Palsa_N1_2 | ecosystem: Environmental > Terrestrial > Soil > Palsa > Peat permafrost | place: Sweden... | reverse complement strand
TGGACTCAATAGCGCCTTGGCCAGGGTCGGCGGGCTGATCGCCACCGCCCTACTCGGCTCGGTACTGATAGGCCGCGGCGCGGTCTTGATCAGCGGGTTTCACGGAGCGGTGATTGTCGGTTCGTTGGCCTCAGCAGTCTCCGGCGTTTGCGCGTTCCTTCTGATTCCTGGCGTAAAGGCGAGCGAGCGCCCGACGTGGTGAAATCGTGACACCGAAGGGCGGCTTGGCACTCACAGAAAGCTACCGTGCGGATTGCTACATCGGTCGCAGCCGCTCTCTCGAACTGATTCGACGCATCTCCAAATCCATATCACCCAGTGAGCAGCCATACAGGCCGCTCCATCCGTGCAGCTAGCCAACGGATGCCCCTGTCCAAGGAGTATTGGTGATGTTTGATAGATCGTGGATTGGTTACCCCTGTCCCTCGCTGTTCGAATGCCTGATCGTGTTCAGCATTCTCTTTCTGATCGGAACGCTCTGGGCGTCCGGTATCCGCTGGTATGTCGGGTACCGAATGAAGGCGAACGCCCATGAATGAACTGCAATGGGACGGTGAGTGGCGCGACGAAAACGACATCATGGATGTGACGCCACGTTGCCCTAAGTGCCGATCAGCCAGCATCGAGACACGTAATCGGGCCCGACGGTTCGGCGGTGCCATTGGAGCCATCGCTGGCACCACCAGCGGTGTGGCGTTAGCTCTGACGGGTGCTGAAATCGGCTTACTGGCAGGTCCCATCGGGGTCGTGCTCGGTGCAGCCGCGAGCCTGGTCATCGACGGCATCGTCGGCGGTGCGACGGGCTGTGCCGCTGGCTCACGCCTCGGCAGTGCCATCGACAGAAACATCCTGCATAACCAGGATTGCCGAGCCTGCGGTCACAACTTCAGCGACAAGCCCTCGTAGGCCACCACCGCTCCCTCCTACTTAATTTCCAACCTCAGCACACACGCACAGGGTCCGGCTTTCGCCGGGCCCTGTGCGCTTATGCCGTCTAACCAAGGAGTCTTTATGCATCTCATGCAATCTATGGCCTATGCCCGCTACAAACTCACCGGCGAAACGACGGAGCAAGATGTGCTCGCCGCTGCTGAAGGCATCCTCAAAGGGAAGCTTGAACGCCAAGGCAGCATTGGCAATCCGACCGATGCCAGCGACTTTCTGCGTATGCGACTCAGTGCCCTCCTACACGAAGAGTTTCACGTCCTGTGGCTCGACAACCGCCACCGCATTCTTGACTGTCAGAAGCTCTTCACCGGTACCGTCGATGGCGCCAACATCTATCCCCGAGAGGTCGTGCGGGCCGCGCTGAGCATCAATGCCAGCGCTGCCATTCTTGCGCACAACCACCCCAGCGGCGTCGCCGAACCCAGCGCCGCAGATCTAGCGATTACCATCGAACTGCGTGACGCCTTGAAGCTAATTGGCGTACGGATTCTGGATCACATCGTGGTGGGCGCTGAGTGCGTCAGCATGGCCGGCAGAGGGCTTATGTGATGCAGATGCTCACTGCCTTCAGTCGACACGACTCTGAGGAAGAACGCAGGCTCCTCAATTCATGCATGGCTTCGCTAAGTCAGGTCTTCCTGACCTGACCAACCTGTCGACTTCCTACCCTACTTTCATTCTGTTTCCGACCACGCATAGAGCCCGGCATTCGCCGGGCTCTATGCGTTCAGCTATCCAAAAGGAGCTTTCTCATGCATCTCGTTCAAACCATGGCTTACGTCGGGGAAACCCCGTGGCATGGCCTCGGTCATCGCCTTACTCCCAATCAGCCGCTGGAAGTTTGGGCGCAGCAAGCCGGCATGGACTGGCGCATCGAAACCGCCGACGTGCATTTCACCGCTGACCGCCCTTTCCCTGGCTCACTCCACACCTACCCCGAACAGAAAGTGCTCTACCGCTCAGACACCAAGGCGCCACTGTCTGTGGTGTCGAGTCGCTACAAGGTTGTGCAGCCTGCCGAGATCCTGGAGTTCTATCGGGATCTGACTGAAGTAGGTGGCTACGAGCTGGAAACTGCTGGTGTACTTAAGGATGGCAAGAAGCTTTGGGCCCTGGCTCGGACTGGTCAGAGTGTCACCCTGAAAGGGCGCGACACGGTCAATGGCTATCTGCTACTAGCTACGGCCTGCGATGGCACGTTGGCCACTACGGCTCAGTTCACCTCGGTGCGAGTGGTCTGCAACAACACGTTGGCTATTGCTCTTGGCAGCGGTGGAGGGGCCATCAAGGTGCCACACCGCAGCAAGTTCGATGCACAAGCCGTGAAACAGCAACTCGGCATTGCCATCTCTCCGTGGTCGACGTTCGAGGACTACATGAAAGCCATGGCTGAGTGTCGGGTGACCGAGAAGTCTGTGGAGAGCTTCTTAGGCAAGGTGTTCACCTATACCTCGTCGGGCGCGATGGAGCAGCCGTCACTTGCCGTCAACGAACAGGCCGTGAAGAAAGTCCATTCGCTCTATGTTGGTCAGGGCCTTGGCGCGGAGTTGGCTTCGGCAAGGGGTACGGTCTGGGGCTTGCTCAACAGTGTCACGGAGTATGTGGACCATCACCGACGCGCCCACAGCACCGACTATCGCAGGGATGCGGCTTGGTTTGGGCAAGGCGCGATGCTGAAACAGAGGGCATGGAGCGAGGCGCTGAAGCTTGTTGCATAGGGACTGACTAAGCGTACGAGTCGGAAGGCTCGCACGCTGACCCGGTGTGCAGCCTTTCTAGTTTGGCAACCATGCCTAAGAGGGACAGCCAACAGCAGCGGCTACTTGCGGCGACTCGACGTCGGTACTTTGCCTTCCAGCAAATCGCCGACATCTGCATTCAACACCAGTCCGAGCTTGCACAGCACGAGCAAAGACGGGTTGCCAATCCCACGTTCTATTTGACTGACGTAAGTTCGATCAACGTCAGCGTCAAGAGCCAATTGCTCCTGTGAGAGCTGCATAGCAGCCCGCAGCGTTCGGATATTGAACGCTAACACTTGGCGCACCTGCTCGAAATCCCTTGCCATGTAGGCAAGGTGCCGTTTGCGAGACCTTCAATCCACGGGATATATTCGACAACAGTGGACTGACCAGGTCAAGAGGGCCAGAGCAAGCCGACTTTTGGCCGATCCATCCACATCGCACTACTTTTGACTTTGTCGAGACGCGGGTTCAATGCCGCGCTATCGATGACTTTCACATCACTTCAGGGGCTTAAAACTTATGAAAATCTGTTCAATAGCGACTTTGGCGCTTCTTGCTGCAATGACCTTGGCCGGGTGCGGGAACAGCGATATCTCGAAAGTGAAGGCCATGAAACTGGATATCGATCCTTCATATACCGTTGGCCAGGCCCTCGGTACCCGCAAGGTTTGCGATGACGAATCGTGGGATACCTTCACCGACTCGCGTGGCCGCAACATCGTGGAATACCGCTGCGTCATCAAGGGCATTACCGACATCGTGATGCCACCACCAAACCCGGTGACCAAGATCGCTGAGCTTTACCAGTGGACCATCGATGCCGAGGGTACACCGATGATGACCTTCACGGGTCTGGAAAACACCCGTCAGGATGGAACTGTCTTCGACCAGCCCTTCAATCCGAACGCACTCGAACGCGTCGCCATCCAAGACACAGCGGTCAATCTCATTGCGTGGAACACGCAAGTGGTGCAGCACCAGAACGACTAAGTAGTGACTGCCGGAAAGTGCTGTAAAGAACTGCCATAGCCAGGCGCGATCTTTACAGCACTGGTTACTCACTATGTCGTGACACGCCACTCAGCCGACACTAGGGACTGCCCACCATGCCTTTCGTACTCAAAGATTGATGACAGTGATATCGACGTTACCGCTTCTGAGAAGGTCATCGCGGGAGACACGGCCACAACGCCTCACGATTACGGCGCGCAGTACGAGACATACAAACTCCAGAATCAATAGGCCAAACCATCCGCGCCCACAAAGCCCCCAATGGAAGGGCTGTGTGGGCGTGCTCTATTTGGGCCATTTCCTTCGATGCATACGAGGTCATCATGAAAATCTTTCGTCGTACTACCAAAAAACGTGTCGCTATCACCAGTGGTATTGGTGGCGTGGTGGGTCTGCTCATCGGGCTGGGCTATCACCTCTATCTGCATAGCGAGGCCGTGGCGGCAATTTCACCCGAAGCAGTAGCTCAGCAGCAAGCAGTGGCTCAGGCTCTTGGTGACAATCCCGCGCCAGCATCCTCAGCGCCGGTGCAGACCGCTGCACCGGTAACTGCCCCGACGGCACAAACCCCCACAGCGATCCCGGCAGCTACCACCACATCTGTTAAAACCACACCGGCCCTGTCGAGCGAGACCTACGGCAACCAGGTGGCTTCGTTCTTTCCGGGTGAGTCGGCGCAGGATGCCGCCTTGGATGCCCTGGGGAAGATCAACTCCGCTCTCAACGTGGACGGCATCGACATCATGGGCTATCCCATGTACTCGCTGGAATGCGAGGCCAACGGTCAGTGCGTTAGTGGGACAGGCGAGGCCATCGGGTCACTGGCCGATACGGCTAAAGCGATGTTCCCGGTCAATCCTGCCGATGTCGAACGCGGCGGGTTGAAATGCAACGTGATTTGTCATGACAGCAAAGGGTTTGTCATCGGTCGTGATCCGAACTTCCACGGGTAGATGCATAAGAACGATCCCCCTGAAAATAGTGCGGAACTATCTCGCCAAAACACCCTTGACAGCACCATGAGACATTCGAGGTGCGGTATTGAAGAGCGTGCGCCCATACAGGCGCACGCTCTTCATGAAATGGCCTTCTTTATTTTGTTGTTGCGGTGCCTCGCTCGTCGGTTCCACCAGACACTCTGGGTCGGCTTGCGCCTGACGCCTAGTCGGTTCGGGCCAGACTCACGCGGCAGGCTGAGGTTGCCGGTACAGACGCTCTGCGTGAATCGGGGAATGGATCGTAGACATGTAGTCGCCGGCCTGCAGCGCCACTCCAGAAGGCTTAGAGGCACTCCGCGTTCAGACCGTCTGCCGAGTGCTTGATGCGCATAGCTGGGTCCGCGCACTATTCTTGGCAGTGTCACACCAAGTAGGTTTCGATATGTGCTACTCGGCGCAAATCTGGGCGGACTTCAGAAAGTACGAGCGCTTTGGTGGAAAGCTCGCCATCAAGGAATTCACCAAGCTTGCGGGCTGGACTAAGAAGAAGGGCAACTGGATCAAGGTCGTCCCGAAGGCGATGCGCCGCGCCATGGCTGACGCCACGAGTGGCGTGCTGGACATTGGCACGATCGAGATGGCGCGCGAAGCGGAAACTGAGGCAATCGCCTTGGTCGCGTCTGAGATCGGCGTCCAAGAAGCGCGTCTTTTCGACGCGGACGCGAAGCTAGCGTCAAGCAAGCCGACCAAAAAGGCCGAGAACGACCGCCGCGTCGCAACCAACAAGATCGAGGCCGGAAGGAAGAAGCTGGAAGACTTGGCATTACCAGCATCGGCCAATGGCATCGACAGGATCTGGCCTGGTTACTTTGCTCCGGTGATGATTCGTGATCCTGAAACGGGCGGTCGTATGGTCGTCCCGATGCGCTACCGCTGTCGCCTGCCGGGCTGGACAGAGGCCGATGAGATCGAGAAGCCAGGCACGTACAACGCCCGGCGCGACAAGCTGTCGATGGTATGGCGCAAGGTGTTCGGCTACTGCCACGGAGTCATGATCGTGGAGCGGTTCTACGAAAGCGTTTATCTCCACAATCTGCAGCAACGAGCGCTGGCGCCAGGCGAGCGCGAGCAAAGCGTGGAAATCATGTTCACGCCATCGACCGGTGAAAACCTCTTCGTTGCCTGCCTCTGGACTTACGTCGCGGCAGCCGGCGACGATCCGGGGTTCTACACGTTCGCCGCGATCACCGATGACCCGCCCTTTGAAGTTGCTGAGGCGGGCCACGACCGATGTCCCGTTCCGATTCAGGAAGAGGACATCGACGCATGGCTCGATCCAAGCCCGAACGACTACGCGAGCTTGTGTGCGATCCTCGACCGACGTGTGCGGCCGTTCTACGAACATCAACTTGTGCAGCAGAAGTAGTTTAATGCTTCCTACTGCAACAACCGGAAGTTGATGCTGGAGAGCTTGGATGTCGCCATCGCTGCCTTCCTTCCCGCACTTTTCCGGGAGATCTAGGCTTCCTTGACCGAACCGACCGCGGAAGGCATGAAACGCAATGCAGCAACCGCCAGGAGGCACCCGGGCGGCAGCCGGAGGCGTTCGTTGAGTATCCCGACTGACCACCTGCTCCAGCAATTGCTGATCAGTGTGCCGGTGCCGACGATTCTTTCAACGAGTTGGGTTGGAGCTGAGGTCAACGGCCTAGACCGACCCAAAGCGGACGGGAATCAAGCCCCGATGACTGCCGAAAGCACCAAACTTAGCAACCGTGCCAACGGAAGGAACCACATGAAGATCTCTCTACGCCTCGCTCTTCCACTTATTTTGCTCAGTACGAGCGCTAACGCTATCGTGAAACGCCACGATGTTCCCGATGCACGCTATCGCGTCAGTCCGCAAGTCATCCCTGCGCTGGTTGATCTGCCCGACGAAGGTCACGGCACGCTGATCGCTCCACGCTGGGTGATCACGGCAGCACATGCGGTGAACATGATGCAAATGATGCCTCAAGAGCATTTCGTAACCATCAACGGAAAACGGCGCACGGTGAGCCGCATCATTGTTTACCCGGATTATCCCGCTGCGCGAGATGCTTGGCAGCAGATGTTCAAGCAGGTCAAAACAACCAAGCCCGACATCTTTATGAAGCAGTACATGGCTGCTATGGCTCGCATGCACGACATTGCTCTCCTAGAACTCACTGAGCCGGTAACGGATGTTGCGCCGATGCCAATCGATCGCGGCGATGCCAAGCCCGGCATGATGAGCAAGGTTTATGGAGCGGGCGCCACGGGCACCGAATTGACGGGTGCTCCGGATAGTGAGAGTCATCGCACTGAATTGCGGCGCGCGGAGAATCGCTTGACCCAGTCCGACGGCCCCTGGGTGCGTTATGTGTTCGACTGTAGCGCCGATGCCCCCACCCTCAGTGGCGCGACAGCGGGTGGCGATAGCGGCGGTCCAGTAACGGTCGACGTAGCTGGTCGCACCTATTTAGTCGGCGTCACTCACGGCCTGGACGGGACAGCCAGTGAGGTGGAGCTTGTAGTGCGTCAAATGCAGGACGATTCATTCCGCATGGGTGTATGCGGGCAGCGCTTTGCGGCGGCGAGGGTAAGTTTTTACACCGCGTGGATTCATCAGACGATCGCCGGACACTGAGTCCAGACGGATCCGCGTATTTGGGGTGAGGCACACGTCCGCTTTCGACCCGAAGGCGACATTTGCGAATGTCCGCTTTGTGGAAGGCAAACGGCGAACGTCGGGCCGCGCTTCTAGATCTCCGTCATAACGAGGGACCCTGCTCATGTCGTCGATCAAGCTATCATCCGTTGTTCAAAGCAGTCGGGGGAGCCAGATGGAGACAGTGCAGCGATTTAGTCAAATTTACCTTGAAAGGGGCGCTCCATCTCGCGACAGCGATCGTTTCCGAAACAGGCTTTCGGCCTACTACTTGAAGCTGCGGATCAATAAAGTCTCAGAGACGCTCGACTATAGGTTCACCGGATTGCTCGAAACCGAGCTCGGCATTCACGTCCCATCCAACAGTTGGGGATCTAATCCAGAGAAAGTTTTTGAGAAGGGGGAGCTGCGCGACGTCCTGGACGCGATCACGCTGCTATACCTCACACTCGCTCGCGATAACATCGGTCGGCACGCCAATATGTGGCGTGACTTCGTCGCCCGAGTCATGCGCGAGGAAAATATCGGCCTCAACGTTGATGAATGCTGTGTCGTTCACTATCACGTTGATGAGGAGTTCGAGCGCAATCGCGCGTCCACCTTGGTAGTTCTCGACGGACCGATATTCGCGAATGTGCGCGCGGCTTTTGAAGATGCTTACCGGCATCTCGATTCAGATCCGCAGGACACTAAGGCGGCAGTTCGATCAATGTTCGAGGCGTTGGAAATTGTCGCCAAGCAGCTTTGTCCGGGCCAGAAGAACCTTAACCGGTGGCTCGCGCAGAACACGCTGAAAGATACGTGTTTGGCCACGATGCCTCAAGACCCGACCGAGCGCACTGTGTCGTCTGGCATGTTTGACTCTCTTGGAGAGTGGGTTCACGCGCTGCATAGCTATCGCCACGGCCAGCCCGCTGACATTCCGGTAGCTCCGAGCCTAGAGCTAGCGACCTACGCATTGAGCACGGGAAGCTCGCATCTCCGCATGCTGACGCTGTGCTTGCTACGCCAGCCCTGAATGGATCGCTGCCGGTTCCGTGGACCACCGTAAACCAATTGTCGCTGTTGCTTGAACTGTATCGGGCCCCCTACCCGAGCCCGAAGGACCGCCATTTGGCGACTCGACGGAGGGCATGACCGTCAGCTTGTGGCTGGACAGAGACCGTGCCTCATGGAGCTATCCGACGTAATTCGATCAGTCATTCAGTGTGTGGCTAAGGGTGATCATGAGTAGCGCCATGATCGCATGGCTAACGGAATCGACGAGGCTAGTAACCGATATACGCAAGCCGCAGTCCTCAGCCTTCAGCCCACCGTCGCATCACCTCATCGCGATAACTGCGGCTCATGCGCAATTCGCGGCCATCCCGGAGCCGTAACATGGCGTCGCCATTTGCCAGCGGCTTCATCTCCTGGATGCGATCAATGGCGACGATCATGCGCCGATGGATGCGGACGAATCGATTCATATCCAACTCAGTCTCGAAATCAGTCAAGGTCCGGCGGACGAGCTGCTTGTCAGGCCCTGCGTGCAGCGCCAGGTAATTTCCCTGAGTTTCCAGCCAGTCGATGCTGGCCTGCTCTAAGAAGCGCAGGCGTCCCCCGGTCTTGATCGGAATGCGCTCTCCTCGCGCGGTTTCTGCTGATGCGTTTGGTGCGACGGCAGTGTTCAATCCGTGCGGACGTCGAATAAATTGAATCAGATGGATGATGGTTGTACACGCGCAGAGTGCGAATACGAGAAGCGTCCAGTTTGAAGCAAGTTGACTGTTGACCTCGGCAAGCGATGGAACGAGTTGCTTTTGGAATCCCCATGCCACGAGAAAACAACTGACGACAATCAGCAGGAGCGCCAGGCACATGTTGCAGATCAGATGGATCGCGGCGTGCTTCCAAAGGTGGGTGCCACCGCTCAGGGGCGCCCGGCTGGTGAGCCATGTGAGCAGCGGCGTTACCATCGCCCCAAGAATCGCCGCTCCCGTGATGCGAATAGTCTCGAGGCCGAACGGCAATACATAACCCGCCTGAGACGCGCGTAGTACGTTGTCGGGTTCGAGTACCAGCAGAAACATCAGCCAGTACATAAAGCCGCCCAAGAGCGGTCCAAGCCAACGCCGCGACGGATCGAACCGGCGGCGAAATTCGAGTGTGAAGTGGTCAATCATGGCCTAGTCAGTTTGCGATGCCGGCCGCGGGCTGTCCACTGAATGTACCTGTTCATCCCATTTGTGACGAACGGGATGGCTTAAGGGATGATTCGGTCTATCTGACACCTTTCCGGTCCTACAGACTTCGGCACTCAATCGTTTGTGGGAGAAGGCCGTGCCGTGGTTGATGAGTCATCGATCGACAGATCCTCTGGAAGCATCGGCCGGCGCCGATAGTTGCCCGCGCAGCAGCCGGCGAGGGCGTTACTTCGTAAGTCGCATCTTGTTGTGGTTGATCGCTCTTGCCTTTCTCGGCTCATCAGTGTCGGTTGCGACAGCTGTCCGCATCGACAGCGGCGTGATTGAGGGTGTGCAGGAGAACGACGTAACCGTGTTCAAGGGCATACCTTTTGCAGCGCCACCCATCGGACCGCTGCGGTGGCGTGAGCCGCAAGCGCCGGCGTCCTGGCCGGGCATCAGATTGGCCGACCAGTTCGCGCCGATTTGCATGCAACGCGGCTCCTATCCCGAAGACGCGCCACCGGAACGCATGAGCGAAGACTGTTTGTACCTCAACGTCTGGGTGCCACCGCATATGGCTGGCACCCCTTTGCCAGTCATGGTGTGGATATATGGCGGCGGCTTGATGAACGGGTCGGCATCGACACCCCTGTATGCAGGGGACATGCTCGCGCTTAAGGGCGTCATTGTGGTCACAGTCAACTATCGTCTCGGCGTATTGGGATTTCTGGCCCTACCTGATCTGAGCCGCGAATCAACGCACCACGCGTCCGGAAACTATGGCCTGCTCGACCAGCTCATGGCATTGCGCTGGGTGAAGAGCAACATCAGCGCATTCGGTGGCGACCCCAAGCGCGTGACCGTGTTCGGTCAATCATCCGGCTCCATTTCGATCAGTGCGCTGACGACGTCACCGCTGGCCAAGGGTTTGTTTCAGCGTGCCATCGGTGAGAGTGGCGGATTGTTCGAACCCATCGATTTGGCTCCCGGTTTTAAGCTGGTCGATGCCGAGCAGGCCGGCAGAGCATTTGTTGCAAGCAGCGGTGCACACACGTTACGAGATCTGCGTGCTCTACCGGCAGCGGAGGTAATCAAGACGCGCTTCAATCCACATCTCATCATCGATGGCTATGCCTTGCCGCGAGCTCCCTACGATGCCTACCGCGAGGGGCGACAGAACGATGTAGATCTCCTGATTGGCTCAAACGCACGCGAAGGTCGGTTGTTTCTCGCCGACCAAACGATCACGGTGGCCAATCTCCACGAGGAACTGGATAACGACTTCTCCCACCTGATTGTCTCGCTAGTTGGCCCCGGATCGGCAACCAATGATCAGCAGGCACGCACCGCCTTCGTGACGTTCGAGGGCCAGATGCGGTTCGGTTGGGACATGTGGACTTGGGCGCGTCTGCAGACCAATGCAGGAAAGCGCCCCGTCTTTCTCTACCGGTTTACGCAGAGCCCACCCTATGGTGCCGACGACAAATACTTCGGATGGGGTGCCAGTCATGGCATGGAGATGCCCTATGTGTTCGATCATCTCGACCAAAAGGTCTTACCGTGGACACTTGCCGATCGGCGGCTCGCGTCCGTTATGTCGACGTATTGGACCAACTTCGCAAAATCCGGCGATCCCAATGGGATCGCGCTGCCGACCTGGCCGGCATTCACCGCATCGAATCCGAAAGCGATGCTGCTGGGCGAAACCATTGCACCAGGACCCATTCCGGACTTAACCGATCTACGGCGTATCAATCGCCTGTATTGGACGGCACGTTTCACTCTGCATCATGCCTATTCGCTCCTTGCACTGGCTGCATTGGTCGTACTCGCCTTGATCGTAAGCGTCGTCATGTTCGTTCGCAGGCGATACCGAAACCGCCGATCCCGTTGATCGGTGCAAGCGAATCACACTTCAGCCAGTTCGGCCCCGATAACAACGTTCACCAATAAAGGGCTGCTGTCAGCAGAAGATTGTCATCTGTGACTGACCGCTTTGCGATTGGCAGGTTCAACGATCGAACGTCCGTAGTTGGCCGATAGCGACCGTGCCCCGTGTCGCTGTCCGAGGCATTTTTGTCGTCGCGAGCATCCGCTTTGAGGCAGTCTTCTAAGAAGTGTCAGGACCGTTGTGACCGAAGCATGGATAGGGCCGCTTTTATGATCCGGTCTCGCGCCAAAAGGTACGTGGTTGGATGCGACCCGCCCGAAACCACGACAAGTCGTAGATTGTCAGAGACTTCAGGAACCCGCAGAAACGAGAGCGGAGTCTCGCTATCCGCCGTGCCCTGGAATACGACAGCCGGCACACCCCGCGTGCTGGAAAGTGCTTCAGCCAGTGAATAATCGTGTGGGAGGAGTCTTGAAACAGGTAGCAGTGCCAGCGGCGCTAGATACCACCGAGCGCTTAGCCGAAGGCGAATCGCTGATGAGAGCGAGGGTGCTGCGCTCTCGAGGATGAGCCCCGTCGGCTGTGACCTTGCGGCGACGTAGGCGGCGACCATGGAACCCAAGGAGCGGCCGTACAGTACGACCCTCTGGCCTGGACACGTAGATTGGGCCGAAGCAACGACCCGAGCGCCTAGTGCCAAGATCTCAGTCAGGTGAGACGTTCCGTGGGCACCATTTTGCCCCGGGTAGGCGACGGCCAAAACGGCGATTCCTTTAGCGGCAAATGCAGGGAATAGGTCCTCCTCGTACGCCGAAAGAATGCCATGTTGGCCGGGAAAGAACACGACACAACCGACTGTCGGTTTTCCATAGCGCCGAACCAACATGGTATTGCCGTCATCGCCGCTGATCGTTTGGAGCACTGGCGCGGTTGTATGCGCAGAGGGAGCGACGTGCGGCAACACCATTGGCTCAAGCGCGAATCGCAACAAGTATGCCCCTGCGACGAAGTAAATCAGCACAAGTGCTGCAACCGTGAGAAGAAGTGTGCGGATCCTCATGATGTGGTGGACGGTCCTTAATGGCTGTCTGCCGCAGAGATGGCATATGCATCAACGCTTAAGCACAGCTGGCGAAAGCTCGCTGAGCAGAGTAACGATCGGCTGCAGGGAATCTGTTACGCAGTGGCGGACAACATCCGAGCGACCATCTGT
>Ga0302310_10003314_pt1 | contig 12607 bp, 10 predicted proteins | sample III_Palsa_N1_2_FD_200451 | JGI IMG/M metagenome (GOLD analysis project Ga0302310, IMG submission 200451) | Peat permafrost microbial communities from Stordalen Mire near Abisko, Sweden - III_Palsa_N1_2 | ecosystem: Environmental > Terrestrial > Soil > Palsa > Peat permafrost | place: Sweden... | reverse complement strand
GAGCAGGCGCCGCACTCCTAGCTCGGATCAGCCCTCGTCATGTCCGCCTGGACCCGGGTCCGGGCCGGCAGCCGATCCTGAACCCTGGGCAGGCGCCGTGGACCACACCACATACGGCCGTGCCGGTTCGGCCGCTGGCGCTGCGGGAGCCGGGGCGGCTTCCGCATGGTGCGTGGGCGCCGGCGCGGGCGCCGGTGGCGGTGCCGCCGATTCATACGAGGGCATGGCGGCCGGGGCCGTCGACTCGTATGCCGATGAGGCCGCAGCGCGCTCCGGGGGCGCCTCGAAGCCGCGATCCTCGTGGCCGCGATCGACAGGACCCTGATCGTCATGGCCCTGATCGGCGTGATGCTCGTGACCTTCGAAGCTGCCGTTACCGGCCGCACCGTTGGCTTCCGACTGACCGCCCTGGGCGGCGCCCTCACGTGAGCCACCACCACCGCGCCGACCGCGACGCCGACCGCGCCGGCCGCGACCGGTGCGCTCGCCGCTACGACCTTCCTCGCCCGGGGCAGCAGGGCCTGCGGTATTGGCCGGGGCGCTTGCCTGGTCAGCTGACGCAGGCGCAGTCACCGGCTCGCGTTCGACCTCACGCTCACGGGAACGATCGCGGTTGCCTGACTCACGCGCACCCTGATCGCGTGCGCCCTGATCGCGTGCGCCCTGATCGCGCGTGCCCTGGCGGTTGCCCTGGTTGTCGCGATTGCGGTCGCCGCGATCAGTGCGCGCCGGGCGATCGCTGCGCTCGGCGCTGCGCTCACCGCCACGATCATCACCACCGGCATTGCGGTCACGCTCACCGGGGCCGCGATGACGATCCCGACCCCGGCCATCCCGGCCACCGCGGTTGCGGTCGCGGTCCCGACCATGTCGGCGGCTGTCCCGATCCGCGCTCTGGCGTTCGCCACCGCGCGCCTCGGGGCGGGCGGTGCCTTGAGCCTCGACCGGGGCCACCGGCGCCGCGGGCGCCGGTGGATCACCGAACAGTCCGCGCATGACCCGCTTGAACAGGCCCGGTTGCGGAGCGGCAACCACGGCCACCGGTGCTGCCACCGGCGTCGGCGCTGGCGCAGGCGCAGGCGCGGGCGTCACCATCGGCGCCGTCGTGGCCGGTAGCAACGTTGCCACGGCGGCCGGTTCCACCAGCGGCTTCTTTTCACCCAGTCCCGGATCGGCCACCGGCGCGGCGACCGGCATCAGGTAGCTGAGTTGCTTGTTCTCGGGCAGTTCCATTTCATCATCGCGGATACGCTTGATGGCGTACTCGGGGGTCTGCATGTGCAGATTCGGGACGATGATGAGCTCGACGTCGCTCTTGCTCTCCAGGTCGCGCATCCATTCGCGCTTCTCGTTGATGAGGTAGGTCGCCACGTCCACCGGCACCTGGGCAATGACCCGTACGGTCCGGTCCTTGCGCAACTCCTCGCCGATCAGGCGCAGGATCGACAACGCCATGGACTCGATGCTGCGGATGCTGCCGATGCCCACGCAGCGCGGGCAGACGATGTGGCTGGACTCGCCGAGCGAGGGGCGCAGGCGTTGCCGCGACATCTCCAGGAGGCCGAAGCGCGATAAACGCCCGATCTGGATGCGGGCACGATCCATCTTCACCGCATCACGGAGCCGGTCCTCGACCTCCCGTTGATTCTTGGTGGACTCCATGTCGATGAAGTCGATGACGATCAGGCCACCGATATCGCGCAGGCGCAGCTGGCGGGCGGTCTCGTCAGCCGCCTCGAGGTTGGTGTTGAGCGCGGTGGTTTCGATGTCCGCCCCGCGGGTGGCGCGGGCGGAGTTGATGTCGATGGAGACCAGCGCCTCGGTGTAGTCGACGACGATGCTGCCGCCGGAGGGCAGGGATACCTTGTGGGCGTACGCGGACTCGATCTGACTCTCGATCTGGAAGCGCGTGAACAGCGCGATGTCATCGGTGTAATGCTTCAGGCGCCGCTGAGCTTCAGCTGGCATGAAGCGCTGCATGTACTCCTGGGCCTTGCCGTACGCCGCATCATCATCGACCAGCACCTCCCCGACATCGTCGGACAGGTAGTCGCGCATGGCGCGGGTGACGGCATCACTTTCGCGATACACGAGGAAGGGCGCCGCGCGCTCCTTTTCCGCGACCGCAATCTGGTCCCACTGCGTGCGCAGGTTATCCAGATCCCACTGCAGCTCCTCGACGCTGCGCCCGACGCCCGCGGTGCGGATGATGGCGCCCATGCCTTCCGGGATCTGCAGCTGGCCCATGACCTCGCGCATCTGATCGCGGTCCTCGCCTTCGATACGGCGTGAGACGCCACCGGCGCGGGGGTTGTTCGGCATGAGGACCAGGAAGCGACCCGCGAGACTGATGAAGGTCGTCAGGGCGGCGCCCTTGTTGCCGCGCTCTTCCTTTTCAACCTGCACCATGACTTCCTGACCTTCGGTCAGGAGCTCACGGATGTTCATCCGGCCGCCCTGGGGGTTGCCGCGGAAGTAATCGCGCGAGACTTCCTTCAGCGGCAGGAAGCCGTGACGCTGTGCCCCGTAGTCGATAAAGCAGGCTTCGAGCGAAGGCTCGACCCGCGAGATCCGACCTTTATAGATATTGGCTTTTTTCTGTTCCTTCGACTGCAGCTCGATACTCAGGTCATACAGTTTCTGACCATCAACCAGAGCGACCCGTAGCTCTTCCTGTTGAGTGGCATTGACTAACATTCTCTTCATGTTCGGCCTTAACCCAGCAAAGTGGGGCCGACAAGCAAACGGCGGGAGGCCGCACGAGTGCGTGCGGCAAGACATAAAGGGATAGGGGTGATCGAGTCTCGCTCATCTGAGGACCCGCCCACGAAAGGGTGGTTGCCTAAAACCTTTTGTAGCTCTACCGACGGCGCGCCCGAAAGTCATTGTTGTGAGACTTAAATCGGGTGCAGCAATCTTGTCGGCCCTGACGCGATGGCCTCGATTTCGAGGACCAACTAAAGACCATCTGCGAAAACAGGTGAAGCGCATGACTTTCGGTACATGTGCGCCACTCCCCCCGCAGAGGCCGGTAACATGCGCGCAGTCATGCCGCGTGCCTGTGGCTGTCCTTGATTTTGGGACAGCTTCGGGAGTATAGCGCCGAGACCATTGTAAAAACAATATCTTACGATAGAGGTGGAAGTTGTCTGAGCAACCCGAGGGGCAGGTCCGCGAAGGTGTCCGGCATGTCGAGGTCACCGAGGACCAGGCTGGGGTGCGCCTCGACAATTTCCTGACCCGGCTGCTCCAGGGGGTGCCGCGCAGCCGGGTATTCCGCATCGTGCGTCGCGGCGAAGTCCGCGTTAACGGTAAGCGGGCCAGCCCGGAAACCCGTTTGCAGACCGGCGACAAGGTGCGCGTGCCGCCCGTGAACCTGCCCTCTCCAGATGCCCCGCCGCCGGTGGCGCGGGTGCCCCGCAGCCTGATCGAGACGGTTCGCGACGCCATCATTACCGAGAATGACCGCCTGATCGTCCTCAACAAGCCCGCCGGCATCGCCGTGCACGGGGGCAGCGGCGTGAGCTTCGGCATCATCGAGGCGTTACGCGCGGCGCGGCCCGAGGAGACCCTCGAACTGGTGCATCGACTCGATCGGGATACCAGCGGCTGCCTGCTGGTCGCCCGCAAGCCCGCGGCGCTGCGGGTGCTGCACGCCCTGATGCGCGAAGGGCAGGTCGAAAAAGGCTACCTGGCGCTGGTGAAGGGCCAGTGGGATCTGGGCAAGAAGCGCATCGATGTGCCGCTGAACACGGACATCCGGGTCGGTGGGGAGCGCACGGTGCGCGTCCAGGCTGGCGGCAAGACTGCCGTCAGTACCTTCAGTCCGGTCCAGTTCTTCCGCAACCGCGCCTCGGTGGTGGAGGTTGACCTCGATACCGGCCGCACCCACCAGATCCGCGTGCATGCCGCCCACGTCGGCCATCCGGTGGCCGGGGATGACAAGTACGGGGACAAGGACTTCAACGCACGCATGCGCGAGGAAGGCCTGACGCGCATGTTCCTGCACTCACACCGCATTTCCTTCGACTGGCCGAACGGCGGGGATTTCAGCGCCAGCGCGCCGTTACCGGCGGACCTGGCAGCGGTGCTCGATGCGCTGGCCGAGGCGACCAGCGCCGGAAGTGCCCGGCGTCGGCGCTGATCAGAACAGCCGATAGCCGGCCTGGCGCAGCGCCCCGGCCAGCCAGATCAGGGGCAGTCCCACCAGGGCCGTCGGATCCTGGGATTCTATCCGCGAGAAGAGCGCAATTCCCAACCCCTCGGACTTGAAGCTGCCCGCGCAGTTCAGCGGCTGTTCGCGCGCCACGTACGCGGCGATTTCATCGGTGCTGAGGTCCCGGACCGCAACCGTGACCGTATCGAGGTGGTTGATGCTGAAACCGGTGTTGTGCCACCGTACCGCGCAGGCCGTATGAAAGCGGGCCTGGGACCCGGCCAGGTGTTTGAGCTGCTGACAGGCCCGCTCCACCGTTCCCGGCTTGTCGAGGATGACCCCGCCCGCCGCAGCGACCTGGTCACTGCCGATGACCACTGACCCCGGATGACGCAAGGCGACAGCCTCGGCCTTGGCGGCAGCCAGGCGCAGCGCCCTTTCGGTGGGCGGTTCGCCCGCCAAATGGGCCTCGTCCACATCCGGGGCTTCAACGGCGAAGGGAAGGCCCAGGCGTTCGAGCAGTTCGCGGCGGTAGGGGGAGGTCGAAGCCAGGATCAGGGGGGGCTGGGGGCTCAAGTTACACCGCACGCTCAAACTGAAACGGATTGCCGAAACAAGGGTTTGCGCCTTTTCAAGTGGTTTTGACTTGGTCGGGCTCGATACCTATGATACGCGCCCCATGTCAGAGGGCTGGTCGAAGTTGCTCGATATCGGCCCCCTGGCCGACGGGCGGGCGGCAATCGATTTTTCGATTCCGCTCAAGCATTTCCCCCGCGTGTTGCCAATACTGGCGGCGCCGGAAGGGGAGGCCGTCGGGCGGGTGGATTTCAGCCGCGAAGGTCGGATTGCAGTGGCCGAGGTCACCGTCGCCGCCGACGTGACGCTGATCTGCCAACGCTGCCTGTCGCCGCTGGTGCGCCGGGTGGAGGGTCAGGGACGCGCGGCGCTGGTTACGTCACCGGCGGAGGCCGAGCGAGTCCCCGACACGCTGGAGACCGTGCTCGCGCCGGACTACCGGATCAGCATCCGGGACCTGGTGGAAGAGGAACTGCTGCTGGCGCTGCCACTGGTGCCGCGGCACGAGGACAATGGCTGTGTCCGCGAGAGCGCGGGCACGCCCGGGCAGGGGGTCGCTGAGGAGCCGCCGGCCGAGACACAGCGGCCGTTTGGTCAGCTCAGTGAGCTGCTCAAGCGCTAGCAAGGTTTTTGAAGTTTTAGAAATTCGTATCCGGAGAGTTCGCCATGCCCGTTCAGAAAAGCCGCAAGACACCGTCCAAGCGCGGTATGCACCGTTCGCACGACGGACTGGCGAAGCCCGCCCTGTCCATCGATCCGCAGTCCGGTGAGACCCACCTGCGTCACTGCATCACCCCGGACGGCTTCTATCGCGGCAAGCGCGTGCTCGAGAAGCCCGCCGACGCCGAAGGCCAGGAATAGTCTTTCGCCCTAGCCGTTTTACGCACGCCGCGGCCAGTGTTGCCCATCGCGATTGACGTGATGAGCGGCGATCGCGGACCGGGCGAGCGCATTGCCGGGGTCGTGCAGGCATTGCTCGCCGACCCGGAACTTGCGGTGCTGCTGACCGGGCAGGCCGATGCCATCGACACGCAGCTGCGGGCCCATCCGCAAGGACTGCGCTCCCGCATCGGCATCGTTGCCGCCTCCCAGGTGGTTGCCATGGACACCCCGCCGCGCGTGGCCATTCGTGGTGGACGGGACTCCTCCATGCGCGTGGCCATCAATCTGGTCGGCGAGGGACGCGCTGCCGCCTGCGTCAGTGCCGGCAACACCGGCGCGCTCACCGCGATGTCTCACTATGTGTTGAAGACCGTCGCGCAGGTCGAGCGCCCCGCAATCATCTCGGCCATCCCCTCTGAAGCCGGCCACACGCTGATGCTGGATCTGGGCGCGAACATTCGCGCCTCCGCGATACAGCTGCTGCAGTTCGCGACCATGGGTGCCGTCGTGGCCCGCGAACTGTCCGCGATCGTCGCGCCACGCGTTGGCCTGCTGAACATCGGTGAAGAGGACATCAAGGGCCACGACACCGTGCGCGCGGCCCATGCACTGCTGCTGCAGTCGCCCCTCAACTACATCGGCTTTGTCGAAGGCGATCACATCTTCTCCGAGCGCGTCGATGTGGTGGTGACCGATGGTTTCACGGGTAACGTCGCCCTGAAGACCATGGAGGGCCTGGCACGCATGGTCGGCGCGCGCACCCGGCGCGAGTTCGCCACCGGGCTCGGCAACCGGTTGGCCGCCTGGCTTGCCCGTCCCTCGCTGCGGCGTCTGGCCCAGGGCCTGGATCCGCGCCGCTACAACGGGGCCTGCATGGTGGGTCTTGGGGGCGTCGTGGTAAAAAGTCATGGCCAGGCGGATGCGACGGCCTTCGCGCGGGCGGTGACACTGGCCGCTACGCTGGGTCGCGGTAATCTGTGTGCGCAGGTTGCGCAGGCTTTCGTATCACAGGGGCGTTGATGTACTCGCAAATCGCCGGCACCGGCAGCTGCTTGCCGGAAAAGGTCCTGACCAATCACGACCTGGAACGGCTGATGGACACCAGCGATGCCTGGATACGCGAACGTACCGGGATCGTGAAGCGGCATATCGTCGCCGACCACCAGGGCACCGTCGATCTCGCCGAACCGGCCGCGCGCGCGGCGATTGCGGCCGCGGGGCTCGAACCGGCCGAGATCGACATGATCGTGTTCGCCACCTCCACGCCGGATTTCATCTTTCCCAACGGCGGCGTGCTGCTGCAGCAGCGGCTGGGCTGCGCGGGCGGTGCGGCATTCAGCGTCGAGGCCGCCTGCAGTGGCTTCGTCTACGCGCTCTCGGTGGCCGATAAATTCGTCAGGGCCGGCGAAGCGCGCAACGCGCTCGTCGTCGGTGCGGAGACCATGTCGCGCATCACTGACTGGACCGACCGCGGCACTGCCGTGCTGTTTGCGGACGGCGCGGGCGCCGTGGTGCTCAAGGCGGCCGCGACGCCGGGCATACTCTCCACCCATCTGCACGCGGATGGCTCGTACAAGGACCTGCTTTATTGTGGTGGGGGTCCGGCGCGACGCGCGGACCCCGGCACCATCAGGATGGCCGGCAGCGAGGTGTTCAAGATCGCGGTCATCAATCTGGGCAAGGCGGTCGAGGAGGCGCTCGCGGCGAACGGCCTGACGCGCTCCGCGGTGGATTGGCTGGTGCCGCACCAGGCCAACATCCGCATCATCCAGGCCACGGCCCGGCGTCTGGATCTGCCCATGGAGAAGGTGATCGTCACCGTCCAGGACCATGGCAACACCTCGGCCGCCTCAATTCCCCTGGCGCTGGATGTCGGCGTGCGCGACGGCCGCGTCAAGCGCGGTGATCTGCTGTTGCTGGAAGCGTTCGGTGGCGGCTTTACCTGGGGTTCGGCGCTGGTCCGATACTGAAAAAAGAAACGCCGCGCAGGGCGCGGCGTTGCTCGAAGCAAAATCCGTCCATGAACGGACGGATAGGAGTGCTTACTTGGAGATCGAGCGCTTGAACATGCGGTCGATCTTCTCGTTGGTCGCGTCAACGGCGGCCTGGGCAGCCTGGGCGGCGGCCAGAGCCTGGTTCGCCGTGCTCTGCGCACCGGCAGCAGCCGTGCTGGCAGCCTGAGCCTGCGAGGAGGCCTGGGCGGCGGCAGAGTTGGCACCCTGCACTTCAGACTGCAGCTTCGAGACCTGAGACTTCAGGTCATCAACCTGGGCCTGCATCGGCTTCAGGTCCGTGCAGCCAGCCAGGGCAACAACGACGGCAACAGCGGCCGCCTTAATAAACATCGTGCTCTTCATTTGAAAATCCCCTTCTGGGTGGTTAACGGGAGTCCTAAATGCGTCGTAGGACAATGCGAACACCAGCGGGGGTTCCGCCACAGTCTTCGCAAGCGGCCGCAATGGCATCAAATTTGGCCAAGGAATGCAACTACTTAAAGACTATTTAAAGCGTAGGCTTTTGCCCCGTGTCGGTGCGGGGCGACATTGAATGAATTTCAACTCAATGAATGACCTGATGCAGCGCTACGCGCGTAACACTTTATCAAGGTCATGCAATCAGAGTTTTCCTGAGCGATGGTCTTTGATCAGTTCGCGTGCCGCGTTGTGGCCGGGCACCGCGGTGACGCCACCTCCCGGGTGCGTCCCCGACCCACACAGGTACAGCCCGCGCACGGGGGTACGATAGTCGCCATAGCCGAGCAGCGGGCGTGCGGCCCAGATCTGATCCAGGCCCAGGGCGCCATGAAAGATGTCGCCGCCCAGCAGTCCGAAGCGCTCCTCCAGATCCAAAGGCGTCAGGGCAAGCCGCCCGACGATGCTACGCCTGAAATTGGGGGCGTAGGCATTCACGGTGTCGATGATGCGATCGGCGGCGGTATCGCGTTCATCCTGCCAGCGCCGTCCGTTCGGCAATTCGTAGCGGAAATGCTGACAAAACAGACTCGCCACGTGGGCTCCGGGCGGCGCCAGGGAGTCATCGATGGTGCTCGGAATCAGCATCTCCACAATGGGTGCCCGGGACATGCCCTCGATGCGGGCGCTCAGATAGGCCTGATCCATGAACGCAAGCGAGGGGGCCATGATGATGCCGGCACCCAGGTGTGCACCGGTAGCGGGCATGCCGGTGAACTGCGGCAGCTCGGACAGCGCCACATTCATCCGGAACGTGGCCGACTCGCACCGGAAGCGCTGGATTCGTGACCTGAAATCATCGGGCAATGCGCCCGCATCGATCAGGCGCGTGAACAGCAGCCGGGGATTGATGTTTGCCGCAATGCGGCCGGCGCTGATCTCCCGCCCGTCCGCCAGCAGCAGGCCGGTGGCACGAGCAGTGCCGTCGCGGTTCGCGCCGGTCACGCGGACGCTCTCGACACCTGCGTCCAGAAATATCTGCACGCCGAGGCGCTGCGCTTCCCGGACCATGGCCTGGGTGATTGACCCCATGCCACCGATGGCATGGCCCCAGGTACCGGTCTTGCCATTGGTCTCGCCGAAGGCATGGTGCAGCAGCACATAGCCGCTGCCGGCTGCGTAGGGGCTTTGCCAGGCGCCCACGACGGCGTCAAAACCGAGCAAAGCCTTGATGGCGTCGCTTTCAAACCAGCTGTCGAGCAGTTCGCCTGCGCTGCGGGTGAAGAGTTCATGCACTTCGTACTGCGCCGTGGAGGGAAGCTTTCTGAAAGCATTGCCCATGCTCAGCAGCCCCAGCAGATCGCGGGCGCGTCGCAGATTGGCCGGGGGTGTGCGCAGCAGCAGATCGCGTAGAAACGCGACCACCCGATCCAGCATCCGATAGTAGTCCGCCAGGCGGTCAGCATCTTTGGGCGAGAACGCAGCGAGTGCCGCGCGCGTATCGGCACTGCTGGGGCCCACACAGAAATTGCGCTGCTGCGGCGCTTCCCCCAGGGGCAGGAAGTTTTGCATGGGCCGTTCGATGATCCTCAGGCCGTGTTCCTTGAGGCGCAGCTCGCGAATGACCTTCTGGTGCAGCAGGCTCACGGTATAGCTGGCGGTGGAGTTGCGGAACCCCGGATGAAATTCCTCCGTGACCGCAGCGCCGCCCGCGATGCCACGGCGTTCGAAGACTGCAACCTTCAGGCCGGCCCGCGCCAGGTAGCAGGCACAGGTGAGGCCGTTGTGGCCCGCACCGATGATGGCTACGTCGTACTCCTGATTGCGCGCGGCGGGTCTGGATGTAGTCACAATGTCCGAACGAAAATGGCGGCGGTGGCGCAGTGTAGCCGTGGTGCGCGCCCGCTGCCCGATTGTGGTGCCGCCTCATTCGAGGCAACCTGCACGGCATGAAAGTCCCACGGTCTATCGCAGCCTCACTGTGCTTCGCGCTGGCGCTCGGTATGGTCCCTGGCGCCGACGCAGATCAACCAACGAGCGAAGACGGCTACCAGCTGTGGCTCAGATACACCCGGGTGGATGCGCCGCTGCGCAGCGCGTACGCCGAGCGGTCAGTCGGCGTCGTGGCGTTCGGGGCCTCACCGGTGGTGGCGGCTGCGGCGGCCGAACTGGATACCGGCATCGCCGGATTGTTGGGGACTGCCCCTCCGGGATCCACGGCGGCCACGGCGGTGGGCGAGGGCAGCATCGTCCTGGGGACACCGACAGCATCACCTGAAATCGCAGCGCGCGCCGCCGACCTCAAACTCGCGGCAGCCGGTCCCGAGGGCTTCGTGCTGCAGTCCACGCGCTGGGGCGGGCATGCGGTGACGCTGATCGCTGCGAACAACGATGTCGGGTTGCTGTACGGCGCCTTCCGCTATCTGGCGTTGATGCAGCGGCATGAGCCCATCACGACACTCGATATCCATGAGTCGCCGCACCTGCAGCTGCGGGTGCTCGATCATTGGGATAACCCGGATCGCAGCGTGGAGCGCGGCTATGCCGGACAGTCCATCTGGGACTTCTGGCGCCTGCCCGGCTACGTTGATCCGCGCTACCGGGACTACGCGCGTGCGGATGCCTCGGTCGGCATCAATGGTGTCGTTCTCAACAATGTTGGCGCGAACTCGGTGTACCTGACCTCCCGCTGGATCGCCAAGGTTGCGGCACTGGCCGCTGTGATGCGGCCCTATGGAATTCGCGTCTACCTGTCCGTGCTCTTCAACAGTCCGCTGGACCTGGGCGAAACCAAGACAGGCGATCCGCGCGATCCGGCGGTGATCACCTGGTGGCATGCAAAGGCCGATGAGATCTATCGCGCGATTCCGGACTTCGGGGGTTTTCTAGTCAAGGCCGACAGCGAAGGCCAGCCGGGACCGGGCGACTACCAGCTCACCCAGGCGCAGGGGGCCAACATGATCGCAGGCGCGCTCGCGCCCCATGGCGGCGTGCTGATGTGGCGCGCATTCATCTACGCAAGCGCGGACCGGCAGGACCGTGTCCGTCAGGCGTATCGCGAATTTACCCCGCTCGACGGGCAGTTCGCGAGCAACGTCCTGGTGCAGATCAAGAACGGGCCACTGGATTTCCAGCCGCGCGAGCCGGCCCACCCACTGTTCGGCGCCATGCCGCGAACCAACGAAATGCTCGAAGTGCAGCTGACCAAGGAATACCTGGGGTTCTCCACCCATCTGGTGTATCTCGGCGCGCTGTATTCAGAAGTGCTGCGTTGGGATACGTTCGCGCACGGCGCCGGTTCGACCGTGGCGCGGGTCATTGATGGTTCACTTGACGGCCACACGCTCACGGGTATGGCCGGGGTATCAAATGTGGGCACGGACCGGGACTGGACCGGATCGATCTTCGGGCAGGCCGACTGGTATGCGTTCGGCCGCCTCGCCTGGGATCCGCAGTCAGACCCGAAACAGATCGCCTCTGACTGGGTGCGCATGACGTTTGCCAACGATCCCGCGTTGGTCGCCGCCATCGTGGAGATGATGCTGCGCTCACGCGAAGCGGTCGTCGACTATATGACCCCGCTGGGACTGGCGCACATCATGGCAACGGGGCATCACTATGGTCCGGGGCCCTGGATCAGCGATCTCAAGCGCCCCGAATGGAATCCGGTGTACTACCACCATGCCGACCGGGACGGAATCGGCTTTGATCGCACGGCCACGGGCAGCAACGCGCTCGCCGATTACGCGCCTGAGGTCGCGCAGCGGCTGGCCGATCCTGCCGCCGATGATCTGAAATACCTGCTCTGGTTTCACCACCTGCGCTGGACCGACCGGCTGGCCTCGGGCCGCACGGTGTGGGATGAGTTGACGTACCGCTATACCCGCGGTGTGGATACGGTGCGCGACATGGCCCATACCTGGGATTCACTCAGTTCCCGAGTCGACCCGCAGCGCTTCGATGAGACCGCAGCGTTTCTGCGCCAGCAGCTGGCGGAAGCCCAATGGTGGCGCGATGCGTGTATCGCGTACTTCCAGAGTCTGTCCGGGTTGCCGCTGGCACCGGGCATCGCGGCGCCACGGCACCCGCTTGGCTGGTATGAGGGAGAGGTGTATCGCTATGCGCCCGGGCGCACGCAGCCCGACCCCGACCACGGTATTGCCCATTGAATGACAACACGGGCACTCAGGCGACCTGATTGGTGCGGGCCACTTCCGCGTACCAGTGTCCGGACTCCTTGACCGTACGCTTCTGGCCGTTCTTGAAGTCGACGTAGGTCAGTCCGAAGCGCTGCGAATAGCCTTCGGCCCACTCAAAGTTGTCCATGAGGGCCCAGCAGTGATAGGCGCGCACGGGAACCCCGTCGCGGATGGCCCGTGCCAGCGCCTGGAGGTGACTGCGCAGATAATCGATACGCGCGGCATCGTGAATCCTGCCCTGTGAATCCGGTGCGGCGTTGTAGGAGGCGCCGTTCTCGGTGATCTCAATCGGCAACGGGCCGACCTCACGCCGCATGCGAATCAGGATGTCGTAAAACCCCTGCGGAAAGATATCCCAGCCGATGTCGGTCTTTGGCGTACGG
>Ga0302310_10003311_pt1 | contig 12618 bp, 8 predicted proteins | sample III_Palsa_N1_2_FD_200451 | JGI IMG/M metagenome (GOLD analysis project Ga0302310, IMG submission 200451) | Peat permafrost microbial communities from Stordalen Mire near Abisko, Sweden - III_Palsa_N1_2 | ecosystem: Environmental > Terrestrial > Soil > Palsa > Peat permafrost | place: Sweden... | reverse complement strand
TCACTCGTGGCCCACTCGTGCGATTACTTTTCAGATCGACAATCCGGTTGAAGCGCACGTGACAGCATTGAGCAAGTACACCGATGAGGCGATTCACGACGTATTTGCCTACATCCAAACTTTGAAGTGAAGGCGCACGGCACTTGGGAGCAGGACCGATGAACTGGACGAAGACCGCACACTTTCTTACCTTTCTGGCTGGTACCGTTGCCGGCACTGCGCCTTTGCTTGCACAGGGCGTGACGGATGAGATGTTGAAGCATCCACCTCGCGATAGCTGGCCGGGCTTCCATGGCGATTATAGTGGCCGACGCCATAGTGCACTCACAGAGATCAACCCGCAAAACGTTGCCAATATGACGGTGGCCTGGACCTTCCAGACGCAGCAGAACGGAAGTGTGAAGGCGACCCCAATTCTTGTGGATGGCATCCTCTACTTCACCACGCCGGATAACGTGTGGGCGGTCGATGCGGGAACGGGCCACCAGATATGGCACTACACGGCCCCACCGAATAAGGCGTTTCATATCGGACAGCGCGGCGTAAGCATGTACAAGGACAAGCTCTACTACATGTCATCCGATGCGCACCTGCTTGCAATGAACCCGAAGGACGGCAAGATTCTGTGGGATGTTGTTGTCGCGGATTCGAATAAAGGCCAGTGGGCCACGATGTCTCCGCTGGTCGTCGGCAACCATATTCTTGTGGGGGCGTCGGGCGACTTCGACAACCTTCAGGGATTCCTTCGCGCGATCGATCCTGAGACCGGGGCTACGCAATGGAATTGGGTTGCCACACCTCCGGTGGGTACACCAAATACAACCAGCGGCGGCAATATCTGGATGACTGGAACCTACGATCCTGACCTGAACCTGGTCTACTTCGGAACCGGCAATCCGACGCCTGTGCTGACCGGAAAGACACGGCCTGGCGACGACCTTTATACCTGCAGCATCGTTGCGATCAACCCGGATACTGGAAAACTGGCATGGGCGTTCCAGCCGTCGCCGCATGATACGCATGATTGGGATGCGGTCGAGATCCCGGTGATTGCGGATGGTACGTTTGGCGGAGCGCCACGCAAGATGCTTATGCAGGCTTCGCGCAATGGTTATTTTTTCGTCCTCGATCGGACCACGGGAAAGAACCTGTTGACCACAAACTTTGGCCCGGTCAACTGGACGCTTGGTGTGGACAAGGATGGGCGCCCAATTTCTAATCCCGCGAAGGAGCCCGCGCCGGATGGCCGTCTGATTGCCCCCGATGAGGGTGGCATGACCAACTATCGTTCGCCGAGCTTCGACCCCAAGACGGGTCTGTTCATTGTGAGCTCCTCCCCGAGCTACAGTCTGTATTTCTCAAAGCCAGCCGACGGAACTTATGGTTGGTCGGGTGCGGATTACGGCTTATGGAGCAAAGGCGTTCTGGAGGCTATCGACTATAAGACCGGCAAGGCTCGGTGGTCGCATGAACTGGGTCAGCGAGCAGGATCCGGCGTCATGACTACGGACTCCGGACTCACCTTTACTGGCGATGGGTCGGGAAATTTTCTGGGTCTGGATACAGCGACCGGTAAGACGTTGTGGCACGCGGGCGCGGGCGGGCAGATTTCGTCTACCCCGATGACCTATGAACTGGATGGACATCAAGTTGTGCTGATGAGCGGAGGCAGCGTCCTGTATGCATGGACTCTTCCTCAGTCATCGACAAGCAAGTAGAGAAAGGGTGATATGAAAAGAATCCTTACAATTCTGGCCGGTGGTTTCCTCGCTCTTCACGCAGCATCGGTACTTGCGGCACCGCCAATTCGCGTGCTCATTCTCGATGGCGAAAGTGCGGCACCCTATCACAATTGGCAGGCGGAGACTCCGGTTCTCAAGGCGGAGTTGGATGAGACGCATCTGTTCGCTACCGAGGTGCTCACTGCACCTCCGGCTGGCGGCGACTTCTCGCAGTTTCACCCGGACTGGGCGAAGTACCAGGTAGTAGTGTTCAACTACGACGCACCCGATGACCGGTGGTCGAGCGAAGTGAAGACCTCATTTGAGAACTACATGAAGCAGGGCGGCGGTCTGGTTGTTGTCCACGCCGCGGACAATGCTTTCCCCAAGTGGGCTGCGTACAACGAGATGATTGGCATCGGAGGCTGGCGCGGACGGACTGAGACTGCCGGACCATACTGGCACTACAGGGATGGCAAGCTGGTCTCGGACGATTCGCCGGGCCGAGCCGGTAATCACGGTGCGCGTATTCCCTTTACAGTAACCGTACGCGACCCGAACCATCCCATTGTGAAGGGCCTGCCATTGGTCTGGATGCATCAGGGCGATGAACTGTACTCGAAGCTGCGCGGGCCGGGTCACATGACCGTTCTGGCTACGGGCTATTCCGATCCTGCGAACCGCGGTACGGGTTTCGATGAGCCTCAGCTGATGGTGTCGCAATTCGGGAAAGGTCGCGTGTTCCATACGACCTTTGGACACGACGTCATGGCTCTCAGCTCAGTGGATGGCGTCGTTACGTTTCAGAGAGGTGTAGAGTGGGCGGCCACCGGAAAGGTGACGCAGCAAGTGCCGGCTTCCTTTCCAACCGCAACTTCAGTAAGTTATCGGGTAGACTTAGCCGCAAAGGATCCGAACTTTTCAAAGGGTTTGAACCCTCTCGATGGGCCACCGCCGGCACGTCCGGGTACGCCGGCTCCGGGACTTGCCCCGCAGAAACCTAGTCCAACGCCCAAATAGATCTGGAGACATTTCGACGCATGAAAACCATCAAAGGACCTGGCATCTTTCTCGCCCAGTTTGCAGGAGATGAGGCACCATACAACACCATTGATGAAATCGCTCGGTGGGCGGCTGGCCTTGGATTCAAAGGCGTCCAGATACCCAGTTGGGACGGCCGTTTGTTCGATCTGAAGCTTGCAGCCGAGAGCCGTACATACTGTGACGAGCTGCTGGGGAAGCTCGACTCTCATGGGCTTGTGCTGACGGAGCTTTCGACACATCTCCAGGGACAGTTGGTCGCTGTGCATCCGGCTTACGATCTGCTGTTCGATGGCTTTGCGCCGGAGCATGTTCGCGGCGCACCGGCCCAGCGTGCGGCGTGGGCGGTAGAGCAGCTTGGCTTCGCGGCGAAGGCATCTCGAAATCTTGGATTGGATCGCCACGCCACCTTCTCCGGTGCGCTGGCGTGGCCGTATCTGTACCCATGGCCTCAGCGACCTGCAGGGTTGGTGGAGACTGCATTTCAGGAGCTCGCCAATCGCTGGATTCCGATCCTGAATGTCTTTGACGAACACGGTGTGGACCTCTGCTACGAGATCCATCCGGGAGAAGACCTTCACGATGGCGCGTCGTTTGAGATGTTTCTGGATCGGGTGAAGGGTCATTCTCGTTGCAACCTGCTCTACGACCCAAGCCACTTCGTGCTGCAGCAATTGGACTATCTCGAGTACATCGACTTCTATCACGACCGCATCAAGATGTTTCACGTGAAGGATGCGGAGTTCAACCCATCCGGTCGCCAGGGCGTGTACGGCGGTTTCCAGTCCTGGGCGAATCGTGCAGGCCGTTTCCGCTCGCTTGGCGACGGCCAGGTCAACTTCGGCAGTGTGTTTTCAAAGCTGACGCAATACGGATTCGATGGCTGGGCTGTTATGGAGTGGGAATGCTGCATCAAGAGCTCGGAGCAGGGAGCAACCGAAGGCGCGCCGTTTATCCAGAAGCACATCATTGAGACGGCGTCACGGGCCTTCGATGACTTTGCCGGGGCGTCTACGGATCAGCAGATGCTGAACAGCATTCTCGGATTGAAGACAGACCAATAGGCGAAGGATGGAACAGCCTGGAACTCAGTTCTCTGAACTGTACCTTGAGGAACGAGTATCATCTTTGCACTTGTCGTACCATGGGTGCTGACCAACCACGATGACCCCACAAAGACAAAGAGGATCTGGCTCCCGGCAGACTCACGGAGTCCGGCAGATTGACCTTGCTTCGGTTCAGACCGCGCCCAGCGATATTGCGCGGGATATCAATCGCGACATTATTCTGGAGCTCGTGCGGTTCAAGCAGCCTCTTGCTCGCGCGGACCTTGCACGTCTTTCAGGTCTTCGACCGAGCACAGTTTCGGCGATTGTCGAGCAACTGATCCGGGAGAAGTGGGTGACGGAAGGGGCAGTGATCAAGCCTGCGCGTGGCCGCCCTTCCACGATGCTGTCGCTAAACAGCACCATGGTCACGTTTGCCCTGGATCTGCGCCCGACACGTGCGATTCTCGCGGTTGTGGACTTGAGTGGGCGCTTTCTTTCTCGCGAAACCATCCCAACGTCTTCCGATCTGACGAGGACCGTCTCGCAGATTGGGAAGCGCATGCGTGCGTTGCGCGATGCGTTTTCGTCCATGTCATTTGAAGGTGTTGGCGTGAGCCTGCAGGGGCGGGTCAATCCGGTGTCGCAACGCGTGCTGCTGGCTCCCAACATGAACTGGCACGAATTCGATCTGAAGAGTGCGCTGGAACAGGTTTCAGGACTCCAAATTGAGATCGACAATGACGCCAATGTCTGCCTCATCTCCGAGCTCTGGTTTGGCCGCCTCAGGGGCGCCAGGAACGTTGTCCTAGTGGCTGTCGGCGAAGGAATCGGTGCCGCGATTCTTACCGGTGGACACATGCACTCCGGGTACAACGGCCTGGCGGGAGAGTTCGGCCACATTTCTATCGACCCTGCCGGTCCCGTGTGTCAGTGCGGACAAAGGGGCTGTTGGGAGATGATCGCGTCTTCCCGCGCGGCGATTCGCATTTTCAACTCGGGCAGCAAACGCAAGGTGAAGGATGTGTATGAGCTGTTGCAGCTCGCGCAGGATGGCGACGCAAATGCCGTGGACGCGCTTACCGAGCAGGCGATTGCACTTGGACGCGGGCTTCGTTTGATCACGGCGACACTCTCACCCGAGTTAATTCTTGTAGTGGGAGATATTACTGCCGCGTGGGAGCGATTTGGGCCGATCGTGGCACGAGAGCTTGCCGCGTCCATGCTCGCCGGGCCGCCGCCCCTGCTGCGGGCCGCAGGCGATGCCGAGTTGGCGAGACTGAGCGGAAGCGCCGCGATGTTGATGCAGCGCCATGCGAGCTATCACCGGTCTACGCATGATGCTCCGGCAGATAAATCTTCGTGAAATCTATCAGTGATTGCCGATATGGTTTGTCCGAAAACTTAGTTTGCTTTTGTGTTCACTGTGCCTTTGTGTCACAGGCCTGTCTCCGTGTACCTGCAACACATTAGGTATGACTTGTGGCACTGATGGCGGAACACGCAGACCGTCGGCGCGTTCTCCGCGAGGGCCGAGCTGTTCACTGCTCTGTCATTTGTCCATTCACTGAATGGCTTTGAGATTCCATTGTCTGAGAATTGGAGTGCCCGGCTTCTTTTTTACCAGTTAGGTTGCGACAAACTGGTATGAGAAGAGCTATCGATGGCACTTGGGAAGGAGCATACAGCGAAGCAGATTTTGAAGCTGCTGCGGCATGTTGAGGTTGGTGGATGAGTTCCAAATCGACTCTTGACCGGGGCAGATACATGCCTAGTCTCGCCCGCGGCACGTTGCCGATTCCTGCAATTTCAGAGCCGTCTGACGAGAGCTGGCCGGTTTTTACTTCGTTCAGTGCCAGGATCCCAAGAGGAAGAAGCCAAAGGGACTCGAATTGGCTACGAACGATACGTGCGGCAGAACATGTCTGCTTTGTGCAGGTTGCAAAGCCTCATTGTAGCCGGAAGGCATATACCGTGTCGTTTCCGCCCGCGATCACCCACTGATGGCCATCAAGCATGTAGGTCTCGGGCGCGTTCGATTCGTTGATGCGGCTGTACCAGAGCTCCTTCCCGGTTGCGGCATCGTGTGCCACCAACGTCCCTTTTGCGTCCGGAGCAAAAAGGAGATGACCGGCCGTTGTAAGCAGGCCGGTGAGCTGGCCGCCTCCACCGACTCCCGGATAGCGATGCTTCCAGGCCGGCTTGCCGGTCTTGTAGTCCATTGCAACCAGGTAGCTACCCAGCGAGCCAAGGCTAAGCTCGTCCTTACCGCCCAAACCCATCGCCCCCCGCGGGTCGGTTGTAGCCAGATAGTACATCGCGTAGCTCTCCTGCGCATGGGCATAGAACAAGCCGGTTTGCGGGCTATATGCCGGGGGAGGCCAGTTGACGATGCCTCCGTTCGCGGGTGAGACCAAGGCACCCCCGAGGTCATAGTCTTTGGCCGGAATGCGCTGTGGCGCGCCCACCTTATCCAACTCGGGAGAAGCCCAGTTGGGCGAGTCGACAAGCTTACTGGTTAGCAAGTGTTCCCCCGTTGTACGGTCGAGCACGAAGAAGTATCCGTTACGTGCGGCAGTCAGAACCAGCTTCCTTGGCTTTCCATCAAAAGTGCCGTCGACCAACACCGGCGTCTGGGCTGAATCGAAATCATGGGTGTCGTGAGGAGAAGTCTGGTAATACCAGGCCATCTTGCCGGTATCGACATTCAGGGCCACCAGGGAGCAGGTAAACAAGTTTGCTCCCGGTCCGCGTGACATGGAAGTATAGGCGGCTGTCGGATTGCCGGTGCCGAAGATATAGAGCTTCGTTTCGGGGTCGTAGGAGCCGTTTACCCAGATGTTGCCACCACCGTGCGAGGCCGCGTCAAGGTTTTTCCAGGTATCCAAACCGGGATCGCCGGCCTTCGTTGGAACGGCATACCACTTCCATTCGACATCGCCTGTCTCCGGGTTGAAGGACTGCAGCACCCCCGGCTCGTCCAGGTCATCGCCCGTCCCGACCAACAGGTGGTTACCGATCACGTGCGGTGCCATGGTAGAGAAATATTGAAGTTCAAAGGAAGCGATCTCCTTATGCCAGATTTCCTTACCGGTCTTCGCTTCCAGTGAGACCAGGAAGTCGTCAGGAGTCTCAAAGAACAAGCGATCGTGCCACATTGCCACGCCTCGGTTGCCGATGTGAGTGCCGCCACGAGTCTTCCAGAAATAGTGCCACAGCTCGTGGCCGTCGAGAGCGTCCATCGCCCAGACGTTGTCCGGCGTTGTGACATACAGCACGCCTTCCACCTGCAAGATGCTTCCCTTGATGGTTCCCATGGGCGCTTCAGAGGTGCCTACCCCGCCAACGATCGTTTTGACTGCCGATCCTTGAGGCCCATAAGGATTGCCGCCACCCCCACCGGCCCCAGAGCCGCCAGTAAGCCGCTTCGACCAGGCCAAGGTGAGGCCATTGACGTTGCTAGTGTTGATCTCGGTCAGCGGGCTGTACCGGCGACCCGTGTAATCCCCGGAATAAGTAGGCCAGGAATCTGGCTTGGGGTGCAGGATGTCGGCGGGATCCAATGATTGTCCGTCCACTGCAACGGGCAACGCCATTGATGCAGCCAATGCCAATGAGATCCTGAGCTTTCCTGCCTTGCGCATCTTCACCCTCATTTATTTCAGTGTTTCCAGGTACGCCGTGATGTCGTGGATATCCTTGTCGTCATACTTGCGCAACAGCGCACGATGCTGCTCAAGGGGGTCGTGTATCTCCACCTTGGGGGAGTCATTCATACGCAACAAGCGGTGGGTCACTCCATCGTCGGTGACGACTGCCACGTAGAAGTCGTCGATCGAATCGAGTTTGCCTGTCACCTTCTGGCCATTCGTCTCGATGACGGTCGCCGTCGTTGGGGTCACCTTAAGCTGCGGTTGATTAGCCCCACCGCCGCCCGCACCTCGCCCCATCGCAGCCCCCGGCAGCATCCACGCTTGCTGCATGGCGCGAGGGTCGCTGAACTTCGCGGCGAAGCCTTTCAAGTCTCCGCTAGTCGAGTGGCAGGAGGCGCAGATTCTGTCGAAGGCCTGCTGGCCGGCCTTTGCATTGCCCACTACGATGTTGATCTTCTCCATCGAAGCGACCTTACCTCCGGTTTTCAGGCTGTGCAACCAGTCGGCAACTTCGGCAATCTGTTCGTCCGTCATGTCAACCTTCGGCATCCCGCGATCTGCGCGAGAGCCGTGAATAATAGGTCCAATCAGTTCGCCGCGCTTGTCCTGGAGAACGACCTCGGAACGCAACAGGTTAGGACCGACCGAGCCGCCACCTGCGTCCGAGCCGTGGCAAAAACCGCAACTCACGCTGAAGTTCGCCTTACCATGATCCAACACCTCTTTCGAGGCGAGCGGACGCGTCGGGTAGTCTGGCTGACGCCCGGCCAAGGCTGGAGGCTGCTGCCCGCCATGTTCGGCAGACGCAGGCTGCAACTGAGCCTGGACATGCGCGGTTCCAAATACCACAAACCCCACTGAAATAAAGCTGTAAACGCCGGCAGTGCAGGATCGGACGATCCGGCAGAGGTTGAATCGTCTCATTGTCATAAACCAATCTGCCTCTGAAATGTCGGTTTCCTAAGAATATTCTCTCTGCAAGATACGGCTGGCCTGCCCGCTGCCTCAGGTTCCGAGGACGAAGGGGAGACAGACGATTGGCGATTCATCGCGCCAATTATGAACTACGCGAGCCATATTCGTCTATCCCCATCAGCTAACTTCAGTCAAAGGCCCCACCCTCCTCGCCGTCTCCCAGAGACCTGCTGAGGATCGAAGACATCTCCAATATTTCAACCAAAGCCTAAGGCCCGACTTACGGAGACCGGGCATGGTCTGTCGAAAAAATTGGGACGTCTCATTCGCACCGCGCACATTACGCTCTACACGACGATAGGTCTCGATCCTCCGCAACCAACGCATTCTGTGTGACTTCGCTCCGTTTCGTCGGCACGGCAAAATCCTGATCCGAGGGCGATCATTACTGTTCTGCAAGATAACGCTTGCGACTTAGCGCTACATCGGCCTACTATGCCGTCCACGGATGGGAACCCTTCGCATCCGTTCCCGAGGATAATTACATGACTGCGATGTATGCACAGTTTGCCCATAAGCTACACCCTTGCCCGCTGAAGTCAGGCGTAGTCAAACGTGCAATGTCTCCACTCCGCATCCTTCTCGCAATCCTGTTGCTTTCCATCGGTGGAAGTGCGGCGTTCGCGCAGGATACGACGGGCACAATCCTCGGCGACGTGAAAGACGCCAGCGGGGCCTCCGTGTCCAAGGCCGAAGTAACAATCACCAACACGCAGACCAATATCAGCGAGGTGGTCACCACCAATGAATCGGGCGCGTACACGGTGCCCCAACTCATTCCAGGTATCTATTCAGTCACCATCAAGCTGCAAGGCTTTGAGACGGCTGAGGTGAAGAGCCTGACACTCGAGGCTGGCGACCGTCGCCGCACGGACGTGACGCTGGCTGTGGGCGCTATTTCGGAGACGGTCGAGATCTCGACGGCCGCGCCAGTGCTGCAGACCGACACCTCATCCATCGGCAGCGACGTGACGCAGCGATCCGTACAGGATTTGCCGCTGAACGGCCGCAACTTCATCAGCTTGGTGCAGATCACGCCGGGCGCCGCAGAAGCCGCTCCGAATAGCATCAACAGTGGCACCCGTCCCGACGATCGGCGGCCTAGTTCGTCGGTCTCGATGAACGGTCAGTCCGAAACGCTGAACGACCAGATGGTGGATGGCCTGGACAACAACGAGCGCGTGATCGCCACCATTGGTGTGCGCCCCAGCATCGATTCCATCCAGGAAGTTCGCGTTGTTACCAATACCTTCTCGGCGGACGTGGGCCGGTCGGCTGGCGCGGTGATCAACGTCATCACCAAGAGCGGCACAAACAACTTCCACGGCACACTGTATGAATTCTTCCGCAACGACATACTTAACGCTTACTCGTACCAGTTCGGCGCGCACGCTGCGAAACCGGAGCTTCGTCAGAACCAGTTTGGCGGTTCGCTCGGCGGACCGATCTTCAAGAACAAAGCATTCTTTCATGGTGATGCGGAGTTGTTCCGTCTGATCAAGGGCGGCCTGCCTTCTTCGCTGACTGTACCGACGGCTTACCAACTGGCGCATCCAGGCGACTTCTCCGACGCCATTCCGGCGGGCACCATCCTCCAGACCGATGGCGTAACCCGTGACGGCTGTGCGGTCATCGCGGCCACGATTGCCGATCCGACGCAAAGTCAGACAACCGGCTGTGTATACGATCCCAATCCGGCCGATCCGGGCTACCTGCGCAATCCGATTATTGGCAACAAAATTCCGACGGGCTTCATCGATCCCGCGGGCCTGGATTACTTCAAGCTGTATCCCAATCCCAACAGCGGCAGCAATGGTTACGTCGGTGTTCGCAATCAGGAGCAGTACTCCACTGTCTATGACGTGCGCGTGGATTATCACTTCGACGACAAAAATCTACTGTTCGCGAAATACATCCTCAACGACACCTACACTGTATCGCCGGGTGCGTTGCCCATCTCGAACGCAGATGGCTTCGCCATCGATCCGCAAACCGGCAACGGCTTCGGCGTAGCTCCGCAGCTGGCACGCAACGCGGCGCTCATCTACACGCGTACGTTCACCCCGAACCTGCTGCTGACGGCAGGCGCTTCATGGGTTTTCATCAATAACGCGTCCTATCCGCTGAACTACGGTCTAAACCCGAACACAAAGTTCGGGCAGACAAATGTGAATGTCAGCCAGCTCACGTCGGGCCTTGCAGTGGCTGCGCCCACCGGCTTGACGGGTCTTGGCGGCGGAAGCAACTTTGTCCCTTTGCAGGATAAAGACAACAGCTACCAGCTCAACGGTGGCGTGATCTACAGCCATGGCAATCATTCCTTCCGCTTCGGCGGTGGCGCCATCCGGCGTACCGCGTTGAACCTGCAGGATAACCAGGGCGAAGGTTCCTGGACGTTCCGCACCGGCGCCCCCGGTCTGTTGGAAGGTATCTTCTCCGCGGCAACACGCAGTAACAACTTGTTTCCCCCGTACTACATGACGTGGGAACCGAGCATATATGCCCAGGATGACTGGCACGTGGCGCCCAAAGTGACGTTGAACCTCGGTCTCCGCTACGACGTTTACACGCCATTCATTGAACAGCACAATCACATCTCCAACTTCGACCCGAACTGCATTTGCATCATTCAGGCGGGCGTGAACGGCATCAGCCGCTCCGCGGGCGTAAAGACGGATTACAGAGATCTGGCTCCCCGCTTTGGTTTCGCATACAGTGCAACACCCAGCCTCGTGGTTCGCGGTGGTTTCGGCCTTGCGTTCTTCCCCAGTAACTACGAGTCGCCGACCAACCTCAAGAACACGCCTAACATAGCGATCTACGGCAACTGCTCCACCGTGCAGGCGACGGCCCAGACCAGCGGCTGCAGCTCGACTTTCACGTTGTTCAAGCAGGGTATGCCGCTGCCGAACCAGAACCCCTCCACTGTGCCGGCGCAAATCGTGGGCTCCATTCCCGCCGTAGTTGACGAAGGTTTCCGCTCGGGCTACCTGGAGCAATTCAACCTCGTGGTCCAGAAGGACTTCAAGGGCAACGCTGTGACGCTGGCCTACGTAGGCGCGTTGGGGCGCCATTTGTCGGACGGCTTCGACATCAACCGCGCTCCGTTGGGGAACACAACCGGCACGCAGACGCTGCGCAGGTTTTACTCACAGTTGCCCGGCGTAACGACCATCGCGGAGACATTCAGCGAGGGTGCGTCGTCGTACCACTCGCTGCAGGCCACATTCGAGCGCCGCTTCAAGAGCGGACTCGGATTCAGCGCGAACACGACGTATTCGCACCTGTTGGATAACGCTCCGAACGTCAACGGTCAGAGCGGCAACGGTGTCGGCCAGGTGCTGGCAACGGCACACACTGCTGACTACGGCAATGGCGACCTGGATCTACGCAGCCGCATCGTGGTCACCGGCACCTATGAACTGCCGTGGGCTAAGGGAGCGAAGGGATTCCGAGGGGCGGTAGAGAGCGGATGGCACCTGAACGTGTTGGACCTGTGGTCGACGGGTTATCCATTTACGATCCTGAACGCGAGCAACATCAGCGGGACCAGTCCGAACGGTTCAGCAGACCGTTCCAATGTGTCAGCCAATCCATTCCAGAACATCACCCGGCCGGCCAGCTTCAATCAGGTCAATCCGCAATTCTTCAACCCGACAGTCTTCACGGCGCAGCCTGCCGGCACCCTTGGGAATGAAGCGCGCAACCAATATCACGGACCGCACTTCCGTCACTTCGACATGTCACTGTTCAAAGACTTCACCGTCTATCGCGAGACCAAGCTCCAGTTCCGGGCCGAAGCCTTCAACATAGCCAATCAAACCAACTTCTCCAACCCTGTTACGGGCCTGGGCAGCACTACAACCCTCGGCCAGTTGACCTCAACCATTGCAACCTACAACCCGAGACTCGTTCAGTTCGCACTGAAGTACGAGTTTTGAGATTGATCGGGACAGGCTGATGTCGGAAAGTAACTACAATTTTCCACCAGCCTGTCTTCTCTTAGACATGATCGTCACCGGCTATCAACGCGGGCCAAAATCGCGCACGCACAATGTAAGACTCCGCGAGGATTCCATCACATGCCACTTACTCGACGTGACTTCGGCAAGCTAGCAGCAGCCTCTTCTGCAGCTAGCGCGCTTCACTCTTCCGCGCTCTTTGCACAGAGCAAACCTAACT
>Ga0302310_10003308_pt1 | contig 12621 bp, 7 predicted proteins | sample III_Palsa_N1_2_FD_200451 | JGI IMG/M metagenome (GOLD analysis project Ga0302310, IMG submission 200451) | Peat permafrost microbial communities from Stordalen Mire near Abisko, Sweden - III_Palsa_N1_2 | ecosystem: Environmental > Terrestrial > Soil > Palsa > Peat permafrost | place: Sweden... | reverse complement strand
TGCTATGCGGAGCAGTTGCGGCAGGCTGACGAAGGCTTTATCCGCGACAACAACCAGGCCATTGACGATATCGCGCATGACGGTCTTCCGTTCTGCTCGGATGATGAGCTTTCGTTTCTGCGGGACTACGTGTTCCGGTCTCCGCATATTCGTGACATCGGGCGAATGAAAGATGGTGCGCTGTACTGCACGTCGGGTGTGGGCAGGCTTCCGTCGCCTACAGTTTCAACCAGTATCCCGGACTTTTCAGAGAACGGCGTGAACATCTACACGCGTGGGCGTCTGAAGATTTCTAACGATACGCGGGCCCTCATCGTTCAGACCAAGGGTGTTTCGCTGGCGCTGAATGCCAATTCCTATCTGTACCTGGACGAAACGCCGATGTACTTCGCGGGACCACTGCTGGATCGCACGCATGGCCGTCTGCTGACGGCGTTTGGGCACCCGGTACCGCTGAGCGCGCAGGAAGCGATGGCGGGCAAGCTGATTGAGCGCAAAGGGGTGTTCTACCAGCCGATATGCCTGCCGCAGGCGACGACCTGCGTGATCGCGTTTGAATCACGCAAGAACATGCTCGCGACCAATAAGGATATGTTGGTGGGGTTTGTGATCTGCGGCTTGTTGCTGGGTGGGGCGCTGGGGCTGATCCTGGTGCAGTTCCACCACGGCCACTCGTCTATGGAGAGCCAGTTGCGCCGGGCGATCCAAAAGGGTTCGCTGACACTGGTGTATCAGCCGATCATCGATTTGGAGACAAGCGCGATCGTTGGCGCGGAAGCTCTGGTGCGGTGGATCAATGAGGATGGCGAGTCGGTGCGGCCTGAGGTTTTTATTGCGTTGGCGGAGCAGCGTGGCTTTGTCGGTCTGATCACGCAACGAGTGGCGCGGTGTGCTGTAGAAGAACTCGGCAATCTGCTGAAGACGGGGACGTTCCGGCTGACGTTGAATATCTCGTCTGAGGATCTTCACGATGCGGAGTTCGTCGCGAATCTGGATAACGCGCTGGGTTCCTCCGGCGTGCCTGCGGCGAGCATCGGTCTGGAGCTTACGGAGAGGTTTGCCGCTGATCAGGAGCGAGCGGTAGCTACGCTGGCCATGCTCAAGAGCAAAGGCTACATGGTGTACATCGATGACTTCGGCACGGGCTACTCCAGCCTGGCTTACCTGCACCGCCTGCAGGTGGACGCGATCAAGATCGACCGGACGTTTACGCAGACGATTGGAACGGAAGCGGTGACGGCTTCTGTGGTTCCGCAGATTCTGGATATGGCGGAGAAGCTTGGCCTGGTGGTTGTGGTCGAAGGCATCGAGACGAAAGAGCAGGCGGAGTACTTCCGCGCGTCGGGGCGGGGCATCCTGGGTCAGGGCTGGCTGTTTGGCAAGCCCGTGCCGGTTGCGCAGTTTCGCAAGCTGATAGCGTAGTGGGCTCGCGTTACGAGACGACTACTTCAAAAGGCCGCATCATGTCGTTGGATTCATGCTCGAGAATGTGGCAGTGGTAGAGGTAGTTGCCGGGGTAGCCGTCGAAGTGGACGATGATGCGGGTGATGAGCTCCGGGGGACACTGCACGACGTCTTTCCATCCGAGTTCGTTCGGCTCCGGCGGAAGCGCGTCTGCGAGGTAGTGCAGCCCTTTGTTATTGCGATAGGCGAAGACGTCGAAGGGGCGGCGATCGAGGACTTGGAAGCGCACGAGATGAAGATGCATGGGGTGCGTGTCTTCGGTGAGGTTCACGAACTCCCAGATTTCGGTGGCGTTGAGGCGTGGCTTTTCGGTGACGGGCTCATGCCAGCGCTTTTTATCCAGCACCATCAGCATGGAGTTGCCGATGTGGTCGAGCGCTTCGTCCAGTGTGATGGTGCGTGTCACCGTAGCAGCGGAAGGCGGCGTGCGTTCGATCGTGCGAAGCGCGGAGGGAACTGGAGTGCTGGGCCTGGCTCCGGCGACAGGCCTGGCGGCGACGCGGAACTGCAAAACGTTTGCCGGCCCATTGACCAGGTGAATATGCTGTCCGGCTGACTGCGAGAAGTCAACGATGAGGTCTGCACGTTCGGCGGGAGCGAGCGAGAGATGCTTGAGAGTGATGGGCGAGCGCAGCAGTCCCTGGTCGGAGCCGATTTGCTGGAAGGTCTGTTCGCCGGTGAGCGACAGTTGGAAGAAGCGGCTGTTGGCTGCGTTGAGAACACGGAAGCGATAGAGGCGCGGCTCCACTTCAAAATACGGAAAGATCTTGCCATTGATCAGGATGGCATCGCCGGAGAACTCCGATACCCACGGATGATCGGGATCGCCGGACACGGGATAGTAGAGCTGGCCGTCGGCGGAGAAGTTGCGGTCGTAGAGGGTGAGCGGAACTTCGTACTTGCCGCTGGGCAGGTTGAGGGCCTCTTCCGCATCGTCGCGCACAAGGGCCATGCCGACCAGCCCCGCGTAGATGTTGAGCCGGTTCAGGCCCATGGCGTGGTCGTGGTACCAAAGCGTGGCGGCTTCCTGCTGCAGCGGATAGTTGCAGGTGCGGGATTTGCCGGGGACATACCAGTCGTCGGGGTAGCCGTCGTCTTTGCTGGGGGTGCGGCCGCCGTGCAGGTGGACGCAGGCGCGGACCTCAGGGATGTCGTGGCCGCAGCCGTGCAGGCTGAAGTCGACCGGGAGGAAGTGTTTGGTGGGGAGCTGGTTCAACCACTCGACGTGCAGCGGCTGGCCGGAGCGGGCTTCCAGCAGCGGAGCGAGCGCGGTTGGGGTGCTGTTGGCGAGGTCGCGGTAGGCCCACATGCGCGTTGGAGCTACGTCGCGGTGGACCTTGGCGTGGATTTCACGCATGGCGATGCGGACGTGGCCGGAGGAGCTGGTGTGGGCGGCGACGGGCAATGGCAGCGCGTCGACGAAAGGAGCCAGGTCGTCCGAGTGCAGGATGTGGATCGGCGGTTGCGCTGTTATTGTGGCGGCCTGCGTGGGCATCGACATCGGCATTCCGGCCATCCGCTGCGCGAAGGAGCGTCGTGCGCCAAAGGCAAGTGCGGCGGCGGAGGCTTGTTGCAGGAAGGTGCGTCGGGTGCGGGACAAAGAGAGGGACTCCACGGTTCTGAGCTGCCAGGTATTGAGGCGCAAAGCAAAAAGGCACGCACCTTTGGTTGAAGGTACGTGCCTTTGAAGCTATGACAGCGAGATGAAGATGCCGTGAACGCGGTTAGTTGCCGCTGGTAACAGCACCGGTTGTTGGGTTGAGCAGCACAACGTTCGGATTCGGAAGCGCTCCGGCGGTCGTGGTGAAGTTGAACATATTCATGATGGAGCCAGAGGTTGCGTCGTACGAACCGCCACCGATGCGTGCGCTGCCAAGGAAGATGTCTTCGATAAAGCGGGGGATGGAAGCCTGGTCCGTGGGGGTGTTATCCACGAAGTTCTTCTTCGCCCAGGGAGAGATCACCAGGAAAGGAAGACGCGGGCCATGGCCGCAACGTCCGAGAACCGCAGCGCCGTTGGAGTTAGGCCCAGCGAGCGTGGCAGCGGTTCCGGAGCAGATGGTGCCATCGGACGTGCTGTTGGAGCCGTTGACGATGTCGGTCAGGTGGTCATACCAGCCGTCGGAGTCGTCGTAGTTGATGATGATGACCGTGTTCTTCCAGAAAGGCGAGGACTCGATCATATTGATCTCGTTGACGACGAAGGTTTGTTCGTCGAGCGGATCGGAGTAGCCGGCGTGGCCGTCCTGGATGCCGGGGGCCTTGAGGAAGCTGACCGAAGCCATAGTGGGCGTAGCAGCGGTAAGAGCCGCGTTGAAGTCGAGTACATCGTACTGGTGGTTCGCGCCAGTAGCGTCAGCAGCGCCAATTGCTACGCCTGCTGTGGGACGCGTGTGGTTTGGGTTCGACGTGCTGGCATAGTACTGGAAGGGTTGGTGGTGAGGGATGTAGTCAGCCTTCGCAGGATTGCCGGGGATGTTCGCTGCGGTGCTGGAGCGGCTCGTAGAACCTTCGCCGGCGGTGCAGCTCGTGGTTCCGTTGGGGTTGGTGATGGATAGGTTGAAGCCACCCTCGAAGAAGCCCCAGGTCACGCCGCCGGTGTTGAGCAGGTCGCCGATATTCTTGCCGGTCATGGCAAAGTTGGCGGAAGGGCTGGAGCAGATGTCGTAAGTGGGGTCGTCGTCGTTGATGTCCGTGTAGCCTCCCTGGCCGTCAGCGATAAGCGCTGAGGAGACGCTGGCATACGGCAGTGTGAAGGTGGCGCCGTTGGTCTGGCCGGAAGCGAGGTTGAGGGCGCCGGGGGTGGAAGGACCAAACGTGCTGCCGAATGAGTGGTCGTTCATGGAGTAGTGCTGCGCGTAGTTCCACATCGCGGTGACGGTGTTGCCATCGTAGTAGCCCATGGTGAGGGCCGTGGTGCCGACGATAGCGGGAGCGGCGGTCTCATTGACGAGAGCAGCAGCGTCCGCAGTGCCTACGGAGAAGGGAAAGAGATCCATCTTGCCGCCGTCGAAGGCAGCCTGTTCCGGGGCATAGTTGTGATCCTGGTCGCCGGTGGCGGCCTGGTTGGGGCTCAGGCGGAAGGGGTTTGCCGCCGAGTTGCCATTGCCGGAGGCGAGGTTCGGGTTCGCCGTCAGCAGGTTCGGGTTGGAGATGTAGTTGTTGATATTGGTCGGCGTTCCGGTGGCGGCGGTAAAGGTCGTTCCACCGGTGTTCGCTGCGTTCGGGTAGGTGCCGAAGTAGTGGTCGAAAGAGACGTTCTCTCCATAGATGACGACGATGTGTTGGATGGCCGTGGAAGGAGCGACAGCTACTGGCGTTGCGGGTACAGCGGGCGTGGTAACGGTGCCGGGCGTGGTGAGGTTGCCGGTACCACCGCAGCCTGTCAGCACAATAGCCGCAGTCAACGAAAGAGCAGAGATTTTGCGAATCATAGGACCTCAGTACAAAAGGGGTAGTTTCGGAATCCCCCCAGTGATAGTCCGGTGATGTGAACAGGGGTTGAAGGGGGTGTGAACGGACCCTGAATCGTCGATGAACAACGACCTGAGTGAAATGTGGAGAAAGGGAGCAGGAGCCTGTCGTTTTGATCCGTTTGGTAGAAGGTAAATCGCTGATTTCGCCGCATTTCGCGATAATCCGCGTGGAGTCACTTGATTGACTTGCCTGTTGCGAGTTGGTACCGTGAAGTCTCTCAGACAGAGTGCGAGGTCGATTGAAACTGTCCTCGGCGAGCGTGTTGCTGTTGCGTCGCCGGATAAGTGCAGGACGTTTCGACGAGCGGGTGGTTTGCGTGCTGAGTTTTATGGAAAGGCAAAACCAAAAATGCGTGTAGTGGTCTTGGGATCAGGAGCAATGGGACTCGCAGCGGCCTTTCAGGCAGTCCGCGATGGGCATGATGTGACCGTGCTGGAGGCGGATGTTCAACCCGGCGGCATGGCAGCCCACTTCGACTTCGACGGTTTGTCGATCGAGCGCTACTACCACTTCATCTGCAAGACGGACTACCCGACGTTTGAGCTGCTGCGCGACCTCGGCATTGAAGACAAGATGCGCTGGCGCGATACCTCGATGGGGATCTATGCGCAGGGCAAGCTTCATGATTGGGGAAATCCGATTGCACTGCTGACGTTTCCCGGAATGGGATTAATCGACAAGCTGCGCTATGGTTTTTTTGCGTTCGTGTCGGCAAAGAGAAATAGCTGGCCTTCGCTGGAACATCGCAGCGCGAAGGAATGGATTACGACGTGGTGCGGCGAGAATGTGTACAAGATGCACTGGGAGCCGCTGTTTCAGCACAAGTTTTATGAGTTTCAGGACAACATCTCGGCCTCGTGGATCTGGACGCGCATCCGCCGGATCGGCCGCTCGCGCAAGAGCCTGATGCAGGAAGAGCTGGGCTACCTGGAAGGTGGCTCAGAGACACTGGTAAAGGCGCTCGTCGAGAAGATTGAGCAAGGTGGAGGAAAGATTCGGCTGGGCGATGCAGCCAGGCGCGTGGTTACGGCCAACGGGGCAGTGACGGGCGTCGAGACGGCAAGTGGTTTTATTGAAGCTGATGCTGTGATTTCGACCGTGCCGACGCCTTTTGTGTCGCGGCTGATCCCGGATCTCTCGGAGCCTGCGAAGAAGGCGTACGACGCTATCCCCAACATCGGGATTTGCTGCCTGATCTTCAAGCTGAAGCGTTCGCTGAGTCCGCACTTCTGGGTAAACCTTTCGCAGCCGGGGATCGAGATTCCGGGGCTGATCGAGTTTTCAAACCTGCGCGAGGTGAAAGACACGATCGTTTACGTGCCGTATTACATGCCGACGACCAATGAGAAGTTTTCCTGGTCAGACGAGCAGTTGTTGGGCGAAGCATTTCTGGCGATGAAGGCTGTGCAGCCGGAGCTGCTTGAGTCCGATGTGCTGGGCTCGCAGGTGGCGCGGCTGCGTTACGCGCAACCGATCTGCGCGCCTGGTTTTGCAGCGACACTGCCCAAGGTGCAGACCGAGATTCGCGGGTTGCAGGTCGCGGATACCTGCTTCTACTATCCGGAGGATCGCGGCATTGCCGAGAGCGTGCGGCTGGGGCGTGAGATGGCGAAGAGCGCCGGCGTTGCTGGGCTCTAAGAGAACGACTGGGAGTTGCGAAGGTTCGTTTGTCGTAGCGCGGATAATGTTCGTTGTCCGCGCGTAGGAAGAGACGTGAGCCTGAATGCTAACATTCACGAATGACTTCCAACGCCTCCGTGACACAAAACCGCAACGTGGCTTTGGCTGCCGCTGGAGTGGCACTTCCGGTATTCGTTTTTTATGCATTGCTGCTTCGCTTTGTATTGAACATCCCGGTACTGGATGACTATGACGCAGCTCTTAGTTTTCTTAACCAGCTTGTGACGCAGCCAAGCGCAGCGGGAAAGTTTCTGCTCTTTCTCTCGACGCAACATAACGAGTACAAAACACTTTTTGGCAACGGGGTCGTCTGGCTACAGTTCGTCGCTCTTCACCATGTGGACTTCAGGGTGATGAGCATGTTGGGCAATGTATTTGTCCTCTTGATTGGCGTGCTGCTGTGGAAGATGTTTTTGCCGCAGTGTAAAGATCTGGCGACCAGGCTTTCTCTTTTCATCCCGGTAAGTTTGTTGCTGTTTCAACTGAACTATGTCGAAGCCGTGAATGCTCCCATGGCGGCGTTACAGTATTGGCCGGCGCTATCGTTTTCTTTGACCGCTATCTACCTGCTTGTGAAATCGACGAAGGCGGGCTTTTACGCTGCCCTTGTTTTGATTTTTCTGAGTATCTTCTCTTCAACAAATGGGTTTCTGCTTATCCCGATCGGCTTGCTGCTTTTAGGGATGCGTCGCCAGTATGTACGAATGGCTCTAGTGCTGGCTGATGCCGTCGTATCATTTGCGATCTACCGGTATCACTACGTGGTTATTCATTCGCAAACGGTGGGGCAAGCTTTCCATTCCTTCCTGGTAGAAACGCTGATCCTCAAGCCTGTGTATGCCCTGTGTGTTTTGGGGAACGCGGTGGGCTATCCGTTCGGGCTGGCCGGCGCCGGTGCGCTTGGCCTTGCCATCTGTGTTTTCTATTTCGTTCTCGCGAAGAGAGGGTTCTTTCGTCGCAATCCCGCCATTGGCTATTGCGCGATGTTTCTCGTTCTTACATCCATGGGCATCGCTTCCATTCGCTTGAGTCTTGGTATGCAGTTCAGCACTTCTTCGCGTTACCGGATGTATTCGGATCTTTTGCTGGTGTTTGCGTGGTTTGCCGTGGTGGAAGAGTTCTTGCTCCCGAAGATGGAGCAACAGGTTCTTGTGCTGCGGCGTAACTGGATCTTTGTTACGGCAATCCTGCTGTCTGGTATATTTGCGATCGGTTCGGACCGATGGGGGTATAAGTTTTTGAAGTCGCGTCGTACCTACTGGATACAAGGGATTGCAGCTTATGAGCATCCCGCGTTTCCGGGATCGACGGAAGGACCAGTGCTTCGCTTGCCACAGCAGAACGCCCAGGAGGAAGCCCTGCAGGACCAGTTGGATCAGTTCTGCAGGAAAGCCCTGGTGCGGTCTATCCAGCTTGGGATTTATGTACCGCCACAATACTAGATTGCCGTTGTTTCTGTAGCTGGATCCTCAGTAGCTGGGCGGCTCATAGATGCCCAGTTGCATCGATTGAGCGAGGACATCGTGCGCGTGCAGTTCCCAGCCATAGACGGATGCAGGCTGGTTCGGCATAGGCAACACCGGCCCAGCGGGCTGACCCGGTTGCGGATGCTCAAAGGCGGTCATCCCAAGGACGAGGGTGCGGTCGCGTTTGATCAGAGTGTAAGCTCCGTAGGCATCCATGAGGATGGCGAACAGGCAGCATACCGAGAGTACCTGGAGGAAGTGTCGATTGCGGCTCAGCGAGATGCGTTGGTGCTGCACGAACTCCTCGACAATGGCGAACCAGGCAAAGATCATCAGGAGATCGCAGTAGATGCGGTAGCGCGAGGAGGTGGACTCCAGCAAGCCGAGGTCTGACCGTATGCCGGCGACGCCTATGGCGGTCAGCAGAACAAACAGGATGCAGTAGCAAACGAGGGGATTTCTGCGGTAATACCCTCTGCGGGCCATATAGCCAAAGAAGAGAAGGATCGCCATTCCCAGAATAAAACTGCATACGGTGGAAAGAAGGGTGGCAACGCTTCCCCGGGCGGGAACGAATGCAGCGCTCCCCGTGAACGTGATGATGTAGAGCGGGCGCAGATGCAGGAGCGTCTGGAAGACGGAGTGGGATTTCCGGCCCTGCGACGACAAGGTGTTGTAGTGGTAGGCATATCCGGCAAGGCACACTACCGTGGCGCCCAGCCAGATTGCGATGCGGGCATAGTGGCGATGCAACAGCAGGATCAGGAGTCCAATCGGCACCAGCAGGAAGCCATTTCCAGACGCTGAGATGGCAAGCACCAACATGGCGATGGCACCCCAAAAGCTTCCAGAGGTCTCCTTTACGAGGAGGTAGATAGCTGCAAGCACGAAGAAGACAACATTGATGTTTTGCAAACCAGGGAGCGCCCAGTTCAGCGTCTCAACGTAGTTGAGTTGGAAGAGCAGCAGCGAGACGGGAACGAAGAGGGCAAGGCGTCTGGCGAGATCGGTCTCGCCAGGCAGAAACATCTTCCATAACAGCCAGCCGATGAGCAGGACAAACACATTGCCTAACGCGCAGGTGAGCTTGAAGTTGAGACTCCCGAACACGGCATATTGCAACCACACGGTGGCGTGGCCAAAGACAATCTTGTACTCATTCTGTTGTGCGGCTATGAGGTACGACAACTTGCCCGAAAGCGTCGCTCTTTGCACAGTCTGGTTGAGGTAGTTGAGGCCGGCGTCATAGTCGTCGGCAACCGGGATGTTGATGGCAAAGAAAAGAAGGATGGCGTAAAAGAGGAGGGCCGGCAAGGCAACAAAAGATGCCGCGAAAAAGACCTTTCGGCGGCCAGTCTGGGCTGCTTCTGTTGGCATTACGCGATCTTAACACAGAGAATTTCAGTTTCCGCGGCTAACTCCTGTGTAGCGCAAGGTTTGCAGGTTGCTGGACTATCTCTGCCGCGCTGTTTACCCTCAACGGATATGCCTGCCAAGAAAATTGTTGTTACTGGGGCTGCCGGTCTTGTAGGCCAGAATTTGTTGCCTCGTTTGAAGCGCGATAGTCAGAATGAAATTGTCGCTATCGATAAGCACCCGAAGAATATTGCCATCCTTCGCCAACTGCATCCGGAGATTCGCGTGGTGGAGGCGGACCTTGCCGAGCAGGGAGCGTGGCAGCAGGAGTTGGAAGGGTGTACGCACCTGGTGATCGGTCACGCTCAGATTGGCGGACTCTACCCTGAAGAGTATGTGCGCAATAACGTAAAGGCCAGCGAACTGTTGATTGAGGCCGCGCTGCGCTATGGGGTTTCGTACGCGGTGAATATTTCGTCGTCGGTGGTGAACTCGATGGCGGTGGATGATTACACGGAGACCAAGAAGGCGCAGGAAGCGGTGAACGTCGCTTCCGGTATCAAGCAGGTAATTCTGCGGCCGACGCTGATGTTTGGCTGGTTCGATCGCAAGCATGTGGGCTGGCTGGCTCGCTTTATGCAGCGTGTGCCGGTGTTCCCGATTCCGGGTGATGGAAAGTATCTGCGGCAGCCGTTGTACGCCGGGGATTTTTCCGACATCATCGCTTCGGCACTGGAGACCGAGATTACAGGCGCCTACAACATCAGCGGCCAGGAAAGGATCGACTACATCGATCTGATTCGTGCGGTAAAGGCCGCGACAGGAGCGAAGGCTCGCATCGTGAAGATTCCGTATGCCATGTTTTCGCTGATGTTGAAAGCGAATGCTCTGGTGGATAAGAATCCGCCGTTTACGAGCAAGCAGCTTGAAGCGCTGGTGACTCCGGATGTCTTTGAAGTGATCGACTGGCCGGGGATCTTTGGCGTTCGTGCAACGCCGTTGAAGGAAGCGTTAGAGACTACATTCCGCGATCCGGTTTACTCCAGCGTCACGCTGGAGTTTTAGGCGGGTAGCTGCGACGGCGGGTGGGCACGTCGCGCAGGTGCCCAGTGGAGCGTGGGGGTAGACGTCGTTCTGTTGTTGGTGGGGTCGGCTTTGGCTCAGCCGCCCGCGGAACGTAGGCGGCAGCGCGGACGCAGTTGCGGCCGGCGGATTTGGCTTCGTAGAGAGCTTTGTCGGCGGCGGCGAGAAGTTCGTGGCGCTCTTCGACGGATTGGGGAACAGTCGTAGCGACACCGCAGGAGACGGTCGCGCTGACCGGGCCGAGCGAGAGGCGTCCGGGGTCGATGGGCGGAAAGCCCGCGAGGTTCACAAGGCTACGAAGGCGTTCGGCAACCAGCAGGGCTGACGCTTGCGTTGTCTCCGGCAATAGAACGACGAACTCCTCGCCGCCAAAACGGAACGCACAGTCCTTCTCCTTCCGCAATGCTTCGTGAAGCAGGCGCGCGATGCGCTGTAGGACCTTGTCGCCGTAGAGGTGGCCGTAGCTGTCGTTGGTTCGCTTGAAGTGATCGACGTCGATCATGACGACGGAAAATAGCGTGGCGCTGGCCATGGCCTCGCGCCAGAGGGTTTCAAACTGGAGATCGAAGCCGAGGCGGTTGGAGAGTCCGGTGAGTCCGTCGGTTTCCGCCATGCCGGCTAACCGCTCGTTGGAGCTATGGAGATCTTTGACCAGGAGATCGCCGCGCAGGCGGAGCAAATAGTTGAGGCGGTCTTCGCGGTTGGAGCTGTAGTTGGCGATCAGTGTGACGGCCATGGTGCAAAGGGTGAGAGCGAGGCCGAGGAGTTTCTGGTCGGGATGCAGCAGAACGCCGTCGTGGAGAAAGGCGAGGTCGCCAAGGAGCATTGTGCCGGTGGCGGCAAGGGCGTACGGGAAGCGCAGCCTGACGACGTTGTTGGCGTAGATGACCACGGTGAGCACACCGACCAGGGCATAGGCGGAGTTGACCGCGGTGAGGTGGCGTTCCAGGTAGAGGTGGGTGAGCGCGGCGAGGCAGGCGGTGAAGGCTTTCCCGGCTTCGCGAAAACCGCTGCTGGGCAAGCGCCACTGTACGAGGTTGATGACGATTGCAATGGGCGTAACGATGCCGAGCCGGACGATCAGCGCGTGCTGGAACTGTAGCGGCGAGGCGAGGCGGTCGGCGACCAGGAAGAGGTCGAAGAGGACGAGCGCGATGAGTCCTTCGAGTGCCAGGCGGGCAGAGCGGCGAGGGGCTGTGTCGGCCTCGAACTGATGCTCCAGCGGCGGCGGGAACGCCGGCCACTGAAATCGGAGGCCAGAGAAGCGCTCAATCTGTGCGTTGACTTGGTCGATCACAGGGACACGCCAGTACTCAGGATTGTGACGGTACTGATAGAAGAGTGCATAAGATGGAAATGGTCCAAAGAAAGTTGATTCAGGAGTGAGTGTGTGGCGTTGGCGTCCGCTCTTCGGCGGTTGTTTTGCGTGGTGCTTTCTTTAAGGATGCGCCTGAATCGGCTGGCGTTACGAGAATTTCACTGCCACTTTCGGGGTGTAAGTTAGGCGTTTGCCGGATGCAACCGAGCCGCTGAGATGCTATACTCGCCATTGCTCCGGCTCTCGGGTTTTTATCGGCAGCCACAACCATCCCCTTTAACTCATGGCCGCCCTGATCGCGCGCCGTGGAGGCTACTTATCCCACCACTCGACAAACGCTCCGCCAAGTCCTTTATTCGCACCAACGAACGCATTCGTGCACGCGAAGTCCGCGTGATTGACGAGAATGGCGAACAGCTCGGCGTCATGGCGCCTTTTGAAGCCCTGAAAATGGCCCGCGAACGGTCTTTGGACCTCGTGGAGATCTCGCCCAACGCTACGCCGCCGGTGTGCAAGATCCAGGACTACGGCAAGTACCTGTACGAGAAGGATAAGAGCGACCGCGCTGCCCGCAAGAAGCAGAAAGTCATTGTTATCAAAGAAGTAAAGTTCTCGGTCACGGTGGATGAGCACGACTACCAGACCAAAAAGAACCAGGCTGTCCGGTTCCTCGGCGATGGCGACAAGGTGAAAGCCAGCCTCCGCTTCAAGGGACGCCAGATGGCGCATCGCGACCTGGGCTACAAGATCATCAATCGCCTGATTATGGATATTGGC
>Ga0302310_10003303_pt1 | contig 12630 bp, 2 predicted proteins | sample III_Palsa_N1_2_FD_200451 | JGI IMG/M metagenome (GOLD analysis project Ga0302310, IMG submission 200451) | Peat permafrost microbial communities from Stordalen Mire near Abisko, Sweden - III_Palsa_N1_2 | ecosystem: Environmental > Terrestrial > Soil > Palsa > Peat permafrost | place: Sweden... | reverse complement strand
GGGCCGTATTCGCTGGCGTTATTGCCTGGATTGGTCTGATTGGCGGCACCGTCGGAGAAGTCGCCATTCGAGACCTGATCCATCGCCTTCGAGTACGTGTACACAAGGCTGAAGCCGATGTTGTGCTTCATGGCGCGACGCAATTGCGCATTGAACGAGTTGTAATTCATCAGCGAGTCCGTCTGTGCGAAGTAAGCAGCGTAAACCGGCGAGTTGGCGTTGTTGTAGAGGAAGTTCTGATCGACGAGGCGAGCATAGTGACGACCGCTGCTTCCGCCGTAGCCGATGGTTGCGGTGATGCTGTGGCCGAGCTCACGCTGAACTTCCAGCGAGTACAGATCGCTGGAGGGGTACTTCAGATTTGGCAGCGAGCCATAAACTTCGACCTGGTTTCCACCATTGGGAAAGCCGTTGGCGTTGACGCCGGTCTTGAGGGCAGGGTTTGCCGCGAAGCTGCTCGGAGAATTGGTGGTGCCTAGCTCGTAGACGATTCCAGCCGACGCCGCGCCGGGACCGGAGCCGCAGCAGAGACCAAAGTTCGCGACGCCCGGACCATCTTCCACCGCGCTGTTGAACAGCGACACGTCCAGACGGTTGTACGCCAGCGCGTAGCCGCCGCGAACGACGATCTTACCGTGGAAGACCGGCGGGGTATAAGCAAATCCAAACTTCGGACCCCAGTTGTTATGCTGACCGTTCCACAGTTGATTCTTCGCCACAAGCTTCATGCCGGAAAGCTCAGAACCGGTGGGTCCAAGCACTGGGTAGTTGATGTTGGAGCCCTTGTTGGTCAGCGGCGTGAAGAGTTCATACCGCAGGCCGGTGTTGATGGTCAGGTTCGGCGTGGCCTTCCAGTCGTGTTGCACGAAGAAGGCGTAATCTTGCGAGCGGAAGTATCGCTGCGTATTGGCAACGCCCCCCGTGCTGGGGTTGGCGTAGATGGCCTCGTAGACAGCGGCGTCGTTGGCGAATGCCCACATTCCGTTGAAGGCATAGGTGGGACGCTCGTAGCCGGCGAGGTTATCGTTATCCTGCTCGAAGCGCAGTTCGGCTCCGACGCGGATGTTGTGTGAGCCAAAGGTGTGGGTCGCGGTATCACGAGCTTCGTAAGTATTTTCAGCGAAGGTGGCGGGTGTGGTGACAGCCGCCGCAACGCCATACTGCAGGGCGAAGGGATAGTTCTGGACGTTGTCGTAGGGGATGCCGTAGTCGACAGTATTGCCGCCGTCGCTGATGGCGTTGTCGGCGAAGCGGGTGACGTTGCCGCGCAGCTCGTTGATCCAGCTGGGCGAGAAAGTGTGGACAAAGATTAGCGTGCCGGCGGAGTTGAGCGGCTTGAACGGAACGTCGTCGAAGGGGCGCGAACCGGCTGTGGCGCTGGCGCCGAGGTTATCCAGCTTGGTGAAGTAAACCGATCCGGCGACGAGGTTGGACGGGGTCACATGCCAGTCTGCGCGGGCGTTGTATTGGTTGCCGCGACCCTGCGATGGAATGATTACCTGTGCGTTCTCCACGTCGGCGATTCCGTCGAAGCCACCACCGACTTGCTGGGGCGAAGCTCCGTAGTACGGTGCTGTGGCAATGCCGCTACCGGATGGGAACGCACCAATCTGGGTATTGCCGCCGAGAGTGAGTGAGCCGAGATCGAGACCAACGCCGGCCAGGCGGCAGGCTGGAACCTGAGATCCGACAGCTGCATTGGCTCCGTTGAGACCGTAGGGGCCCGCAATCGTTGTGGCGTAGGTGCCGAAGCCGACGCAGGTTGGGGCAATCACCGCGACGACGCGCGGCTGAGAGCCGGCGTGCGCGAGCGTCTGCTCGGAGACTCCTCCGCCGCGTTGTGCCAGAAGCGCAGCGGTGAACGCCGGGGTCTCGACGTAGTTGGTGGCGAAGCTGGGGTCCTTCTGCTTGTACTCGGAATAGGAAGCGAAGAGGAAGAGCTTGTCCCTGACGATGGGGCCACCGAGCGATGCGGCCCATGTGCGTTCCTGATTGTCATTGCGGACGGTTGGCGTGCCGGCCGCGGGGCCACCGAACTTGTTGTAGAAGTTCAAGCCGGGCTCGTCGTAGAGGAAGAACATCGAGCCGTGGAGGGCGTTGGTGCCGCTCTTGGTGACGACTTGAATCTGCGCGCCGGTATTGCGCCCGAGACCCGCGTCGTACGAGGTGGATACGACGGTGATCGCGCCCACCGCCTCCTGATTGGGCGAGACGACCGCCGCGCCGCCGTGGGTCAGCGAGTTTACGCTGACGCCGTCGATCATATAGTCGTTATCAGCAACGCGCTGGCCATCGGCTGAGATCTGCACCTGATTTTCAGTCTGGTAGACTCCGGAGTTCGAGCCGCCAGGGCCTGCTCCGTTGGGCAGGAAGATGGCCTGTCCGTTGCCGGCGCGCGCCCCGTCGCCGGAGATGCCGGGTGCCGTGCGAAGAACTTCGTAGGGATCAGCGCCGAAGATTGGGAGACGCTCGATTTCACTGCTGTCGATGGTGGTGCCGATGCTGGCATCCGACGTTTGCAAAAGCGGTATGAGGTCGGCGTTCACCGTGACCGTCTGGCTCTCGGTGCCGGCCTGCATGGTCAGGTTCAGGCTGCGGGGCGTCTCAGCCGCGAGGGCGACGTTCGAGACGGAACTCTGCTGGAAGCCCTTTGCGGTGACATTTACGGTATAGCTGCCAGGCGGAAGCTCATTAAACTGAAAGGTTCCTTCGGCGCTCGATGTGATGGTCTTGGTGGCCTTGGTGGCGTCGTTGGTGAGCGTTACGACTGCACCGGAGATAAGTGCCTGCGTTGGGTCGAGGACAGTGCCCGAAAGACTTGAGTTGAACTGCGCGGGAGCGGCGGTGCCGGCGGTCAGGAACAATATAGCTACGCCAAACTTAATGGCCTTCAAAATATTCGTGCGCATGGTGCCTCCAAAAGATGTTCTGTCGCTCGCAGGCGGTTGGGTGCCTGTTTGTTGTCCCAGGGACCGGTTGCGTCGACGGATTATGTGCGTGTGGACGGACGCCGCTTCAAGTGCTCGGATTCCAATGCCTCACGACGCAGGTTCAGAGCGAGGCGATCAACAACGTAATCAGCGAGCAACAGCTTTCACACAATCGGAAGTCTGGACCTCCGAAGCAAAGGTAGTCTGAGCTAGATTGACCACACGCAGACTCAGTCACATGCCGGAAGGCACATCCTGATAACTTCGGTAGACATTTGGGTGGGGATTGGGATTCTGGCTTTGCCAGAAGAATAGCCACAACGGGAGTGGGGGAGTGCAGGCGGGAGAAAGAATGGAGCCGATGAGCGGAGTCGAACCGCTGACCTACCTTCGCGAAATCCTGTTCAATTGCGCTGCAAAAAATGCATGTAGACGATGCGTCTTCCGCCAAGTCGATTTGCCGCCATCCGCGGTCAGTTCGCAACTGCCGAATCCGCTCGCCGCGTGCAAAGCAAATGTCACGCGCCGTCCTTACTGTCGCAGGGTTAACCCGAAAGTGGAATCCACACTAGCGTGTGGTTCAAAGTAGAGTAGTGCTTCAACCATCAATAATTTGTTCGATTCGACGGAACAGTTACCAAGGGACCAAAGCGCTACTGATTCAAAAAAGAGAGATAGAGCCCCCAATAATGCATTCAGTGCGTCAACTTGCAACGCGGTCGATGACCGCCGCAGTTCTTGCCGTAACGCTTTCAGCGCTGTCCGCTCAAAGCGTCGTCCTGCCCAAGAAAGGATCGAATTCGGCCCAGGATGCGTTTATCACACTGGACAAATTTGTGTTGAAGATGGACCACGGAATCTCGTGGTACGACTATGCCTGGGGTTATCCGAAGGTAGACAAAGCTTTTGCGAGCTTTCGGGCAACTGGTCAAGCCGCACAAGTCCAGGCGTTCGCCGAGGATCTCAAGGAAATTTCCGCAACCTTCGAAGACTTGAGCGAACTTTGGCAGGCCAAGAACAGCAATGGAACCGATGTTGTCTATTGTGGAGACTCAATCGAAGGTGGGGCGATTTGCACAAGATGGAGTCAACTTGTGAAGCAGCGTCGGAATAGCTATACAGGGAACCTTCAAGCTCCCACCCTAGAGTGAGCAGATGCATTGAAGTGGTATTTTTCACAGGTTAATCGATATACCGACAAAGCTCTGACCGATCTCCAGGCTTCACCCTTTGCGATCACAGTGAAGTAGCAAATATGGACCGGAAGTCATCGTCCTCAGCCCGCGGATTCGCTCCGGCAGCCCCTCGCGAGTGGGACATCGACCCACAAACATCCGCGCCAGAGTTCCAAGAGCATATAGGGCATCCTGAGGCGACTTCACCGCCCACTCAACGGTGTCACAAACTATCCCCTTGTATCCGACCAAGTTTGCAGATTGGGGTGCAAGGGACGGTGGCTCTCTCAGGTGTTGACACCGATTTGTCTCGCCCGAGGACAGTCTTTCTAAACTGAAGAAAGAATGGAGCCGATGAGCGGAATTGAGCGGAGCGGTCCGATCCAGTCTGTGGCCACCACTCCTTTTGAATCCGAAAATCGGAAACGAATCGCCCCGTATCTCCCCCAGCTTGGCGAGATACGGGGCGATTTTGCTTCGGTCAGGTTATGGGTAAACGAGGCCGCTGTAAAGCGTATAGGTAGTTCCGTCTGGATTGGTAATCGTCAGATTTTGGGGGCCTGAGGAGAGCGCCGGGAGAGTCAGGGTAAGTGTGTTCTGGTCGATAAACACGACTGAAGCGTTCTGACCGCCGACGGTCGCTGTACATCCGCTGACGAAGCCGCTGCCACGCACCTGAATCTGCGCCCCCGATGCACCTGTGGCAGGGGTGAGGTGGCCGATCGCGAGCGGAGCGATCCCAAGGTCGACGACGGTGAGGCCCTGGTTGGTGATCAGGAATACCTTCTGCCCGGCGTCATCGATGGCCATCGGAGTCTCGACATTCTGGATGGTCTCGGCCAGCGAGAAGCGCAGGCGCAAGGTTCCGGTGGGCCCATCCATGATGTCGAAGTAGTTCGGGAAGGCCCAATAATAGAGGCTTCCGGAGGCGTTCAGGCGCGGTCGGTAGAGGACACCGGTCGGATAGTTGTTTTGAGAGTAGACGCCGGTTGTAACGTAATAGACGGTAGGGCGCCCGACTTGCCCGATATCGTTGCCGCTTGGATCACTGAAAGTGTTTCCTGCCGCGGCGATGTTGCCATCCTTCGCGATGGTCGTCCCATAGTAAGAAATTGCCGCATTTGGTCCCGACAAGTAAGTACCCGTCGTCGCAGAGTAAAGGCAAGGCCCGTCGGTGATCATAGCGAGGCTGCCGTCCGATGTTGCCTCGATCTGACCGCCGCCGCAGCCGTTGGGCGGGACTGTGGCTGACCTACTCTGGAGGTTGACAAGATAGATCGAGTTTGGCTTGGGACAGCCTCCAATGAGGGGCGGCAGGCCTGTCGCTACGAGCGCCTGATGGTTCAGAATGCCGGCGACGGAGAATGGACCTGTCGCGCAGGTTCCGGTGCCGGTTGGCGCTTGGATCGCAACGGCGAATGTCTGGGACGGGGTATCGGGGTTGATCACGCCAAGTGAGCCGTCGGTCATATTGGCCACGAGAAGTTGAGTGCCATCCTGCGAGAGAGAGAGACCGCGGAAGCTGGACGAAACCCCATTGGCTGCGGGAGTGAGCGGGGTGAGGAACTGGTTCGAGGTGAGAGAGAAGACGTCGATGTGGTTGCCGGCGGATAGGTAGACCTGGTTGCGGCCGGAGTCGTACAGGACATCGGTGAACGTGTCGGAGGAGGAGTAGTCTGTCACGCTCTTGGCGTAGAAGATTGCCTTCGGCAAAGTAGTTGAGCCGTTCGGCGTAGTAAGGGTCAGATCAGCGCGGCCGGGAGTTCCAGGCGGGATGGTGAAATTGAGGAACGTGGATGGGAATGGTTCACCCGTGAAGGGCAGATACTGGGTGATCTGGGTGGTGATGGGCGCGGGGCTGCCGCCTATGGTCATGGAACCGCCGGTGCCGTCGGCTGGCATGCCATAACCGGCGATCTGTCCGGGGCTACCGCCGCTGGGGCTTGCGCCGGCGAGAGTTGCGTACTGTGCATACGGGCCATAGGTGAAGACGTTCGGGGTGAAGACCTGTCCGCCGTTGGGATAGAGGTACTTGAGGTTGACTGGACCCGGGGCGTCACCAGGCGGCGAAACGACAGTTGCCGAGTTGGAAGCGAGCGATGCCGTGCCCCGGTTGGGACCGTACCACACATCGGGAGTCATGACGAAGCCGCCGTAGGGCGATGAGGAGGTGCCGCCGGCAAGGGGGCCAACCGATGGTAGAAAGCTGACAGGATTGCTCTCGGTCGAGAAATAGGAGTCGAACTGCTGGAAGAAGGTGCTGTCGTCGAAGCCGATCCCGAAGTTCTGGATGCCGATAATCATGCCGGTGTTATCGACAGCAACGACATCGGTGAGGTCAGGGGTCTGGCTGACGCCGTTGGGAATTGTCGAAAGTGCCGGTGCAGTTCCCGTGAGCGTGCGAGAGGCAACATCGATCGTGTTGATCAAAGCTCCGCCAGTGGAGCCGGCCCCGATCTGGTAGAGAGTTTTACCGTCAGGGCTGAAAACGGAGCCGCCGGTGAAGCTGATACCCGCGCTGCTAAGCGAGACGGGCAGATTACCGATTAGCTGGTTTGAGCCGTTGTAGAGTGCCTGGTTTGAGCCATTGGAGCCAACGAGCACAGAGCCATCCTGATTGACAGCGTAGAAACAAGGCCCCGTATAGCTATTGATCACCGAGACCGACCGACTGGCAATGCTGTAGACGGAAAGTTGACAGCCAGTTGAGGTTTGGTAGTTTGCATATGCCTTGCTACCATCGCCGCTTCTCATCTGGAATGTGGTAGTGGACGTGAGAGCTGTTATGGTGCTGGCTCCGGGAGTCCATATAAAGTTGTAATTTATACCACTTCCAGCAGCGGGCGTGGCACTGAGCAGGAGAGTGCCATCTCCGAGTGCAAACAAGGCGCTGTCTTGCCAGGCTGAAGGAGTTGTGAAGTAGGGGTAGCCAGGCAGCAGGTACCGCGTTAACGCAAAGGTCTGAGTGTTCATCGCGTAGACCTGCTGTGAATCTGTCCCGATCCACAGCGTTGAGCCGTCCTGCGAGAGATCGAGCGCGGCGGGCCCGCGTAGCGGAATACTCTGTAGGAGCTTGTGCGCGGTGTTGGATACGATGTCGATCCGGTTCCACGTCGGGTTGCTGACGTAGATGTAATCCTGGGCGCGGTTGTAGGCGATCGCGTAAGGCGTTGCGGCGGTCGAGACGAAGTCGGAGCGGTTGTTGGGCAGGCTGCCCGGCGGGGCCGTAACGCTGGCGACGATAGTTGTGGTGGCGGCGATTGGCGTCGCAGTCTGGGGCGTCGCTGTAATCGTGATGGGAACATTCTGGCTTACCGGAGCATTTGACGCGGCCGTGAGCGTCACGTTGAAGGAGCCGCCCGGAATAACGCTCGATGGGCTGATGGATGCGGTGACACCAGTCGGCAGGCCGCTGGCGGAGAGCAGAATGGAGAAGTCGGACCCATAAGCGCCGTAGGTGCTCAGGCTAATGCTTGCGCTGCCGCCGATTGGAACCGCGATCTGGTTGGTTATTCCTGATGTGAAGCCGAAAGACGGAGGGGTCGAGGTAGACGCAACAACGGATGCGGTGGCGCTGCTGGTTGCGGTTCCGGCACCGCCAGCGAATGGGATGGTGTAGGTGCCCGCCGCAAGGCTACCGGCGGTGAAAAGAACGCTCGTTCCCGTGTTGGAGGAGACAGTAAAGGGCAGCGGGTTGGCAGTGGTGATGCCCGTGGGTGGGGTGAGTGCGTTGACGGTGACCGGGCCGGTAACATTCCACTGCGTGGAAGAGAAGCTGAGGAGGAAGTTGCTGTTCGGATAGATCGTCGGATTGTACGGAGAAGCACAAAGAGCGATGAGCGGCGTTGAGTTTGTCGACAACATGAATGTGTTGGAGTAAACGGGCGTGCCGAGGTTGGTCACGGCCTCAAAGACAGTGCCGGCTGCAGAATACGAGGTCCCGGCGGGAAGTAACGCGGTAAGCGTGGAGCCGTTCAACGTTGACTGGAGTACGACACCGTTTACCGCGATCCGGGTGTAGCCCGAGAAGTAATTGGTGCCGGTGATCGATACCTGAATCGACGAGCAGCCGCCGTAGCCAGGAACGACCGACAAGCTTAAGCCGGTGATGGTGGGAATGGGGAACGTGGTAATCGGCAGTGAGATGGCGCTTGAAGTGCCGCCTCCCGGCCCCGGGTTGAAGACCGAGATTTGCCCGGAAGTACCAGTGGCCGTGTCCGAGGCGGAGAGCATCATCTGCAGCGAAGTGGGACCGACAAAAATGGTGGGGCGGGCGCCGCCATTCCATTGAGCAACAGAGTTTGCGACGAAGCCAGTCCCGGTGAGAACGATGGTTGGAGCGGAACTGGGACTGATGGCCTGTGGCGAGATCCCAATGAGGGTCGGCGTCGGCGCCGTCACGGCGAGCGCAGCGGCTGCCGATTGGCCGGCCCCGGGAGTCAGCACAACTACCTGGGCTGTGCCACTGGGTGCTGTCAGGCCCGATGGGACGGTGGCCGTCAACTCGTTCGCAGAGATGAATTGGGTTGAGAGGGATGTCTGGTTCCAGAAGACAGCCGATCCCGTGTTGAAGCTGGCCCCCCTGATGTCAAGACTGAAAGGACCGCTCCCAGCAGTGACCGTAGGCGGGTTGAGTTGGGAGATAACTGGGATTGGAATACTCAGATGAACTGAGAGATCGATGGGTGCCTGAGAGTCGGAGGGTTGAAAGGGCGGCGAAGGCGGAATCATGTTGAAGAGCGCCGACGTGTTCTGGGATGGCTGATTGGCGAGATCAATGAGCGCCGCCACTGAATCCGTGGGAGCCGGGCCTCCTGGAGGCGCCGTAAGCGCGAAGAAGGAGCCGCACAGCGAGCCGTCTCCCGCGACGCCACCTGCGGAGTTGATGCACGCGGAAAGGATATTGGCAATCGTGTTAATTTGCGAAACGGGTATCGTGACGCCGCTGGGGACTGAAGCGCCGGGAGACGTGCCGGAGGCAGTATTCGCCAGCTCGCTCGCGAGAGAGAACGCGTTGGCGAGGAGAGGGCCTTCCGTTGGGGTCGAGCCCGTCGAGCCGACCGCCGTGATGTATGGGATGGCGGAGTAGACTGCAGCGACAGTGGAGACTTCGTTGATGGTGATGTAGGTGGAAGACGTGAGACTTCCGCAAGGGCCCAGCAACGACAGCAGGGCAAGTTGTGGGTTGGCGGACTGACCGGAACCACCCAGGCCGGGGTTGCCGCCGGTTGCGGCAAGGTAGACGAGAGCCGAGGCCGACGGGCAGGTGTAGTCCGCAGTAATGGAAAAGGATCCGCTGGCATCGCTGGAAACCGGCGCTGTGAGCAGAGGCTGGGCCACCCCGCCGTCGGTCGTCGAGCCGACCGCGTACAACTGGATTGCGGCTCCGGTCACGGGTTGCTGGCCGCCGTGGACAGTTCCTTGAAGTGCAGCGCCCGGTCGCGAGCTTGCACCACCGGAATCGAATGCACAGCCGGAAAGGAGAGCAGAGACGGATAGACCGAGGCCGAGTACCACAGGGACGAAGGGGATGCGGAGCAGTTTCATGAAGAAAAGGCCTCTGGGAAAAGGATCGTCGAATTAGTTGATCGCGATGGCCAGAACGCCCGAGGAGGAGGCGCCCGGGTTCGTGGCCGTCAATGTGGCGTTTCCGATTGTGGCAAGGTCCGAGGCCGGGATGGCGACGGTGATGTGGGTGGAGTCGACAATGGTGGTTGTGCGATAACTGCCGTTCCACTGCACCGCTACGCCAGGGATGAAGTTGCTGCCAGTCAATGTGAGCAGGACATTTCCGGAGCCTTGGCTAAGGCTGGTGACGGAGCTGGCGGTGAGCACCGCCGGAGTGTTCTGGTTGAGCAACTGCGGAACGACGAAGGCACCACGGAACAAGACTATCTGTCCCGTTGATGCAAGCACCGCAATGCCGTCCGGGCCCCATCGGCTGATATTCAAGAGCGAGGGGTAGGCTTGCGATCCGGCGGAGGAACCGAAGGGCATGGTGAGTGATCCGGCAAAGGCATACGTTGCTTGCTGGAAGGACTGGACTCCAACCGCGTATTGACTATTCGATGTGGAAGATGCGAGGTTCGCGAAGAATGACAAGCCCAGCGACGGATCTGGCTCGGTCAACTGTCCGTAGGTTCCGTAGTAGTTGGTATTGCCCGTGTTGGAGGTCGGCTGGAGAAACACACCGAGCTGTTGTACCGGTGCCAACGCCGGATTAGCGACGCCGCCAAAGTTTGCGTAGGCAATGCCGTTCCGGATTTTGAACGCGCTGAAGCTGTTCAGCGTGTATGAGTTCTTCGATTGCGTGAGCAGGCCCGAGGTACCCGCCGTGTAGGCATTGAAGGTATTGCCACTCGTGTCGATATCGAAGGAAAAGATCGTTGAGGCGCTGAGGAACTGTAAGCTGGAACCGGTATAAGTTCCACTTGTAGTCCCTCGGGCAGTGGCTGTATCGAGGACCGGATCTACGTCCCACAGACCGAAGCCAGCGGAAAGTCCGGTATCGACAGCGACGGTGTTGTCGGTGCCTGGCATCGTGGCTATGTCACGTAGCGAGGGTGTGACGTAGGAGTAGAGACTGCCTGGCGTAATGGGAAAGCTGAAATCGAACGACTGTGTGGACATCTTGAACCGGCCGACCGAACTCGATCCGGTTTGATTGACATAGAGGTACTGTCCGTCATCGGTCAACGCCAGCGATGATGGCTGGTTTCCGGCTGGAATTGGAGTTCCGAGGTTTCCAGTCGCGGGGTCTATCGAGACAAGCGTGTTGCCTGCTACCTGCGTCGCTGCAGAATTGACGGAGGCGTATAGAAGGCGCGAGTACGGATCAAAGATCATGTGATTCGCCGTCAGGCTGACGACCGAATAGACGGAGAAGGGCTGAGGGTTGCTTGTGCCTCCCCCCGGTTGCTGTGTAACTACGGAGATCGGAAGCCAGCCGAGTGTCGCCAACTGTGCGGATGGGATCACGGCCTGAAGCTGGGTACTGTTGACGTATGCAGTATTGAGCGGTGTCGACCCAATGTAAGCGAGCGAGCTATTGACGAAGCCTGTCCCTACGATGGTGATGGTCGTAGCTTGCGATCCGGCAAGCGCCACACTGGGCGAGATGGACGTGATGCCAGGGATAGGAGCGATGCTGGTTCCCGACACCATAGTTGAAGCTGATGCCGAATTATTTCCGGGAGATGGGTCGTTCTGGTCGGCAACCGCGTTGACTGTGGTTGCCGCGGTGCCGGAGGACAAAACCTGGAACGTGAGCGTCACCGACGCGGAGGCTCCACTCGAAAGTGTGCCCAGATTGCAGGTGACGGGCGATGAGGCGGCGCATGCGCCTTGCGTAGACCCGACTGACACCAGGACCGCGCTGGATGGAATCGTCTGTGTGAATATTGTGTCAGTGGCTGAATTCGGCCCTTGATTGGTGACGGTCGCAGTGGCAGTTATCGTGGTGCCAGTGGCTGCTGATGCGGGAGTCGAAAGCGCCACGCTGAGATCCGCGTTAGTTGAACTGAGGTCTTTCACGATGTTGGAACGGAAGCTGAAGATACCATTGGCCGCTCGAAATGCGAGACCATTAGCGCCCCAGCGCACAAGGGTGTCGATATTGTTATAGCCGTCGATTGTGGTCTCGGTACTGTTTCCGGCGCCGTACTTGCTTCCGGACAGTGCACCCCCGACGGGGATCGTTGCAGAGGGAATCGGTGCAAAAGTCGTCTCATTGAAAGCCTGAATGACCGGACTGGGGGTGGTGCTGGGGCCGGTCTCGAGGATGAAGTTCGTCCCGAGGCTCGAATCTGAGACCATGGGGCCGCTTGCAACAGTGGTTCCAGTTCGATAAAAGGTGCCAAGGACTGTTCCGGTTTCTGCTCCAAGAGCCATACCGGTATCGAGATATGCAACTCCGTTATCGATCTGAACGGCCGTTCCGTAGGGCGCGTTGTAGTTGTAGGAGCCAGAGTTTCCGGCGAGATTATGAAGGCCGGCAGCGTCGTAGCTCAACACCTGGTAACCGGATTCGTAGCTCGTCGCATACACCTCAGCTTTGGTTGGGTTTATGAAAATCGCTGGGGCGGTTCCGATCGTCGATAGGGCAATCTGGCTTGCTCGCGGTACGCCACTGTCGTAAATGACCAGCGAATCTTCGTATAGGCCGTTATTGGTAGCGACACTTGCGACGATGGAATTTGAGAAGCCAGGCAGTATCGCCAGAGCATGCACGACGGGCGGGTAGTCGTAGACGCCGGAATTGTCGGCTAACGGGAACTGCATGCCTGCGGTCGAGGTGGTTAGATTAACCTCCCGGACGGCGGAAGCACCATCAAGGCCGACCCACATCGTGGTGCCATCGGATGAGATTGCGAGCTTGTCCGGCTCGCTGCCAACGTATGTCGGCACTCCAAGAGCACCGGTTGCTGGATCGACGGAGACGACAGAATTTCCGTACGGCGCACCCGCAGCGCCAGGTACTGAGACATATAACAATCCGTTGGCGGGGTTAAGCGCCATGGCATTGG
>Ga0302310_10003302_pt1 | contig 12630 bp, 8 predicted proteins | sample III_Palsa_N1_2_FD_200451 | JGI IMG/M metagenome (GOLD analysis project Ga0302310, IMG submission 200451) | Peat permafrost microbial communities from Stordalen Mire near Abisko, Sweden - III_Palsa_N1_2 | ecosystem: Environmental > Terrestrial > Soil > Palsa > Peat permafrost | place: Sweden... | reverse complement strand
CGTCCCGCATTGAACAATCCATTCAGCCGGTTCGGACTCAGCTTCAGCGCGACCTCATATTCCACCAGCGCTTCCTTCGGCTTGCCAAAGTCCAGCAGCATATCCGCAAGCATCTCGCGCGCCGGAATATCCACCTCGCCCTGCCCAACCTTGTCCTGGATATCAGCAGCCGCGCGCATCGACTTCAACGCCTCGTCCTGCTTGCCCTCCGCATACGCCACCCAGGCAAGCATTTCGTCGTGATTCATCGTCGCGTTAATCCCTTCCACCATGTACGCGTCCTTGCTCTTGCGCACCTCCTCAATCAGCGAGTCATACTTCGCCAAATCCGCCCGCGCCCCCTCCGCATCCTTCAAGTGCCCATGCCCAATCACTCGAAACCAATACGCCCCTGTAGCCACCGCCGGCTCCGACCCAGCCGCCGGCACCATCTCTGACGCCGCCTTCCAGTCCCGCATCTCCAGCGCATAGAACCCGGGCAATTTCAGTCGATAGTACGGCACCATCTCCGCCATATATCCCTTCATCCCTGAAATCGTCTCGATCGGCGCAGCGCTTGCCGCCAGAGCCTGCTTCGCTTGAACATCCTTCCCACTCTGCAAATACGCGTAGATCAAAAAGTCATAAGAGTGCGGCTCGTCCATGATCCCGCTCTCACCGCGCTTCTCCGCTGCCTGCGACGCCGCGATCGACCCCAGCTGCGACGCTTCATCCTTTTGCCACAATCCCAACCGCGAATAAATATGCCCCGGCATATGGAACGCATGCGGCCCCGACGCCGCAATCTCCCCATAATGATCGGCCGCAACCAAACCCTCCGCCGCCATCGCCGGGTTATCGCACGCATGAATGATGTAGTGCACCACCCCAGGATTATCCGGGTACTTCGCATACAACGGCGTCAACACCACCATCGCCGCCCGCTCTTGCGCCAGACTCGCATCATCAGGACGTTTGTCCGCCAGCAACGACAGCGCATAAAACGCTCCTGCATCCACGTCCTCCGGATACTTCGCATACAACTTCCCCATTGCATCTGAGTACGCCGCAATTCGCGCCGGATACTCTTCCTTGCCCGACTTAAAGAAAACCCCCAACGCGGCGATGTAATCCTTCTCGCGCTCGCTCTTCACCGGCAGAGCCTCAGCCGCCTGCATCTCTTTCAACCCCACCGCCATCATCTCGTCATCCGGCCGACCCCATATCTGGTGGAACGAGCTCATCGCCACACCCCAGTGTGCCATCGCACACGTAGGATCGCTCTTCACAATCCGATCAAACTGCTTCCCCGCCTCGTCGTACCAGAAGTCATGCAGGAGCGCCACGCCGCGATTGAAGTAAGGTTGAATCCCCGCCTCGCACGACACGGGAAACGAAACCGTCCCCAACCGCTCCTGCATCTGCGCCGGCGTAGCCAACACGCCAACCTCCGCAGACCCCATCGACATACCGCTCATCGACTGCGCACCCAAAGGCGCCGCAACCAAACAACAAAGAATCACAGGAAGGAGGGAGGAGGTACTACAGACGTTTTTCATAGCTGAGAAATTATAAGTCGCCTACCCAATCGCCAGCCAACTCGTTTTCAAGCGCCGACACTTTGTTTTCGCTCGTCATCCTGAACGAAGTGAAGGACCCCTGTATTTGTCTTTGCTGTTGCACACTTTCCAAGCCCCACCCGCCGATATACATTAACACCATCTTAGGGAGCGCGTGCCCATGATCCTCCGCAGACTAATCCTCACCCTCGTCACGCTCGCCCTCCTCGCGGTCATCACCGGCTTTGTCTTCCTGAAATTCGTCGTCCACAAGATTGCCACCAACGAGCGGCCCCCTAATCTCGTCTACAACCCTCAACCCGCACCCGATCTCATCTACCGCACCCTTGACGGTCAACCCGTCCACCTCTCCTCCACCAAAGGCAAGGTCGTCTTCCTCGATCTCTGGGGTACCTGGTGCATCCAGTGCGTCGCTGAAATGCCCACCATCCAGCAGCTCTACTACCACTACCGCAACGATCCCAACGTAGAGTTCCTCATCGTCTCGCGCATGGACTCACCCTCCGCCGTCCGCTCCTACGCCCGCCGCAACCATCTCGACCTTCCCTTCTACCTCACCCACGACGACGACATTCCACCCAGCATGCAACTCCACCAATTCCCCTCCACCTTCCTCTACGACCGCGAAGGCCGCATGGTAGCCAAACACACCGCCGCCGCCGACTGGTCTGCCCCATCCGTCATCACCTTCATCGACAACCTGAAATCCCACTAGCCACGAGTCTCTCCCGCCACCACGCGAAGCTACTCGCCGTCCGTGGAGGCCCCGTCCGCGGAGGCCCCAGCCCATACCTGGTATGTAATCTTCGGCGACTCATCTCCCCGATGCAGAGCATTCACCTGCTCCCGAATCGTCTGGTCCGCCAGCGTCATCCGCTCCCGCGACCTTAGAAAATCCAGCCAGCTCTCCATAATGAACGTTTCATTTAAATGCTCCGAATCAGCCGCATCCCGATAAATCCCCCACCGTACCGCTCCCCCACGCAACCGCACACCCTCCAGTCCCCGCACCGCACGCGTAAACGCCACATAGTCCTCCGCCGCCACCCGGTAGTCCACCGAGATCCTCACCGGCCCATCATCCGGATCAGGCGTAGCCGCAAACCCGGGCAACGGCCGCTTCCACTTGTACGGCGTCAAGTCCGGCAGCATGCCCTTCAAGATATGTATCCGCCGCGTCATCGGCAGACTCACCGCCAACCCAATCGCCGCACACAGCAGCGAAGTCTTCGTCGACGTGCGCTGAGCAATCGCGCCCCACAACGCACTACCCAGCGCCAGCCCGCCCTGGAACGCCATCAGGTACACACCCAGCGCCCGCGCATACACCCAAGCCGGCACACTCAACTGCACGCTTACATTCAACGTAGACATCGTCGTCGTCCAAGCAAATCCCGCGCCCAGCAACGCCACGATCGCCACCCACGGCAACGGCACCAGCGCCAGCACCACCATCGTCGCCACGTAGTACACGCCCGTCGCCAGCAGCAGCGTATCCGCATCCACCCGCTGCCGAATCCAAGCCAGCGTTGTCGTCCCCACAACCGCCCCCACGCCCAAACACCCATTCAGAATGCCGTACCCCATGGCCCCCTGGTGCAGATCCCGCTTCGCCACCAGCGCCAGCAACGCCCACACCGAGCTCACAAAAAATGTAAATGTAAACGCGCGAATCAGCGGCCCCTGTAGATCCGGCGCATAGCGCAAATATCGCAGCCCCGATCGCACCGAGCCCGCAATCCTCTCCGCCGGCAGCGCACTCTGAAAAATCGGAGTTCGCTTCCACTTCCACAGAATCCAAATCACGCCGGCGAACGAAGCCGAGTTCAGCGCGAACACCCAAGCCGCCCCGCGATGCGGCACCGCATACGCCGCAATCATCAACCCGCCCAGCGCCGGCCCCAGTGCGCGTGCAATATTGTTGCTCGCCGCATTCAACGTCACCGCATTTGGAATCTCCTCATGCGGTACCAGCTCCGGAACAATCGCCTGCCACGCAGGATTGTTCATCGCCGAGCCAATGTTCAGCAGAAACGTAAACAGCAGCAGCGTCACCGGAGTAATCACACCCACAAACGTCAGCACCGCCAGCACCGCAACACTCGCCAGCATCCAGCACTGCCAGAAGATCAGCAGCCGACGCCGCTCATAAATATCCGCAGTCGCTCCCGCAAGCAACCCCAGGAACAACACCGGCAAGCTGGCCGCAGTCTGCATCAACGCAATCAGCAAAGGCGACGTCGTCAGCACCGTCATCAACCACGTGCCCGCCGTGTCCTGCATCCACGTGCCCAGACTCGACACAGTCGACGCCACCCACCGATCCCTGAACAACGGAATCTTCAGCGGCCCAAACGCATTCGGCCCACCCGGAATCGGCTTCGGCGCTGTCGCTAAGTCGGTTGAATCGACGTGCCCTGTCTCGCCCACACCTCTATGATGCCATCCCTCTCGGTTATCCTTCAGCATGGGCCACCGCTGCCGCGCATTACTCCTCTGCATCGCCAGCGTATCCATCGCTGCGCAGCAACCTGCAACGCCAGCCGACCCAACCTCCCCCGGAGCGCAGCCGCTCCCACCCCTCCCCCCACTTCTCCTCGACGTCGGACGCAACGAAAAGAAAACAGAAGCCGCCGCACGCGATTACACCTACCACGTCCACCTTCAACAGTTGGAACTCGACAACGATGGCAACATCAAAAAAACGACCACGACCGACTCCGAAAGCGTCACCATCGACGGCATCCGTATCAACCGTACCGTCGCCCGCGACGGCAAACCGCTCACCCCCGAAGAAGCCCAGAAAGAAAGCGACCGCATCGACAAAGAAGTCGCAAAAGCAAAAGCCCACCGTGAGAAGCGCGAGTCTCAAGGCAAAGAAACCGACTCCAACGGCGATCCCGTCCTCACCGCCTCCCGCATCCTCGAACTTGGCTCTTTCTCTAATGCCCGTCGCGTCGACCTCGATGGCCGCCCCACCATCGTCGCCGACTACAACGGCGATCCCAATGCCAAAACCCACAGCGAGTTCGAGAAAGCCTTCCGCGACCTCGTGGGAACCGTCTGGATCGATGAACAGGAGCGTGTCCTCGTCCGCGCCGCAGGTCACTTCCTCCACAACTTCAAGATCGGCGGCGGCCTCGTCGTCGATATCAAAGAAGGCTCGAGCTTCGAAATACGTTACACTCGAATCAACAATGAAGTCTGGCTACCCACCGAAGCCACCGGACAGGGCAAAGTTCGCTTCCTTCTCTTCACTGGCTTTAATGGACGCGTCCACTGGGTCACCTCCGACTATCGGAAGTTCCACTCCAAGTCCACCATCATCGACTCCAACCGCCTCATCGGCCCAGACGGTCAGCCCCTCCCCGACCCGCCGCCACCCTCAACCACGTCCCCGCAGCCTTAAATGCAAAAGAGAAGAGCACAGCTCTTCTCTTTTGCTCAGTGAACAAAACTCACCCACCGGTCAAACCCCTTAGCCGAAGCTTAGAGAGGCTGAACGTCGGACGCCTGCCACCCCTTCGGTCCCTTTACCACGTTGAACTGAACGGCCTGGCCCTCTTGCAGACTTTTGAAACCATTGGAGTTGATCGCCGAATAATGCACGAACACGTCTTCACCATTCTGACGGCTGATGAATCCAAATCCCTTGGCGTCGTTGAACCACTTTACTGTTCCCTGTTCCATGTCTCGTAAATCCTTGTGATTGACTTTGACGCTGAATCCAAATGGGGCTCCGGCTACTTCTGGTGCAGAAAACCGATCTGTTTCAAACGATTGAGAAATGTTAGCACGAAGGTCCAAATTTCCACCGAATAATTTGCGTAAGATAGCCGTTTGCACTAGGAATAGTGCAACAATTCACGCGATTTGCGCCGTCTATCGCTTCTGCTCTCCCAAATGAGCTTCAACAATCTCCTCCGCAGCCTTCAACACCTCCGCCAGGCTCATCGCGGTCGAATCCAAAATCACCGCATCCTCCGCCGCCCGCAGAGGAGATTCCGCTCGATTCCGGTCCCGCGCATCCCTCTCCTTGAGTTCGCGGATAACCGCCTCCTCCGTAACCGCGGCCTGCGCTGGCCCCCCTTGCCGATACCGTCGATTCCCTCGCACCTCCGGCGCCGCATCCAGAAAAATCTTTACCTCCGCATCCGGAAACACCACCGTCCCGATATCGCGCCCCTCCATCACCACGCCACCAGCGTCCCCCAGCAATCGCTGCTGCTCCACCATCCATTGCCGCAGCCGCGGGTGCACCGATACGCGCGAAGCTGCCGCCGTCACATCCCCATCCCGCACCCGCCGCGACACATCCACCCCATCCAGCATCACCAAGTTGCCCTCCATCTGCGGCTTGAGCGCAATGCGCGTCCGTTCCGCCAACTCCAGCAACTCCGGCTCCTCGTCAAAACTCAAATCATGGTCGATGGCCTTCAGTGCCAGCGCCCGATACATAGCCCCGGTCTCCAAATTCAGAAACCCGAACCGTCGCGCCAGGTGCGCCGCCAGCGTACTCTTGCCCGCACCCGCCGGACCATCAATCGCGATCACCGGCCGCGCCCGCCGCGCCTTACCTTCAGCGCCCGCTCCGCCTGCCGATTCCGTTCCTGATCCAGTAGTCGCAGAAGTCGTGCTCATCCTCAACTCCTAGGCCCCAGGCTTCCTGCGAAACGCCGGCTTCGCTCCGCCAGGCTTGCCGCCAAACTTCGGCTTGCCGCCAAACTTGCCGCCAGGCTTACTGCCAAAGCTCTTTCCCGCACCCGCACGCCCATAGCTTCCTGCAGACTTCGGCTTGTAGGAACGCTTCGCTCCATCACCCTCGCTCTTCGGAACCCACGGCTCCTTGGTAAACGGACGCGTATGCGCATCCGCAGCGCGAGGCTTGTACGGCCGCTTCGGCAACGACCGCTCTACCGTCGACTCCGCACCGCCGCTAGCCTCAACTCGCGGCGTATACGCCTTCTTCATAAACGGCCGCGTCCCGCCTTCACGCGCTTTGTAAGGACGCTTCGGGAACGGCTTGCCCCCGCCTTCTTTCCCAGCAAAACTCCGTGGCTTGAACGTCGCCCGCTCACCACCCTCTTCCGCCCGCGGCGTATACGGCCGCTTCGTAAACGGCTTCGCTCCACCCTCAGCGGTCCGTGGCGTATAAGGCCGCTTCGCAAACGATCCCTCACCGCCCTCAGCTCCACGCGGCGTATAAGGGCGCTTCGCAAAAGGCTTCGCTCCACCTTCCTCCGTGCGTGGCGTGTAAGGTCGCTTAGCAAACGATCCCTCACCACCCTCACCACGCGGCGTGTAAGGCCGCTTCGCGAAAGGCTTCGTACCGCCCTCAGCATCGCGCTTCACATATGGCCGTTTCGCTCCGAACCCGCCAGCCTTCGCCACCCGATCCTTGCTCTCATAACTCCGAGGCTTGAACGTCGTCCGCTCTCCGCTCTCTTCCGTCCGAGGCGTATACGGCCGCTTCCCAAACGACTTGGTTGCCGACCTTGGCGGAGTCCGCCGTTCCACCGGCAGCCCAGCCTGCTCCCGCGCACCCAGCGGCGCACGATCCTCAGGCGCCGGCCGCCGAAATTTCGTGAATCCGTCAACAGGCGCGGCCGCACGCGGCTTCCGATCCTCGTCCCAAGGCTTCGTGAACGTCTTCTTCGCTCCACCAGCCCGCGCCAGCCCCGCTCCATCCTTCTTGAACGGCCGCCGATCCTTATCCGTCTTCCCATCCAGCCGCGCCCCAAAGCGAGCCGACGGCTTCACCGGGCCGGCCCCAGGCCTCTTCGCCGCAAAACTCTTCCCCGCAGGCTTGCCCCTGAACTCACTCGCCACTTTACCTTCACTCGCAAAGCTCTTGATCCGCCCTGTCCCAATCTTCTTCGGACGCTCGACCACCGCAACCGGCTCCTCGCCCTCCGCAGCCGTCTCTGCTCCTTCAGCCGCCGCAGCCACTGGCAGCCCGCCCGGAATATGCAGCAGCGTCTTGCCTTCAACCACCACAGTCTCCAACTGCCGCGCACCCACCAGCGCATGCAGCACCTCGCGCACCCGCGACCGCGCCGTCAGCGGCGACAGGAACGTCGTCACTTCTTCTTCCGTCGCCGCAAACACCTGCGCCAAATACAACGACACCAGCGCCGACAGCGCTGTAGGCTGCCCAGCATTTGCCCCCGCCTTAATCGCCTTCGTGAATCTGCGCGACGTCAGCTCCCACAACGTTCCGCCATCCCCCTGCGCCAGCAAGGGAATCACCCGCAGCTGCGACCAAAGCTCCGTCAGCGAACGCAGAATCGCCGCCTCGGTCACCTCGCGCCCCAACTCCTGCGCAACCTCCGCAGCCGACACAGGCCCGCGCTCCGACACCACCTCGTACACCTTCAGCCCCAGCGGCGAAACCTTCACCGCACCCGAAGTCGAGGGCGGCTGCTTCCACGCCTTATCGCCCCTCATCGTGAACACAAAGCTGAACACCTGCGCACTGACAACGAAGTCCGGCGCATCGCCCGGCACACCCAGCAGGTTCAGCGGCAGCGCCAATCCCTCGCCCACCAGCCGCGAAACCAATCCCCGCGCAACCTCTGTCTCCGCAAACGTAGGAGCAGCCTTCGCCACGCCCAGCGTCGCCTCCACAAGCGAAGGCGCCGGCACCGGCAGTTGCGACCCGCGAGGAGCGAACAGCACCAGCCCGCGTTCGTTGATCCAGTCGCGCGCTGCTTCCAGCGTCAGCAACGGCTCGCCCGTCTGCTTCCATGCTGCAGCCCGAGCAGCCTCAAGCTGCATATCGTTAAACTCTGGTGTTGTACTCAAAATTGCCTCTATCGTTTTCTGCTACGCCTTTTACGCGCAGCTTCCGAGATACCACGCAGAGAATAGACCTCAGTTCGCAGTGCTGTCATCGGAGAAAATCCTGTAAAGTATCCGTAAAAAAATCCTGCAAGAATAGCTCTTGCTCGCGCCTAGATACGCTGAAACGCGCGTTGGATGTCTCTTAGAGAATACCGCAATGCGATCGGTCTGCCGTGCGGACAGCTCATCGGATGCTCAGTTTTACCCAATTCTCGCAATAACCAGTCAATCTTCGCCGGCTCCAGCACCATATTCACCTTGATCGCCGCATGGCAAGCAATCGACGCCGCAATCCGTGTCCGCCGCAGCTCCTCGTTCTCCACCTGCGCCGACTTCTCCGTCACCCCCAACACCTCTTCCAGCACCCGCTCCAACTCCTTCCCCTCCAGCCCCACAGGAGTCGCCTTCACGGCCAGCGTCCGTGGCCCAAACGGTTCCGCCTCAAATCCATTCCTCTCCAATTCCTCGGCGATCGCCGCAAACGTCACCATTTGCTCCGGCAGCAACTCCACCAGCACAGGCATCAACAGCCGCTGACGCTGCACCGCCTCCACCTGCCGTTCACGCAGAATCTTCTCAAACAGCACCCGCTCATGCGCCACATGCTGATCGATAATCCAAAGCCCCTCCTCATTCACCGCCAAAATAAACGAGTCCCTCAGCTGCCCCAGCGGCTTCAACGAAGCCAGCGCATTCAAGTTCCCGCCCGCATCGCCACCATCCCGGGTGCCCCATTCATGAACGGCTTCATCGTTCATGGGTGGGTTCTCAGAATCCTCATACCCCACCGCCATCCCCGGCCCACTAAACCCCAATCTCCCAGCCGACGGCGGCACCAACCGCTCCCTCAACTCAAACCCCGCCACATCCCCCGGATCAATCGCGCCCTCACTCTCCTCCAGCATCAGCGCTCGCGGCTTAAACACCGCGCCATCCACACCCGGCAGCGGACTAACATCCACCATCAACGACTCACTAGCCCGCGCACCCCCACTCAGTGCCTGAAAGAAACTAGCCGCCGGCCGCGCATTCATCAACGCCGTCCGCACCGAGTCCCGCACAAAATCATGCACAAAACTTCCCTGCCGAAACCGCACCTCGGTCTTCGCCGGATGCACATTCACATCCACCTCTTGCGGCGGCATCTCCAAAAACAGGAGCACCACCGGAAACGAAGTCGGCGGAATAATATTTCGATAAGCCTCATTGAACGCATGCAGAATCAGCTTGTCGCGAATCAGCCGCCCATTCACAAACACATAAATCGAGTTCCGATTTAGCTTCTGCAACTCCGGCTTACTAACAAACCCACTCAGCCTCACAAACCCCGGCTCCGGCGCCTCGTAATTCTGCTCCCGCTTCCATGGCGGAGGCTCCGGCAATCCCGCCCGCGCAAAATCAATCTCCGCCGCCACCGGAATCAAGCTCTCAAACGTCTCGCGCCCAAAGATCTGGTAAAGCCTCTCGCCCGCATTCGCCACCGCCGGCGCCACCAATAACGCCTGTGTAGCCGAGTGCAGCTCAAAATGTTTCCCAGGATTCGCCAGCGCATAATGCGTCACCAGCGCCGCCACATGCCCCAACTCCGTCTGCTCCGCGCGCAGAAACTTCCGCCGCGCCGGCGTATTAAAAAACAAATCCCTTACCGCAATCGTCGTCCCCTCAGGCAGCCCCGCATCTTCCACGCGCAACAGGTTCCCGCCGGCAATCTCCATCACCGTGCCAACCTCATCCTCCGCCGCACGCGTCTCCAAACTCACCCGCGCCACGCTCGCAATCGACGGTAACGCCTCCCCGCGAAACCCCAACGTAGCAATGCTCAACAAATCATCCGACGACCTTAGCTTCGACGTAGCATGCCGCTCAAACGCCAGCAGCGCATCATCCCGTCCCATCCCATGTCCGTTATCCACAATGCGAATCAGCTTCCGCCCACCCGCCTCAATCTCCACCCGAATCCGCGTAGCTCCCGCATCCAGCGAATTCTCCAGCAGCTCCTTCACCACCGAAGCAGGACGCTCCACCACCTCGCCCGCCGCGATCTGGTTCGCTACCTGGTCTGAAAGAACACGTATCTTACCCATCGCTCGATTGTAGTCAGCGGCCCCGCATCCCCCTGCGCAAATCTCGCCTCTATCGATCCCCCGCTCGATGCAGCCGCATAAAGTTCGTAGCGCCCGTCTTCGTCGCCGTCCCCGCCACGATCCCCACAACCTGCCCCGGCTTCAGATACCCGCGCTGCTCCAGCATCTCTTCCGCCATCGACACCAGCGTGTCCGTCCCCACAAACCGCTCGCAATGAATCGCCATCGTGCCCCACAGCAACATCGCCCGATGCACCACTTCCTCAAACGGACTCAGCGCAAAGATCGGCGCATCCGGCCTGTACTTCGACAACAGCCGCGCCGTATTTCCGCTCTCCGTAAAGATCGCAATCGCCGCCAGATCCAAATCCTGCGCCGAGTGCGCCATGCACTCGCAGATCGTCTCCGGAACCGTCAAAAACGTTCGCTTCCCCTCGCTCACATGCCGCGGCCCCAACCTCTGCCCCAGCTCATGCATATGCTTCTCTGTCTCGAGGATGATCTTCGCCATCATCGCCACAGCCTCTACCGGATACTTGCCCGCCGCACTCTCCGCCGAAAGCATCACCGAATCGCTCCCGTCATAAATCGCATTCGCCACATCCGAGGTCTCCGCCCGCGTCGGCCTTGGGTTCTCAATCATCGACTCCAGCATCTGCGTCGCCGTAATCACAGGCTTCCGATACTCCGCCGCCCGCCGAATAATATGCTTCTGAATCGCCGGCACTCGCTCCGGCGGAACCTCTACACCCAAATCGCCGCGCGCCACCATAATCCCATCAGCCGCTTCCAGGATGCTGTCCAGATGGTCCACCGCCTGCGGCTTCTCCAGCTTCGCAATCACCCACGCGTCCGATCCCAGCTCCTTGATCCGCCGCTTCACATACAAAACATCCTCAGCCGTCTGCACAAACGACACCGCCACCGTGTCCGCACCGGCCTTCAGACAAAACTCCAGGTCGATCTCGTCCTTCTCCGTCAGCGACGGCACCTTGATCGCCACGCCCGGCAGATTAATGCCCTTGTTCTCGCCCAGCATCCCGCCGTTGACGATCTCTGTCACCACGTCCGCCCCGGCAATCTCCACCACCCGCAGCTCGATCAATCCATCCGACAGCAAAATCTGATCGCCCGGCTTCAAATTCTCCGCCAGCGTCGTGAACACCGTGCTCACGCGTTCCACCGTCCCCGCAACCGTCTCAGGAGTAATCACCAACCGCTTGCCCGCCGTCAGCAGCACCGGCTTGTTGTCCACCAGCTTCCCCGTGCGAATCTTCGGCCCCTGCAAATCCGCGAGGATGCAGATGGGCTTCCCCTCTTCCTTCGCCACCTTGCGCACCATCGCGATCAGCTCGGTCTTCTGCTCGTGCGATCCATGCGAAAAATTCAGCCGCGCCACATCCAGTCCCGCCCGCACCAGCTCTCGAAACGTAGCCTCGGTACTCGACGCAGGTCCCAGGGTTGCCACAATCTTTGCCCGGCGTCCGCCGCTCAGCGTCGTCAATCTTTCTCGTACATCCATTCCCGCATCATCCTTCTAGTCCAACCATCCAGCCAGACCGCAAACGTTTTCTCGTGTCAGTCAGCAATTCTACCTGTACGCCCCCGATGCAGTCCCGGCAGCAGTCCCGGCAACTTCCTCAAAAACTCCGAAAGCTCCGGATCCCTCCGCCCAGGACCCTGCGCCGCCCGCTGCGCATTGAACTCGGCGCCCAGCAACACGCTCAGCGCAATGATGTACAGCCAAGCCATCAACGCAATCGCCGCACCCAGCGATCCATACACTCGCGAGTAATCCGCAAAGCGCGTCACGTAATACCCAAACAGCAGCGTCGTCACCAGCCAGAACACCGTCGCCAGCGCCGCTCCCGGCAAACTCGCTCGCCAGCTCCAATCCCTGCGCAGAATCCCCCAAGGTTCCCGCAGCAGCGGCTCCAGGTGCTCCCGCATGTGCTTGGTCAAATCCGTTCCCAGGTGATAGATCACCGCAATAATCCCCACACTGCCCGCAAACGCAATCGTCCACCGCATCACGGACGAGATCACCAGCACCGGCACGCGCAGCGCCGGCGTCACCTCTCCCGCCAGCCACTGCGAGATGAAATGGCCAAACACTACCAGCGCGCTCGCGCCCGCGAGCGGCA
>Ga0302310_10003294_pt1 | contig 12641 bp, 5 predicted proteins | sample III_Palsa_N1_2_FD_200451 | JGI IMG/M metagenome (GOLD analysis project Ga0302310, IMG submission 200451) | Peat permafrost microbial communities from Stordalen Mire near Abisko, Sweden - III_Palsa_N1_2 | ecosystem: Environmental > Terrestrial > Soil > Palsa > Peat permafrost | place: Sweden... | reverse complement strand
AAGCGTCACCGAGTGGCTTGTGAGCGGACATTAGGGGAGGGATGCCATGACCGAAGCCCATCATTTCGCGCGCCTGGCTGGTGCATTCATCCTTGCCGCGTCGGTATTTGCCGTGGCGCCCGTCGCTTTCGCCACCGATCCGCCGATGCCGGCGGTGCTCGGGACGCCCGGGGTGGTGGGCAAGGGCCCGGTGATCGACGGTTTCAGCTTCGAGGGCAATCACAAGGTTTCCGGCCAGGCGCTGGCGGCGGTGGTCGACTTGCCGGCGGGCACGCCGCTATCCGCATTCGTGATCCAGCCGCAGCTGGAAAAGATCGCGGCCTATTATCGCGCTTACGGCGGTGCGTACGTGCAGCCGAGCATATTGGAGACCCGCCTCAACCACGTTCGGGTGATCTTCCAGGTGCATGAAGGCGCGGCACCGCGCGAGCTGCCGGAAGAAGCGCCGGCGCCGGCCTTTCTCGACAAATTCTTCGGCAACACCCTGATCTGTGCGGCGACCCAGACCGGCAACGATCTCTGCCACATGTGGTTGGAGCGCGACGGCAGCTTTATTATTTTCGATCCCACCGGCGCTCATAGCGGCCATTGGAAGACCGGTGTGGTGCGCACCGACGGTCGAGTACCATTGTGCCGCTATTGGGACTTGTCGGATTTCAAGGCGCCGGCGGAGCTGGGGATCGCGCCGCTGATGGCGCAGGCAAAACCAAGACCCGGAGTGCCGACTCCGGCGATGCTGTGCACCACTACCAATTTCCGCACCAGTTGCGTGAGGTACCCCGATCGCTCGAAGCTTACGCCTGAGCAGCAGCGACTGGCCTCAAGGACCATGCTGCAAACCCGCCACGACGACGGCATCTGTTACGCCCATGGTCCGCACGAGGTCGGTGCAGTGTGGTTCGAATGGGACGATCCGCTGCCCGGTCAACTCGGCCTCGACCGTGAGATGCTGCTGCCTGGACATCAGTAGCGTTACTATTCCGGCGCTGCCTCGGCCGCTCGGCGATCCGCCAGCAGCTTGCGCACCCGGTCTCGGCTGACAGACCGCTGGGGGAACATGCCGTTCGCCGACTCCAGCGCCCGCGCTTCGCTGATTTCCGCGCCTTCGTAGGCGCGCAGAAACAACTCGAACCACTTCCGCAGCAGCGGATCCGGCACCGGCGGACCGCGATGAGCGTGAAGCCGCTCCGGTCCGGTGACCGCCCCGAGCAGGACGGCGTTGATGGCGTCGGGCTCGAACCGGACGTCGAAGAAGCTCACCTCGCGGGGTGCTGCTCTTCTGGCATCGCTCTCGATCAGAAGTCTGACCGCGCCGGTGGTCCAGAATGACTCGGGAATGACGCGGTCCGCCAGACCGTCCCAGTATTTCCCCGGAATCCAGACGCTGGGACGCAGCGTGGGGCCGTTGTAGGCATCGCTCCAGGAGGATGATCCGGATATCGCGCGGATGATGCCGCCGCGCAGTCCCTGAAATATAATCTGCCGCGCGCTCGCCGGACCGAACGCGCTGGAAAGCAGCCTAAGTGCTTCGCGCGGGATGATCCACGCCGCCAATCCCTCAGATGTCAAGACGCGCTCTAGCATGCTCGCTCCCGCTGGACCTGATTAAATCTTTATGCACGTCAAAGCCATAGCTGAAATAGTTGGCGGATGGGATGAAGTTCGCGGCGGGCCGGCGCGGGAGGTTGACCCGTCCGCTTGGGTAGATATTCGCAACGACCATATCACGTCTGCACCAGGGCTCAAGCGGATGATTGAGCAACGTTACACTGCCGACCGCTGCGTGAGAGTATGTCCGGAATGATGGTAAGCGAAATCAATTGGTTAAGGTGAGGAAGAAAGTCTTCTTTTTGTGAGCAAAAAGAAGCAAAAAACTTGGTCAATTTGATTTTTGGCTCAACCCGGACCACGGAATGTGTATTCCGAATTCTATTGAATGAAAGTTTTTGCTTCTTTTTTCAAAAAGAAGACTTTCTTCCTCACCTACGCGGACAATGTCCCCCAGGCATCCGCGGCGAGCCCGAACACCGGGTGCCCGATCTCGCAGGCGAGCGTGTCGTGGTTCATTCGGATCGGCTGGTTGGGCACCGCGTCGCTCAACCACGCCACGCCCAGCGCGTGAATGTTCGCCACATCGGCGTCCTGCACCGCGTCCATCGGCAGATTAGCGAGCGCGCTGAACAGGGGCTCGGGCAGTCCGGCGGGGGCGACCCAGGCGGAGCCGTTCCACTGCGGGCACACCATCGGGCTCACGCGGATGACGGGGCCGGGGATCAACTCGCTGTTGTTGGTCGCGGGTAGTTTGCCGCCGAGGACGATGTGCGCGAGGTAGGAGGCGATGTCGGGCGGGTCGTCCAGAATGCTGGTGGAGAGCGTTTGGATGCCGTCGATCAGGCCGGTGCCTTTGGCCGTCGGGTAGATCGGCGGGCGCGAGCCGTCGGCTGCGACCGGCAGCACCACAGTCCCGGTGCCGATCGACAGCACGCAGATCTCGGCCGGCGGAACTCCGTTGGCGATTGCCTCCGCCACCGCGATCAGCGCGGGGTTGTTGTGACCGGCGACGCCGCCGTCCCAGGTGCGATAGGTTCGCAGCGGGTCGGCGATGTTGACCGGCAGGTCGAAGAAATTGACCGGCGCGTTGGTCGAGCCGGACATTGCCTGCGACAGGGTGACGGCGGGGCTATGGGAGAAGCTACGCGCCAGGCTGTTGTTGTTGGAACGGAAGATGATGCCGCGTTCGAAGTCGTAATCGAAACTCGCCAGCAGCAGGTCGGGGCCTTTTTGGGTGGGCGTGGCAAGCAGAGCGGGGATGGCTGAGAGCAGGGTTTTGGTGACGGGAAGGATTTGTTCGAAGGCGGGGATTTTCGCCGATGCGTCGTATTTTGGGCCGATTCCAATGATCGCCTGGCCCAGCGCGTCGAAAATATGTTCGAACGCGTCGAGCGGCTTGAAGATCGCGCTTCGCACCGATTGTTGCAGGAAGAAGTTGTTCAGCAGGTTACCCGGGGTTTGGCCGGAGATCAGTCCGGCCAGCGTCAGAGAGCCGCCGGAGTTGGCTGCGACCAGGTCGAATTTGCGCAGGATTTCCGGCCCCGGCGTATCGGGATCGTAGATTCGTCCGAGTGCCATTGCCTGCAGCAGGGCCCAGCTTCCCCCTCCGTCGAGGGTTAGGATGCGGTAAGTCATGGGGCGTCCTCGTGTTGGATTTATTCCGGAAACACTAGGATTCGCCGCCTGGTCTTGCAATTGCTGCGGTTCGCAGCGCCCTAAAATGAATAAAGTTGTTTTGCTTCTTTTTGTTCACAAAAAGAAGATTCTTGGCTTGCCTTAAGGGACCTGGACGTAATCCCTGATCCTCCCAACCGCGACCAGTCCTGCGATGCTGAGCGCCAGCGACCAGACTGCCAAGTACGAAACATTATAATAGGTTGTGACCGAGTCGCCGAAATATCCCGCCCGGAACATTTCGAAGCAGCTCACCATCGGGTTGAGCGCGAGCAATTTCTGGGCGTAGCTCGGCAGCCAGGACACCATGAAGAACACGCCGGAGACTGGCAGCGCCAAATATTGGGCCGGTTGGATGAATTTCTCCGCGGGTTCCCAGACTTCGGTCCAGGCCGAGGTGAGCAGTCCGAGTCCGGCGAAGAACCAGGCGGTCATCAGCCAGGCCGCCAGCGTGAGGCCGGGGTCCTGCACCGGTTCGATGATGCCGGTGCTGGTGGTGATGAAGTAGATCACGGTGAGTGCGGTGCTGGTGGAGAGGAACTCCAGCACCAGCCGCGCCGCCAGGATATCCGCGACCTTCACCGGCCGGTGATAGAGCAGTGCGGCGTTGTTGCGGCACAATCTTACCAATGGGTTGGTCATGTGCCGCCAGACCGTGAGCGGCATGTAGCCGGTCAGCACGAAGGCGGCGACGCCGATGCCGTGGATGGTCGGTTCGCGGATCAGCGACCAGACCACCATGACCCCGCCGGTGAGGAGCATCGGTTCCAGGATGGTCCAGACGAAGCCGAGGTGATGGCGGCCGAATCGGACCATCAGATCGCGCACGATCAGGGCGTGGATCGCGGTCAGGTGGTCTTCGAGCGGACGCAGCAAACCCGGTCTCCAGCGCGTTAGGAATTGAAAACGAACGGTTCGTGGTTTGGGATCAAAGCGCATTCGCCTTGACAGCGCAAACCGGTAAAGCTCAGTCTGTTAACTTGTGCGACGCAATGGCCGTACCATTGCCGCATGGGGCCGAAATGTGAGATGGCGTAGCGCGCGTGCTTGGGCGGCGGGAACTTTCCGCCTAAGCCGGTGTTTGGATTGAGAAGGATAAATGCCCTGATGCGGTCGCTCGCGCCCTATGCCGCCTGGTTCCGGATGGTCCCGTGACGGGTCGTTTTGATATTGCGATAATTGGCGCGTCCTGCCGGCTGCCGGGGGCGCGCAATCTGGAAGAATTCGCCGATCTGCTGTTCGCCGGCCGGGATGCGGTGCGCGAAATGCCGGGCGACCGGTTCACCAAGTCCCGATTCTACTTTCCCGAGGCCGGCCAGCCCGGCAAGACCTATAGTTTCGCCGCCGGCTTCATCGACCAGGTCGATGGTTTCGATGCCGGTTTCTTCGGCGTGTCGCCGCGCGAGGCGGTCAGCATCGACCCGCAGCAGCGGATCATGCTGGAACTTGCGTTCGACGCGGTGTGCGACGCCGGGCTTACGCTTGGGGGTTTGGCGGGCTCGCGCACCGGGGTCTACATCGGCGGTTCGTCATGGGATTTCGCCGCGAAGTCGTTTGCCGACGCGGCGGCGCTCGATGCCTATTCGATGCAGGGCGCGGCGCTGTCGTCGCTGTCCAACCGGGTGTCATACTTGTTCGATCTGCGCGGCCCGAGCTTCACCGTGGATACCGCGTGTTCTTCGTCGCTGGTAGCGTTGCATCTGGCCTGCAGCGCGCTGCGCCGCGGCGAGACCGAGATGGCGCTGGTCGGCGGGATCAACCTGCTGGTGGCGCCGCAGGCGTTCGTGGGCTTTGCGCGCGCCTCGATGCTGTCCCGGATCGGCAAATGCCATCCGTTCGACGCCCGCGCCGACGGCTATGTGCGGGCCGAGGGCGGCGGCGCGGTGCTGCTTAAACCGCTCGACCATGCGCTGCTCGACGGTGACGACATCCGCGCCGTGATCCGCGCCACCGGGGTCAATTCCGACGGGCGCACCAACGGATTTTCGATGCCCTCGCGGGCCGCCCAGGCAGCGTTATTGCGTGAAATTTACGAACAAAACGCGATCGATCCCAACGATCTGGTCTATTTCGAGGCGCACGGCACCGGCACCCCGGTGGGCGACCCGATCGAAGCCCATGCGATCGGCGAGGCCCTAGCGCAGCGCCGGCGCAACGCGCTGCCGATCGGCTCGGTGAAGTCCAACATCGGCCATCTCGAGCCGGCGAGCGGCATGGCCGGGCTGCTGAAGCTGATCCTGGCGTTCGAGCACGGCTGCGTGCCGCGCTCGCTCAATTTTGTTCGGCCCAACCCGCACATTCCGTTTGCAGCACTCAATCTGCAGGTGGTCGGCGCGCCGCTGGCGCTGCCCGCTTCGGGCGAAGGCGGCGGTGACTGGCTGGCGGGCCTGAATAGTTTCGGCTTCGGCGGGACCAACGCGCACGCGGTGATCGCCGCCCCGCCGCGCCCGGTGCGGCGGGAGCAGGCGGCGCTGTTGCCGCCGCTGCTGATCTCGGCGCGCTCGGAAGAGAGCCTGGTAGCGCTGGTCGCCACCTGGCGCGACCGGCTGCTCGATGCGCCGCTGCGCCTGCCGGCGCTGATCCGGGGTGCGGCGACCAAGCGCGACCAGTTCCCCCACCGGGTGATGGTCGAAGCCGCTTCGGCGCCGGAGATGGCGCAGGAGCTCGATCTGCATCTCGCCGGCGAGCGCCCCAGTGGGGTTGCGGCGGGGCACGCGGTGCACGGCGATCTGGTATTGGTCTATTCCGGCAACGGCAGCCAGTGGGCCGGGATGGGGCGCGACGCGCTGGCGCACAGCCCTGCCTTCCGGGCCGCGATGGCCCAGCTCGACCATCTGCTCACGCCGCTGCTGGGCTGGTCGGTGATCGACCGGTTGGCGTCGGACGACCTTGCCGAGGCCCTGCACAACACCGATGTCGCGCAGCCGCTGCTATTCTCGGTCCAGGTCGCGATCGTCTCGGCGCTGCGAGCGCGGGGGATCAAGCCCGCCGCCCACATCGGCCATTCGGTGGGCGAGGTCGCCGCCGCCTGGGCATGCGGCGCGCTGTCACTTGCCGACGCCTGCCTGGTGATCGTGGCGCGCAGTCGTGCCCAGCAGATGGTCCATGGCACCGGCTCGATGGCCGCTCTCGGCCTGGATGAATCCGAAGCCGCGGCGGTGATCGCGGCCCATCGGCTCGACTTGGTAGTGGCCGCGATCAACGCTAGTGCATCGGTCACGGTCGCGGGCTCGGATGAAAGCATCGAGGCGTTGCGGCTGCTCGCTCGCGCGCAGAAATGGGTCTTCGTCCGACTCGACCTCGCCTACGCCTTCCACAGCCCGTGTATGGAGCCGATCCGCCTGCCGCTGATGGCGCGACTCGAAGCGGTGGCCTCGCACGTCCCGGCCGAGGCCATGATCTCCACCGTCACCGGCGAGAGCGTGGTGGTCGGCGAGCTCGACGCGCTCTACTGGTGGCGCAATGTCCGCGAGCCGGTGCGGTTCCGCGACGCGGTCGCCGCCCTGATCGAGCGCGGGGCACGGATTTTCGTCGAGATCGGCTCGGCGCCGGTGCTGCAATCCTTCCTGCGCGACGGCTTCGATCGCAGCGGCTGCGCCGGCAAGGTGATGGCGTCGCTCAGCCGCCGCGCCGCCACGCGCGATCCCTTCGCGCTGATCGCGGCGCAGCTGTTCGTGGCCGGCGCCGATCTTGGCGGTGCCGCATGCTTTGCCGGCGAGGCCACCGCGCGCGGGCTGCCGCTCTATCCCTGGCAGCGCCAGGACTACGTCGCCGCTCCGACCATCGAGCGGGTCGAGCTTGCTTCGCCGGTGCGCGATCACCCGCTGCTGGGCTTCCGCGACCCGACCTACGACCGCGGTGCCGAGCTCGCCTGGATGTCGCATCTGTCGGTGCTGACCGAGCCCTGGCTCGCTGACCACTGCCTCGACGGCGTCCCGTTGCTGCCGGCGGCGGCGATGATCGACATGATGCTGGCGGCGGCGCGCATCCGCCATCCCGCTGCGACTTCGCTCGAAATCCAGGACCTCGAAATCAGCCGGGGTCTGATCCTGGATCCCGGCGTGGTGCGCGATTGTCGGGTGAAGCTGGCCGAGGACGGCGAGATCGCGATCGCAAGCCGCCCCCGGCTCGCGCACGAGGACCTCACGGTCCACGCTACCGGCCGGGTGATGCCGGGGTTTTCGGCGCTGCCGGTGCTGGCCGGCGCCGACGCGGATGAGAGTCACGACCAAGCGCCGATCGAGGCGGACCGGGTCTATCAGCTCGCGCGTGGCCTCAAGCTCGACTACGGACCTGAATTTCAGACCGTGCAATCGGTGCAGCGAATCGGTCCCGATCGCTTGCGTGCTCGTCTGCGTGCGCCGCGCGGCAATCGCGGCGGCGAAGGCTATCTGCTCGATCCGGCTCTGCTCGACGGCGCGCTGCAAGCGCTGGTGGTGTTCGCCGCCGACCAGCCGCAGCTCGCCGCGCTAGGTTCGGTGCTGCCGTGGCGGTTCGGTCGGATCAGGCTGTTGCGCACTGATGCGGGTGTGCCGAGCATGGTCGATCTGGCGATCCGCCACGTCGGGCCGCGTTCGCTGTGCGCGGACTTCACCTTGCGCGATGAAGATAATCAGACACTGGTCGAGCTGGTGGAATGCTGGTTCGTCGCGATGCCGACCGGCCGCTCGGCGCGCCAGATCGACCGTCTGTTCACCCACTATCTGCCGAGCTTGCGGCAAGTGCCGAGGCCGGCGCCGCCAGCGGCAGCGGTCGAGGCATCCGTCCCCTGGCCGGCCAGTGCCCTGCTCGCGGACGCCTATTTGGCCGCGGCAACCCACGAGGCGTTCAACGCCGAACCCGCGCTGCAGCATACTGAGCTGGGCGCGCAGGCGTTACGCTGGCTCGCCGAGGAGCAATACGCCGAACTTCGGCCGGATGGGGCGCGGCTGGTACCCGAGACCGATCTGCCGCCCGCTGACGTGATCTGGCGGTCGCTGTTTTTCGATGCCCCGGAGGCGGTGGCGGAAACCACGCTGCTCGCCTCGTTCCGGGTGGCGCTCGCCACTGGCCAGTGGCCGGGATTTTCTGGCGTGCTGCGCCGGCAGTTCCTGTTTGCATCATCGTCGGCGCAAGCCGCGCTGCAGGCGCTATCGGCGCGCATCGCTGCAACCACCGACGTGGTCCGACGCATCGCCGTGGCCGGACTGTGCAGCTCTCGCATGTTGCGGGCGATCCTGGCCGGCAATCCGCAGGCGGTGGTTTGGGCATTGGCCGCCGACGCCGAGTCGCTCGCGGAATGGCAGGAACTGTTGCGCGAGGAGCCCAGGCTGCAACCCCGGCTGATCTCCGAAAATATTGCAGCACTCGCCGGATCGTTCGATCTGGTGGCCGGCTTCTATGCGCTGAGCCTCGGCCAGGATCCGCAGATGCTCGCGGCGCTGCTGGCGCCGGGCGGACAGATCGTGCTCACCGAGCCCGCTGACGCCCGCGCGGCGCGGCTGCTGTTCGGCGCGGTCGCACCCGACGCGCGACTGCACGCTCCGGCGGATTGGGCCGCGACGCTGGAGGCGGCCGGTCTGGCGGCGGCCTCGGCTCGCATTGTCGGCGGCGTGATCTGGCCGGTCGCGCTGATCGAGGCGCGCCAAAGCGGGACCGTTGCGGCGCCCGCGCCGTTGCCCGCGGTGGGGCTGTTTGCCGCCCCGGACGACCCGATCGCGCTGGCCTGGGCGGTGCGTGACGCAAGTCTCGCGGTGCGCGCGCCGGCGTTCTTCGGCGCAGCCGTCGCCCATTTCGGCGAAGCGACCGAGGTTATGGTGATCCTGCCGCAACCGCCCGAGATCGATGCCGCTTCGCTCGGTACGGGCCTGTCGGAATACGGCAAGGCGATCAGTTCGATCGAGGAGGGCGGCCTGCGCCGCCTTTGGCTGGTGGTGCGGGGACGCGTGCGCGGTGATCTGTTCACGGCGGCCCTGGCGGGCTGGCGCCGGGTGATCGCGAACGAACTGCCCTGGCTCGATCTGCGGCTGGTCGTGCTGGATCCGGCGCTGCCGCCGGCCGAACAGCTCGATGCGCTGGCCCGGGAATGCCACGCTCCCGACGCCGAACGCGAAAGCTTCTGGGGCCGGGCCGGTCGGGCCGTGCCACGGCTGCGAGTGCAGCCGCCGCGCCGTCCGAAAACCGCAGCGCCGCGACGGCTGGAAGTGTTGCAGCCGGGTCTGATCGGCTCGCTCGCCTGGGTCGAAACCCCGCCGCGCGCGCCCGTGGCCGGCGAGGTCGCAATCGAGGTCCGCGCGGTGTCCCTCAACTTCCGCGACGTGATGTGGGCGCAGGGGCTGCTGCCCGACGAAGCGCTGCTGGAGGGCTTCTCCGGCGCGTCACTCGGGCTCGAATGTGCCGGGGTGGTGAGCGCGGTGGGCGAGGGGGTTGATGATCTCGCCCCCGGCGACAAGGTGATCGCGGTGACGCCGGCGGCGCTCGCGACCCACGCAGTGACCAGGCGTACCGGAGTGATCAGGTTGCCGGCGGGCATGGATTTCGCCGCCGCGGCGACCATTCCCGTGGCGTTCATGACCGCGGCCTACGCACTCGGCCATCTCGCGCAGTTGGCGCAAGGCGAGACCGTGCTGATCCACGGCGGCGCCGGCGGCGTCGGCCTGGCCGCGATCCAATATGCGCTCGACCGTGGCGCGGTGGTCTATGCTACTGCCGGATCGGAGATGCGCCGGCAGATGCTATTGCGGCTAGGCGTCGCCGAAGTGTTCGATAGCCGTTCCGCGAGCTTCGCCGACAACGTCTGGGCCGCGACTCGCGGCCGCGGCGTCGACGTGGTGCTGAACTCGCTCTCCGACGAACTGATGCTGCAGAGCGTGCGGCTGCTGGCGCCGTTCGGCCGCTTTCTAGAAATCGGCAAGCGCGATCTCTATCGCAACACCCGTGTAGGCATTCGCTCACTGCGCCATAATGCCAGCTACTTCGCGATCGACAGCGACGAACTGGTGGCGCACCGGCCGCAGATCGGCATCGCCGTGCTGCGCGAAATCGAGGCGATGCTGCAAAGCGGCCGGCTGCGGCCGCTGCCCTATCGCGCCTACGGCTTCGGCGAGGTAGTAGACGCGTTCCGCCTGCTGCAATCCTCCGGCCACGTCGGCAAGGTCGTGCTGCTACCCGAACCGACCGAAGTGCGCGCCGAGGCCAGCCTCAAAGCCGATGCTGGCGGGGTGTTCGTGGTCACCGGCGGCCTTTCCGGCTTCGGCCTCGCCACCGCCCGTTGGCTGGAGAGCAAGGGCGCGACCGGGATCGCGCTGCTGTCGCGCAAGGGGCCAGAGACGCCAGACTACCGAGAAATAATCGCCGGCTTCACCGCCCAGGCGCGCGCCTTCGCCTGCGACGTGGCGGACCGTGAGGCGCTCGGCGCAGTACTCGCCCGCATCCGGTCCGAGATGGGCCCGATCAAGGGCGTGTTGCACGCAGCCATGGTGCTGGATGACGCGAATGTCGCCGATCTCACCGAGGAGCGCTTCGCCCGCGTGGTCGGGCCGAAGCTCGACGGCGCGCTGGCGCTCGATCAGCTCACCGCGGGTGATGATTTGCAGCTGTTCGTGCTGTTCTCGTCGGTTACGACCGTAATCGGCACCCCGGGCCAGGCCAATTACGTCGCCGCCAACGCGGCAATGGAGGCGCTCGCGGAACGGCGCGTTGCCGCCGGCAAACCGGCGCTCGCGGTGCAATGGGGCCCGATCGCCGACGCCGGCTACCTCACCCGTGAAACCCGGATTGGCGAGATGCTGGAGAAGGTATTGGGCGCCGCACCACTCGCCAGCGCCGACGCGCTGGCGGCACTCCCCAGTCTGCTTGCCTCCGGCCATGCAGTGGTGGGCGTCTCCGATGCGGCCTGGGGCGATCTGCGCCAGCGCCTACCTGGCCTCGCCGGTCCGTTCTGGGCCGACACGCCGCAAGGGCGCAGCCGCAACGGCAGCGGCCCGACGCTTTCGGCCCAGATCGTCGGGCTGTCGGACGAGGAAGCGCTGCCACTGGTGCTCGACATGCTGGTCGAGGAAGTCGGCGCGATCCTCAAGCTCGAGGCCAAGGCGATCGACATCAACCGGCCGGTGCAGGAATTCGGCGTCGATTCGCTGATGGCGGTGGAATTGCGCACCGCGCTCGAGATGCGGCTCGGCGTTGCGCTGCCGCTGCTCGCGCTGTCCGACGCCACCAGCCTGCGGGCGATGGCGCTGAAACTGCTGCAAGCGCTGCGCGGCGGCAGCTCCGCCGATGATTTGGCGCACGCCATGGCGCGCCACGAAGGCGAGACCGCGGCCAACGTCGCAGCGGAGTAATTGGTTTTGCAATGAGTTGAGATGAAGAAGAAAGTCTTCTTTTTGAAAAAAGAAGCAAAAACTTTTATTCAATAGAAGGGTTTGAGACAAAAAATCAAATTGACCAAGTTTTTTGCTTCTTTTTGTTCACAAAAAGAAGATTCTTCAGGCTTTTGGGAATTTTGGGTTATGAGCGGCGGCAGCGGTGATGCCAATTTTGGGCTATCCGGAGAAGCACGATCGGCGCTACTCGATCGGCTGACGCGCCGGCGCGCGGCCAAGAGCGACACGCCGGCGGCGCCGAAACCGATCGTGCGCGCCCCACTGGGTGACGCCGCGGTTAGGTCCGACCTGCGGCGGATTCGCGGGGCGGGGCAGGTGCTGGGGATCGAAAACCCGTTTTTCCGGCCGCATGAAGGTATCGCCGGCGCCGAAACCGTGATCGGCGGCCGCACGCTGATCAATCTGGTTTCGTATAATTACCTCGGGCTCAACGGCGATCCGCGCGTTCTGGATGCGGCCACAGCGGCGATGCACCGCTACGGCACTTCGGTATCGGCCAGTCGTCTGGTTTCCGGTGAGCGACCAATCCACCGCGAACTCGAAGCATCCCTGGCGCAGGTCTACGACGCCGAGGATTGCCTCGCCTTCGTCAGCGGTCACGCCACCAACGTGACGGTAATCTCGCACCTGGTCGGCGCCGGTGACCTGATCCTGCACGACGCGCTGGCGCACAACTCGATCATCCAGGGCGCGGTGCTATCCGGCGCCCGGCGGGTGGGCTTCGCGCACAATGATTTGGCCAATCTTGAATCCGCGCTGCGCGCCCACAAAACGCAGTCCGCGCGGACGCTGATCGTGATCGAGGGCCACTACTCGATGGACGGCGACGTGCCTGACCTTGCGGGCGTGGTGGCCTTGGCCCGGCAATTCGGCGCCTATCTGATGGTGGACGAGGCGCACTCGCTCGGCGTGCTGGGTGCGACCGGCCGCGGGATCGCAGAATACGCCGGGGTCGCACCGGGCGAAATCGACATCTGGATGGGCACGCTTTCGAAAAGTCTGAGTGCCTGCGGCGGCTACATCGCGGGCTCGGCCGAGATCGTGGATTACCTGCGC
>Ga0302310_10003288_pt1 | contig 12653 bp, 11 predicted proteins | sample III_Palsa_N1_2_FD_200451 | JGI IMG/M metagenome (GOLD analysis project Ga0302310, IMG submission 200451) | Peat permafrost microbial communities from Stordalen Mire near Abisko, Sweden - III_Palsa_N1_2 | ecosystem: Environmental > Terrestrial > Soil > Palsa > Peat permafrost | place: Sweden... | reverse complement strand
GGGTACAACCTCACCATCAAGGACAACTGCACCATCCACAAAAACGTTCTCCTCGACGACCGTGGCGAGCTGATTCTTCACGAAGGCACCAGCGTTTCCGACTACGCCAACGTCTATTCGCACACTCACGACATCAACCATCAGGCCGATGTCACCACCAAAAAGACCGAACTCGGTCCCCGCGCCCGGGTCACCTATCACGCCACTGTCCTGGCGGGCTCGAATATCGGCGAAAACGCCATGTTGGGAGCTATGGGGCTGGCCACGAAGCCGGTACCTGCATCCAGCGTGTCCGTAGGCATTCCTGCAAAGGTCAAACGGCAAAAGGACGCTGCTGCTGCTCCGCCAGACTCCGGCAATCAGCAGTAAGAATCCATGTTTCAACGCCACCGGCACGGTCATGAGGCCGGCTGGTGGCGCTGAAACTTTACGACCCCATTACATGAAATTCAGTAGACTTGAGTTCTTATGAGCCTGGAAGTTGTTGTCATTCTGTTTCAAATCGTGGTTCTGATTCTTGCCTTCAGCGTGCATGAGTGCGCTCACGCCTGGACTGCCTGGCGCCTCGGCGACCCTACTGCCAGGATGCTGGGCCGTGTGACTCTCAATCCGATGAAGCACCTCGATCCTCTTGGGTCGATTCTTTTCCCTTTGATTTCTTTGGTTTACGGCGGATTTCTGGTTGGCTGGGCGAAGCCTACGCCGGTGACGGCGCGCAACTTCAAAAACTACAAACGCGACGACATTCTGGTCACCCTCGCCGGGCCTGCGAGTAACCTGATCTCCGCGACTGTGGCGCTGATTCTGCTTATTGTGATGAAGCATCTGGTCCCCAACGGAATGATCTCCATCGCTACGGCGATGGCCATCGCGCAGCATGTTCCGGGTATCGCCACTGAAGGGTTGCCGACGCTCTTTCCCTTTGCGCTTTTTCTTTATCTCGCTATCGTCATCAATCTTTTGCTCTTTGTTTTCAATCTGATACCCCTGCCGCCGCTCGACGGCAGCCATGTGCTGCGGCATTTTCTGCCCTACCGGGCGGTGCAGTTGTATGACCGGATGGGGATGTTCAGTCTGATCATTCTTTTTCTGGTTGGCGGCAGGTTTATCTCCGCGCTCTTCTCGCCGCTGTTTCACACGTTCAACCAGCTTCTCGTCGCTCTGTAGGGTGTAATTTGTTGCAGAAAAAAATCGCCGGGGTCGGGACCGGCGATTTTGCTGTTTTTGGGCGTTTTTGAGGGGTGTTTTGGGAAATATGGTGTGCAGAACGTGGTTTTTCGATGGTAAAAACGTGGTGAAATGCTGCTTAATCGTGGTGTTTTGACGACAGTTTTTTCCGTCTGAAAAATACGCCAAAAAATTTAGAAATATTTTCAGGAGCAGGCGCTCGGGCAACGCACGAGTCTACCCCCTGGCAGAAAAGATCGACTCGCGGCGTTTGCCGGGAGGGCCTCGAGGGCTGCCGGAGTCAGCGGGCGAGGAGTCTGCGGCGGGCCGCTCCGGTCAGAGCCAGGATGCCGGTAGCCAAAAGCACCGCGCCGGAAGGCTCGGGAACCGGCGTCGTGGATTCAGGCTCGGCGGTGATCGTATAGGGGGCTTCATCCACGATATTCTCCGCAGGAAATACGCCCGTGAGTAAGGTGGGGGAGCCCGGGGAACCGCTGAAGAGCGGGAAGCTGACCAGATCAAGCTCGACGGATGAGCCGGAGTCTATGATCAGGCCTGCGAAGAGGCGGTCGTTGTAAAAGGTGAGCTGGTCGGGAGCCGGAGAGGCCAGGCCGTTTTCGGTGACAACGGCAAAGGTGTTGAAACTCACTCCGTTCCCGTCGTAATCGACAGGGACGACCATTGAGGGAAGCGAGAAGGTGTAGATATTGCCTTCTCCGGCGATTGTGAAGTCAAGGGTATCCGCTTTGGCGGCAAGGGCCGTGGCGGCGAGAGCGACGAGAGAAAGGGCTCTGAAGAGAGTTCGCATGGAAGGTAATCCTTTCAATGGCGGGAGACTCTGATGCCAGACTGGACGACGCCCTGTCGCCTGTCAATGGGAGAGTTTCTGCTTTGCCTGCTAATTTCCGTCGTGGCCCGCGCCCCGCAAGAGCGCGTTCCCCTGTTTCCGGCCCGAATCATTTACCCTTGCATTTGACCGTAATGACTGAAAACACCACAGACACCAAAGGCATCTCTGCATCCTCACGTCCTCGCGTTCTCAGCGGTATGCGACCCACGGGCCGTCTTCACCTCGGCAACTATATGGGCGCGCTCTATAACTGGGTTCAGCTGCAGCACCAGTATGAGTGCTACTTCTTCATCGCGGATTATCACGCGCTGACGACGAACTACGCTGACACCTCCGGGCTGAAGGACGATATCCGGCAGGTCGCTCTGGACTTTCTTGCCGCAGGACTCGATCCGGCGAAGTGCACGATCTTTGTTCAGAGCCAGGTGAAAGCCCACTTCGAGCTCAACGATCTGCTCGGCATGATTACCCCGGTCAGCTGGCTTGAGCGGGTTCCGACCTACAAGGATCAGCAGGAGCAGCTTCGCGAGAAGGATCTGGCAACCTTCGGCTTCCTCGGCTACCCCTTGCTGCAGTCCGCCGATATCCTTATTTACCAGCCCAGCTTCGTACCGGTAGGACAGGATCAGGCCGCGCATGTGGAGTTGACCCGTGAGGTTGCCCGGCGCTTCAATCAGTTTTATCCTGGCGATTTCTTCCTTGCGCCAGAGGCTGCGCCGTGGGAGCGTCCTGCGATTGAAGAGAAGGCTCGCAAGCTGGCGAACGACAAGACGAAGACTGTCTTCTCTCCGCATCAGCTCTTTGAGGCTGCCCGGCAGGCGAAGCTGAAGTCCGCGTTTGGCGTGACCGAGGTGCTGCCCGAGCCGCAGGTTTTGCTGACACCTTCGCCGAAGCTGCCAGGCACCGACGGCCGCAAGATGTCGAAGAGCTATCACAACACCATCCTGCTCTCAGACTCTGAGCCGGAGGTTCGCGCCAAACTGAAGACAATGGTCACCGATCCGGCGCGTATTCGCCGCGAAGATCCAGGCAATCCCGACGTCTGCCCGGTCTTCGACCTGCACAAGGTCTTTTCGACCGACGCGACGCGGCAGAAGGTTCGCGAAGGTTGCACGACCGCAGGCATCGGCTGCATAGAATGCAAGGGCTGGCTGGCCGACGCCGTCGTTGAGGAGCTTGCGCCGATCCAGCAGCGACGCCTGTACTTTGAGGCCAACCTGGACGAGGTCGATGCGATTCTGGCCGACGGGTCGAAGCGCGCCGCAGCCCGCGCCGCCGTTACCATGGGTCAGGTGCGCAGAGCAGTAGGTCTTGAGTAGCCATGCCCGAAGAGATTCTCCAACCCGACGAAAACACCTCCTCCGAGGTCACGGAAGCCACGACGCAGGACGAAGCTGTTCTGCCGGCGGAGGCCGCTGCGCCTGCTGCTGAGGAGAGCGAGATCGCGGAGGCCTCCTCTGAGGAGCAGACTCCGGCAGTTGAAACGGTGCAGGCTGCTGAGCCGCCGTTTGCGCTGGAGCATCCGCCTGTTCCGCCGCGTGCGCCGGAGACGAAGCGGGCCGCGGCCAATAAGGAGAAGGAAGAGGCTTCGCAGTCGCCATTTTCGGTGACCGTGGGACAGGTCTACGATGGGCCGCTCGATCTTCTGCTCGACCTGATCCGCAAGCAGAATATCGATATCTACGACATTCCGATTGCGCGCATCACCAGCCAGTTTCTCGACTACACGCACCATCTGAAACAGGTCGACGTGGATGCCGCGGGTGAGTTCATTTACGTGGCGTCGCTGCTGATTCACATTAAGTCGAAGACGCTGCTGCCGCGCGATCCGTCGGACGTTCTCGGCGGTGAGGCGGAAGACCCGCGGCGCGAGCTGGTGGAACGGCTGCTGGAGCATGAACGCTTCAAGGCTGCCGCGCAGATGCTGATGCAGAAGCAACAGATCGAAGAGGCCACCTGGAGCAATCCGGGGATGAAGAACTTTCGCCGGGAAGAGGGCGACAGCGCGATGCCGGAGCGCGAGATCGCCGCCGATACCGTCGACCTGGTCCGCGTCTTCCAGGATATTGTGAGCCGCCTGCGAGCGCGCCCCGTCCTGAATGTGGATGAGGAGTCGGTGACGGTGGCGCAGATGATCGACTATGTGAAACGGCGGCTGATCATGGAAGACAAGCCGGTGAGCCTGAAGCGTCTGCTGCATAACACGCACACCGAGCGGGCTCTGATCTGCATGTTCCTGGCGATGTTGGAGCTGGTGAGGCTGCAGGCAGTGCTGCTGCATCAGCCGGTGCTGCAGGGAGATATTTTGATTAAGAAGACGGACAACTTCGACCAGGTATTCATGGACCAGGCACAGGCTCGGGACGACTGGCGGTAAAGATATGTCCTGCCGGACGGGCCCACTGCGCGTGGGGCGACCACTTCGTGGTGGGTGTGTCGGTCTTTCGGGGATGATGTTTTAGGGGCCTCCCGTTGGTCGGCGGATGCATGATTCGGACCAACGGGAGACCGCTATGAAATGACCTTCCTGCGGCGAAGCATTGAGGCCAGCGAAATCGCACCGGTTCCCATCATCGCCAGCGTGCCCGGCTCCGGAACAGGAGACGATGGATCGGTCGGCGGAACGGTTCCGGTGAACTCGATGTTGTGCACCTCGCCGGTCTGGCCGATGGCCGCTGCGATGAATGTGCCACCCATCTGGCTGCTTCCGGTGAGGGTTGCGAAGGGCGCCAGGACGGAGCCGTCGAGCTGGCCGTCGATCGCGACGCTGGTTGCATCCGCGAAGTTGAACAGGATGTCGCCGTCGTCGTTATTCTGGTCGCTCTCCTGCACTCCGTTGACGTAGATTCCTGCACCGAGGGTCACGTTGGTGCCGTCGACGTTAATGATGACCGTCGAGCCGACCGGAACCTGAATGTCGATGGGGTTGTTGGTGCTGGCAAACTCCGCCGCGGTGAGGGTGAAGATGTTGAGCGTGGCGCTGGTGCCGGAGAGCACGAACCACGAAGGGTTGCCACCCGGCGGCGTATGCGCACCGACAGTTCCGGTGTCGAACAGGGCGGCCAGAGTGAGGGTCTCGCTGTCCAGTGTGGTGCGCAGGGTGGTGAAGTCGATCGGCGAGGGGCCGGTGGTCACCACCGAGGTGCCGCTGTGGTTGAGGTTGAACTGCCCGTTTCCGCCGGGATCGTAGACGTTTCCGCCACCGTTGATGTTGAACGTCGCGTTGGAGGCCACGCCGTTGCCCGCGACGAGCGCGTACGCTCCGGCGAAGCCGTTGGGGTCGGGAGCCCCGGAGTTCTGGAAGGCGCTGCCGATGGTGGTGCCGTCGAGGACCATGTTGGCGGCTGCGATGCGGCCGGTGACGTCAGCCTGGGTGCTGATGTTGCCGGCAATGACAGTATTGCCCTGCGCGTTGACCGTGCCGAGCGCTACCAGGTTATATGCACCCGCCACACCAAGGAGAGAATCCGCATGGCACGCTGCGGGGAGCGCTGCCAGGGTTGAGGTAAGCAGTACAAGCTTTCTAATGTTCATGCCGAGGGTAAAAGCACGTGAGGTGCCATCCTCAAGCCCAATAAAACCAAAGAATTAGAGGAAATTTAATTCTGGGACGGAAGGCTGTGCAAAGTTTTGCAGGTAGTATGTCATTTACGATTCTTCTCGGGCGACATTCTCCGGCTGGTGCGCCAGCAGGCTGAAACCATGCCTATCTTTCACACTCCTGTAACTTTCTATTTGCAAAACGGGCCTATCGTCAGGGTGTTCCCAACACTCTTCCTTTCAGGTGACGAAAACTCATGGCATCCCACGCAACACTTCCTCCTGGTTCGCTGCTTGATGAAAAGATGAAGAAGTCGTCACCCGGAAAGATTGGGATGATTGCCTTTGGAATTTTGCTGCTCGGCGGTGTCGGCTATATTGCCAGCCGGTTGTATGCCGACCTGCTGCCGGTTCATGAAGGCTCGGTCTTTCCGTTCATCCTGCTGGGTGTCGCGCTGCTGATCGCCCTCGGGTTCGAGTTTGTCAACGGCTTCCATGACACGGCGAACGCGGTTGCGACCGTCATTTATACGCATGCGCTGGAGCCGCACGTTGCCGTTGTGCTCTCCGGTATCTGCAACTTTATCGGCGTGCTGACCAGCTCGGGCGCTGTGGCGTTCGCGATCATCTCGCTGCTGCCGGTGGAGCTTATCCTGAAGGTCAGCAAAGGCTCCGGCTTCGCGATGGTCTTCGCGCTGCTGATTGCGGCGATTTTGTGGAACCTGGCGACGTGGTGGCGTGGGCTTCCGGCTTCGAGTTCGCATACGATGATCGGGTCGATCATCGGCGTCGGCGTCGCCAACCAGGTGATGCATGGCGCGAGCGGCGTCAGCGGTGTGGACTGGTCCCAGGTCACGAAGGTCTTCCAGGCGCTGCTGCTCTCGCCGGTCATCGGCTTCGGCGTCGCCGCGCTGCTCTTCGGGCTGTTCAAGCTGATCATGAAGGATCCCCGGCTGTACGAAGCGCCGAAGGGCAACCAGCCGCCGCCGCTCTACATTCGCGTGATGCTCTGGGCGACCTGCAGCGGCGTGAGCTTCTTTCATGGCTCGAACGACGGACAGAAGGGCATGGGCCTCATCATGCTGATTCTGGTCGGTACGGTGCCGACGGCGTATGCGCTGAACCACACGGTCGGCTACAACCAGGTGGAGACCTTCGCCGCGGTGTCGCAGCAGGTCATCAGCTCGGTTGGCAACTATGTCGATCCCAACACGACCGTCGGCGACAGCGCCCCGGAGCTGGAGGCATTTGTGAGCTCTCACAAGTTCTCTCCTTCGACGATGCTGGCGCTGCAGGAGATGGTCGGCGACATCCGCAACGAGGCGACGCAGTACAAATCGCTCGGCGCGGTTCCCTCCGGCATGCAGGCTAACGTGCGCAACCAGATGTATCTGACCAGCGAGACGCTTCGTCTGCTGCCGAAGTATGGCCCGAAGATCAGCGACAACGACCAGAAGGTGCTGACGAACTATAAGGGCCTGCTCGATCACTCCACCAAGTTCATTCCGACGTGGGTGAAGGTTGCGGTCGCGCTGGCGCTTGGGCTGGGGACGATGATCGGCTGGAAGCGCATCGTGGTGACGGTCGGGGAGAAGATCGGCAAGACGCACCTGACGTATGCGCAGGGGCTCTCGGCTGAGATTACCGCGATGTTGACGATCGGGCTGGCCGACGGTTACGGTCTACCGGTGTCGACCACGCATGTGCTCTCGTCGGGAATTGCCGGGACCATGGCGGCGAACAAGAGCGGGCTGCAGATGTCGACGATTCGCGACATCGCGCTGGCCTGGGTGTTCACGCTGCCGGTTGCGGCGCTGCTTTCGGGTGGACTGTTCTGGCTGTTCAACACCATCGCGAAATAACTGCATTGCGTCGTATACAGGGGGCCCGCCTGATCGGCGGGCTTTCCTGCGTTTGGTGGGGCTGCGGCTTTGTTGCTATCGCTTCTTCGCTGCGTCGAACGCCTCGCGCATCGCGAAGAAGGCCGGGGCGGGTTGGTAGTCCGGATCGAAGGGCAGGGGACGCTGCAGGCGCTCCGGGTGCTGTTTGCGGAATTTGGTTCCGTTGTTCAGCCACGTATTTTTGTCAGTGACTCCCCAGGTGAGGACGGCTTTGACCTCAGGGCCTTCGAGCGCCGCGGTCAGGTAGGTGCGATAGACCTCGGCGACGGCCTTGTCGCGGTCGGCGGTCTCTTCGGTGGTGACGGCGTCGTCGTTTACGTCCAGCTCGGTGACGAAGACCTGCAGGCCCAGCGCCTTTGCGCCGTCGAGCAGCTCGCGAACACCCTGGCTGAAGCCGGTCGTGCCGCCTGCGCGGATGTGGGACTGGATTCCCAGCGCGTCGAGCGGAACGTTGTCGGACTTCATGCGGCGCAGCAGGGCCAGTACGGCAGCGCGCTTTTTGCCGTCCTCGTCGTTGTCGTACTCGATGCTGTAGTCGTTGTAGGTCAGCAGGGCCGCGGGATCGGTTTCGCGGGCGGTTCTGTAGGCCAGGTCGATGTACTCCGGCCCCAGCATCTCGAACCAGGGCGAGGAGCTTCTGAGGCCGTCGGGGCGTCCGTCCGGAATCCAGATGGCCTCGTTGACGACGTCCCAGGAGTGGATCTTTCCTTTGTAGCGGCCGCCAACGGTGTGGATGTGATCGACCAGGAATTTTCGCGCGTTGTTCTTGTTGACTGTTCCGGCGAACCACTTCGGCAGCGCCTCATGCCAGACGAAGTTGTGCCCGCGCACCTTCATGCCGTGCTGTTCGGCGAAGGCCACCAGGCTGTCCGCGTCGGTGAAGGAGTAGGTCTCAGCGGTGGGGCGCAGGATGTTCCACTTCAGGCAGTTCTCCGGCACGACCATGCTGTACTGCTCGGCCAGCAGATTGCGGAAGTTTTCGTCGTCGCGGAAGAGGGCGGCGTTCACGGCGCAGCCGGTCAGCAGTCCACGTGCGGCTGCATGGGCCTTCAGCGAGCCGCGCCCGGTAATCTGCTGCGGTTTATTCCCGGCTGCCAGGGCGAAGCCGCCGTTCAGGCTGACCGGTATGGCGGCCATCGCGGCCACGCTCGCAGTCTGCCTCATCCACTCTCTTCGCGTCATCATTTCCGGGTTCTCCGTAAAAGGGTTCTGCAGGATCGAAGCAATGATACCCGGCGTTGGTATGCTTAGAAGTACACCAAAGAGACTATGAGCCTTAAAGCAAAGATCGAAGCCGTCATCTACGCCTCAGAAGAACCGGTTACCCTGGCCCAGCTGATGGGCCTGCTCGGCCACGAAGCCCAGGCTGAGCTGGACCACCTGGACTCCGCCCAGCACACCCTGGCGCTCGAAGAGGCCTCCGCCGATCTGGCGACGGGCGATCAGGATGCCCTGAACGACGAGGTGCTCGCAGACGACTCCGAGGCCGGGACCGAGCCTGCCGCCGAGCTGGAGGCCGAACACGCCGAGGCGCTCGAACGGCACCTGCACGAGGCCGCTGCCGAGGAGGCCGCTCATGCCCGGTCCGAGCGCGAGCACGCCGCCGCAGATGCCGCCGCGATGAGCTCCGGCGATGACCTGGAGCCTGCCGTCGAGGCTGAGAGCTCGGCTCCGGAGCCCGTCGAGGCAGCGGAGCAGGGAAGCGAAGTCTCCGCCGTGGCGCTGGTTGAAGCCGCGCCCGAGGAGAAGGACGAAAAGAAGCTCGCACGCGAGGCGAAGGAGAAGGAACGCCGTCTCCGCGAGTACTTCCGCAGCATTCTCGATCAGCTTGTCGGCGACTATGCCACGTCTGACCGTGGACTTGAGATTCGCGAGGTCGCCAGCGGCTACCGGCTCGCCACCAAGCCCGAGTACCACGACGCCGTTCGCGGCTTCGTCAAGAGCCTGAAACCGCCTCTGAAGCTCTCCCTGCAGGCGCTGGAGACCCTCGCGGTCGTCGCCTACAAGCAGCCCGTCACTGCGCCCGAGGTCTCGGAGATTCGTGGCGTCGACTCCGGCGGCGTGCTCGGCTCGCTGATGGCCCGCAAGCTCATCACCACGGCTGGCCGCAAGCAGGTTATCGGCCGCCCGATTCTGTACAAGACCACCCGCGACTTCCTTCTCCGCTTCGGCCTGAAAGACATCAACGAGCTTCCCAGCATCGAAGAGTTTGAGAAGATGGCCGGCGAGCTGGCCGAGCAGGAGGAGATCCCCATGGAACATCACGCTCCCGAGACTTCGGACGAGGTTGAGCAGGAGAAGGATCAGAGCGAGCCGCAGGCCGATGGCGACGGCAGCGATCTCGAACCGGCGGAGACCGTAGCCGACGAGGCCATCGTGGATGGACGCATCTCCGGCACGCCGCCGAACTATGACACCGACCAGACCGTCGACGGTGCGGATTCACCGGCGCTCGATGCGGAGATTCAAAGTGAGGAGCGCAAGTCCGAGGAGGGAAGCTGATTGTCCTGCCGGACGGGCCTCCTGCGCGGAGGGCTCTACGGCATGGAGTAGCGTCCTGAGTCGCGGCTGTTGCGCAAACAGGCGATAATAGAGAGCGATCCACTATCTGCAGCACCCGACCGCGATGAGCCGCTCCGCAGTCAGAAAGCCGAAAACACCATGTCGAAGTCCCCCTCCGCTCCGAAGCCTGCAAACAACGAAGAACCCAAAGGCGACCGCCTGCAAAAGATTCTCGCGCAGGCCGGCATCGCCAGCCGCCGCAAGGCCGAGGAGATCATCCTCGAAGGCCGCGTGCAGGTCAACGGCGTCGTCGTCAGCACGCTCGGCACGCGCCATGACGCCCTGAAGGACCACATCCGCGTCGACGGCAAACTTTTGCAGGGTCCAGAGCAGCAGCGCTACTACATGCTGAACAAGCCGCGTGGCTACGTGACCACTCTGGAAGATCCCGAGAAGCGTCCCACCGTGATGCAGTTGATGGCGAAGCAGAAGTCCGGTCCGCACGGCGACAACGTGCGCCTCTACCCTGTGGGACGGCTCGACTACCTCAGCGAGGGCCTGCTGCTGATGACCAACGACGGCAATCTCGCCAACTCGCTCTCAAAGGCTGCAGCGGGCGTCGAAAAGACCTACCTCGTCAAGATCAGCGGCACCCCGCCTGCCTCCGGCCTGCAACAGATTCGCAGCGGCATCATGATCGACCGTGGCCGTCTCGACGAGGTGCGCAGCGGACGCCGCGACCGCATCATCACCTCGCCTGCAAAGGTCGAGCTGGTCCGCGGCGGCGACAATCCCTGGTACGAGCTCACCCTGACTGAAGGGCGCAACCGGCAAATTCGCAAGATGTTCGAAGAGATTGGCCACCACGTCGAAAAGATTCGCCGCATCGGCTACGGCGCGCTTCGCCTCGACGTTCCCCCCGGCGAGTTCCGCGAGCTGACCCTCGGCGAGGTGATGGCGCTCGATCGTGCGGCGAAGGGGAAGAAGGTCGTACCAAAGAAGAAGACGCCGGAGTTCGCGCAGCTCAAATCGCCCGCGAAGAAAAAGTTTACAAAGCCCCGCCGCCAACCCACCGGGACGAAGTCTCCGAGCCGGCCTCGCCGCCCGAGCTGAGTGCCATAAGAAAAGGCGTTACGTCTTTAAATCCGTGTTAATCCGTGGTCGAGTCTCTCTGTTTTTCTGCCGCTTTCGTTCGCTTGACACATCTCTCTTTGCGCGCCCAAAATACAACCGCTATTAACCTTTTGGGTGATGACAATCTCGTTTGTCGAGCATCCAATAAGTGCAGCAAAGGAGCAAGAGAGTGGCAACTGAAAAAGCGACGTTTGGAGCAGGATGTTTTTGGGGTGTAGAGACCCGTTTTGGCGAGATCACAGGTGTTATCGACACGGCCGTAGGATACGCAGGCGGCGACCTCGAACATCCAACCTATAAAGAAGTCTGTACGGACCGCACCGGCCATGCGGAGGTTGTCGAAGTCACCTTCGATCCATCCCGTCTTTCCTACGAAACGCTGCTGGACACATTCTTCGCGCTGCACGATCCCACCCAGGTGAACCGCCAGGGTCCGGACTTCGGCTCGCAGTACCGCAGCGTCATCTTCACGCAGAGCAACGAGCAGTTCGCGCAGGCTCGCGCCAAAATCGCTGAGCTCAACGCCGCCGGCTCCTATCGCAAGCCCATCGCAACTCAGGTCGTCCCCTCCGTGACCTTCTGGCGCGCAGAGGAGTACCACCAGCGCTACCTGGAAAAGCGCGGCATGGTCAGTTGTCACATTTAGACCCTGACTTCGGGCTATGATAGCTGAATATGATGGGTTTATTTCAGCGTGTCGCTCACCGTCTGGAGCGCATGAATCAAGGACACATACGCAACCGGAAACATTATCTCCATTACGTTTCCGGTAAGAATGGGCTGGAGATCGGCGGCCCAAGCCCTGTCTTTCGGCGAGAAAATCCGATCGATATATACCAGGCTGTCGAACATCTGGATAACTGCGATTTTTCACAGTCCACGGTGTGGGCGGAGCAGCAGGAAAGCTATACTTTCGATCCTTCCAGAAAGCCCGGCAAAAGCATCTTCTGCGACGGGTCCGACCTGAACTCCATCGAGGACAGCTCGTATGACTTCGTGCTGTCCTCGCACAATCTGGAGCACTTTGCAAACCCGGTGAAAGCCCTGAAAGAGTGGAAGCGTGTGATCCGTCCGTCGGGCGCGTTGATTCTCGCGGTTCCCAACTACAAACGCACGTTCGATCATCGCCGCAAACCCACTCGCGTAGACCATATGCTCGAAGATTTTGAGCGCAACACCGGGGAAGACGATCTCACCCATTTGCCTGAAATCCTTGAGAAGCATGATCTGAGCATGGATGCGGCCGCAGGCTCTTTCGAGCAGTTTCAGGCGCGGTCGCTGAATAATATCTCGAACCGCTGTCTCCATCATCACGTTTTCGATCAGGAAAACAGCCGTGAATTGCTCGATCGGACCGGATTTGATGTCCAGTGCACCGACCTCGCATATCCCTGTCACATTTGTATCCTCGCAACTCCCCGCGCTGTCGTCTAAAAACTATCCCTGGAGTGACCGCCGCGGCACATCGTGAGTTCCTGCATCGACAATTCAGGTCATAGCCATCTGATAGACTACGAATGCTTATCTGTATGCTTGGGAACCGATTTGATAACAGTTCG
>Ga0302310_10003286_pt1 | contig 12653 bp, 8 predicted proteins | sample III_Palsa_N1_2_FD_200451 | JGI IMG/M metagenome (GOLD analysis project Ga0302310, IMG submission 200451) | Peat permafrost microbial communities from Stordalen Mire near Abisko, Sweden - III_Palsa_N1_2 | ecosystem: Environmental > Terrestrial > Soil > Palsa > Peat permafrost | place: Sweden... | reverse complement strand
CCGAAGAACTCGAGCAGCACCTCCGCGCCGCCATCCGCGGCGAAGTCCGCTTCGACGCTGCCGCCAAAGCCCTCTACTCCACCGACGCCTCCAACTACCGTCAAATCCCCATCGGCCTCGTCATCCCGCTCGACGAAGCCGACGTCATCGCCACCGTCGATCTCTGCCGGCGCTTCAACGCTCCCATCCTCTCTCGCGGAGCCGGCACCTCGCTCGCAGGTCAGGGCTGCAACTTCGCCGTCGTCCTCGACTTCTCCAAATACATGAACAAAATGGGCGCAATCGACACCGTTACGCGCACCGTCCACGTCCAGCCCGGCATCGTCCTCGACCGCGTCCGCGACGAAGCGGAAAAGTTCAATCTCACCTTCGCGCCCGACCCCGCCACCCACAGCCGCTGCACCATCGGCGGCATGATCGGCAACAACTCCTGCGGCGTCCACGCCCTCATGGGCGGCAAAACCGTCGACAACATCGCCACCCTCGACCTCCTCCTCTACGACGGCACCCGCCTCACCGTCGGCCCCACCACGGAAGCTGAACTCGAAGCCCACATCAAAACCGGCGGCCGCATCGGCGAAATCTACGCCGCCCTCAAATCCCTCCGCGACACCTACTCCGACCAGGTCCGCGCAAAGTTCCCCCGCATCCCCCGCCGCGTCTCCGGCTTCAACCTCGACGAGCTCCTCCCCGAAAGCAACTTCAACCTCGCCCGCGCCCTCGTCGGCAGCGAAGGCACCTGCGCCATCATCCTAGGAGCCACCCTCCAGCTCGTCGAATCCCCACCCTGCCGCACCCTCGTGGGCGTCGGCTTCTCCGACATCTTCCTCGCCGCCGACCACGTCACTCAGATCCTCCAGTACAAACCCATCGGCCTCGAAGGCATGGACGGCTATCTCCTCGACGCCCTCCGCCGCAAACAAAAATCCGTCGAAGACCTCGTGCTCCTCCCCCCCGGCGACGGCTTCCTCATCGTCGAGTTCGGCGCCTCCACCCAGCCCGAAGCCAACGCCAAAGCCCGCGCCCTCGTCGCCTGGCTCAAAACCCTCACCCCCGAACCCAGCGCCCGCATCTACACCTCGGCCGAAGCCAAACGCGTCTGGCATATCCGCGAGTCCGGCCTCGGCGCAACCGCCTTCATCCCCGGCGTCGGCACCGGCTGGGAGGGTTGGGAGGACGCCGCCGTCGATCCCACGCAACTCGGCGGCTACCTTCGCGCCATCGCCGCGCTCATGAAGGAGTTCAACTATCGCAGCGCCATGTATGGCCACTTCGGCCAGGGCTGTGTCCACATGCGCCACAACTTCGACCTCGAAACCGAACCCGGCATCCTCAAATTCCGCCAGTTCATGGATCGCGCCGCCGACATCGCCCTCGCCCACGGCGGCTCCCTCTCCGGCGAACACGGCGACGGCCAGGCCCGCGGCGCGCTCCTCCCCAAAATGTTCGGCCCCGAACTGATGGAAGCCTTCCGCACCTTCAAGCGCATCTTCGACCCCACCGGCCGCATGAACCCCAACAAGCTCATCGACGCCCACCAGCCCCACGAAGACCTTCGTCTCGGCGCCGACTACGCCCCCTGGGAACCAAAAACCCACTTCGCCTTCGCTGAAAACAACGGCAGCTTCGCCTCAGCCACCCTCCGCTGCGTCGGCGTCGGAGCCTGCCGCAAAACCGACGCCGCCACCATGTGTCCCAGCTTCATGGCCACCGGCGAAGAGCTCCACTCCACCCGTGGCCGCGCCCATCTGCTTTGGGAGTTGATGCAGGGCGAAATCCTCCCCGACCAATGGAAAAATAAGCAGGTCAAAGAGTCCCTCGACCTCTGCCTCGCCTGCAAAGCCTGCAAGTCCGAGTGCCCTGTCTCCGTCGACATGGCCACCTACAAAGCCGAGTTCCTCGCCCACCACTACGAAAACGAATCCCGCCCCCTCGCCCACTACGCCTTCGGCCGCATCGACGTCTTCGCCCATCTCGCCTCCTTCGCGCCCAGCCTCGTCAACGCCATCAACAACGCCCCCGGCATCAGCTCGCTCATCAAAAAAATCCTCCACATCCACCCCAACCGCACCTTCCCCCGCTTCTCCAAACCCTTCACCCCCGACCGCCGCCTCGCCCGCGATCCCCAGCGCCGCCGCAACCGTCGCACACCCTTACCCACCGAGGCCCCCGAAGTCTTCCTCTGGGCCGACACCTTCAACAACTACTTCCATCCCTCCGCCATGCGCGCCGCCCACCAGGTCCTCACCACCGCCGGCTTCCGCGTCACCCTTCCCACGCAACACCTCTGCTGCGGCCGCCCTCTCTACGACTTCGGCCTGCTCGACACCGCCAAGGATTACCTCCTCAAAACCCTCAACGCCCTCACCCCGCAACTCGCCGCCGGCACCCCCATCGTCGTCCTCGAACCCTCCTGCGCCTCCGTCTTCCGCGACGAGCTCACCAACCTCCTCCCCAACGATCCCCGCGCAAAAAAACTCCGCGACCAGACCTTCCTCCTCAGCGAGTTCCTCGTCAAACACGCCCCCGACTTTAAGCCGCCTCAACGAAACGAAAAGATCATCGTCCACGGCCACTGCCACCACCGCGCCACCATGGGCATGCACGACGAAGTAGCCCTCCTCCGCGCCACCGGAGCCGAAGTAGAACTCCTCGACTCCGGCTGCTGCGGCATGGCCGGACCCTTCGGCTTCGAAAAAGACAAATACGATCTCTCGCAAAAGTTAGGCGAGCGTGTCCTCCTCCCCGCCGTCCGCGCCAACACCAAAGCCATCATCGTCAGCGACGGCTTCAGCTGCTGCGAACAGATCACCCAGAACACCACCACCCGCCCCATGCACCTCGCCGAAGTCCTCGCACAAACCCCAACGCCTTAATCCAAAGGAGAAGAGTTCGCAATAGAATTACGGGTGTCGCCTGAACCATGTCAGGACGGAGGTAAAAGTCCGTGGAGAAAAACCCGAGCAGGGTTGGTGATAAGAAGAACAGATCCTCCGGTGTAGTTCGAACGCTGCTCTGCGCCATCGGACTTTTGCTTCTGCCGGGCTGCAGAGCCATTCAAGCGCAGACAACCCCAGCGGACCAACCCCTGGCAACCCCCACGCTGCATGTCTACACGAATCTGAAGCAGGTTCCCGTATTAGTCCTCACCTCGGACTACAAGCGGATGAAGCCGCTCGATACATCGAAGTTCCGCCTCAGCATCGACTCCGGACCTCTGTTTCGTCCCACCTACGTACGGCAGGAGGGTGAGGATCCCATCTCGCTGGCGATCCTGATCGATGCCACCAATCCGGAAAGCGATACGCTGCCACAACTCTCTCAGGCAATTGCAGCCCTTGTGCCGGACTACCTGCAGCCGCAGGATCATGTTTCGATCTACGCGATCGATTGCAGCCTTATCCGCACGGCCTATGACGTGCCGGCCAACGCGACAGTGCTCAGGCAGGCTGTCGATCGTGCCCTGGCGCCCTGGCAAATCCGCCAGAAGCAGAAAACTCCCCCACCTCCCTGCAAACCAACCCTCCCCTTATGGGACTCCATGAATAACGTGATGAATGAGCTGACCCGGCAGTCCGGAAGACGTGTGCTGCTGGCAATCACCGACGGCGTGGACGAGGGCAGCAAAACCTTGTGGGCCCAGGTCATGCACCGGGCTCAGCTCGAATCGACAGCGGTCTTTGGGCTGCTCCCCATACCCGTCATCGGCACCGAGCGCCGTCAGGAGAACGGAGCGTTTATCAAAGTCACCTCTCCCTTTCGTCAGTCGCCGGAGGACAGGTTCAACCAGGTCTGCGACCTCAGCGGCGGCGTTGAAGTACAGGCAAGGTACTCCATCGTGAGCCTGCGATTGAGGGAGTTCACTAAGATCCTGCGCGAGCGCTACATCCTCGAGTTTCCGCGGGCAAGCAACGAAGAGCCAGGAGTTCACACCCTGGAGGTGTCGTACAGAAACAAAAATAATCTGTACATCGTCTCCTCCGGAATTTCCGTTCCGGTTGCGAGCGACGACGAGAAAAGCGGTGCGAACACCATCCCGTCCAATCCGTCGCAGAAACCCGTCGAGGGCAGTCGAAAAGTGCTTCTCCCGAATCAGTAGATCCCGGCACTCACGGCTGCACATAACCCACGGTCACGTTACCAGCAGAGCCTCAATCACCCCACACGCAACACGGTTCCCTGAATTACCCGTCGGATCGGCCCTCATATCATCCGCTCCGTCATGCACGATGATCGATCTGCCCAGAACCGAATTAGCCGCACCAGGCGTAAGCGAAAGATCATCCACCGTAAACTCGGCCTCTCCCTCCGTAGTCTGGTTCGTCTTTCTGACATGCTTCACCTCCACGCTGATGTTCCCAGGCAGATCGCCCGCGTGGTGTCCCATTGGGTTCATGTAGCCATGCTGTCTTTCGTCGGGATTGAAGTGGTCGCCCGCTGTCAGGAAGTCCATGGCGCCGTCACATACCGAATTCTCATGAATGTGAACCGCGTGCCTGCCTGCGGAAAGATTCATCACTTCAATATGGATGCTGAGTTTGCCGGTGATTGTCGTGCGAAAGACAGCCGTGCCAACGGAAGCACCTGAAGGCCCCCTCAGAGGAACAACCAACCGCCGCAGAGGAACCTGTCCGGAACCGGAGCCAGCTGCCATGACAAGAAAAACAACATGGGAAATCCCTGCAAATCTTATCTTTGATCTGGTGAGCACAGAGTTATTATCCATGCGATTCGGAGTCCGGGAAATATCTGTTTTGCTCGTTATCGTGAAAGTTTCCCAAAACCCCGTTTTTTCGCGCACTACAAAGTGACAAACCCCGGTGTCAGGACTGTTTCCGGTTTGCCGGGAACTGACATACTTGACGGCCATCTATAACGAATGCTACATAGATAACGATAAGGATCTTCCTGCGCCGGAGGTCTTGCGCCTGTGGCTTTCCTGTTCCTCATTCTGATGCCACGCGGTTGTGCGATTCGTTTGGAGGAGGAGAAATGCGGCAGATATTTGAGCGTATGCACATTCGCGAAGCTTTGCGAGCTGGCCTGATCACTCTTGTTGTGGTCTTGCCTGGAACAGCTTCGCTATGGGCGGCGCATCCAGAAAAGGGCTCGCCTGCTCCTCCTTTGGATACCCTGAAACTGCTGCAGGCTCCTTTGGGAGCGAGAGCAGACTGGGCAAGACTCAAGGGTAAGGTAGTGGTGCTGGAGTTTTGGGCCACCTGGTGTTCTCCTTGCGTGGCGAGCCTTCCGCATCTCAATCAGCTTGTGGAGTCTCTCGATCCGGCGAAATTCCAGTTCATCTCCATCGACGATGAGGACCCGAAGGCCGTACAAACCTTTTTGACCAGGAAGAAGATGTCTGGTTGGGTTGGCGTCGACGCTTCAGGCGGTGTCTTTGGTCTGTATGGAGTCGAATCAAGACCGACGACCATCATCGTCGATGGAAACGGGAAGATCGTCGCAGTCACAGAGATTGATTCGTTGAGCGCCACTGATCTGCGGGCAGTCGCAGAAGGAAAAAACGTTGCATTTAAGCCGACGATGGAGATCACCGAGGTGAGCGTTCTATCCAGCCCGGATGCCGAGCGCGCTTTGTTTGCCGTGTCTGTCAGCAAGGCTTCGCCCGATGCAAAGACGGCCATAGCCAAACATCCCCCAACCGGAACGGACGTGCTTGGAGAGGACGCCGATGGCCTTATCACGGACGTTTTCAACGTATTTGGGAATCGCTATGTTCTGAAGGACCCGCTGCCGGCAGGGCGCTACGATGTCCGCGTGAACTCTGTTGACGTGCCCCAAACTATGGTCGATTCGGTTGTCCAGCAAGCCGTCCTCGCCGCTTTGCATTTGCAGATCGAGTCAAAGACCCTGACCAGGCCTGCGTATATTCTCCGGGCCACCGATGCGAATAAGAAGTTACTTAGTCCGTCGGCTTCGACCCACGCGGTGAAGCGAGGCTACTGGCATGGCAACTTTCTGCTGATGAATGGAACGATGGACGATCTGGCCTATGTGTTGGCAACCGGGCTGGAGAACCCCGTATTGAACGAGACAGGCATCGACGGTACCTACGATGCACGATTCAAAGTTGCCGGAGGAGACGTTGACAGCCTGAATGCCATCCTCAAAGAGACTCTGGGTCTGGAGCTTGTCCCAGGCAACCAGGAAATGTCGATTACCGTGCTCGAAGTGAGCAAGCAAGAGAAGACCAGGCCGTCTCCATCAACGAAGACCCAAACCCTGTCAAGCCCCCAAACTCCCTAAGCCCCCACGCAGCAACCACATAGCTCTGGCGTATCTGCCCCACCCAATCCCATATACTTAAAAGAGACAAACAGAAAAGCCCCGGTGCTCCGTCATCGGGGTTTTCCTGTTTGCAATCAGTATTTTACAAAACAGCCCCAATAGAATGAATACTTTGCACCATAAGTACGAAGCTAACCCATCTGTTTAGAACACTTTGCGCAAAAAACCGCCAGGGGTGGGGGTACCTGCGGTTTGCCACCTGTCACTCGCACCATCTACGCTACCCCGAGCCCTCCATGACCATCCGCCACGAAGTCGAATCCATCCTCACCCACCTCGATGTCTCCACCCAGCCCGAAGGCCCCCTCACCGTTCGCACCCCCATCACCGGCGAGATCATCGCGCAAATTCCAGCGATCACCCCCGAAGCCGCCAGCGACGCCATCGCCCAGGCCCACGCCGCCTGGCTCGAATGGCGCACCGTCCCCGCCCCCAAACGCGGCGAGCTCATCCGCCTCCTCGGCGAGGAGCTCCGCGCCGAGATCGACTCCCTGGGCCGCCTCGTCACCATCGAAACCGGCAAGCTCCTCTCCGAAGGCTACGGCGAGGTCCAGGAGATGATCGACATCTGCACCTTCGCCACCGGCCTCTCCCGCCAGCTCGCCGGTCTCACCGTCCCATCCGAGCGCGCCAGACACCGCATGATGGAGACCTGGCACCCCCTCGGCGTCGTCGGCATCATCTCCGCCTTCAACTTCCCCGTCGCCGTCTGGAGCTGGAACGCCGCCCTCGCCCTCGTCTGCGGCGACGCAGTCGTTTGGAAACCCTCCGAAAAAACACCGTTGACCGCCCTCGCCACGCAGGCCATCTTCGACCGCGCGGCGAAGAAGTTCGGCGGCGTCCCCAAAGGACTCGCGACCCTCCTCATCGGCGATGCCACCGTCGGCCAGCAGCTCGTCGACTCCCCACTAATCCCCCTCGTCTCCGCCACCGGCAGCACCGCGATGGGCCGCGCCGTCGCTCCTAAACTCGCCGCCCGCTTCGCCCGAGCCATCCTCGAACTCGGAGGCAACAACGCCGCCATCGTCGCCCCTACCGCCGACCTCGACCTCACCCTCCGCGCCATCGCCTTCTCCGCGATGGGCACCGCCGGCCAGCGCTGCACCACCCTCCGCCGCCTCATCGTCCACGAAAGCATCTACGACAAACTCATCCCTCAACTCAAAAAGGTCTACGCCTCCGTCGTCATCGGCGACCCCCGCGACTCAGGAACCCTCGTAGGCCCCCTCATCGACGAGCGCGCCTGCAACGCCATGCAGCAGGCCCTCACCGACGCGAAGGCCGCAGGAGCAACGATCACCGGCGGCGAAAGAATCACCAGCAGCACAAACCCGGAATCCTTCTACGTCCGTCCCGCCCTCGTCGAAATCTCCTCCCAGACCGATGTCGTCAAACGCGAAACCTTCGCCCCCATCCTCTACGTTCTCCGCTACACCGACTTCGCCGAAGCCCTTCGCCTCCACAACGACGTCCCCCAGGGCCTCTCCTCCAGCATCTTCACCCTGAACCTCCGCGAGGCCGAGCAGTTCCTCTCCGCCACCGGCTCCGACTGCGGCATCGCCAACGTCAACATCGGCACCTCCGGCGCGGAGATTGGCGGAGCCTTCGGCGGCGAAAAAGAGACCGGTGGCGGCCGCGAATCCGGCTCCGACGCATGGAAGCAGTACATGCGCCGCGCCACCAACACCATCAACTACGGCACCGAACTCCCCCTCGCCCAGGGCGTCAGCTTCGACATCGACCAGCAATGAAAGGTAAAGGCATCGACGCAATGCGCCAACACAAAACCGGAGTCATCGCCCTCCTCGTCTTGCTACTCACGTGCCCCCTCTTCGCCCAGTCAACCCCACAGCGCCCCCGCATTCTCGGCATCTCCCACGCCGGCTTCTTCGTCTCCGACCTCCCCAAAGCCCTCGACTTCTGGCAGGGCCTCCTCGGCTACGCCGAACCCTACGACATCAAAAAGCCCGACGGCACCACCCGCATCGCCTTCATCAAAATCAACGACCACCAGCACATCGAGCTCTTCGACGAGCAGCCTCCCACCGGCTCCGGCCACCTCAGTCACATCGCCTTCATCGTCTCGAACGCCGAGCAGATGCGCCTCTACCTCGCCTCCCGCGGCATCTCCGTCGGCAGCAAGGTCGGCAAAGGCAAAACCGGCGACCTCAACTTCGAGATCAAAGACCCCGACGGCAATCTGGTCGAGTTCGTCAAGCCTCAACCCGACGGCCTTGAAGCCAAAAACGCCGGCAAATTCCTTCCCTCTACCCGCATCTCCAACTCCATCTACCACCTCGGCTTCCTGGTCGGCAGCAGCCAGAAGTCCATCGCCTTCTACGGCGACCTTCTCGGCTTCCGCGAGTTCTGGCGCGGCAGCTCCAACGGCAAAGAGCACGTCTCCCTCGCGGTACCCGACCTCGCCCAATCCATCTCCATCCTCGAAGCCCGTCCCGCCTTCAAAACCTACGGCAAACCCCTCGACGCACACAGCGGCGTCAACGGCCAGCGCCAGGTCAATCTCTTCGACCCCGACGGCACCCGCGTCGAACTCATGGAGTCCAACACCGCCTCCGGCAAACCCGTTCCACCCTCCACCGCCCCACCACCACAATAAGCAGCGAACCATCGCACACACCTCCATCAATCCCGCTCATCTGACTTCTCGCGTAGCATCAAAAGAACGAGCGCAATGACCTCATCCATGCCGACTCCCCGCCGACTCCTCCCCCTCTGCCTCGCCTTCGCCCTCACCGCGTCAGCCCTCGCTCCTCTCGCCACCGCGCAAACCCTCGCCCGCCCCGGCTGGGTCGGCTCCGGCATGAACATCGACCTTTGGTGGAAGCACGCCGTCGTCTACCAGGTAAACCCCGCTGACTTCAGCCCCACCGGCGGCAGCCCGCTCCACGGCGTCACCCAGCGCCTCGACTACATCCAGTCCCTCGGTGTCGACGCCGTCCTCCTCACCCCCATCCAGCCCGACCCCACCCACGCCCAGGCCATCAACCCCGCCCTCGGCACCCTCGACGATCTCGACGACCTCATCCACGAGGCCAGCCGCCGCAACCTCCGCGTCCTCCTCGACCTCGACCCCCAGATCCCCACCGCCGACCTCCCCAACGTAGCCCGCTTCTGGCTCAACCGTGGCATCGCCGGCTTCCACGTCGCCGGTTCCAGCGACGCCGCCCACGCCCAGGCCGCAGAGCTTCGCAAAGCCACCAGCAGCTATCTCGGCCAGCGCATCCTCATCGGCGATGTCGATCCCACCCTCCCCTCCGACCCCAGACAGCGAACCTGGAAAGCACCTGACCCGCAATCCCCGCAGCTCACCCTCGATCCCCGTCCCGGCACTCCGGACAAACTCATCGCCTCCGCCATCCGGCCCGCCATCGACACCCTCCAGGACGTCTTCCAGTCCGGCCACACCCTCCCGCTCCTCGCCACCGACGGCCCCGCCTTCAAACGCAGCATGAGCCGATACGCCGATGGTCAGCACGACGTCGCCATCGCCAAAGTCCTCGCCGCCATCCTCTTCACCAGCCACGCCGACTCGCTCCTCTACTACGGCCAGGAGCTCGGCGTCCCCGCATCAACCTCCGACGCCACCACACCGCTCATCACCTGGGACGGCCCCCCCCCACCCGCCAAAGGCAAACCCGCGCCCCCACCACCCGCATCTGACGCACCCCCCAATGTCGCCCTCCAGGACGCCGACCCGTCCTCGCTCCTCAACTGGTATCGTCGGCTCAGCGAACTCCACCACGGCAACGCCACCATCGCCAACGGCCAGACCATCACCCTCAACCACGACGACCAGAACGTCCTCGTCTGGGTTCGCAAGCCAGAGACCGTCTCTCCGATCACCCCGGTACTGGTCGTCATCTGCAACCTCTCCGCGCAGCCGGTCCAGCTCTCTCTCAAGGCGGAGTTGACCCGTCTTCACTTCCGCGGCAGCTTCCTGCGCACGGTCCTCCGCTCCGATAACGGCATGGGCACCATGCACCTCGAATCCATGACCATCGCCCCCTATACCGCCTACATCGGCCAGCTCCGCTACTAAGCCGTAACACGCCGGCATCATCTCCCGCCGATCAGCGGGAGACGCCCAAACAGTCTTCGTTTGTGGGATGGCCGAGCGCAGGGCACCCGTCCGGCAGGACATCTCTTCTAATGAGAAAACACGTTATACAAAGCCTCAAACGGAGGCCCCGACGACTGCTCCGCACCGCCATAGGGAACGAAGCATCTCCCACCCGCAAGCCGTCCCGGCTGATATCCCTTGTCGCCAAAAAACTTCAACTGGTAGCGGCAGATATAAAGCGGGCTCCCATCCACGTCATACCCGCCCGGAACCAGCGCCCCGATATTGCCGTCGAAGTTTCGCCAGCTCGCATTCCCATTGGCGACCTCATACGAATTGACCTTCTGCTCCTTCTGCGCCGTATCCGTAATGCTGCACTGCCCTTCGATCCACTTGCCCGGATAGAGTGCCCCGCTATAGTAAGCGCGGCACACATACAACGGCGCCCCCGGCTTCGGCCCATTTCCCGGACCACCCATCACCGCGCCCACCCCCGGAACAAACGGTGACTGCACCGGCTGCCAGCTCACCGAACTCGGTCCCGGCTGGTAAGGCCCCGGCGGCGGCTGGTTCGGATTCGGTGGCGGCGGAGCACCCGGAACATGCCCTCGCCCATCGCTCGGAGTGCAGTTAGGCCCCGCCCACAGACCATCGCCGTTCAGCATCACCCCCGGATCGCTCAACATGCAGGGAGGCAACGGAGCGGGAGCCGGCGGAGGATAAGGATACGGATACGGATAGGGATAAGGCTGGGGCGGATACGGGTTCGGCGGGTACCCTCCACCACTGGCATACAGCACCTCAAACGGAGGATTCTGCACCATCTCCCGCCCACCCAGCGGAAAATGGCAGCTTCCATCCGCGACCAGCTTCCCTGGCTGATAGCCATAGTCCACCCTGGGAAAGCTGCTGACATACCGCACCCGGCAGGAAAAAAGAGGCCCTCCATCCGGTTCGCGCCCGGTCTGAGCCAGGCCCGCCGTGCTCCCCTGATACGCGCCCCACTGCGCGTTTCCATAAGCCACCTCGTACGACCGCATCACATCTTCCGAATTGTTGAACGCCACATTGCAGTTGCCCCCCACCCACTTACCCGGAACCAGGCTCCCCTGATCCTGCGCCCGGCATACATACATCGGCGCGCCGGGATTCGGATCGTTGCCTGGTCCACCTGCAATCGCTCCCTCTCCCGGAGTAAACGGCGACTGCGCCCTCTGCCATCGAATGCTTTGCCCCGGATACCAGCCGCTCTGCGCGACCAGCGATAACAGCACGCCCCCCAGCAGAGCCGGGAGCAGCAAAAGGCGAAGGGAATGATCGACGCGACGCTTCATGGCATATGCCTCGAGGTAACAGAGACGATCCACAAACAGGAGCCCGAAGACGCACCCCATTATCCGCCTCGCAAGGCCCATCCATCACTCTTTTTTCCGACGCGGCAAAATGCCCTTACCCCCGGGGCTTCTCCAGCCTGCGAAACAGCGGCGCTCCCCATGTCCCCATCGCCAGCAGCGCCCCAAACAGCACCACCGCGTCGATGCTCTCCCGCCCCTCCCGCGACCAGTAAGCCATCGCATCCAGGTTCAGCCACAGCGCAAACTCATCCAGCGTCAGCGCCGCGCCGATCCCATACATCAGCGCCAGCAGCCTGCTCGCCAGAATAGACAGCGAGCTGTCGCCCGTCCCCACCTCCGCAAGCGTCCCATAGCCGGAGATCAGCAGCAGCAGAATCCCCCACACCAGGTGATGGATATGCCGCCCACCCATCTCCACATAGCCGAACGGCCCCACATGATACGTAATCGAGGCCACCAGCAGCCGCACCGCAAGAAACGTAATAAAAAAACTCACCGACGCCAGAAACAACCGCCTGTGTGGCCGGTCAGGAATCCTCTGATGAATCAGCACGCCCAGCTTCGTCAGGTGCAGCACAAGCAGAATCAGCGCAGCCGTCACGCTGACAAAAATAAGCAGGATCCACGATCCGGATAAACGCATAGCTAACCATTATCACGGCTCCGTGCTCCTGGCAGCACATCGCGGAAAACCCGCAACCTCCTGTCGAACGGTCCCTATTCCTTCTCTTGCGCCAGCGCGGTCTCATATCCCGCATACACCCGTTCAAACACCGCGTCCCAGCTGCATCCCAGCGCATACTCCCGCGCGGTCAGCCTCATTCGTTCCAGCCTCGCGCGATCCCTCACCAACTCGGCGATCGCCCCCGCAAAGCGATCATCCTGGGTTACAAATCCCGTCTCCTGATCCA
>Ga0302310_10003285_pt1 | contig 12657 bp, 8 predicted proteins | sample III_Palsa_N1_2_FD_200451 | JGI IMG/M metagenome (GOLD analysis project Ga0302310, IMG submission 200451) | Peat permafrost microbial communities from Stordalen Mire near Abisko, Sweden - III_Palsa_N1_2 | ecosystem: Environmental > Terrestrial > Soil > Palsa > Peat permafrost | place: Sweden... | reverse complement strand
CAGACCATCCTCGCCGAGAAGTACAACATCGCCGCCGATGTCTGGAGCGTCACCAGCTACAACGAACTACGCCGCGACTGCCTCGACACCGAGCGCTTCAACCGTCTACACCCTGCCGAAAAAGAGATGACGCCCTACATCGTGCAGGCCCTCGGCAACGCAGCCGGCCCCATCGTCGCCGCCAGCGACTACATGAAGTCTCTCCCCGACGCGCTCTCTCCTTGGCTGGGCTCGCGTCTGGTCTCCCTCGGCACCGATGGTTTCGGTCGCAGCGACAACCGCGAGCATCTCCGCCGACACTTCGAGGTCGACGCCGAATCCATCGTCGCCGCCGCGCTCTCCAAACTCGCCCGCGACGGCACGATCAAACCCAAGGTCGCTGAAAAAGCCTTCGCGGAACTCGGCCTCACCACCGAAGGCACCGGCGCTGCTCACGCTTGACCAATTAGTAGCTCTGAGGGGTTAGGGATCACAAGCATTCCCTAATCCCTAATCCCTAACCCCTACTCCCTGCCTCTAGAGGTCTTCCTGTTTGCCTGAAAATCCGCTGCTACCCAATAACCGTCTCAAGGAGTTGCTGGAACTGATGCAGCGCTGCCGCGCGCTCGATCTTCGCGGCCCCAAACGGCCCGTTCGCGAGGCTCTGCTCGCCGCGACCGCGATCCATCTGCTCCCCGGCGACCTGCTTATCGGCGACGCCTCCGATGCCACCGCAAGGGCCCTCGCCCCGTCGCCCAGAGAAAACGAACTGGCCAGCGGGAAGCTGGTCGTGCTGCCGGAGGAGAATGTCTCCTTGCCCAAGGTTTCGAGACTCACTCTGTGCGCTGCCATGGCCCAGGGGCTACAGGCTGCGGGGACCGGCGGCATCGTTTTGGCGCTCGCCGGCACAACCTCGCCTGAAACAGGATGGGCCGCCGCTCTGGAGTATGCGCAGCGTGCCCGTCTCCCATTGCTGCTCGCCGTCGCCGACTCCACGGCAGGTCGCGTAGGCAAAATCCCATCAACCCTCAGCCTACCGGCCATCGCAAAGGTCGCAAAAAAGCTGAAGCTTCCCGTCCTGCCCGTAGATGGTGAGGACGCCGTCGCGGTCTACCGCGTGATGCAGGAATGCACGCTGCGCGCGCGCCTTGGCGAAGGCCCGGCTGTGATCTGGGGCATCTTGACTCCGCCTGGCAAAGGACAACTCAGCCCCGCAGCACAGCCCATCGCCCGCATGAAGAGCTATCTCGCGGTACGCGGCCTGTTACCGAAAAAGCCCGCCCGTCGGCCGTTGCGCTGATAGACTAAGCCGCAATTCAGGTCTCAACCGGAGTCTGCACCCATGCGCCTCGCTGCAAGCCTTCTGCTCGCTGCCATCACCGTCGCCTCGCCGCATAGGGTCCTCGCACAAGGCGCAGCCCCATCACCCATCGCACCGCTAAGTGCCGAACAACTCCAATCGATCGACAGCTTCGTTGCGGCCGAGCTCGCCCATCAGCATATCCCGGGTCTCGCCGTCGGCATCTACAGCCGCGGCACCATCCTGCTCGCCAGGGGTTACGGTCAAGCCAACATCGAGCTCTCCGTCCCGGTCAAGCCCGAGACAATCTTTCAATCCGGCTCCGTCGGCAAGCAGTTCGTCTCGGCCGCCATCATGATGCTGGTCGAAGAGGGCAAGCTCTCGCTCGACGACAGCATTACCAGGTATTTTCCCCAGGCCCCGCCCACCTGGAAGCCCATCCGCATCAAGAACCTGCTCTCCCACACCTCCGGCCTCGCCGAGTATGAGAGCGACGAACGCACCGGCCCCAAAGGGCCTTTCTATCTCCGTCTCGACTACACCGAAGCTCAGCTCGTCACCAAAATCGAAGCCCTCCCCATCGAATTCCGCCCCGGCGAAAAGTGGGACTACCGCAATACCAACTACGTTCTCCTCGGCGCCATCATTCGCAAGATCACCGGGAAGCCCTACGCCGAGTTTCTCGACGAGCGCATCTTCAAGCCGCTCGGCATGACCTCCACGCGCCTCATCAGCGAACGCGACATCATCCCCAACCGCGCCGCCGGATACGAGCTCAAGGACGGACAGCTCAAGAACCAGGAGTGGGTATCACCGGCCTTCAACTCCACCGCGGACGGCGCGTTGTACTTCAACGTGCTCGACCTGGCTAAGTGGGATGAAGCCCTCTACGGTACTCGGCTGCTCCAGCAATCCAGCCTGGACCGCATCTGGACTGTCTATCCGCTCAACAACGGCAAGCCGAATCCCGGAGACTACGGGTTCGCCTGGGAGATCGGCAAACAGAACGGCCACAAAATCATCCATCATGACGGCGCCTGGCAGGGCTTTACCTGCGATATCTCCCGCTACCCCGACGACAGCCTCAGCGTCGTCGTACTCACCAATCTGGACTCCGGCCACTCCGACCCCAGCCTGATCTCTCACGTCATCGCCGGCCTGGTGCTGCCCCCGCTTCTGCCCGCAAAGCTCACCGCCATCTCCGATACGGAGCCTTCCATCGCTGCCACGCTGGCCAAAGTTCTGGACAATATCTCTGCGGGCGACGATTTTCGTTCCCAGACCACGCCCGCTCTGGCGGCCTTGCTCACGGCAGAATCCCGCAAGATGGCCCAGCACAGCCTCGCGCCACTCTGGCCGGGCGGCACGCTCACACTTGTCAAGCGCGCCCCCGACCCCGATACTCCCGGCCAGATCGTCTCCACCTTCCGCCTCACCAAGGGTCCACAGACACGCCTGATCTCCTTCAGCCTGACTCACGATGGAAAGATCGCAGAACTTGAAAGTTCACCGGACCGCGATTACGACGAGTGATCCGTGCCGTGCCGCTGCGTCCCTGCCAGACCGTTCCGGGTACACTGACAGCATGAGTCTTTCACGCTCCCGAGCGCGGATGGCCGGGTTCGGCTGGTTGCTGGCCTCCATGGCCGTGGCTTCCCTCGCGCAAAACCCAGCCCAGAACCCAGCCCAGCCGGCCCCAGTCCAGCCAGTCCCGGCCCAGCAGGTTCCTGCGGCTCCAGTACCCGCGACGGTCCCCGCGAGCAGCTTTCCCTCCATGCCCGCGGCTACTCCGGAAGCGGCGCCACCGGTCTATCAGAGTCCGCTGGACCAGCCAATCCAGATACACCCCGGCCAGCCAGCCCCATTTCAGGCGATGCCTCCTGCCACTCCAGTCAGCTCCGCCGTCCCATCGCTGCCGCCCTACGATCCCTACTCCGCGCAATATCCGCACGGCGACGCATTGGGTTCGCCCTACATCCCGGTAGACAGCCCCATCTACCCAATGGCCTTGCGGCTCTACTCCCTCGGCTATCTCGATACCGCCTTCATCAGCGTGCGGCCATGGACCCGCCGCGCCCTGCTGCACATCCTCGAAAAGTCCTCCGCGGACATCGTCGCCGGTGGTAACGAGCAGGCAACCCAGATCCTCGCCAGACTGCTGGACTACCTGGTCGACGAGACGCCGGCCAAGGGCTTTGAACGAGGACGCGTCTATGGCGCAGACTCTGTTTACACCCGCCTCATGGGCATCGACGGGCAGACACTGCGTGACAGCTACCATCTAGGCCAGACCATCGTGAACGACTATGGCCGCCCCTACGAGCCCGGCTTCAACAACATCACCGGGTTTTCCAGCGTCAATGAGATGGGCCGCTTCTCGCTCTACGTGCGCGGCGAGTACCAGCATTCGCCCTCCGGCCCCGGATACTCTTTCGCGCTCGCCACTCAGCTCTCCTGCCTTGATGAGATATGCCCCTTCGCCCCACCCAACGATCCCCAGGCCACCATCCCCTACGGAACGCAGGTGGCTCAAAACCCCTTCCGCCTCCAGGAGGCTACCCTCGCCTTCCACCTGCTCGGGCATGAGATCTCCGGAGGCAAATCCGACGCCTGGCTTGGTCCCGCCATGGGTGGAGCGATGGCCTGGAGCAATAACGCCGAAAACATCGACTCGTTCCGCATCGATCGCGTCGAGCCGCTGCACATCCCCTACTTCTCCACCATATTCGGCGACCTCCGCTACAACTTCATGGTTGGTTCGCTCAAGGGCCACACATATCCGAACTCCCCTTGGATTCACTCCGAGACCATCAGCATCCGGCCCACCTCTAACGTCGAAATCACCTTTGAGCGCACCGTGATCTGGGGCGGCAAGGGCTTCGAACCAATCACCATGCATACCTTCCTCAAGAGCTTCTTCTCCTTCGAAGACACCGAAAGCGATCCCGGGCTCAAGGGCTCGCGCAACGATCCCGGCGCACGCTACAGCGACTTCAGCTTCTCCTGGCGCCTTCCCTTCCTCACCCATTCCGTAACGCTCTACACCGATTCCATCTGCCATGACGACGTCACGCCCATCAGCGCACCGCGCCGCGCAGCCTACCGTCCGGGCATCTTTCTCTCCCATGTTCCAGGCCTGCCAAGACTCGATCTGCGTGCCGAGGCCGCCAGCACCGACACCTCAACACTGCGCAGCCTGGCTGGCTTCTTCAACTACTTCGAGACCATCCAGAAGCAGGGCTACACCAACAAGGGCTTCATCATGGGCGACTGGATCGGCCGCGAAGCCAAGGGCGGCCAGGCCTGGCTCACCTGGCACCTCTCCCCCGATCAAATGGTCCAACTCGAGTACTTCAACAAGAAGACGCCCAAGGACTTCGTCGCCGGCGGCACCACCCAGAACCAGTTCAAGGTCGATGTGGTGAAGCGAATTCGCCGCGACATCGAGTTGAATGCATGGGTACAGTTCGAGCGCTGGAAGGCCCCTGTGCCTCTGGTTGGCGCCACGGCACTCAATGTCATCCTGCCTGTGACCCCGCTCTATCTCCCCAACGCGCAGAACGATACCATCATCGCCGCGCAGTTGACTTGGTATCCAAAGCTGCGCACACTCCCCACACTCTCAGGCAAATAGCCCGGAAGCAAAGAGTAGAGAGTAGACGGTACACAGCAGACAGGAAAGACTTTTCGCATTCACGAACTGTCTACTCTCTGCTCTCTACTGTCTGCTCCTTCGCCACGCACATTTTGAAGTAGTCCAGCGACCTGCCTAGCCCTTCGCGCAGGGAAACTTTAGGTTCCCAGCCCAGCAGCGTCCTGGCGCGGGTTATGTCCGGCCGGCGGCGCGTCGGATCGTCCTGCGGCAGCGGCTTGAAGATGATCTCGCACTCCGACCCCACCAGCGCCTGCACCTCTTTGGCGCACTCCAGGATCGTCCACTCCGTGGGATTGCCGATGTTCACCGGGTCGTGCTCGCTGGACTTCGCCAGCCGCACAATGCCGTCGATCAAATCCGAGCAGTAGCAGAAGCTGCGCGTCTGCGAGCCGTCGCCATAGATCGTCAGCGGCTGCCCGCGCAGCGCCTGCATCATCAGGTTGGAGATCACGCGCCCGTCGTTGGCTTGTAACCGCGGCCCGTAGGTATTGAATATCCGCACCAGGTGCGTGTTCACCCCGTGATAGCGCTGATACGCGGCCACAGCAGCTTCGGAAAAGCGCTTGGCCTCGTCATACACCGAGCGCGGCCCGATCGGATTCACGTTGCCCCAGTAGCTCTCCACCTGCGGATGCACCAGCGGGTCGCCGTAGCACTCCGAGGTGGACGCATGTAGATACCCCGCGCCATACTTCTTCGCAATCTCCAGCGAATTCAGCGTCCCCGCCGAACCCACCAGCAGCGTCTCGATGCCCAACCTCATGTAATCGATCGGGCTCGCCGGCGAAGCAAAATTAAAGACAAAATCCACCCGTCCCACATCGAACGGCCGGCTGATATCCAGCTCCTCGAAGCGAAACCTCGGGTCATCGTTCAAATGAACGAGGTTGGCGAAGCTCCCCGTGCAAAGGTTGTCGACCCCCAGTACCTCATGGCCCTCGGCCAGCAAGGCATCGCACAGGTGGGAGCCCAGAAAGCCCGCTGCTCCTGTAACCAGAATCGTCTGCAAAGCCATCTATACTCCCGCGACCGCTGGATCGCGCACCGGCATCGCCGCGGGACGCCCCACGCTCATATAAGTAAACCCGTGCTCCAGCATAACGTTGGGATCGTAGAGATTGCGCCCGTCGATCACGATAGGATAGCGCAGCATCGCGTTCAGTTTGTCCAGATCGAGTTCCGCAAACTCCGGCCAATCGGTAAGGATCAGCAGCGCATCGGCGTCCTTCGCGGCAGCGTCGATACTGGGGGCGTAGCTCATCTGCGCGCTGGCCGGCAACTCCTCTTCCGCGCGCTTCATCGCAGCCGGATCGTAAGCCACAATCATGCATCCCTCCGCCAGCAACATCTCCACTAGGTCGATCGCCGGCGACTCGCGTATGTCGTCGGTCTCGCCTTTGAACGCCAGTCCAAGCACGGCCAGTTTCTTGCCGCGCAGCGTCCACAGAGCGGAACGCACCTTGCTCAGGAAGCGCTTCTTCTGCCCAACGTTGATCTTCTCGACCTCGCTCAGCAAACTGAAATCGACGCCCATCTGCTCGGCCACAGACCGGAACGCGGCCACGTCTTTGGGAAAGCAAGACCCCCCATAGCCGATGCCGGGGCGCAGGAACTTCGGCCCGATGCGGCTGTCCAACCCAATACCCCGGGCCACCTGCTCCACATTGGCGTCGGCCGCTTCGCACAGGTTCGACACCGCATTGATAAACGATATCTTCAGCGCCAGAAACGCGTTCGACGCATGTTTGATGATCTCCGCACTCTTGGTCGACGTCAGCAGCAGTGGCGGCCGCGCCTCATCCGAACACGGCCCGGCGATCGCATCCCCGTTCTTGTAGTACGCGCCGCCGGTCAGCGGCGCATAGATTGCGCTCAGCAGCACCGCCGCGCGTTCGCTGTCCGCGCCCACCACGATGCGGTCCGGATGCAGGAAGTCAGACACCGCAGTCCCTTCCCGCAGAAACTCCGGGTTCGAAACCACGTCGAACATCTCCCGGTTGACCCCATTGCGCTCAATCACCCGCCGTATCCACTCATTCGTGTAGACCGGCACCGTGCTCTTCTCCACGATGACCTTGTAGCTGGTAATGTGCCGCGCAATCTCACTGGCAACAGCTTCCACGTAAGACAGATCGGCATCGCCGCTATCGGATTGCGGCGTTCCCACCGCGATGAAAATAGCATCGCACTCACGCGTAGCCTCGGCCAGATCGGTGGTAAACCGTACCCGCGTATTGCGGTAACGCTCCAGCAGCTCAGGCAGATGGTTTTCATGGATCAGCGTATCGCCGCCCTGTAGCGCGGCGACCTTGCGCTCGTCATTGTCCACACACAGCACCTTGTGCCCCATCTCCGCGAAACACATCGCGGCCACCAGGCCGACGTAACCGGAACCGACTACCGCTATTTGAAGGTCATCGCTCATAGCACCGCTTCGTTCAAAAAGATCTCACCCAAAACGCCTTTGCCAAACTTGCAAGTCTTCCCCAGCAACAGGGAGACCACTCAAGGCTTTCCCCCTATTGTAGGGCCTGCACCGCCTCCGGCCCGGGGGAAACGCCTCGGGCCCGAATCCGGCATCGAATAGCGGCATAGACCGATGTTCGCGTAGACTACAAGAGATGGCTCCTCAAACACCCGAGCATTTGTCCCCCGAGCCGGATGGCCGGACCGCTGTGCCACCGCCGGATTCAGCTGGCGCGAACGACATCACGCTGTCCGAAGCTCTGCTCACGCTGCGCAAGCGCAAGTATGTGATCCTCGCGGTCGCGCTCCTGGGCGTCGCCTATGGCTTTTACAAGGGCGCCACTCAGCCGCGCCTCTTCAATGCCTACGGCCGCATTGAAATCCGCTCCGGAGCTTCCAACGAATATCGCGTTAGCGGTGGCTCTTACGACCCCGGCACCTCAGTTCGCATGCCCACCGAGGTCGCTATCCTCAAGAGTGACACCCTGCTCTTTACCGTTGCCCAGGACCTCGATCTGGCCAACAACCCGGATTTCCTGGGGCTCAAACAAAAACCGCCCCATGTCAATACAGATGATCCGGCGGTGCGCCAGAACATCGTCAATCAAATGCAGGGCGCCATCGATGTCACTTTCCTGCCCAAGACCGACATCATCCGCATCGGTTGCAACACATTGAACGCCAAGCTCTCGGCCGACATCGTCAACAAACTGATCGACGAATACATCACCCGCAGTGTTGAATCGCGGGTCAAATCGCAGATCAGGGCGTCGGCCTTTCTCACAGGAACTCTCGACGACCTAAAGCACCGGGTCGAGGCTTCGCAGGAACAGTTGATCGACCTGCAAAAGCGCCTCGGCCTGCTGGCCATCGATCCTACCCATAATGAGATCAGTTCCAGCCTCCAGGCCCTTACCGCCGCCGCCGGAGAGGCACAAATCAACCGCATCCTCGCCGAGTCCCGCTACCGCGTCCTCAGCGGCATGGACCCTAACGCAGTGGACGAGTCCATTGGCAAGACCGCAGGTGGCTCCAACTCCCAACTTTCAGCTTTGCGCCAGGAGTTGGAGCTATATAAGGGCACCTATGCCAGTCAGACTGCTACCCTCGGACCAAATTATCCTACGGTCGTCGCCGCGCGCAGCCAGATCGCGGAACTTACCAAGGAGATCGACCAGGAACAGAATGCCCTCCTGTTGCGGGCCAAGGAAACTCTCGTAGCCGCCCAAGCCAACGAGGACGAAACACACGCAGCCCTGGAAGCGGAGAAGAGCGAAGCCTACAAGCTCCGCGACGACTTCGTGGAGTACACCATCCGGCAGCGCGAGTTCGATTCCAATCGCAGCTTGTACGAGGGTTTGCTCTCGCGGCTGCAAACGGCTGGAGTTCAGGCCGGGTTGGAGTCCACCGAGATTGACATCGTCGACCAGGCCATGCCCCCGCCCGGGCCTTCGTTGCAATCCCGCAATACCATCGTCTTGATCAATACGTTGGTCGCCGCCGTGCTCGGCATCATTCTCGCCTTTATCCTGGAGAGCCTGGACACGGGTCTGCGCAGTGTAGCCGAGATCGAAGCGGTCTCCGGTCTGCCCTCGCTGGCCCTCATTCCGAGATCGCGCCGGGCAGGAGTCGACGTCTCAGGTCTCACCATCGCACAGCGAAATCTGGCGACCCTCTCCAGTCCAAAGTCCCAGTTCGCGGAGGCCTTCCGCGCGCTCCGCACATCCCTGTTGCTCTCCACCGCCGGCAGACCGCCCAATGTCATCCTCCTCACCAGCGCCACGCCGTCGGAAGGCAAAACCACAATTTCTACAAATCTGGCCTGCGTGCTCGCCCAGCGCGATGTCCGCGTGCTCCTGATCGACGCAGACCTGCGCCGACCCACGGTGCATCATCGCCTCGGCCTCAACGGCAAGGTCGGCCTCACCTCGGTTCTTACCGGCAGCTGTTCGGTCGAAGACGCGGTCCAGCAGATATCTGAGATCCCGACCCTCGATATTCTTGTCAGCGGCCCCGTCCCCCCGTTCCCCACCGAGATGCTCGGTTCGGAGACCATGGAAAGCCTCCTGAGGCACTGCCGCGGAATCTACTCGCACATCGTCATCGACTCACCACCGCTGCTCTCTGTCACCGATGGCGTGATTCTCGCACGCGATGCCGACGCGGTCGTGTTGATCGTCCGCCACGGCAAGTCCGGCAGACAGACCGTCCGCCGCGCGCGCGACCTCCTCCTGCGCGCCGGGGCCCCGGTCACCGGCATCACCATCAACGCTGTCGACCTCAATTCGCCAGAGTACTACGGCTACTATGGATACACTGGCTACTCCGGCTACTCTGGATACTCCGGATACGGCTCCGGTGGCGTGGATTCAACAGCCTGGGAATCGCAGCCCGGCTCGGATGCCGCTGAAAATGGAGATAAGAAATGAAACTGTCCTCTCTCCTTCGCTGCGGTCTGGCCACTCTGCTCTGCGCCTCGGCGCTCCAGGCCTCTGGGCAGTTCAATGGTCCAGGCCTCGCTACCGGAGTTCAGCTCAATCAGCCGACCACCCTCACAACCGATCAAGCGTTACTCTTTCCCGCCTCTCGCAACGTACAAATTGGCCCGGGAGATACATTGAGTATTGCTATCTTCGGCCAAGCTCCGTACGCCTCGGGTGTTGTGGTCGGACTTGACGGCAATGTCCTGCTGCCCCTGATCGGCATCGTCCCGTTGAATGGTCTTTCCCTCACCGCCGCGGAACAGTTCCTTGCAGACAAACTCGAAGCCGCCGGCATGTATAAAAACCCGCAAGTGACGATCGTGATCGCATCAGGCCCGAACTCGGGGGTCACCCTTGTAGGAGAGGCGCACGGCATCGTACCTATCGTCGGCTCACGAAAGCTCCTGGATGTCCTTTCCACTGCCGGTGGCCTGCCTGGAACAGCCAGCCATGTGATCACCATCCAGCGCCCTGGCGTGGCAAATCCGATCGTTGTCGATCTCGGCACTGACCCCGCGCGTAGCACACTCGCCAACATTCCCATCTTCCCGGGAGACATCATCGTTACCGCGCGGATTGGCTCGGTCTATGTGATCGGGGCCTTCAAAACGCAAGGTATCATTGGGCTCCCGTCGAGTACCCCCCTTACCCTGCTCGAGGCCGCGGCGCTCAGCGGAGGCCCCAACTTTGAAGGCAAATATAACGACCTCCGTATCATTCGGACCACCGGCGAGCAGCGCAGCTTGATCAAGGTCGACATGAAAAAGGTGCTCTACGGCAAGGTCCCGGACCCCATTCTCCAACCCAACGACATCGTCTTCCTGCCCAGCAGCTTTATCAAGTCATCCATGACCAACGGCAGCCTCGGAACTGCCTTAGGCATCTTCTCCACGGTACTCTCCACCTATACGATTCTCCGCTACGCTCAATAGACTCAATAGAACAGCCATCTGGAAATTATGAAATCGACTCTCGGTGTATCTCCAGTCCAGGACAAGATACGGCTGGCATACGTCGTCAGTCACCCCATCCAGTATCAGGCGCCGCTGCTCCGCCGCATCGCGCAGGAGCCGGACATCGACCTCACCGTCCTCTTCGGCTCCGACTTCTCCGTCCGCGGCTACAAGGATGAGGGTTTCGGCGTCGAGGTCGCCTGGGACACACCCCTGCTCGAAGGCTATCGCTCCGAATTCCTTCCCAGCCTCCGCGATACAGGCGGCGTCTCACCGTTCGCTCCCATCAGCCACGGCATCTACAGCCGCCTCCACAACCCTGACGGCACCCCGGCCTTCGACGCCCTCTGGGTCCACGGCTACGCCAGCATCAACGCCCTCCAGGCCATCCTGGCGGCCAACGCCCTCGGCATTCCCGTTCTCCTGCGGGCGGAGTCCTGGCTCGCAGACCGCAGCCGCAGCCCTCTGAAGCTCGCAGCCAAGTCCATCTTCCTCAAGGCCCTGGGCCGAATGATCGCTGCCACTCTCCCCATCGGCTCGGCCAATGCCGCCTACTGGAGCTTCTACTTCGGCGACAATTTTCCGCAGTTCCAGATGCCTTACGCGGTCGACAACGCCTACTTCGCCCACCGCGCCAGCGAAGCTACCGTCAGCGAGGCAACTCTGCGCGCCGAACTCGACCTCGAACCCGGACGCCCCGTCATCCTATTCGCCTCCAAGCTCCAGCAGCGCAAGCACTGCGACCATCTCATCGCCGCCTATCGCGCCTTACTCGGCAGCCCAAACTCACCCGACCCCTATCTGCTCATCGTCGGAGACGGAGAAGAGCGTGCCGCCCTCGAAGCCCGCTGCCGCGAACTGAATCTCACCGGCGTACGCTTTGCCGGCTTCCAGAACCAGTCCGTGCTGCCCCGCTACTTCCGGCTCGCCAACGTCTTCGTCCTGCCTTCGCGCCACGAGCCCTGGGGGCTCATCGTCAATGAGGCCATGGCCTGCGGCTGCCCCGTCATCGTCTCCACAGACGTAGGCTCCGGCCCCGATCTCGTTACCGATGGCGTCGAGGGCTTCGTCTTCCCCGTCGGCGATATCTCCGCTCTTGCCGCCGCCCTCCAACGCGTCCTCGCAACTCCCGAGACCTCTGCCTCCATGGGCGACGCCGCCCGCCGTCGCGTCGCAAGATGGAGCTTCGAAAACGATGTCCGCGGCCTCCGCCAGTCTCTCGCCTTCACCACCCGCAAGCTCCGCGCCTGACGGCTGCTATCCTTAGTCTCGAAAACCTTAGTCTCGAAAACTCCATGCGCATCCTGCACATCGTCGGCAGCATCAGCCCGGAGGCCGGCGGCCCCACCGAGGCCATCCGCATGTTGGTCCGATACGCTCCGCCCGGCTACACCAGCGAGCTCGCAACCCTCGACGACCCGGACGCTCCATACCTCGCCGCGCTACCGTTCCCGGTCTATGCGTTCGGCTCCTCCAAGAAGAACTGGTACGCGCCAAAGCTGACTGCCTGGCTGCGTGCCAATCGCGACCGTTTCGATGGCATCATGCTCCACGGCCTGTGGGAGTACACCGGTCTCGCCGTCTTGCAGGCCATCGCCGGACACAAGCCTTATGTTGTATTTCCGCATGGAATGCTCGACCCTTACTTTAAGAAAGCCTTCCCCGCCAAGCACCTCAAAAAATGGCTCTACTGGCTGGCCGCTGAGTTCTGGGTGCTCCGCTCCGCCTACCGCGTGCTCTTCACCACCGCCGTCGAGCGCGACCTCGCCCGCCACAGCTTCTGGCTCTCCCAATGGACCCCGATGGTCGTAGCCCTCGGCG
>Ga0302310_10003270_pt1 | contig 12687 bp, 8 predicted proteins | sample III_Palsa_N1_2_FD_200451 | JGI IMG/M metagenome (GOLD analysis project Ga0302310, IMG submission 200451) | Peat permafrost microbial communities from Stordalen Mire near Abisko, Sweden - III_Palsa_N1_2 | ecosystem: Environmental > Terrestrial > Soil > Palsa > Peat permafrost | place: Sweden... | reverse complement strand
TACGCTGGACTGGTGAAGTCGGACGCAGTATCCAGGCAGGACACCGAGACGTTCGTCACCCAGGCTGCGACCACATCGTCAGCGGTGAAGTCCGCTGAAGCCAACGTGCAGCGGTTGAAGGAACTGCAATCGTTCGAAAAAGTGTATGCGCCCTTTGATGGCGTGGTGACAGCGCGCAACATCGACACCGGGCAGTTGATCACCGAAGGCTCGACGAACGAACTGTTTCACATGCAGGCCATTCAAACCCTGCGGGTGTACACGAATCTGCCGCAGATTTACTCCGCGAATGTAAAGCGGGGAGAAAAGATCGACCTCAGCTTCGTCGAGTATCCGGGAAAGACCTACCAGGGAACCCTGGTGCGGACTGCGGACGCGATCGATCCGGTGAGCCGCACGCTGCTGGTGGAGGTGGACGTGAGCAACCGCGACGGACAACTGCTGCCGGGCTCGCTGGCCCAGGTTCATTTCAAGACGCCGGCAACCACCAACACCTTTATTGTGCCGGCGGCGGCGCTGATCTTCCGCAGAGAGGGATTGCGTCTGGGCACCGTCGTCGACGACAGCAAGGCGGGAAATATCGCACATCTGGTTCCCGTGGTGATCGGCGAAGACGATGGCGCGACCGTGCAGATTGTCACTGGGCTGATTGGCGGCGAAAAGGTGATCCAGGATCCGCCCGACTCGCTGATTGAGGGCGAAAAGGTGTATGTGGAGAGCCCCGGCGAAGCGGCCAATGCAGGGGGCAATTAGCGATGCGCGTGCCTCATGCTTTGAAAGGGCATGGCTTTAGCCATGCCAAAATTGCCTCGAAATCAATGCGGGCTTTACAGGCTGCGGAAAAACCCTACTGGGCGGTAGGCCAGGGATTTATCCCTGGCGTAAGGTCAGCAGAATCAGCGAGGGCTTTAGCCCCTGAGGTGTGCCTTTCTGGAAATTCGCCCGCTGTTCCCTCTTTTTCCATAGCCTGTTTAGCCCCTGCGCCATTCTCGCGGCACACTTCACGCATCAGGCCCTGCCTGTCTGCGGCCTCTCTGGCGGCCCTCATTCTGCTCGCAGGCTGCAAGCCGGTTGGCCCCAACTACACCCGCCCCACCTACACCGCGCCGCCCACTTACAAGGAAACCGGCGCTTCCATCGTAGTAACCCCACCCCCGAATCCTCCGGACGGCGCCTGGCAGCCCGCAAACCCCTCCGACGGAATGCTCAAGGGGAAATGGTGGGAGGTTTATCAGGATCCCCAGCTCAACCAGCTTGAGGAGCGCATCGCAACGAATAACCAGGGCCTGCGACAAGCGCTCGAGACCTATCTCGCCGCGCAGGACCAGGTGAAGGCAGCGCGGTCGGCGCTCTATCCCACACTCTCGTTGTCGCCTTCCATCGCCCATGAGAAGACTTCGACGCACCGGCCGCTGGTTACCCCCACCACAGTCAGCAATTACAACGATCTGATTCTTGCGGGCGGGGGAAGCTGGGAGCCCGACTTCTGGGGGCGCATCCGCCGCACCGTGGAAGCGGCGCACGAGAATGCGCAGGCCAGCGCGGCAGACATGGCCAACGTGGACCTCAGCTTGCAGTCGACCATGGCCGCGGACTACTTCCAACTGCGCGGCCTCGATGCGCAGATCAAGCTGCTCAACGCCACCATCAAGGATCTCGAAGGCCAATTGGATCTCGCCCAGCGCCGGCTCGACGGCGGTGTTGCCACCGAGGTGGATGTAGCGCAGGCCCGCACGCTGCTTGAAACCACGCGGGCGCAACTGGTGGACGTGGGCGTGGCGCGGGCGCAGTATGAACACGCGGTGGGAACCATAGCCGACTACAAGCTGCCCACCTTCAGCATCCCCTTTTCCCCGCTCGATTTGCCGCTGCCCAAAATTCCTCTCGGCGTACCCTCGCAGTTGCTGGAGCGGCGGCCAGACATCGCGGCGGCCGAACGCCGCACCGCGGCAGCCAACGAGCAGATCGGAATCGCCGTAAGCGCGTTCTATCCAACCATCAATTTAACCGGACAGGGCGGTTTCGAAAGCACCCACGCCGGCAACTGGATTCAGGGGCCGAGCGCCCTGTGGTCGCTGGGCGCGCAGGCCACCGAACTGCTGTTTGACGCCGGGCAACGGCGCGCGCTGACTGAGCAGGCCAAACACACCTACGAGGCCCAGGTCTCCGGCTACAAGGGCGTGATCTTCCTGGCCTTCGAGGACGTGGAAGACCAGCTCTCCGGCTTGAGGATTCTGGAGCAGGAAGCCGGCGCGGAACAAAAGGCCGTAGATTCAGCTCAGCACTCGCTCGATGTTTCCAATCAGCGTTACAAGGGTGGCGTGACCAGCTACCTCGAGGTTCTGACGGCGGAAGCTACGCTGATCCAGAATCAGCGCACCGGCGTCGATCTGGTCACGCGCCAGTTTGTCGACAGCGTAGCCCTGATCAAGTCCCTCGGCGGCGGGTGGGATTCATCGCAGCTCCCGAAGTGAGATGGCTGGGAGCCGACCCTCATCGTCCGCTCCCGCCCGTCATCAACTCCACAAACACCTTCTGGAAGCGCGCCAAGTCCACGTCAACCTGCGCATGTACCAGCCGCACTCCGGTCGTCGGCTTGAAATCTTCCGTCCACGTCAGCGTATCGCCGTAGCTGGGCCCATGGCTCAAATCCACATCCATGTAGAGCAGCTTCTCCTTGGTGATCAGCGTCGGATCAAGCCACGCGCACGCGGCCAGTTCGTCCCACAGGTAGTAGCGGTCCTGGCTCCATCCGGCAATATACTTGGCCGTCGGCGTCTGCGATTTGGCGATTTCGTTCAGCATCTTTTCCGTGAATGGTGCCTTGATCGACACGTCCACCGTCGTCACATCCACGCGCGGCCAGTCGGCGCGCAGAACAATATGCGCCGCCTCGGGATCGAACCAGAAATTGAACTCATGGCGAGGGCTGGCGGCAAACTCCGGGTCGTCGGTCTGCGGGTTCAGGCTACCGCCCATCAGGACAATTCCCTTGGTCAGCGCGGCAAACTCCGGATCGATGCCGATGGCAAGCGCGATATTGGTCATCGGTCCCGCGGCATAAATCGTTACCTCATGCGGATGCGCCCGCACCTGGCGCACCAGAAAATGCACGGCGTCTTCGTCGATTGCCTTGAGCGACGGCATTCCTTCCGCCATGGGAGGAATCGCATACGGCCCATGCGCATGCAGGTGTTCCGGCGCGCTAGGAAGCAGCGCGCCACTCGCCGTCTCCACCAGCGTCGTCTGTCCCTGTCCCCAAGCGCCCAGCCACGCCACCTTGCCGTAAAGCGATTCGCCGAGCTGTGTCTCCAGCTCCGTCCGCACCAGCGGAAACACCGCGCCCTTGGCTACCGGCACCTTGACGTGCCCGGTCAGCTCCAGCATGCGCAGCGTGTGCAGTGTCTCTTCGTCGCGCCATGCGTTGCCGGTCACCATGGTGATGCCCAGCACCTCCACCTGCGGAGCCTGCAGCAGCGCCAGCATCGCCATCTGGTTTGACCCGCCGGGGCCGGAGCCGTCCTGGTCGATCAGCACCAGCCGCTTTTGCGCCGGACACAAAGCCGCCGACGCCGCCATCAACAGTGCAAAGAGGAAACTTCTCATTGTTGGGTATTGTGGCATACCCGCCGGGAAATCTCTCGGCGGCGCAGGAGGAAGAGAGCATCGCAGCCAAGTCCTTTTGGAATTCGTTCTCCCGATATTGAACTCCCTGTTTCATCTTGCGCCGATCGATCACAAATAATTCCGCGCACCCGCTCCGCCGGCCAGAAAATGAAGCAAATCCCGAGTAACCCAAAAGATGTATTGATTCCCATAAGAAGCGCAGTTAGATTCGATCAAAATCGTCTCACCTTGCCACTCCCTGCCGGACTTTGCATTGCAGCTTGCCCTGGTAACCAAGAAGCACGTTGGAGCATTTGTGCAAGCAAGATCCGTACCTCTTCAAGCATTCAGAGTCGTTGCAGTTGTCTCATCGCTTGCCGGCGCCCTGTCGTTGTTGACCGCCTGCGGCAGCGTGAGCATCAGCAATCCTGACTTCTACGCCGCCATCACCGTCCCCGGCACATCTCTCCGCGTCAATCAGCAGATGCAGACGACCCGTGTCTCGCAGGCCACCGGCGCGCCGCTCACCTACTACGTCAATGGCGTGCAGGGCGGCAATGCGGAGCTGGGCACCATCGACAGCAACGGCTTGTACACTGCTCCGGCCATCGTCCCTGTCCCCAATTCGGTGAACATCACCAGCGTGGCCGCCAACGATCCCAACTTCCCACCAGGATCGGTGACGCTCGCCGTGCTGAACCCGATCCCCGTCCTCGCCACCGTTACGCCTTCAGGCTTTTCAGAAGGCACGACCACGGTCACCGTGTCCGGATCGCAATTTGTCTACGGCGCGCAGATTCTCTGGAACGGCGTAGCCGTCCCCACGACTCTCATGTCCGGGTCGCAGTTGGTGGCAGCCATTCCCGCGCCCAATCCGGGAACGTTTCCACTGCTGGTGAGCAACCCCAACCCCGGAGCGGCCAATTCGAGCACCCTGCCGGTGCTGGTGGGGCCGGGCCAGGTGGTGCTCACACTGCAACCGGCGTCAGGCACCGACGTGCGCGTAAGCAATACCCTGAATCTCGGGCTGAATGTTGCCGGAACCAACCACACCGGCGTCACCTTGCAGGTGAACGGCATCGCCGGCGGCAACGCGCAGGTGGGCACGGCAACGTCTCAAGCCGATGGCTCCATCAATTATGTCGCACCTGCCGTGGTTCCCACGCCCAATAACGTCGTGCAGCTCACCATCACCAGCGTCGATAACCCCGCGGTTTCGATTGTCCAGAACATTTCGGTTCTGAACCCGATCCCGATTCTCAATGCAGCCACGCCCAACACGCTCGACGTTGGTCCTCCGTCCACCACGGTGGTCCTGACCGGGCAAAGTTTCATCAATGGCGCGCAAGTGCTGGTCAACGGATCGCCGGTGACGGCGACGTTCAACGGTGCAACGCAACTGACCGCCATCGTCTCTCCCAGCGAATCCGGCAATCTCGATCTCCAGGTGTTGAATCCCAGCCCAGGCCCGGCGTTGTCGACCGATCTGATCTCGCTCGTGAACGGCACGCCGCCAACGCTGCTGGTTCCGCCGGAAGATGCTTCGCGGTTCCTGGAGCAGGCCACCTTTGGCGCGACCGATGCGGGAATTCATCACCTCTCTCTGATCGGCTATCCAGCCTGGCTCAATGAACAATTTGCCATGCCCCCAACGCTGCATGAGCCGGCGGTGGAGCAGGCAGTGATTCTCGACAACCCACCCTGTGGGGCAGGCGACGTGAAGTGCAACGCAGCGTTGTTTCAACAGAACCCGAACAATGAACAGTTCGTCCAGGACACCTTCTGGCAGCAATCGATCTCAGGAAACGACCAACTGCGGCAGCGCGTGGAATATGCGCTCACGCAACTGATGGTCGTCTCCACGGAACCGAACTTCTCCATTCAAAGCATGCCGCGCGGCGAAGCCAACTACTTCGACGTGCTCGGCGCCGACGCATTCGGCAATTTCCGCACCCTGCTGCAGGATGTGACCCTGAACCCGATGATGGGGCAGTTCCTCAACATGCTCGGCAACGACAAGGGCAACGCCACCACCGATCCTGATGAGAACTACGCGCGCGAAGTCATGCAGCTTTTCACCATCGGGCTTTACCAGCTCAACGATGACGGCTCGCAGAAGCTGGACTCGACCGGCAATCCGATCCCGACCTACTCGAACACCGACGTGATGGGGATGGCCGCCGTCTTCACCGGATGGAGCTGGAATATTCCCGGCAACGATACGGACTCCGCCTGGTCCAACTGCTGCATCTACGTTGGCCCCGGATATGGCGAAGAGCTTCTCCCCATGCAGAGTTTTCCCAGCCACCATTCCACGGTGCAGAAGCAGTTTCTCGGCGTCACCATCCCAGCCTCTGCGGCACCCGATCCCGAAGGCGATCTCAAGATTGCGCTCGACACCCTGTTCAATCATCCCAATCTGCCGCCATTCTTCTGCAAGCAGATGATTCAGCACCTGGTCACCAGCAACCCCAGCCCGACATACATCGGAAACTGTTCAGCAGTCTTCAAGGATGACGGTACCGGCGTACGCGGCAATTTGCAGGCAGTCATTTCGGAGATCCTGATTGACCCGGAGGCGCGCAACTCCGCCGCCGACTTCGGCAATCCGCAATACGGCAAAGTGCGCGAGTCGCTGCTGCGCTATACGGAGTGGGCGCGCGCCTTCACTGCGCAATCCCGCACCGGCTCCTATGACAACGGCAGCACCGAAGACCCCATCTGGGGACTCGGCGAAATGTCTCTGCGTTCACCCACCGTCTTCAACTGGTTCGCTCCCGGATACGTTCCACCGGGCACAAGCATCGCGGCGGCCAACCTGGTTGCGCCAGAGATGCAGATGACCAACGTTTCAACCGTCGTGGGCTACATCAACTACATGCAGAACGCCATCGGCAGCGGCGCAACCTCCGGGCCGGACATGTTCTCGAGCTACGAAACTGAAATGACCCTGGCGGCCACGCCCACCGCGCTTCTTGACCGCATCAACCTGCTGCTGATGGCCGGCGAAATGGACTCGACGCTCTACGGGCAGATTCTCGCCGCCATCAACGCAATCGATATTCCCACCGGCGATCCGACCGCAACCAACGCCGCACTGCTGAATCGCGTGCAAGCCGCCATTTACCTGACGCTGGCTTCGCCATCCTTCTGCGCACAGTTCTAACGTCTTGGGGCAGAAGTCCGGTTTTGAAAGGGCACGACATTAGTCGTGCCGTAAAGCCTCAGGAAACAAGAGGGATTTAGCCCTGAGGGATGTATTTTCTGAACTCTCGACTTTTGCCACAGGCTGCTAAGGAACCCTTTGAGGAGCCCCACGATGATGAACAAATTCGAACGATCCCGCCGCCAGTTCCTTAGAACGGCTTCCATGGCGTCGATGGCGGGCATATCGGCCAGCCCCTTCATTCTCGGCCTCAACTCCATGGCGGCCATGGCGCAATCCAGCGCATCTTCCGGCTATCGGGCCCTGGTCTGCATCTTTCTGCAAGGCGGCAACGACGGCCACGGTACGGTCATCGCCACTGATCCCGGTTCCTTCACAGCCTTCACACAAGCGCGCTCGGGAGCACCGGGTCTCGCCTACCCCATGAATGAACTGCTGCCGATTACCTTGAAGACGCCGCAAAGCGGCCGCACCTTCGCGCTCAACCCCGCCCTGGGAGGAGTGCAGAACCTGTTCAACGCCGGCCGCGCCGCAATCGTGGCCAACACCGGCACGTTGATCGCCCCGGCAAGCAAAGCCCAGGTCAACGCCAACTCCGTTCCCCTGCCCGCATCGCTGTTCTCGCATTTCGATCAGACCGCGGCGTGGCAGGCCATTGCATCGAACGGCGGCAGCGCGGAGCATGTCGGATGGGGCGGCTCGGTTGCGGATGCCATCGAAGCGATGAACATGAATTCGAACTCCATGTTCACCTGCATCTCCACCGCGGGCATCGCGCTGTTTCTCTCCGGGCAAACGTCCTTCCAACTGAATGTCACCTCGGCCGGCCCCATTCCCATCTACGGATTGGCCAACCCGCCGTTCGGCCTGCCGTCATCGGCAAATCCCCTCTCGTCCATCCTCACCGCGGATGAGACCAATCTGTTCGCGAAAGAGTACGGCGTGGTCGTCAACCGCTCCATCGAAGCGCAGGCGATGCTGGCCAGCGCCATGCTGCCGGCCGGCGTGGCAGGAGTTCCCAACCCGCCGCAATATCTCGATCCGCAAACCAAAATGCTGACCGATAACCAGCTCGCCGTCTCCATGCAGACCGTGGCTCGCATCATCGGCGGCAACAGCAGCCTGGGCGTAACCCGCCAGATCTTCTACGTGCAGCTCGGCAGCTTCGACACGCATAACAACCAGGCCGTCCAGCATGCGCAGCTTCTTACGCAACTGGGCCAGGCGTTGGAGTACTTCGACGGTTTGATGGTAGCCAACGGTTTGGGCAACCAGGTGACAACCTTCACTGCCTCCGACTTTGGCCGCACGCTGACGTCCAACAGCAACGGTACGGATCACGGCTGGGGAAGTCACCATTTCGTCGTGGGCGGCGCGGTGCAAGGGCAGGACATGTACGGCCAGTACCCGGTGATCGGCGTGAACCAGGCCAACGACCTGGGTGCAGGCCGCCTGATTCCGACCACATCGGTTGACCAGTACGCCGGCACGCTGGCACGCTGGTTCGGGCTTTCCGACGGCCAGATCAGGCAAGTGCTGCCCAACTTCGGCAACTTCGGCTCCAGCCCCTATCTAGGATTCATGGGCTAGCAGCGCCTCAGAAAACCGATCGAGTTTGAGACTGCAACGTAGTTTCTACCGGCGCCGTTCAAACCCTCGCGGCTTCACCGGCGCTTCTACCGGCAAATGCGTCTTCCCCGCCGGAAAAACCGCCAGAAACCGGTCCTGCCCCTCGCCGGAGCTGGCCGTCTCCACGCCTTCGATTTCTTTAAAGGACATGTGCAGCAGGCGCCGCTCGCGGCTGTTCATGGGCGGGAAGGCATAGGGCGCGCCGCTGCGGATCACCTTGTCCGCGGCCGTCTCCGCCTGCAGCTTCAGCTCCTGCGCCCGCAGCGCCTTGAAGTTGCCCGCGTCAAAGCTCACCAGGTCATTTTCGCGCTGGTCCAGCCGCAGCATCTGCCCCGCAATGGTCTCGAGCGCCCGCAGCAGCTCGCCGTTGTGCTGCGTAACCAGGGGAACGTCGGGCCCGCCCAGCTCCACATAGATCTGGCGAGCCTCCAGTCCCTGCGGGTCGCGCGCCCCGTCGCCTGCGGTAATGCGGTATTTCAGGCGCAATCCGCCCAGTTTGTTGAGGTTGGCGAGAAATCCGGCAATCTTCTGCGCTGCTTGCTGCAAGTCGTCGATAGGCATAACAAACCAGTATCGCAGAGCCGGGCCGGATGCGGGGCGCTCAATTGCCGGGAAACTCTCCGCCATTTCCGCATCAAGCCAATTGACCGCCGCCACCGCCTCGGCGCAAAGTGGAGGTGAGCCTATGCCCATTACGCAGCCCCTCCACCTTAGCCCGTCCCAGGCCCGTGTTCTCGGCGCGCTGGTTGAGAAAGAAGTCACCACCCCGGACTACTACCCGCTCTCGCTCAACGCGCTGATCAATGCCTGCAATCAGCTCTCCAACCGCGAGCCGGTCATGCGTCTCGACGAGGAAGAAGTCCGTCTGGCCCTTCGCCGGCTGGAAGAGCAGGGCATGGCTGGCCGAGCCCGCGGCGCCGATGGCCGCGTCACCAAGTACGAGCACTGGCTGGGAGAAGCGTTCAACTTTACCCGCGCTGAAACCGCGCTCATCTGCGTGTTGCTCTTGCGCGGCCCGCAGACCCCCGGCGAACTCCGTGGCCGCACCGACCGCCTGCACCGTTTCGACGAAATCGGCGAAGTGCTCGCCGGCTTGCAAAAGCTTGCGGAGCGCGACCCTTCGCTGGTCGCCATGCTCCCCCGCCAACCCGGCACCAAGGAATCCCGCTACGCCCATCTGCTCTCTGGGCCGGTAGAGTCGGCAATCGCGTTCGAACATGCAGCCACGCCGCGCGCAGCCGCCCACTACGAAGCCCGCAGCGAAAGCGACGATCCCGCGCACGAAGCTCGCCTCGCCCAGCTTGAGGCCACCGTTGCCGAACTGAAACAGGAAGTCGCCGCGCTCCGCCAGAAAATCGACGATCTGTTCGGCGACGGATAGAAAGAAATTGAGTGGTTGACTCGGGATCGTTTTCCAATGCAGGGTGCCCCATCCATGCGCCTTTTGCGCATGGGTGGGAAACCGAAAAAGCTCAGACTCGTGCTTCGAAACTACTAAATCAGCTCATACCCCGCAAACCAATAGCCGATCTCGAACGCCGCCGTCTCTTCCGCATCCGATCCGTGAATCGCATTCTCCTGCAGCGACCCTGCAAATTTCTTGCGAATTGTGCCCTCTTCCGCATTGGCCGGATTGGTCGCGCCCATCAGCTTGCGCAGATCCGCGATCGCGTTCTCCTTTTCGAGCACCAGCAGCACCAGCGGCCCGGAAGACATGAACGTGGTGAGCTCGTCAAAGAAGCCCTTTTCCTTGTGGACGTAATAAAACCCCTCCGCCTGCTTCTTTGAAATCGACTGCTTCTTCAGGGACACAATCTTGAATCCGCCCTTGTCGATCTCGGCGAGAATCGCTCCGATAAGCCCCTTGCGGACCGCGTCCGGCTTGACGATGCTGAATGTGCGTTGCGCCACGTGTGTAGCTCCTTGAGGATTTTTCGTACTCGGATGAATTTTCGTCTTCGTTTTCATTGTAATGGGCGCCGCCGCAAAGCAGTTCTGCCCCTTTTCGTTGCCAATCTGCTAAAGTTTCCGCATGTTGCGCTTCGCTGCTTTCCTCGCGCCTTTCGCCGCGGCGGTTTTGATTCAATCCGCTTCGCTCACTGCGTTCGCCCAGTCGCCAACGACGACCGTAAATCTTCCAACGGAATCCGGGCCCAACACAGGGCCGCTCGTCCCTTTGACGCCTGGTCAAGAGCCCCGCGTCTTCGATCCCTCCCTCATCGACAAATCCGTCGACCCCTGCGGCAACTTCTACCGCTTCAGTTGCAACGGCTGGTTCAAGCGCACGCCCCTGCCCGCCGACCAAACCTCCTACGGCCGCTTTACGGAGCTCTATGAGTTGAACCGCCTGCACCTGAAGCAAATTCTGGAGCAAGCGGCAGCCCCCGCGGCGACCGCGCAGCGTAGCGCCAATGAACAGAAGATCGGCGATGAGTACTCGAGTTGCATGGACACCGCAACCATCAACAAGCTCGGCGTCGCTCCGCTCCAGCCCGAGCTTGATCGCATCGCAGCCTTGAAGACAGTTGCCCAGCTTCCCGCGCTGCTCGCGCACCTGCACTCCATCGGCGTGAATGCTTTCTTCGGCCTGGGCTCCAATCAGGACTTTGCCGACTCCAACTCCGTCATCAGCTTCTACGGCTCCGGCGGCCTGGGTCTGCCGGAGCGCGACTACTACACCCGCACCGACGCAAAGTCCCAGGAGCAGCGCCGGCAGTACGAGGCCCACGTGCGCAAGATCTTCACCCTCGTCGGGGAACCGGAACCCAGGGCCGCCAAAGACGCCGAAACGGTCCTCGCCATCGAAACGCGCCTGGCCAAGGCCTCGCTCACTGTGACCGAGCAGCGCGATCCGCAGAATCTAAATCACCCCACCGATGTTGCCGCCTTCTCAAGAGAGCTCACACATTTTTCGCTTGCCGATTACGTCGCCGCCGCGCATGCTCCCACCGCCGGCAGGGCAAACGATATGGAGCCCAAATTCTTCGCCGAGTTCAACACCCTCCTCGCCGACACGCCCCTCGTGCAGATCAAGACCTATTTGCGCTGGCAACTGCTCCACGCCTATGCCGGCACCAGCCTGCCAGAGAGCTTCGACCGGGAAAACTGGCACTTCTACTCTCACATTCTCAACGGAGCGCAAGAGCAGCAGGCCCGCTGGAAGCGCTGCACCAGCCGCGTGGATGGCGAGCTTGGCGAGGCGCTCGGCCAGGTCTACGTGACAAAATATTTCCCGCCAGCCGACAAGCAGCGCGCGCTTGACATGACGCTTGCCATTGAGCAGGCCATGGACAAGGACCTCGATGCCCTCGATTGGATGAGCCCCGAAACCAAGGTCAAGGCCAAAGACAAGCTGCGCACCGTGATGAACAAGATCGGCTATCCGGACAAGTGGCGCGATTACTCGAATCTTCAAATCGTCTCCGGCGACGCGTTGGGCAACCAGATGCGGGCTACTGCATTCGAAGTGGCGCGCGACCTGGCCAAGATCGGCAAGCCCGTGGACAAGGGCGAGTGGGGAATGACGCCGCCTACCGTGGACGCCTACTACAATGGGCAGCAGAACAACGTCAACTTTCCCGCCGGAATTCTTCAGGCGCCCTTTTTCAGCGGCAAGGAAGACGACGCGGCCAACTACGGCGACATGGGATCGACCGTGGGCCACGAGTTGACCCACGGATTCGACGACGAAGGCCGCCAGTTCGACAAGGACGGCAACCTGAAAAACTGGTGGAGCAAGGAAGACGAGGACAAATTCAACGCACGCGCCGATTGTGAGGTCAAGCAGTACGACGCCATTGAAGCCGTCCCCGGCGTTCACCTCAACGGCAAGCTCACGCTGGGCGAAAATCTCGCCGACCTGGGCGGCCTTTGGCTCGCCTGGCTGGCCTGGCTCGACAAAGCGCAAACCGCGCACATCGACATGGCCGCCAAGGTCGATGGCTACACGCCCGACCAGCGCTTCTGGATCGCCTACGCCCAGAGTTGGTGCACGCAGACGCGCCCGGAGCAGTTGCGCACGCAGGCCCAGACCGACCCCCACGCCCCGGACGAGTACCGCGCCAACACAGTCCTCAGCGATCTGCCCGAATTCGCCAAGAGCTTCAGTTGCAGGAAGACTGCGAGGATGGTGTCATCGGCGCCGTGCCGGGTCTGGTAAGAACATCGCGCACTGCCACCCAACCCGCAATAATCCTGTCATCCTGAGAGGCCGTGACTGAATTGGCTTTTCAGTTTCCGTTGCGGTTAAGGGTCCTTTTTTGCTGCACCCCTCCGTGCCCCATCCT
>Ga0302310_10003268_pt1 | contig 12691 bp, 6 predicted proteins | sample III_Palsa_N1_2_FD_200451 | JGI IMG/M metagenome (GOLD analysis project Ga0302310, IMG submission 200451) | Peat permafrost microbial communities from Stordalen Mire near Abisko, Sweden - III_Palsa_N1_2 | ecosystem: Environmental > Terrestrial > Soil > Palsa > Peat permafrost | place: Sweden... | reverse complement strand
CTGCTGATCGCTGAGACGCAAAGCCGCGCTGTCATGGAAGCCATCGAGGATCCGAGGCAGTCTCCCCTCCCCATACGCAGCGATACGAATCGGCGCAGCTTGCGTGCCCGATCCACGCGGGTGAAGAGAGCCTCTACAGGATGTGCCGCGTCTGAACAGTAGCGTGTCGCCCGGACTGAGCTGCAACGCATTGACCTCGTCAAGCGTATGCAGCGCGTTCTCTGAAGACGGCAAGTTCGTGGGAGTTGGGCCGCAGTCCACGTGATACGTTGCGCAGTGCCCATAGGGAACCAACGCCAGAACGATCACGGCAACCAGCCATCCAGTGCGGAGCTGAAGTCTATCGCGACTCACGAAGGACCGCCACGCCGCTGACCGGAAGAGTGATTTCGTGGATGCTTTGCCCTTGATGCAACTCATCGATCATCGCGGTCGGCAGGTGCACTGTCTGCTCCTTTTCGGAGAAGTTTACGATGATGTGCACGGCTTTGTCTTTGCCATACCGGACGCTGGCTTCGACTCCCTCTGGAACAATCAACGGTGCAGCAGCAATGTGGGCCTGATGCAAGAGCCAATCTGCCAAAGCCTGCATCGCCGTCGGATCAAAGATGGTGCTGACATAGGTGATGCTACCTGCGCCGACGCGACGCGTGATCACGGCCGGCTTGCAGTCCAGCCATCCGTTCGCCTTGCCATAGCGCAGCAGAACCTTCGTTTCGGGCGAGGAGGTGCTCAGCATCTCTCCCCAGATCGTGGCTTGCGTATGCAAGAGTTCACCTTCAACGGTGACCGGCGCGTCCAGCGCGTAGAACTGCTCAACGCGCCCACCCAGGAGTGCCTCCAGCGGACCCGGCTGCCGCTCGGTTTGAAGTGCATTATCAGCGTCTTTCATCCCCGACCGCGGCGTGAGTACCAGGTTTCCTCCGCCCTTCACGTACGCGGTCAACGCTTTCGCTTCACTCTCCGTGATCAGATTCAGCGCGGGCGCAACCACTAGCTTGTAACCGGAAAGGTCAACATCCGGGGACACGATATCTACTGACTGCACGCGGCGTCGCAGCGGCGCATAGTAGCGTCGCATTTCTTCGAGCGGATCAAATTTGCTTGACTGCGGCTGCCATTCGATCGCCCACCGGCTCTCATACGAATGCAGAAGTGCGACCTCGGAGACGACGTGCGTATCGGCGAGAACCGGACCCAGCCTTTCGAACTCCGCCCCGATCTGCTGAATCTCCGGATAAAGCGGCAGCGGAGTTCCATCAGCGCCAAGTATCGTGCCGTGGTATTGCTCCTGCCCGTTGAGCGCGCTCCGCCATTGCCAGAAGTTCACCGCGTCTGCACCATGCGCAACGTCATGCCAGGCCAGCGCGCGCTCGTCTCCAGGCGCGAGCGCAACATTCACACTGGACCAATTGACGAACCCTGGCTGCGTCTCCATCACCCAGAAATTCTTCCGCTTGAATCCGCGTGCTAGATCGTGCTCCATCCCGTTGCCGACAAAATCTACCTTGCCATCCGGCATGTAATCGTCCCAGGCAGCAAGGTCGAGGACCGCCTCTGTAACGTAGTGGTCGTAATACTGGAAGAATCCCATTGTGTTGGTCGTGAAGAATTGTCGCCCATCGGATAGAGGTCGAATCGCGTCGATCTGGTTCAGCAGGTAGCTGCGCCACGTGTCGGAGATGAACTCGCGCCAGCAAAGCAACAGGCCGGGATTGCCGCTGTCGACGCCACCGTGCTTCGGAATAGGAATTTGCGACCAATCACTGTATGACTCGCTCCAGTAAGCCGTTGTCCAACGTGCGTTCAGATTCTCAAGCATTCCGTAACGGTCTTGCAGCCAGCTCTGAAATTGCTTGCGCGTTCCGTCATCGGTAGAGGTCTGCGAAATCTCGTTGTCAATCTGCCAGCCAATCACATAGGGGTTATGGCCAAATCGCTCCGCGAGTTTCGTTACGATGATCCGCGAGAGTTCCCGGTACTTCGGGTTCGACCAGTTGTACTGAAGGCGGTTACCGTGCTCATCGCGGTGGCCATTCTCATCGATACGCAGGGTCTCGGGATAGCGCGTCGTAAGCCATGCTGGGGGTGTCGCAGTCGGCGTCCCCAGGACCGTATAAATTCCATGGCTCCCAGCCAGATTGATGGCGCGTTCCAGCCAGTCAAGGTCGAATTTCCCTTCGCTCGGCTCAAGGGAACTCCATGCGAACTCTCCGACGCGAACAACGTGCAGGTGCGCCTGCTGCATCAAGGCGAGGTCCGATTCCCAGCGTGACTCAGGCCATTGCTCCGGGTACCACGCGGCCCCAAGAAGCAAGGGGGGCAGGGCAGCCGGTGTCGCTTGCGCGTACGCGACCGGCGCCAGGAACAAAAGGGCAGCTGTAATAATGGCGACTTTCTTCAAGCTCGATCTCCTTCAACTTCGATAAATGACGGCGGCCGAAACCAACGTGCACCGATCTGGTCAGCCTTCTGGTGAAACAGTTTAGGTCGAGAAAAGGTTTTTTCAAATACCCTCGCGCGCGTTTTTTGACCTCGAAATGTCTACCTGGGCTGCGCCTTCGTAAAGCTTTGCGGGTTTTGCCGTGTTCCCAAGGTTTATGCGTTTCTGCAATTTTGATTGACAGAAGTAAAGTTCAATGCATAGCATACGCCCACCACAAGAAAACGTTTCTACACGAGTCTGAAACCGCAAGAGGATTTCTATGATCGCAATGTTTGCTGGTTCTTCCAAACGCGTGGGATTGCTGATGATTGGGTTATTGGCAGTCGTTCCCACTCTCGGGGCAGCCTGGGGCCAGGCGACGAGTGGCATGATCTCCGCCCGTATCCTGGATTCTTCCGGCAGCGCAGTAGCGGGCGCTCGCGTGTCGATTCAGAACATTGACAACGGGATCATCACGACGGAGACAACCGACAATTCAGGCGATTTCACCGCCAGCGCCCTCCCGCCCAGTACCTACAAGGTCATCATCGAGAAAACAGGTTTCGCAACCGAAACCATTCCACCCTTCAAGCTCGACATCGATCAGAAGGCGCGCTTCAACCTGAGCCTGAAACTTGAATCGGCCTCGACCACCGTTACCGTTACGAGTAGTGCCCCGATCCTCCAGCTGCAGGGTGCGGAGACAGGCCAGGTCATGGGATCGCGGGAGATTGCGGATCTGCCAACCCTCGGTCGCGACTTCACGACGCTGCTGCTCCTAGTCCCGGGCGTTGCGCCGGGTGATGGAGGAAACAATCTCAGCATCTCAGTGGATGGTCAACGCGAATTTTCCAATTCCTATCAGATCAACGGCGTCGAAGTAACCGGCCTCAATAACGACACTAATGTCCGTCCGAGTCCTGATGCAATCCAGGAATTCAAAGTCGTAACCTCGACGTATGCCCCGGAGTTCGGACGCGCGTCGGGCGGATCCATCCTCATTCAAACAAAGGCCGGCACTAATAACATTCACGGCTCAGGGTTCTTCTTCTACCGGCCAACAGCGACTGCGGCGAATAATGAGTTTGCGGTACCGGGTTCCTCGCCGACGACTGTTCAGAAGAACTATGGCGGTACGATCGGCGGTCCCATCAAGAAGGACAAGGCCTTCCTCTTTCTCGGCTATGAAGGGTATCGGAATACATCTTCAGCGTCGTACCTTGGCCAGACTCTCGTCGGACAGAATGAGGTAACCTTCGATTCAGCAGGCGACGCGGACCTTTCGAAGCTTACCGATCCCTACACCGGCAATCAGGTCCCAATCTTCGATCCTTACTTCTTTGAGAACAACTACTACACCGAACAGTTTCCCGGAAACGTGATCCCGTCCTACGATGTCAGCACCGGCGGAAGAAATATCGTTCAGAACCTTTTCCCGGCGCCGCAAAATAACAACCCATATGGAAATTTCGCTGTCACAGAGAACTACACCCAGACGAGCAATGTTGGGAACCTGCGGACCGATTACACCTTTTCGCAAAGCAATCGGCTATACCTGACCTACGATGCGGAGCAGGGAACGTACAACTCATCCGATCCCTTTGCCGGCGCTATTCCGGTAAAGGGCGGAGGCGGAGCCGACACCGGTGGCCTGACTGCATACGAGAACACGGTGCTCGCTTTGACGTACGACCACATGTTTACTCAAAGACTTTTGAACGAGGCGCGCGCTACCTATTTCCTCTCTCCTACAACGCAAAAGAGTCTACTGGACGGCACAAATCTTGCGACAAAGTATGGCATTCAGAATGCCAACATCCCTGGGTTCCCAACGACGGATGGATTTCCCCAGATCCAGGACGGCTCTGGCGCGGTGACCGGCGGCTCAACCTATAAGCCCCTTACCACACGCGAAAAAGTCTACGGCCTGGTGGACTCACTGACGTACACGAGTGGCAAGCATGACTTCAAATTTGGCTACGAGTATCGGCATATTGACTCGAATTCCAACTACTCCCTCTATCCGGTTCCCTATGAATATTTCGCCGGCCCGGGATCGAATTTCACGAGCGATCCGTATTACGGGTTCTACGACCCTAACGCGTATTACTACAATGGCGGTGCCGAAATAGCAGATATATTGCTTGGACTGCCCGAGGTGGTATACCAGGGCCTCCAGTTCAAGGCACCCGAGACGACGGCAAATGAGAACACGTTTTATTTCCAGGATTACTGGCAAATAACGCCCAAGCTAAACATCACGTACGGATTGCGATATGAGTATGTGCAGCCATACATCGAAGTAAACAACGACCAATCGAACTTCAACCTCACAACCCTCGATATCAACATCGCCGGCCGAGGAGGCAACTCGCGCTCGCTCGTCGAGTCCAATAAGACGGACTTCATGCCTCGCGTCGGCTTCGCCTATCAGCTCGCACCCAAAACTGTCCTTCGCGGCGGTTTCGGCATCTTCTATTCCCCTGAAAATGATTCGCGCGATATCCTGCTCACCGAGAATTACCCCTTCTACACTGAGCAGGAATTCACAAATAGCGCCTACTACCTAAGCTATTTTCTCGATCAGGGAGTCGCGCGCGCCACCACCAATCCGGTTCCACCCACCGTTGCGAACCTCTATCTGCCGGGCGTGTCTGGCGCAAATACGCAGGTAGTAAACTCGCAGCCCATCCACTTCCCAACCGCCAATTCGAAGAACTATAACGTCACTGTTCAGCAGCAGCTGGGGAGTTCAACATCGTTTGAGCTAGGATTCGTCGGTGCAAACACACGTGACCTCTCGCAGAAGGTTGGAAACTACAATATCAACGACCACCTATCGTCTGCACTCGGACAGGTCCAGGCACTCGAGCCAGTCGGCATTAGCAACTACACTTCGCTCCAGGCCAAGATTAACAGGCAGTTCAGTCATGGATACAGCCTGCTGGTCTCCTACACGTGGTCCCATAACCTCGATACCGGTCCAGCGCCCCCGAATCTCGGCAAGGGAAATGACTATCCGCAAAACCCGTACAACATTGGTGCCGAATATGGGAACTCTGATATCGACCTGCGCAATAATTTTGTGGCGAGCCAGGTAATCGAGCTGCCATTCGGCAAAGGCAAGCACTTCTTCACTGACTCCGGACGCGTCACCAACATGTTCATCGGCGGTTGGCAGCTCAACAGCATCACAACGTTGCATGGCGGTCGCCCCTTCAACATCGTCTCCGATTCAAATAATCCCAACTACCCGGGACTGCGCCCAAACCTCACGGGCAATCCCTATGTGGGTCATCGAACCATTCAGATGTGGTTCAACCGCAATGCATTTACGATCCCCGCCGGTCAGGCAGCATCCACCGCTCCCGGTGCAACCCTTATCCCCGGCGACCTCGCTCGCAATCTGCTCTATGGCCCCGGTTACACGAATGAAGATCTCTCCCTTTTCAAAGTTCTCGGGTTGCCACACGGCATGAGCTTTCAGATCCGCATTGAAGCCTTCAACCTCTTGAACACCTCCCGTTATGGCCAGCCGGATGGAGATTTCGCGCATTTCGGGACAGCCGCGAACCCCGGAACCTTCGGGCAAATTGTTAGCAGCAATAGCGGAGCTTATCAGCGCGTTCTGCAGTTTGGCGGCCGTCTCGTCTTCTAATGTGGGCTCGCGAAGGATTGGCATGATTCACCTCTCGGTCAAACGTCGCGCGGCCATCGCCGTGTTGCTGATATCGTCCGCTGCATTGGCGCAGTCGGCAATCGCACCTTCGAGCACTTCAAATCTGGATGCTCGAACGGATGCCTTGCTCCGCCAGATGTCGCTCACCGAGAAGCTCGGCCAGCTCTCACAAATCTTCTGGTACAAAGGCGTGCCCGACGATCGCATCGTGAAGGGAGAGCTTGGCTCCTACCTGTTCCTTACTGATCCGCAAGAGATCAATAGAGTGCAACACGTAGCCGTCGACCAGTCACGGCTACACATTCCGCTTCTCATCGGCTTCGACGTCATTCACGGCTTTCACACAATCTTCCCTGTACCGATCGCTCAGGCGGCATCCTGGGATCTCGAGCTAAATCGTCAAATTCAGGCAGCGGCCGCCGCCGAAGCATCAGCCGTCGGGATCACGTGGGCCTTCGCCCCAATGGTTGACATTGCCCGTGATGCGCGTTGGGGTCGCATGGTGGAAGGGGCCGGCGAAGACCCATTCCTCGGCAGCAAGATGGCCGCCGCGAGGGTGCAGGGCTTCCAGGGAGACACGCTTGGCGCTCCACATCACGTTCTCGCCTGCGCCAAACATTTTGCTGGCTACGGCGCTGCAGTAGGAGGCCGCGACTACGATGCGTCGTACCTTTCAGATACTGAACTGCAGAACGTCTACCTTCCACCATTCCATGCCGCGGTAGAAGCCGGTGTCGGCTGCATCATGAGCGCGTACATGGACATCAACGATGTGCCCGCCAGCGGCAATCGCTATTTGCTCCGGGATGTCCTGCGCGACGAATGGCACTTTAACGGCTTCGTGGTCTCGGACGCCTGGGCCGTCTACAACCTTACCGCTCACGGTTTCGCGAGTAATCCATCCGACGCCGCACTGCGAGGTCTCACTGCTGGCGTGAACATGGACATGGGATCAGACAGCTATCTCAACCATCTTCCAAAGTTGCTCGAAGAGGGCAAGGTGACAGAAAGGCAAATTGACGCAGCTATGAGGCCGATCCTTCGAACGAAGTTTGAGCTCGGCCTGTTTGAACACCCTTACGTCGACGAGAGCAAAGTGGAGGCGGCCCTTCACGATCCCGCACACATTGCGCTCGCTCGTGAAGCCGCGGTTCGGAGTGCTGTCCTTCTGCGCAACGAAGGCACGCAGTTGCCGCTCTCCAAACATGTCCACTCGATCGCCATTATCGGACCGCTCGCGGACTTGCACAAAGAGCTTCAGGGTTCATGGTCCTTCGCCGGCGACCCCAAAGACGTTGTTTCGGTTCTCGATGGCATCCGCGCAAAGGTAGGACCGTCAGTCGATATCCATTACGCGGCGGGCACGACCCTTCAGCGAGAAGACCAGCTCTCACTCAATCCAGACAAGCTACCGAACGGAGTAGGATCTCTAGCGGCGCCCGCGCCCGACGCTTCGATCGACGAAGCAGTCGCCGCAGCGAAGGCCGCTGACCAGGTCATTCTGGTGCTCGGCGAGAAGGATGATATGAGCGGCGAATATGCCTCGCGCGCCTCACTCACCTTGCCCGGTAAACAGCAACTCCTACTCGAAGCAATCGCTGCAACCGGCAAGCCTATCACCCTGGTCTTGGTCAACGGACGCCCGCTTGATATCACTTGGGCCTCAACCCATATCCCCGCAATCCTGGAGGCATGGTTTCCAGGCACCCAGGGTGGCAATGCGATTGCCGATCTCCTCTTCGGCGATGCGAACCCCGGTGGCAAGCTGCCCGTCAGCTGGCCGCGCAATGTTGGGCAAGAGCCGCTCTATTACAACCGAAACCTCACGCAGGTGCATGAGGACTCACCGAAATTCGCCTCTTATTACTGGGATGAGCCGCAGTTTCCGCTCTACCGCTTCGGCTTCGGACTGAGCTATTCGAGCTTCACCTTCTCCAACCTTGAGCTGTCTTCGCCCACGCTTGCCTCAGACGGAATCGACGCCTCCATCGACGTGAAAAATACAAGTTCGACCGCGGGGTACGAAGTGGTTCAGCTCTACACGCATCAGCGTTTCGGCAGCGCTTCCCGGCCTGCCCGCGAACTCAAAGGCTTCACTTGCATCAAACTTCAACCCGAAGAAACGAAGACGACAACCATTCACCTCACGGCTAACGATCTCAGCTTCTGGTCACCCGCCACACATCAGCGGGCAACGGAGGCTTCAACCTATGATGTTTGGGTCGGCGATAGTTCAATGGCAGCCGCGCATGCACAGTTTGACGTGACCACGACGATGGTGCAGCCGTGACATTTGGCGTCGGACGTATCTCGGGCATCACGCACCTCAGGATGCAGCGCCGCTCTTTCTTGGCAGGGGCCGCCGCATCCACCCTCCTGTTTCGAGCCGCCTTTGCGCAAATAGAGGAAGCCTCCCCAAACCAGCAGCCCAGCAAACAGGAGCTCGCGGCACTTCTCAAGACACTCCTCGTTTCCGAGTCGCGACGACTCAATGAGTTTGCCGTAGACGTGTACTCCACCTGCGTCCTCGGAAAAATCCGCGCCGCCGATCCGCCGCTCGCCCACGCCTGGCTCGTTCCCGGCGGAGGTTATTATGCGCAGTGGCTTTGGGATACGATGTTCGTCGCGGATCTTCTTTCGCTGCTCCCCGGGCAGATCCAATTGCTGCGTGGAGTCTTCCAGAACTACTGGGACTTTCAGCAACGGTGGAACGCAGCCAAGCCCGGCTACATGCACGGCATGGTCGCGAACTACATGGCCCCATTTGACGCTCCCGGCTGGCGCGACGGCAAGCAGTGGCGTACCTTTCCCGCTTACTCGCAGGCGCCGCTGCTCGCCTGGGGAATGGAACGAGTCTATCTGCGCAACGGAGACCATGAACTGCTGCGTGTCGGACTTCCCGCGTTAGAGGCCTTTCACGAATGGTATTGGCGCGAACGCGATATCACCAACGCAGGCTTGATCGGAGTCGGCGATTACAGCGGCGACCCGCAGCATGCGCGCTACGAGACCTACGACCGCGAGGTCGATCTCGACGGACTCAAGATGATTTCCCATCCCGGCCGCGCGCTCGGCGCAGACAACGGCGCATGGTACGGCAACATCGCAATCCCCGCGAACACCGCGTACCTGCTGTTGTCTGAGCAGTCGCTCGAACGGATGGCAAACCTGATGGGAGACCCCGCGATGGCGCTGCGACGGCAGGCTCGTTACCAGAAGGGCATTCAAGCCATGCAGCAACAGATGTGGAATCAGGAATCCGGGTGCTTTGTAGCGGTCGATGTATTGACCGGGAAACAAACTGGCGCGCCGACGATCGGCGGCTTCATGCCCCTGATGGCGCGCGCACCCACGTTGTCGCAAGCCCGGTCAATGGCCGCGGCGTTGGACACACCGGCATGGAACACCCCACTCCCAATCCCCACCGTTGCGTCGACGAACCACGAATACAAACCGGATGAATTCTGGCGCGGCGACGTATGGCCGGCGCCGAACTATCAGGTCGCAACAGGCCTCGCGCTCTATGGATATCGCGACGCGGCAGCCCGCATCGCAGACGCAACCGTAGCCAATGCGCTGAGGGTAGGCGTCTCGGAACACTACAGCTCAGCGAGCGGAGGGCCGCTTGGCGTCGCCGGCCTCGGGATGTCGGCGACAATCTTGACCATGATTCTTGACCGGCTCACCAGCCAGCGATACAGAATGTATGTGCGCGAAAATCGCGGCTAAGGTGCAGTCCATGTCTCTCCGTGCTCGCCATCGTGTCCATGCCCTCAGCGCGTTTCTAATCTTGCTGGGTTGCGCAGCGGCCCTTGCGCAGACCGATCAGCCTGCCGAACTCTCAATCGACTGGCACACAATTACCGGCACCACGCGAACCACGATTACGTTGCAGATGGTCGAGAACCCACCCCTGCGCCGCGGTTCCTCTATCCATGACGCCGCTTGGACGAGCCTCGCAGCCTTGCACACCGACATGACCCGGCTAACGCTCTGGTATCCCTACCCCCGCCTCGCAGTGGCGGAGCTCCAGCCTCCGACCCCAACCTGCACGTCGTGGAACTTCGACGCGATCGATCCGCTCGCCGACGATTTCTTCCGCGCAACCAACGGCCACAGCAGCGTCTTTACGATGAGCACCCTTCCCACCTGGCTGTTTCGAGACGCGAATCCCGGACCCATCCCTGCATCGGTCGATGAAGCCGATTGGGCTTATGAGGCCGGAACCGGGCTCCGTGACCCCACCGGCAAGGAAGCAGCAGACTACTACGCGCGCGTAGCCGGCTGGTACACCGCAGGAGGGTTCGTCGATGAACTCGGCGCCCAACACCGTTCGCAACATCACGACACCATCGCGTGGTGGGAGGTGCTCAACGAACCGGAGTACGAGCATGGTCTCGACATCCAGACCTACACGCGACTCTATGACCAAATCGTTGCCGCGGTGCGTCAGGTAACGCCCAACACGCGCTTCGTCGGCATGTCTCTCGCTGAGCCGATGAAGGCGCCTTCGAAGTTTGAGTATTTCCTCAATCCCAAAAACCACGCACCCGGAACGCCATTAGATGCGATCTCGTTCCATTTCTACTCAGACGCGCAGCCGGGCGAAGACGACAAGACCGAACCCTACACCTTCTTCGCGCGTGCAGATGGTTTCCTCGACTCTGTCCGCTATATCGCGGAGATCCGTCGACGACTCTCGCCGAACACCCAGATCCACATCAACGAAGCTGGATGCATCGCCGCCGACGACCTCGCTCAAGGCGCCGCCCAAACCGGTATTCCACCCTCCGCGCAGTATTGGATTCTGTGCGGCGCAATGTTCGCCTATCTCTATCAGGACCTCGCGGCACAGGGAATCGAGGTATTGGGAGCCTCGCAGCTTCTCGGCTATCCCTCGCAATTCCCATCAGTCACCTTGCTGAACTGGCAAAACGACGAACCGAATGCACGCTACCGCGTGCTGCAGTTGCTCCACAACACCTTTGGCCCAGGAGATTCAATAGTCAGGGCGAGCCTCGCATCGCACGAAGTCGTTGCATCGGCCTACATCGATCTTCGGGGCCAGCGCAAGCTATTGCTCATCAATAAAAACCCCCGCCCGGCGGACGTTCGTTGCAACGAATGTACCGGGGCGACAGAATTTCACGTGGACAGTACGACCCCGCAGTCCATCGTCGAGTCGAAAGTGCTGGACGGAATACTTCGCCTTGATGGACTTTCAGTGATGGTAGTCCGACTCGGACAATGAGTCGGTGACGGCGGATGCGATTATCAATCAAGTTCACCACGCTTTCTACGGGATCCTCCCACGATCTGAATAACCCCGTATGGTCTCCTCACCAAGCTTGGCATGCCATTGTGATCACGCGCCCCGTCGCCATCGATCCCCGTCGCGCCTCGAAGGTCATCGGCTGACCGTTTTGGGTTCAAGTCAGGCGACGGTTCCTCCAAGGGCTCTCAACGGTCGCACATAATCTTGGAGTGGCGGCCGCTGTGTGTCCATACGGCACGGATTCCGCAACGTCAGTTCTCAATTTTGAGGACAGGCCAAAAAACTCATAGACCTACGATTGGGCGTGACGCGGCTTAGTCCTGAAAAACGCTCCAGTGTTCGATTAAGGGAACGGCATTGCTGCCGCTCCCTCCCCCTAGCTTTGCAGAAGCGGCATAACAGTGCAGCCAGCAGTCAGTAGCGGATCTGTGCCATGAGCATGGAATCTCCCGCCCCGCGGGCTACCGCTGGATCAATCGCTACAGGGAAACCAGACCCAAAGAACTCGTAGATCGGAGTCGCCGCCCGCTCACTTGTTCCCATGCGACGCTGGAGCCGATTTAGAACGCCAATTGTCCGCTTTCTGTCCGTGAACTGTGGCCTAAGAACGGCGAAGAGGAACAAAAGATTTGCGTTAAGTTATTGATAGATTGCGGCCAGCTATGGGACTGGTTGCACCTGTTTGGGCATAATTTCCCCTCATAACCCAAAGGTCGTAGGTTTAAATCCTACCCCCGCAACCATTTAGGGGCATCAAACCCACAAGAAACTCCACTTAGAGTGGGGTTTTCTGTTTAACATTTTTTAGCACATTGCAGCCACTAGTTATTACTTTGGTCGTAGGATCCGCCGATAGCCGGCCTCACTCAAAAAATAGGCAAACGATACCCCGATCCAGCCATCCTAGACAGATTGAAGGATTGCTATGACACGCAACCTATTTGCCGGACTGTTGAGCTTGGAAATTGTGATGAGCGCGCCTATCGGAGCTCAAAACACGGCGGACACCGCGGCCGCAAAAAAGCAGCTCAAGAGCGACCAGCAGGCAAACAAGCAGCAATCCAAGCAAGCAGCAATCCAAGGCAGAGACAAAAGCGCTCGGCACCAAGCAGAAGAAGAAGGCAGATAAGGCGCAGGACAAGGCGAACAAGCGAGCTGAGAAAACCTACGAGCCTAGTCCTAATTGATCATGCACCCAAGAAACCGGCGTCCACTCCCACACATAAACTGACCATCATCGGTTGACCTCAAGTGCAATCATCGAGCGGCTCGTAGTTCGCTCGCCGCCTAATCCACTTGGCGGCTCCGAACC
>Ga0302310_10003264_pt1 | contig 12698 bp, 14 predicted proteins | sample III_Palsa_N1_2_FD_200451 | JGI IMG/M metagenome (GOLD analysis project Ga0302310, IMG submission 200451) | Peat permafrost microbial communities from Stordalen Mire near Abisko, Sweden - III_Palsa_N1_2 | ecosystem: Environmental > Terrestrial > Soil > Palsa > Peat permafrost | place: Sweden... | reverse complement strand
TCCAGGAGGAGTCGATGTACTACGAGCACAAAAAGCACGACGGCTCGCTGCCTCTCATCGGCGTCAACACCTTCCTGCCCAAAGACCACGGCGGCGAAATCGCCACCGAGATCGAGCTGATCCGTTCGACGGAAGAAGAGAAGGGCGCGCAGATCGCCAACGTCAAACGCTACGGCGAAGCGCGCAACGCGCTGGCTTCAGATAGTCTCAAGGTGCTGCAGGGGACAGCACGGGATCGGCGCAATGTGTTCGAGCAGCTGATCGAAGCGGTGAAGTACAACTCGCTGGGGCAGATTAGTCATGCGTTGTATGAGGTTGGGGGGGAGTATCGGAGGAATATGTGAGGTTCTTCTATGGATAGCTCAAGACTGATTTATCCCTATATTGAGTTGATCTCGCTTGACGGATGTAAACGGGAGCAGGATTAGTGGACACCATACTGGGTGTGTTTGGTTTGCTAGTATCAATAGCAGGCTTTTGGTTGGCATTATGGCAGCTGCGTCGTACACGACACGCTGCAGAGGCGGCGCAAGAGGCATCCATCCAAGCACTCAATGGAGTGAGTTGCATTCAGGCAGTTTCCACAATACAAGATATTTGTGGCCGGTCGCGCGATCTACTTCACTTGGCGCGGGCAAAGAATATTCCCGCTGCCGCAAATGCGGCCTTCGAGTTGAGAGACGCGTTATCGCGATTTAGCGTTACTGCCAAAGGTCTAGAGATGCAAGGGGCGGATGCTTGGAGTCTGTTGCTACTCACGATGGGAGCGATTCAGGATCGCCTTGAGTCAGCTGCGATAACTAGGCGTTTAGATTCCGAAGAAAGAGAGTCTTTGATTCATGAGATTTCCAGAAGCCACTCGCGCTTGAGCACTCTTTCCGGCTTTGCCACCACGTTTGGAGTTTCCGATGCCAATTCCTAAGGATTACGTCGATATTATTAATATGCTAAAACAAGCAACGGATGATGGGCGGGTTATTTGGCGGCCGACGAGGTTTGGGGTGTCGGTAAAGGTTGACAAACTTATGCTTGAACTGTGGTCGGGGACAGATGAAGAAACTGACACCGGTTTTGTGACCTGTGCCCTTCACAGTGATACGTCCAAATCGAGGTCGGCTGCCGACACGTGGTTTGTCGATGCAAATGACGACCACTACCAATATATGCTGGAGTTCTTTAATTCGGCGAAACGGCAAGGTTTAGGAATTCCTGTGATGCTTGATTCGCTCAGGGTTGCGCTAGCCGAAGGCAGGGTTATCGGGGAGACTATTAGCTCTGATAAAGATGATCTACCATTCTGATTTTTGGGTAGGCGTCTCTAGATATTCTTTGTCCAGAGTTAATATTAGATATATGGAGTTTTTCCCGGGGGTGCAATGTCTATATCGAGCTGCGGTGAATTTATAAGGGGAATTAAGAAGGACCCACAAAATTTTTATTTAATTCACTACTCTTGCCAAAGTTTGTATGACGATTGTGGTGGCTTATCGCCGCGAATAACATCCATTGCAGTTACGCACTTTGCGAGTGAGCAAACCGTAAGTTTTTCTACTCACTCTATCGCGGAGGAGTTAGGCGTACCACGAGAAGAAGTTCGTAATAGGTTTAATGAAATTGAATTATGTCTTCTCCGAGAGTTTAACGCGTTTGTTAGGGAGAGGCGAGATAGATATTGGGTGCATTGGAATATGCGAAATTTGGCATATGGATTCGAGCATCTTGAGCACCGATATAAGGCTCTTGGGGGTCGAGATCCGTCGGTAGTTCCCGTGGAGCACAGGGTTAATTTGAATGACATGCTTTCGGACAGGTATGGTGCTGATTATGCGACCCATCCAAAGCTAAAATCCTTGATGGAATTGAACGGCGGTATCCATCGATTCTTTTTGACGGGCCAACAAGAAGTAGATGCGTTTGAAAACAACGAATTCATTAAAATGCACAGTTCGACTTTATCTAAGGTTGGATTTTTCTATAAAGTCATTCGCAGAATGCTGGCTGGACATTTAAATGTCGCGTCTAAGGGTTTTGGTGTGTCGTTAGATAGGATTTTTGAAAGTCGATCCGCAAAGATAATTGGATTTATTGGCACGGTCATTACTATTTTGCTTGCAATCCCTGTGATTATTTCCGTCGTTCGATCGATGGCGAAGCCATAATAATTTTTGGCAATAAGGGGTCGGCAAACAGGGGTTGGAGACATTATTGGTGCGATCAAAATGCATCTGGCCATCCGGCCATCTGACCTCGAGCCCCTTTTTTTACGTTTCGTAGCGGAGTCAGGACTTGGCGGCAGCCGAGAGGCCTGGCCTCGACGTGACCTAGTAAAGCAGTCGAGTTATCCTTCGTACCATGATCGGATCAGCCAACAATGACCAAGCCACTGACCTACGAACTCAGGTTGACCTTCAAGGGTGAGCTGCCAATGCAACTTGTGGCGTCACTTGAAACTCAGTTCACCGCGGCGGTGGAGGTGGGGACTGCTATCGCGAAAACGTCGCTCGCTAGCGTTCCTAGCTACGTAGATCACGCAAAGTTTGCCGAAGAGCTTTCTGGGTGGATCTCGATTTTTGTTGTCGAAGACGTAAATACAATTTTAGTTCATACGGAGCGGGTAGGAGGATTTGATCCTGATAAGTTTAATTTAGAAATTGTCGCGTTTAAAAAGCATGCTAAGCAAAGACTTGAATCAATGCGACGATTCGCAAAGAAAATAAGTAGAAAAATATTGTCGGCGCAAATTACTATCAGCTTTGGTGAAAATCCAATTTGGTCTGCGACGGAATCAAATTTGCGATGTAGGATTAACACTAAGGGAAAATCCAACTTGTCAGCTAGGTTTAGTATGCCTATTTCTTCAGCCTTGGTTGGTTTTGCGCTAACTCAGAAGCCAGAGGATGTCATGAAAGCGACGCTCGTCGGCATCACGGCAGCCCTTGTATCAGTTCTCGTAGAAGCATATTCCGAAGATAGCCTGAAATACGAGCCCTTGTCATGAATAGCGAACTGACCACGATATACCTTCTTCAGGCGTCTATAGCCAAGAAGCTGGGGCCTAAATATCTAGTGAACATGAACGCGCTAACATCTTCATTGTCTCGACCACGAGAACAAGAGGCGCGTCTAGGTAGGCTCCCAGAATTGGATTTGGTCATTTGGGGGCCCAACCCAAAGGAGCCATTCATTGTGGAGTTTAAATCACTGCGAAAAGGAATTGATGTTCCTCTATCTGCTGTGCCTCTTCTCATTGATCTCGTTGATAAAAACCCGGGGGTGCAGCCGCACCTCATTTTTGCTACCAATGGGCGCATTGGCTCACTCGTGAGATCTGAGCTTCTTCAGAGAAATATTGATATTGTCGAAAGTGACGATGTTTCAGATATGTCAAATAAGATCTCGACTATTGTTCAGCGTAAAAGCCAGCCTTCTATTTAGGAAAAGCGAAGAAAAGCAAACAAAGGGGTCAAGTTAAGGTGAAAACGGGGTCAAGGTGAAAACGGGGTCAGGTTGGACTACCCCTGATTTCTCGGACACCACAAAGCAAGGACAATGCCTTGCACGGAGGTGTTCGATGGAAAAGCGTCAACGTTTCACCGCAGAGTTCAAGCGCGAGGCCGTGCGTTTGATGCGTACGTCAGGAAGGCCCGCGGCGGTCATCGCGCGCGAGTTGGGCATTCCACGTAACCGTTTGTACAAGTGGGCGCAGGATGCTGAGAAGAAAGGGGATCAGGCATTCCGTGGCAGCGGCCGACCGAAGGCCAGTAGCGATGAACTGGCTACGCTCAATCGCGAGCTGGCCCGATTGAAAGAAGAGAACGAGATCCTAAAAAAAGCGGCGGCGTACTTCGCGCGGGAGCTGCCGTGAAGTACGCATGGATCGCAGGCGAGCCAGGTCACGCGGTACGCACGTTGTGCCGCGTGCTGCAGGTTTCGCCGAGTGGCTTTTACGCCTGGCGTACGCGTCGTCCTAGCGCCCGAAAGCTCGACAACCAACGGCTGGCGAACCGGATCGAGGAAAAAGCAGGGTCAGGTTCACTTACGATCGTTTGAATCGGTACGATGCGGGCGATGCGCGGGCCTCACGCCGGCGAAGCGTTGGGTCTTGGCTTCGACCATCGCGCGGAAGTCATCGCGACCCAAGGCCCGTTGTTGTTGCAGGTAGGTTCGGATGGCTTCCAGGTCGTCGTCGGACAGGGCTTCGTGTAACAGCTGGCGGTAGGCTTCGGCGCGCGATTCCGGAGTGGCGGCGAGCGTGGTGTATTGCGGATGCGGCGAGAGAATGGCCTCTTGGCGAAGGCCACAATGGCTGGCGCAGCTGGACCATGGGAAGGTTGTCGGATCATCCGTCATGCGGGCACGAACGGGATTGAGATCGATATAGCGATGGCAGTGCAGCACATAGCTTTCGCTGTCGACCAGGCTGGCCTTGTAGCGCCCTTCCCACAATGTCCCGGTGCGCCGATGACGGGCGTTGAACTGGCCGACGTAGCCGCGTCCAAGCTTTTGCATGAGGCGAGCGACCGCACCGATCTTTGGCGGCGTGGTTAGCAGATGAACATGATTGTCCATCAATACGTAGGCGTGCAGTTTGCAGCCCGTGTCGAGTAACGCTTCGCCCAGCAGGGTCAGGTAACGTCTTCGATCGGCATCATCGAGAAAGCAAGGTAGACGGTTGTTGCCCCGCTGGACAACGTGTTGCGGAATACCGGGCAAGTCGAGTCGAGGTTGTCTGGCCATTGCCTGAGGATCGGCGTGGGCGCGTCTTCTCGATAGCGTCGACGGTCACTGGGTTTTGTCGGTGTCAGCCCTCTCCGCCTGTCGGAAAGTGAACCTGACCGCGTTTTGTTGGTCGAAGCGAAAACCCGCCGCTTCGCGGGCGTCCGCACAGCCCATCGACCATCCAAGCTCAAGGCCTAACTGAACCTGACCCCGTTGGTGAACATCAAGAACGTCACGCGCGACGATGTGCTGGCCGCGCATCGCGTGCCGCCGCAATTGCTCGGTCTGGTGCCAACGGGTACGACGGGATTCGGGTCGGTGATTCCGGCGGCTCAGGTGTTCGCGGTCAACGAACTGCAACCGCTGCAGACGCGCTTCCAGCAACTCAACGAGTGGATGGGGCAGGCGGTGGTGACATTCGACGACTACAAAGTTGCTGGTTTAGCTGCCAATGGCACCACCGCCCCCTAGCCCCTTAGTGGCTTGCGGGCACAGCCGGCGAATGCTTGGTTCCTACTTTGAGCCATAGCCTTTGGCCTAGCGCGCCAGAAAGAGGAATGCTTCCGCCAATAACTAGCGCTCTAGCCCACGCTGGGGTGTTTAAAAAGTGACACATGCAGAAGTAGACGGTGACGATGACCAGCAGCATAAGAATTTGTGCGGTAATAACGACTAATACGGCATGTGTATTCTTCATGGCCCGCTTTCTGCTTCAGCGATTTTTGAATATATTTTCCACGGACGTGGCCATCTGTCTACCCAACGGATTTTCGCCGTCGGTCGTGGCGCAATTTGCGCCTAGATCTCCCATTCCGGCCCACGCTATCCCTAATAACCCGATTAAATCCTATCGCTTTGACGCAGACGACTCTGAAGGCAGAACCTTTTCGCCTGTAAATATTTGCGCTATCAACCTCCACAGAACAATATTAGCAATAAGCCATAACTGGAGTTGAGGCGATTTTAATGGGAAAAAATATGCGAAAATTAAAGCAGTTACGATGAATCCTGCGATAAACAAAATATTTCCTAGCGCTTTCAGGTGATTGCTTCGACCCGTCACTCTGTGTATTAGCTTCGAGCCCGCATAGAGAAGCAAGCAACCCAAACCTATAGCTATAAGTATGAAAATAATTTCCATTCTAGCTCCACTTAATTCATCGTCTGGCAATATTTTTAATATGCTGTAGGTTTTCTGTAAAGACTTTGGAGTCTATCTACTGAAAACCACCAGTGTTCAATCGTTTTCAATTGCATGGGTGCTGGCGGCAGAGCCCACTCCAATATTTTCAAGTCCAGTAACATTATTCGGATTATTGACGTTAGCGCCGAGAAATCCCCCAATGTAAGAGCCGATGCCCCCAAAGATGATTACACCGTAGCCACTATCATCAAATTGACTGCCGAAAATACCACCTATAACGCCACCTATGATGGTTCCATCCGTTTCGTAGCTTGGATAGTTAGGGCCCGTTTGACCAGGAGCGGGGGCGATGGTCGGGGGAACAGGCAACGTTCCCGGAACGGCCGTGATGGTTGGGACATCAGGTAGCGTTCCCGTCGAGCTGGGATCGAGTCCTTTGGGATCAACCAGGTTCAACGGATTTCCATCCACATAAGCAAACGTACTGATGCCTCCCGCAAGCCCCGTTGGATCGCTTTCCTGATAGCGACCAATGGCGGGCTCGTAGTTGCGGAACAGATTGTAATTCGTCGCCGTCTCCGCGTCGTAGTACTGGCCTGGATAGCGCAAGTTGAGCACATAGCCTGTCGACGAAGTGGGTGCCTGTTCACCAAACGGATTGCCCTTGTATGCCCATGACCAGATGACGGTACCGGCGCTGTTGGTGACGGCCCGCGGTGTGTTGAGCTGATCGGCGGTGATGTAGTTGACGGTACTGGTGGTGACGCTGCCATTGATGACGTTGTCGATGACGGCTACTGGCAGGCCGCCCACCCATATGTAATCGCGGTTGGTCGCACCGTATTCGCCTATAAGCTTATTGGCCTCGTCATAGTCGTAGCGCTCGGTCGTTGCGGCGACCTTGACGACGCGCTGACCCATCGCGTTGTAGGTGTATGTGCCTACTGTCGCCCCGTTGAGCTGGGCCAGCGATTCCCGATTACGTCCGTTGTAGGAGAAGCCGTAGGTGTTTCCGCCGCCGACCATGCTGCCCGTCGTATTGCCATTCGCGTCATTGGCTCGCGTATTGGTGCCGATCTTGGAGATCTGATGGGTACCGGTGGTGTAGAGATAGGTACCGGTCTCCAGGCCGCTCGCCGTCTTGCTGAGACGATCACCGGTCTGGTTGTAGGTGTAACTCTCTAGTGCTGTACCCGAATCAGTGACGGCGCTCAGTCGGTACAGCGGGTCGTATTTGTAATTCTCCGTCGCCGGGTTGGCTCCGGCCGCGTTGCCGATGGCCGAGACATTCCCCATGACATCGCGCAGGAGATGCAGGGTGAAACCCGGACTCGTCAGGTCCGTCAGCCGATAGTTGGCGTCGTACGTACGCGTGACTACCTGGCCATTACCTAGCGTGTAACTGCTGATCGGTCCGAACGGCAGGTAGCTGATGGCGCTTACCGCCGTGCTTGACGCCCCGCTAGCAGACACCAGCGCGACGGACTGGATGTGCCCATTACCATCACGCCCATAAGTCAGATGGCTGCCGCTGGGGTATTGCATCCGGAGAAGTCGGCCCGCGAGACTATAGGCGTAATAGGTGATGTCTACCTGGCTGTTGGCGTACTGGCGCTTACGTACCACGTTGCCGACGGCGTCATAGCAGTACGCCGTGGTGACGCTGGCTTCAACCACATGGGTCAGGCGACCGAGAGCGTAGGCGCCACTGCAGCCGGTGACACTATCCGCTTCGTCGTAGGTGTAGGTGACATTGAGTGTGGTGTCGGTGTAGTGCGTGCTGGCCAGGCGATTGAGCGCATCGTACGTCGACGTGCTCACCGCCGACTTGGCATCGGTATGCACCAGGCGGTTGCCCGCAGCATCGTAAGTGTCGGTACTGCTGGCACTATCCGGGCTTTGCAGTTCCGTACGATTGCTTAGGCCATCGAAGGTATAGCCGGTGTTGAGCGCAGTAGGATCGGTGACACCCACCAGACGATTCAATGCGTCATAGGCGAACGTAGTGGACGTGTTTTTGGTGGCCGCGTCGGTACCGTTGTAGTTGTCGATGTTATTGATGAGGCGGTTGAGCGGATCGAGTCCCTGCTCACGTTGGATACCTAACGCGTCGGTACTCAGAATCAAACGGCCGTTGCCGTCATAACTGCCAGCCGCGCTGGCGTTGAATACTGTATTGCTTAGGCCGTCGGCAACCGTGGTGAGTTGGCCGAGCGTGTTGTAGGTGCGAGAGAGGCTTCGCACCGCTGTGATGGGATTTGTACGGTACGTTTGTTCGGCCGTTTTGTTACCCGAGCCGTCGAGCGTGTACTGCACGTAGTTACCCAGCGCATCAGTGATCCGGGTGAGACGATGCGCACCGTCGTAAGTGTAGGTGGTTAGCACACCGTCCGGATCTTTGACGGTTTCTACTGCGCCATAGGGCCAGTAAGTAAACGTCGTCGTGGCACCGCCGACAATACGCGTGGCCAGCCAGCCGCGTGACGTGTACGTGCTATCAGTGTTGACGCCATTGGGATCGGTGACGCGGGTGATACGTCCATCGGCATCGTACGAGACCATGGTGGTGACATGACCCAACGCATCGGTGATCGTGTGCAGATCACCGGCCTGATAACACGCTGCACCAGGTGTACCGCAGCTTGTCGCACTGCTGGTCGTGTAGTAGCTGTAATTCGTCGTTTGCGTGAGATCGGTACGGGGACCTGTGACGCTCAGTACCAAGCCGACAAGCGGGCATGTGCTACCGACGGTGGTGCAATAAGTATATGTCCAGCGACGAACGCCCGCAGGTGCGGCACCTGTGGTGGCGCAAACGTAGCTACTCGCCTTGGCGGGGTCGATCTCGCACATAGCCAGCGTCTGGCCGATGGCGTTGTACACCCACGACGTTTCGGTAACCGCATTGCCATGCACGTCGAGCACGGTGCGGGTCAAGGGCTCCCGCAAGGTTGAATTCCACGTCGTGTTGATTGTGCGTTGGCTCGTCGTCCCCGACGCATCGACCTCGACCATCAACTCGCCATAAGCGTCGTATTGGGTGGTCATCAGAACATTGTTGAAGTCGGTTTGGGAGGCGGGATACCCGTTAGCGTCGTAGGTGCGTGTCTTCCACTGTTGATGGCAATCGGGTGCACACGATTGATCGAGCGACGCGATTTGGTTCATGCCATTGGTTTGAGAAAAGCCCATCGTGGCGGTATGGCCTAACGGATACGTCATCGTCGACGTACCATCGCTGTTGTAGGTCACCTGTGTGTTATTCGCGCCGCCGTAGGTGCTGTATTGTTCGCCGCCAAAAAGTGACACTACTGCGCGATTTTCAGCATCGTAGGCCGTGCTGCTATAACGCACCCCATTCTCGTCCATGATGCCCGTCAAGTACGGAGTGACGAAAGAGCTTGCCTTAACGAAGTCACTTTCATTGTAGAGGTATTGCTTGCTGCTGCCGTCCGGGTAATTAACGGCGGTGATAGCACCTTCAGCGTTGCTGCCGTAGGTATAAGTTAGCGTTCCCTTGTGAGGTAACGCGACCTGAGTGAGGAGCCCGCTGCTGTTATATGAAAAACTGAGTTGTCGATTTTTGGGATCGGTGACTGTAAGCAGCAAGCCCGGGGAAGGTGCGATCGTGGTCGGTGTCGATGACGTGCTGTAGGTCAGCGTAATTCCTTGACCGGTCTGATCGGTGACCGATAGCAATAGGCCCGCCGTACTGTACGTCTCGGTATGACGATTGGCGCCAATAAAAACTGTGTAGAGGGTCGCGACACCCTGCGCATTGTCGGTTTCCGTGAGTTGGTCGACCGACGATACAGTACCGGTCCATACGCCATTGCTCTTTGTGAATGTCGTACGCGAGCCGTCCGGACGCGTCATGATGATGGTCGCAGCTGGGTTACTCACGATGAGAAGCGAACGATCGAAACTATGACGCCATTGCGGACCCATGAAACTGGTGGGTGTTATGGAGTTGCTGTTATAGAAACGACGAAGTGTCAACCAAGGCGTATCAACATAATCATCCTGCACCAGGTATTTGTTACCCGTCGACGCATTGATCGGATCAGCGACGTAGGGTGAGGCACTATTGATCTTCCCCCCTTCACCGTCACCGTTGACGTTGCCATCACCTACGTTGGCCGAATAAGCCGTTCCATAGATGTCCTCGTCTCCTGTGCAGTTGCCACCATCTTCAACGTAGCCAAAAATATCTGGATTTGAGTCGTTGGGGTCAACGCCTAGAACAGTCCAGTTGCACGTTATCCCAAAACAAGCGGTGAATTGATTTTCATAATCAGCAACTGCTGCATTGACCGTCAATTCGGGCGGCCCTTCCGCATAAGTAGGGTATCGGGCACCGCTCGTGCAGCCATTTCCAGAGGGGTACCAAGGCCCATAAAAATATGGCGCCCCATAGGTAATATCAGGGGCGGGTCCTGTTTGGACTGCCTGAGCTTTGGATGATTGAGCGAAAAGGCCAGGAAACGTTCGCGTGATTGATTGCTGACCGGGCTGCGCATGAGCGGCGGCGAAATGAATCGGAACTGCTACTGCGGCAGATGTGTCGGAGGCCTGCGTTGTTCCGATACAACCGATCAAAAGACCAAGCGCCAAAACGGCGCTGCGTACGAGATCCATGTACTTCCCCAGTAGTGCGTCGTGCACGGGTTAATTTGATTGGCTTGCGTCAGGAACCCGTGAATTCCAGAGCTCCTACTTTTAGCATAGATACATCGTTATTAGTTGCGTTTAATTGAGCAAAATGTTGCGGCGATTCGAGCCAGCTAATTACCGCTTATGCAAAAGAGTCCTGATAACGGCCGGCGCCAGTGCCACGACAAACGTGAAGAACGTTGCGCGCGACGATTCGCTCGCTGCGCATCGCGTGCCGCCGCAGCTCGTCAGTCTGGCGCCGACGGGTACCTTGAGGCGGCTTTTTCGCGCCCGGTGACCGGAGAATGCCTCGGCCCGCGCGGTTTCCCCCGCCGCACCCGCGTGGTCTTTAGAGATCGATTCTGACGATGGTATCTACAGGCGCCACACGGCGCTGTGTGGCTCTCACGAAGAACTTGGGAAGCCGCCATATATGACGCAGAACGACGCACCAAAGAACCGAATCCCAAAAGAGAAAGGCCCCCTTTCAGAAAGGGGGCCAGTGAACCGCGCAAAGGGGATTGCTAACGGTTCGTGGCGCCCGGTGCGTCGGTAAGGAACCAGACTTCCCGGGCGAGGACAGATTGCTGCTACGGCGACAGGACGCCTAGCGGGTAATGACCCGTGACTGCGTAGGCATCTGCTGATGCCTTGTCAGGTGCTGGGCTAGTCACTTTGACCACGATAAGCGGGTGGGGTGCGGAAAAAGGTAATCACGGTGATATGCGGTCAAATTCGACGTAACTTCATGATTTTATTCATTAAATAAATTACCTTTTGAAGGTAATTCCAGGTAACTGGCAAGGTAATTTAAATTTAACCATTTGATTCGACAAAACAGGGTCAGGTTCACCTACGGTCGTTTGCATTTGGGTGAGGTGGGCGATGCGCGGGCCTGACGCCGGCGCGGAAAACCGGGGCCAGGTTCACTTATTTCCCGATCGCGATTGCAGCCACGTTACGCCGTCAGCGCTTTCTCCAGCAGCACGTCATATAGCTCCAACCGAAGGCGTGCCCCGACCTGCAACATGGTTAGCCAATAGACGAACATCAGTGCGCCGAACAGGATGACTTCACTCCAGCTTGGCTGTGGCGGCCATTGCAGATCTTTGAACTGGATAACAAGAGCTGCGAAGACAGGCAGGGCGCCCAGCTTGTCCAAATTGCCAGTCAGTAGGGGGAGCTTGCTTTGCACTCGCAGGGTGCGGTGGCTGGCGAAGGCGCTCATTGCTTCCAGACGTTCGCGCGGGAATGTGCTCAGCCATACGATCAGGCCATCGTAATGTGGCATGTCGAAGTCCAGGATCTCGGCGAATTCGCGCCGCTCGGCGGTTGGTGTGAGCTTTATGCCGGGCAGCTCTGCGATAGCGACAAGGATGAGCCCCACGATTTCGATGATCAGCAGCACGATGAGCAGCGCCAATACCCAAGATTTCGCCGGCAGTACTTTGCCGAGTATGAGTGCCATTGCCCCTGCGATGGCAGCTAGTGCGATGCCCCATTTTGCCTTGCGGGATGGCGAGAATTGATAGGACGGATGAAGCGGCAACGCCTCGATCTTCTCATTCAGCGCTGCGAACGTGAGTACCGATGATTCCATTTCTGCGTCCTCCCTGTTGAAACTTTGGCAAGGTTTACTTGCGTGCCCGAAACCGTGCCACCCCAGATTCACTTATCGGGCCGGTCGCTTTGGCGGTTTGCGTACTGGTCTTACTTGATCCAACTCCTGTTCGAATTCATCGACGAAGTCGGTCAGCGAACTGCCGCAGGCATTGCAGAGTTCGCGCAACTGCAGCAAGTCCATCCGGCGTGAGCCACGTTCGACGTCACTGACGTAGGATTGAGGGCGCTGCAGTGCTGTGCTCAAGTCCACTTGGGTCATGCCTGCCGTGGTGCGGAGCTCGCGCAGGCGGCGCAGCAGTACCGAGTACTCATCCTTATGTATGGACTTGGCGGGCATGGCGGCTATCCGAAATGACAGCCATGACGCTATATCTGCTTTTCAAATATCTGAAACACAGATATTATTTCTCCGGGTGCCTGTATTTGCGATACCACCGGAGGAGGGATGCCATGACGGAAGAACGCCTTGTTTTCGGAGTCACCGTCGACCAGCTCGACGAGCTCAACACGCTGCTCCGGACGATCACGGCCCATGGCGACGTGATCACGGTCGGCTGTG
>Ga0302310_10003262_pt1 | contig 12705 bp, 10 predicted proteins | sample III_Palsa_N1_2_FD_200451 | JGI IMG/M metagenome (GOLD analysis project Ga0302310, IMG submission 200451) | Peat permafrost microbial communities from Stordalen Mire near Abisko, Sweden - III_Palsa_N1_2 | ecosystem: Environmental > Terrestrial > Soil > Palsa > Peat permafrost | place: Sweden... | reverse complement strand
GAGCCGCACATGGAATACGTCATCAACGAAGAAAAGCTTCAGGCCGGAGATGTGATCGTCACCTCCGGTGAGGATCGCATTTTCCCCAAGGACTTGGTGATCGGCACCGTCGGTTCCGCGAGACTGGGCAATCCATTTCAAACGATCTCCGTGCAGCCCGCCGCGCGGCTCGACCGCCTGGAAGATGTAATCGTGCTGCTCTCGCTTCAGGAACTCGCGCCGAAAAAAACGGAAGAGAATCCCGCAGGGACCGGCGTAGCGGCGGCCGCACCCTCAGCGCCAAGATCTATCGGAATTGTTTCCGATCCAAATAAATTTAAACCGGCTCCGCCTGTGAATAAAACTCCGGCACTCGTGCCGCCCGCCCCTCAACAATAAAATGGCATACATGATGAATCTCGGAGCGCACTCGGAGCCCAACGTCGAGGTGCACAAGTTTTACGGCGGCACCGTCCTGGGGACCTGCCTGCTCGCGCTCGTTTTTCAGGCCTTCCTGCATAAATACGGACGCTGGTCCGAGCTGATCGATCTTCCGCTGCTCGTGACCATCTATTTCGGAGTCAGCAGGCGCAATCCTGTGTCGGGATTGTTTCTTGGAGGAGCCATCGGTATTCTGCAAGACGCTCTCAGCCACGACAATCCGATCGGCATGTACGGCATCGCGAAAACGATCGTCGGTTATTCCGCATCTTCGGTCGGCGCGAGGATTGATACCGAGCATCCGCTTAGTCGGTTCGGTCTCATCTTTCTGTTCTTCCACTTTCACCAGGCGATCCTGGCGCTCACTCAGCGCGTTCTGCTGAACCATTCCGCGCCCTTGTTCACCATACATCTGTTTGTAGACTCCTTGGTGACCGCAGCCTTCGGTGTGATTCTTTTCGCGCTTCTCGATCGCCTCCGCAAATCGTCCTAACTTAAGGACGCACCTCAAGGACGTCGTGCTTCCAATGGGTTGTAATGGGATGGTTCTTGCCGCGCTCTAATTCAAGAGAACATGCCGTGCCGTAGCGGTATTCTCGGATTACGGCGTGACGGTCAGCTTCTGCGACTCTTGGGGGCGTCCCACCGTGGACGCCGTCACCACAATCCCAAAGTCGGCGTCTGGCTTTTTCAACTCCAGGTTGCGTATTGTCTCTTGGGTTTCGCGCCCGGAGACTTGTACGTACGGTGGCAGAGTGTTCAAATTTCCGGCGGGCATGACTTCAAGCTTCACCCACGTTCCCGACGGCGGCGCCGGAGCATCGAGTGTAATGGTTAAATCGACGTTATCGTGTCCCTTCACGGTGCTGATGCTCTTCCCATTCTTCGTAAACTCAACTTGATTTACGGGAATTCGGGAGTATATGGTCACTTCGTTTTGTTCTATGTATTCCCGGTCTCCGGCAGGGTCTCCCGCACAATGAAGCGCAACTTTGGTCGTCACAACTTGAGTTCCGATCCTGTTGGCCACGTGCTCGTCGTCCCAAAATAGATAGATTCCGCTTTGAACCACGGGGATTGTCTGCAACATCCTCGTCTGTACATTGGTATCCGGCTTGTGTTCTCCGGAGCCGTCATTCCAGTCGATCGTCGCTACGAAATGATCGGCGTAAGAGCACGGATTAATCAGGTGGCCTATGGGAGCATGCCACTGTGCCTGCCGGTAGGAAATTCCAGCTTCGTAGTCGGTGACCGTTAGGAACATATACTTCGATTCAGCGCGCGCGGGTCGCAGCGAGAATCCACCGAGACCCACGGCCAGCAAAGTTATCAATACCGCGCAGATTCGCAAATAACCCTGCCGCATAAGTCGCACGCCCCGAAAATGATTGGAAGACCGCAGAAATACTAGCAACTGCCATAGCGAGAGTAAACAATGTTCGGCGCCGGCGTTTAGTTCAGGTAACGGACTAGACATCTGCGCCTTGCGGCCACTCCTCGCAAGGTGCTAATTTGAATGGTACTTCGAGATTTGTTCTGACTCGAGTCGGACGGTGCGCCAGGTTCTAGTACGACCCGCCGCAGGAGTTCAATTGCCATCGTGGAGCGTCAACGACCAAAAAATCCCGCAGGGTCGGCTGGCACTGGTCTCCTATGTGTTTGTCGCCATAGTCGCGCTACTCATGGTCGGCTTCTGGAAGCTCCAGGTCGTGCAGTCCGGCCATTTTGCCGATCTTGCGGAACGTAACCGTGTACGTTCCATCCCGATTATCGCCCCACGCGGGCCCATGCTCGACCGCGAAGGCCGAGTGCTCGTCGATAGCTACCCTTCTTTCAGCATTCTGCTCATGCGCGATGACCTGAAATCGCTGGAGAAGAGCCTTCCCCAAATCGAAGACGGCCTCGGAATCGATCCCGACGATTTGCGGCAGGAACTGGAAGCAGCCAAGAATGAGCCGAAGTTTCTGCCGGTGATAATTAAGCCTGCCGCAACCCAGGCGGATATTGCTTTCGTCGAATCGCATCGCGCCGACATTCCCGTACTCGAACTCATGATGGTTCAACGTCGCAGATATCCGCACAATTCCATGCTCGCAAGCGCAATTGGCTACGTCGGCGAAGTGTCCGTGCAGGACATGGATCAGAGCGAAGGACAGTACCGTCCCGGAGATCTCGTGGGCAAAGCGGGACTCGAGAAGGAATACAACGATCAACTGGAAGGCACCGACGGAATGCGCCGAGTTGTCGTCAACAGCGTGGGTAAGGTTATGCGCACCCTCGACAACGTGGAAGCCATTCCCGGGAAACCGGTTCAGCTCACCATCGACTACGATCTGCAGGCTATCGCCGAAGCGGACATGGTGGGCAAGCAAGGTGCCGTGGTAGCGATGGACGCGCGCACCGGCGAAGTCCTCGCCATGGTTAGCCGCCCAACTTTTGATCCCAACGATTTTGCCGTCAGAGTCCCCAAGGAAGAATGGCAGTCGCTTAACACCGATAAAAGGACGCCGCTTCTAAATCGCGCCATCCAGGCGCAACTGGCTCCTGGCTCAGTATTCAAGATTGTAATGGCCACGGCCATGCTTGAATCCAAACAAATTTCCGAAAACTTCACCGCTTATTGTCCGGGATATGCAAATTTCTACGGGCGCACATTTCACTGCTGGAGACCGCAGGGACACGGAGTAGTGGGTCTCCACGCGGCCATCGTCGATTCCTGCGATGTTTTTTTCTATAACGTCGGAAAGCTGCTCGGAATTGACACTATCTCCCATTACGCCTCAGGCCTCGGTCTCGGCAAACGCACCGGAATTGACTTGCCGAGCGAAGAACCCGGACTCATGCCTTCCGAAGAGTGGGTCGAACGCGTCTATCACCACAAATGGTATGCGGGCGAAACAATTTCTGTGGCCGTGGGCCAAGGCGCTGTAACAGTCACACCGATTCAACTAGCCCGCATGGCTGCTGCCGTCGCCAGCGGCGGTACTTTGGTCCAACCTCACCTGCTGAAAAATTTTGTAAACTCGAAAGTCGATCATTTCCCGATATCCGACAATACTGTCGAGCAGGTGACCCAGGGGCTCTACGGCGTCGTCAATGAAGGCGGCGGCACGGGATATCATCTGCGTCTGCAAAACATCGATTTGTGCGGGAAGTCCGGCACAGCTCAATTGATGAGCTACGATGCCGCAAAACGCCTCGGTACTAAGACGATGGACGGTTGGTTCGTCGGCTTCGCCCCTCGTCGTAACCCGGAAATCGTCATAGCCGCAATCGTTCAAGACACGATGGAGCACGGCGGTGAAGCTGCCGGGCCGGTTGTGCGCGACATCGTGAAAGCCTACTTCGACAAAAAGAACGCTCGCACGCAACAGCAAGCTACAACCGATTCGCCCGCACAACCCAATTCAACGCAGCCTCTTGTTGCAACTGTCGGAGCAAAGCGTCCATGAAAGACCGCCCGCGCACTCAGGATTTCGATTGGGTTTTGCTCGCCATCGTTGCCGCCATCACCACTCTCGGCGTGCTGGAGATTTATTCTTCCACGCACGCCAGCGCCATGGTCGGAATGCAATGGAAACAGCTTATGTGGCTTGGCGTCGGTATCGCCGCAATGTTCATTATTTCGCGGATCGATTACCACACCCTAATGGATCAGGCTCCCGTGCTTTACATGTTCGGACTGGCTACTTTGCTGGTTGTTCTGGTGATCGGCCATTCGCGCTTCGGAGCGAAGCGCTGGGTCTCGCTGGGTGGCGGCCCCAATTTCCAAGTGTCAGAGTTGATGAAGTTGATTATAATCATTGTGCTGGCTCGGTTCTTTAGCGAAGTCCGCACGGACCGGCTGACGCTTACGGATCTGGTGAAAGTTGCCGCGCTCACCTGCATTCCGGTAGGCTTAATTTTGATGCAGCCGGATTTGGGAACGGCGATGGTGCTGGTTCCCGTCGCCATTGTTGGCGCATTCCTTGCAGGAATTGAATGGAAGCATATGGCCGTCGGCTTGGTGCTGGTAGCGCTCATGATTCCGGTAGGCTGGAATATGCGGCACCATCTAAAGCCTTACCAGCAGCAGCGTATCGAAACATTCCTCCACCCCGAGGAGAACCCGCGCAGCGCCGGCTATCAGGTTCTGCAGTCTGAGATTGCCGTCGGTTCGGGCGGATTTTGGGGCAAAGGTTTCGGCAAAGGCAGCCAGAACCAGCTGGGCTTCGTGCCCGTGCGATATTCTGATTTCATTCTGGCCGCGCTTGCCGAGGAACAGGGTTTCATCGGCGTTTGCGTCGTCTTGCTGTTGTATCTTGGTTTGATTCTGCGGCTGGTGGACAACGCGCAGAAGGCAAAAGATCGTGCCGGGATGTTCATCGTGATGGGAGTGACCGCCATCCTCGGCTTTCATGTTCTGGTCAACGCTTCAATGGTGATAGGCTACATGCCGGTTACCGGAATTCCCTTGCCGCTGATGAGCTACGGCGGGTCGGCAACGGCATTTGTCTTTTTGGCTTTGGGTCTGGTGATGAACGTTCGCATGCGCCGTTTCGTCAACTGAACCCGTAACTACATGACACAAAGAATTAGAGGCATCAGCACTTCAGTACCCCGAGCCACAGGCCGGGAATTCGATTTCAAGATCAGGTAAGCATCGGTGAGGAAAGCAATCGCACATTCTGACAAGTCTTTCCTGAGCGGCACGTCGTGGCGAGTACAAGGTTTCGCCTTGCCCCACGCCGGCCGAGCGCGCGCATGTGTGTGCGCCGCCGCCCTCCGATGCGCCATGAGGAGTTTACATGTCGAAGGAAATGGTCATCTCGGCGAACCCGCACGAGACGCGGGTAGCCATTCTCGAAGAAGGTCAGCTTTGTGAGTACTATGTTGAACGCGAAAAAGAATTTGCGTTAGTTGGAAGCATCTACAAAGGCAAAGTGACACGCGTGCTGCCAGGCATGCAGTCCGCCTTTGTGGAGATTGGCCTCGATAGCGACGCCTTTCTCTACGTCAGCGATTTCCTGGAAGACATCGAGGAATTCGACCACATCGTCACCACCGTAGAGGAGAAAGCACAAAAGATGGAAGCGCAGGGCGGCCAGGTTTTCGCCGCGCCCGGCGCCACAATTCCGGCTCTTGAGCCTGCTGATGTCGAAGCTGCTCCGTTCCTTGGCGACGATGCCTCGCACTCTGAATTCGCGGCCGCGGAGCCTGTCCCGCTTGCGCCTACCGTAGCTCAGCACGAACCAAGCCATGCCCCTCCTCCGAGCCGCCCACGTTACGAAAATCGGCCATCGGGCGGACACGGCGGCGGTGACCGAGGTGGTCGCAATTTCCGCGGTCGTGGTGGACGCGGCGGCGGCCGTAATTTTCGCCGCGATAGCGGAGGCCGCGGCGGCGAGCGGAGACCAGGCCGTGATCTCCCGTCTTCAAAGTATGCTTCGTCTCGTCCTTATGAAGAGAGTTCGGCCGAGCCCGCTGCGGCCGAGGGCCACGTATCCATAATATTGCCGGGCGAATCTCTCGCGAAATACCGCGAAAAGCCCGCTGCACCCGCGTCATCTCCCGTTGAGCCGTCGGAAAATATCGCCACGCCGATCCCCACAGAATCTTCGGCCCATTTCGCGCCGGAGCCTTCGCAGTCCCAGCCGAATGCTTACGAACCGCCCGCACAAGAGTCGCCCGTGGCGTACACGGAATCCCCGGACCCGAGCGCGCGCCTAGCCCCACCAGTTTTTCCAGCTCGCCGTCCGTCCACGTCTTCGTCCGGCTTGGAGCCCCTTCCCGGCGAGAAACTCTCCAAGTGGAAAGCGCATCAGCATCTTCCGATCGACGCCAAAGAAGATCTCGACGCTCTCCCCGTTCCCGACGCTGTTCGTTTCGCGCCTCTCGCGCCTCTATCGCCTTTGGAGCAGACCGAAACAGAAGATCGCCCCGCTCACGATTCGCGGGAACTCCATGATTCAAGCGCCCAGCTTGAATCCAGCGCGGATCGAGAAACTCACTTCGGTCACGAATCTGTCGAAACCGCTCACGCGCACACCGATCATCTCCCCTCGGACCTCAGCGAGGATGAAGTCACCGCGCTAGCCGAGCATATTGCCGAAGCTCAGGATGATGCCGCCGCGCGCGTGGCCCAGGATCGCGTTTTCGCCGCCGCAGATGCCGCAGCGGACGGACATGGCTCCGAAGCAGACGCGGAAGTGGAAGCAGAAGAAATCGACGCGGCCGAAGAAGAAGCCGAAGAGGAAATAGATCACGAACACTTGGAAGCTTTTTCGAACGAAGGCGGACCTTCGGAAGCCACGCGTTCGGAGGCAGAGGAAATCGATGCAGCAGACGCAGAAGCCGAAGAACAAATAGCGCACAGCGCCGAAGAACATCACGAGCACTCAGATAGCGAGCACGCGGAACACACTGAAGGTCATGAAGGCGAACACTCCGAATTAGCGCTGTCACCCGACGGCATTGCAGCCTCGGCGGAAAATTCTCAATCTTTGGTTCAAAAGCCGGTACAAGCCCGGGTACGCAACGACTTCCGCTCGCGCATGCAGAATCCCGCTCGCCGGGGACAGCGCGATCGCGGACGCCGCGACGACCGCAATCGCCGTCCGCAGCACAGCCAGGGCCATCATCGCCCGCAGCAGCCTCGCCGCACGCAGCTCATTGCCGACATGCTGAAGCAGGGCCAGGAAATCATCGTCCAGATCGCCAAGGAGCCGTTGGGCAAAAAAGGCGCACGCATCACCAGCCACATCGCTCTTCCCGGCCGCTTCCTGGTTTACATGCCGACGCTCGACCACACCGGCGTCTCTCGCAAAATCGCGTCCGCCGAAGAGCGTTCCCGCTTGCGCCATCTGGTGAACGACGCTAAGGGCGCTTCGGGGGGCGGTTTCATCGTGCGCACCGCTGCTGCCAGCGCCGCTCCCGATGAAGTCCGCGCTGACGTGGAATTCCTCACCCGCACCTGGACTGAAATTAAAGCCCGCTCCGAACAGCGCAAGGCTCCCTCGATCTTGCACCGCGATTTGAACCTGGTCGAGCGCATCCTCCGGGATTACATCACTCCCGATTTCGGCGCCATCTGGGTCGATACCGAAGAGGAGTACACTAAAGTCGTTGACTTCATGAGCCGCTTCCAGCCGCAGCTCGTGGGCCGTGTGAAGCTCTATACCAAAGAAACCCCGGTCTTCGAAGAGTTCGGCATCCAGCAGGAAATTGACAAAGGCCTGCGCCCGAAAGTGTGGCTGAAATCCGGCGGCTACATCGTCATCAACCACACCGAAGCGCTCGTAGCCATCGACGTCAACACCGGGAAATTCGTGGGCAAAGGTTCCAACCGCCTCGAAGACACCATCGTTCGCACCAACCTCGAAGCGGTGAAGGAAATTGTCCGTCAGATGCGTTTGCGCGATCTCGGCGGCATCATCATCATCGACTTCATCGACATGGAAGAGCGGCGCAATCGCGAAAAAGTGATGGCCGCCCTGGAAGACTCTCTCCGCGCCGACCGCGCTCCTTCAAAAGTTCTGCGCTTCAACGAGTTCGGCCTGGTCGCAATCACGCGCAAGCGCACCAAGCAGGCACTCGAACGCACACTCTGCCAGCCGTGCCCCTATTGCACCGGCTCCGGTATGGTGAAATCAATTCCCACTCTGTGCTACGAAATCCAAACCGAAGCGCGAAAAATGGCTCCGGAAGTCAGCTCCGGCAGCCTCACCTTGCGCGTCCATCCCGAAATCGCAAAAGCGCTGAAAACCCGCGAATCCGAGCTGATGGACGAACTCGAGCGCTGGGCCAAGAAGAGCATCATCATTCAAGCCGATCCGACGCTCCATTGGGAGCAATACGACATCTACTAGGCTTAAAAACTACCGGATGTCACTGGTCAGAAGTTGAAAGCGCCGCGGATTCCGATCCGCGGCGCTTTTTTCGTTGCCATCAAGTTGCACTCCTGTGTCAGCGACATCTCACCGTTTTTGTTATCATAGCGCCTGCGGGAAATTGAATAGGGGGTCTCGGTTGCCTGCGCGCGTCCTCAGCGGAAACGTCATCCGCGATGAGATTTATGCGGAGCTTGCCGGCGAAATTTCCGCGCTGGCTGCCGCCGGAATTCGCCCCGGACTCGCGGCCGTACTCGTTGGAGACAATCCCGCCTCGAAAATTTACGTAAAGAGCAAAATCGCCGCGTGCGAAAAGCTCGGACTTGCAAGCATTCAGGTAACGCCGCCGGCTACCATCACAACTTCCGAGCTACTTGCCGTTATCGAGGACCTGAATCGCCGCGATGATGTTGACGGCATCCTGGTCCAGCTCCCCCTACCAGCGCAGGTGGATGCAAGGAAAATTCTCGAAGCGGTGGACCCGGCGAAAGATGTCGACGGGTTTCATCCGCTGAATGTCGGCCGTCTGGTCGCCGGCCGCCCCACGCTAGTTCCATGTACGCCCGCTGGTGTGATGGAACTTTTGCGCCGCAGCAGTATTCCTCTAGAAGGCGCAAACGCTGTTGTCGTCGGCCGCAGCGACATCGTGGGTAAGCCCATGGCGCTGCTTTTGATGCACGCGAACGTTACCGTCACCGTGTGCCATTCGAAGACACGCGACTTGCCCGAAACCGTTCGTCGCGCGGAAATCGTGGTTGCCGCCATGGGTCGCGTGGCGATGATCACGCCCGATTACATCCGTCCCGGCGCCACGGTTATAGATGTCGGCATCAACCGCGTCACGGATTCCTCTCAAGCAGAAAAATTCTTCGCGCATTTTCCCGAGAGGCTCGCTGAATTTCGTGCCAAAGGCACAGCGCTGGTTGGAGACGTTCATCCAGACGTGGCCGGCGTTGCTGGCGCGCTCACTCCGGTGCCAGGCGGCGTCGGACCGCTCACTATCGCGATGCTGATGAGTAACACGGTGAAAGCCGCACGTTTGCGGCGCGGCTCGCGCGTACCGGCTGCCGCAGCCGTCCGGCACTGATGCTTTTCTATGCTTAGGGTCGGCCTCACAGGCGGAATCGCGACGGGCAAGACAACGGTGGCCTCTATGCTCCGGGACCGCGATGTTCCCGTGCTCGACGCTGACCCGCTAGGCCACGAACTTCTCGAACCTGGCCAGGCAGCCTATGAAGAAACCGTCGCCGCTTTTGGCCGGGAGGTTCTCGACGCGGGCGGCAAAGTAAGCCGCGCAAAGCTCGGCGGCATCATATTCGCTGACGCTCAAAAGCGCGCGCGGCTCAATCAGATTCTTCATCCGCGAATCCTCGATATTCTGCAAAAGTGGTTTGCAGCGCTCGATGAACCGGAAGGCCCGGAGTTTGCCGTCGTTGAAGCCGCGCTCATCGTTGAGGCCGGTTACAACCGGAATCTCGACAAGCTCATCGTTTGTTGGTGCCGGCCTGAACAACAGCTGGAACGTTTGACGCTTCGCGGACTCTCGATGGAAGAAGTCCAGCAGCGCATCGGTGCGCAAATGCCGCCGGACGAAAAACGCAAACTCGCCGACGAAGCGATCGATTGTTCGGGCTCCATCGAAGAGACTCAGCAGCAGGTGAACCGCGCTGTTGAAAAACTCAAATTGGCCGGCTCCCGGAGAAACATTCCCTGACCCGGCAGCGTATTTACAGGTAGGGATGCAGAACACCGCATGCCCTGTACTGTCTTGGAAATCCTCAAGAAAAGGACGTTCGCCATGCATCGAACCGGAGACAAAGGACGCGCAATCCGCCTGCTGGCCATCGGATTAATCATAGGCCTGGGGGCATATTGGGCCGGCTCGCGATGGGGCCAGCGAGTTCCCTCGGTTGTAAATGCTTTGCGTTCGTCCCCAACTCCCAGCGAGGCGGGGCTGGATCCCACGGAAGCCGAAAACGTCCGTATCTACAAACAGGCGGCGCCCGCCGTCGCTAACATCGTCACACGAACAGTCGAATACGATTTTTTCTTTAATCCAGTCCCGGTGGAAGGCGCCGGGTCAGGGTTTCTGATGGACAACGACGGCCACATTTTGACGAACTTCCACGTCGTTCAGGGCGCGCAAACCATCGAAGTCACTCTGGGCGATCAATCGCGTTACAAAGGAAAATTGGTCGGCTCCGATCCGAACAACGATATTGCACTCATTCAAATTGATCTCGCCGGACGCAAAATCACACCCTTGCCCCTCGGCGATTCACGCAATTTGCTGGTCGGCCAGCGCGTGCTCGCCATCGGCAATCCGTTCGGATTCCAGAGCACTCTCACCACTGGCGTGGTGAGTTCGCTGGGCCGCACGGTGCAAACGCGCGAAAATACTTTTATCGATGAAGCTATTCAAACTGACGCATCCATCAATCAGGGGAACTCCGGCGGACCATTACTGAATTCCCATGGCGAGGTGATTGGGATCAACAGCGCGATTTATACGCCCGCCGGCGGTACCGGCGGCATTGGCATCGGCTTCGCCATTCCGATCAATACGGCCAAACGCGTCGCCAATGATCTGATCACGCGCGGCCGCGTGCGCCATGCCACTCTTGGAGCCGAAGGCCGCGCGCTCTGGCCGCGACTCGCCGAAGCGCTGAATCTTTCCACACAACAAGGAATCTTAATCGAGCGAGTCGAGCCAGGTGGACCCGCGGCCCAAGCCGGTATACGCGGCGGAACGAAATCTCTGACGGACAACCGCATGCAGGAATTACGCGTTGGCGGCGACGTTCTGATCGCCATTGACGCAAAGCAAATCGCCAGCCAGTCCGACTTGAGTCTCCTGTTGAATCGCTCTCAACCCGGCGACACCGTTACCGTCACGATTGTGCGCGACGGCAAAAAAATGGACCTGCCCGTAAAGCTCGGCGGAGATTGAAGCATTCGCCATCTAGTCTGTGGCACACCCGGATGAAAATGGAAAAAACGGACTATGGTCTTGACGCCCCCGGGCTTGTCCGTGGATTTCTATTCGGCGGTCCGGCGCTGTTCGCGGCGGGATATTTCTTGGCTGACTGGGCCAAGGCAAGAAACATCGGGCTTTTGATTGGTTTTGGCTATGCGGCGTTTTATACCGGCATCGTACTTTTCTTCGAATCGTTTCTATTGATGGGCAGCAGCTATTACGGAAAGTTTCGCGCCCGCGACAAGCTTCTCGATAGCCTGCATCTTCGCGGGGATGAAACCGTTCTCGATGTCGGTTGCGGACACGGACTGCTGTTGATCGCCGCGGCGAAGAGGCTTCCGCGTGGGCGCAGCATCGGGATTGACCTGTGGTCTCAGGTGGACCAAGGAAATAATTCGCGTGAGGCGACGCTGGAAAACGCGAAGCTCGAAGGAGTGGCCGATCGCGTGGAAGTGCGCGATGGTGACATGCGAAAGCTGCCCTTCCCCGACGCCTCGATGGATGCAGTGATAGCCAATCTTGCCATCCACAATATCTCGAACCGCGAAGGTCGCCGCCAAGCCATCGCCGAAATCGTACGCGTGCTGAAACCCGGAGGGCAAGTCGCGCTAATGGATTTCAAGCACGTGGGCCAATACGCGGAAGACTTGAAGAAAGACGGAATCGCGGACGCTCGCGCTTCCGGTCCCATCTTTTGGATTTTCCCGCCCGTTCGAGTCGCCCGCGGCCGCAAGACCTAATTAGGGGTTGGAGGCAAGCTTCAGCTGTCTTGCGTCGCGTTCTTCACGCTATGCAGGTGATCCTTACGTCGCGCGGTCACTCCATTCTTCGCGCAGGTTTTCGCGCTCGTCTTCGCTAAGTCCGAACCACGATTCGGCGACATCCCGGACGCGCTCCAGCGCCGCCTGAATTTCTTTTTGTTTTTGATGAACGATTTCGCTGTCAGCGTCCACCGGCACACGGATCGGGGGCGCGACAAACATCACCGCGCGTGAAAACGGATACGGAAGCTGAAACAAATCCCAGGACTTCTTGAAAGTGTGCGCTCGTTGCAGCGCGATGTGAAACACCGAGACTGGCTTTCCCGTGCGCCGCGCGAGAATCACAGCTCCGGGTTTTGCAACGTAGCGCGGCCCATGTGGGCCATCGATCGTGAGCGCCACGTGCTTTCCTTCTTCCAGGCGGCTCGCCATAATCGTCAGTCCTTCGATGGCTCCGCGCGACGAACTTCCCTGGGCAGTGCCGAATCCGAGCTTTTCGATCACGCGCCGCGTCCACTGCCCGTCGAAATTCACAGTATTCAGCACTACGATTCCGCGTTTGCGCCAGACCCAGATCGCGGAAAAAATGCAGCGGTGCCAGAACGTGCCGATCGCAGCTTCACCTGCATCGCGAATCTGCACTGCATTTTGTACCCCGACATATTCCACACGCAGCGTA
>Ga0302310_10003258_pt1 | contig 12715 bp, 7 predicted proteins | sample III_Palsa_N1_2_FD_200451 | JGI IMG/M metagenome (GOLD analysis project Ga0302310, IMG submission 200451) | Peat permafrost microbial communities from Stordalen Mire near Abisko, Sweden - III_Palsa_N1_2 | ecosystem: Environmental > Terrestrial > Soil > Palsa > Peat permafrost | place: Sweden... | reverse complement strand
CGGGCATGCGTTCGCGGATCAGCGCCAGGGCTTCGACCATCTTGCGCGCCGACGATGCCTTGCTCGAGCCGAAGCTCGAGTGCGAGACCAGTGCCGCCTTCGGCACCACGCCAAAGCGCAGCACCTCTTGCGCCGCCAGCACGGTCATTTCGGCGATTTCCTCGGCGGTGGGGTCGAGATTGACGTGGGTGTCGCAGAAGAACAGCACGCCCTCGGGCAGGATCAGCGCGGTCAGCGCATAAAGCCGGCAGACCGTCGGGCGTTTTTCGATCAGCGGCAGCACGTAGGACAGATCGCGCGTCCAGTCGCCGATGCCGCCGCAGATCGCCGCATCGACGTAGCCGGTGCGCAGGAGCATCGCCGCGGCGGCGGTGTTGCGGGTGAGCAGGCGCCGGTCCGCGGCGTCGGGCGGCAGGCCTCGCCGGCCGACCAGCCGCCGGTATTGTTCGAACAGCGGCCCGAACACGGCTTCGTTCAGCGCCGGATTGAGGATCTGCACCGACTCGTCGAGGTCCATGCGCAGCCCCATCTCGCGGACCTTGCGCGCGATCACCTCGCGCCGTCCCAGCAGCACCGGGTCGGCGATCCCGTCGTCGAGCACGCCCTGCACCGCGCGCAGCACGCGATCATCCTCGCCTTCGGAGTAGACGATGCGTTTCGGCATCTTGCGCGCGGCGTCGAGCACCGGCCGCATCAGTTGGCCGGAGCGGAACACGAAACGCGAGAGCTGTTCGAGGTAGGCGTCGAAGTCCGCGATCGGCCGCCGCGCCACGCCGGTGTCCATTGCCGCGCGGGCGACCGCGGGGGCGACGTGCAGGATCAGCCGGGGGTCGAACGGCGCCGGGATGATGTAGTCGCGCCCGAAAGTTGGCGCCTGGCCGCCGTAGGCCGCCGCCACCACTTCGCTCGCTTCGGCCCGCGCCAACGCGGCGATCGCCTCCACGGCGGCGATCTTCATCGCTTCGTTGATCTCGGTGGCGCTGACGTCGAGCGCACCCCGGAAGATGAAGGGGAAGCACAGCACGTTGTTGACCTGGTTGGGATAGTCGGTGCGGCCGGTGGCCATGATCGCGTCCGGCCGGGCGGCCCGCACCGCTTCGGGCAGGATCTCGGGTTCCGGATTGGCGAGCGCCATGATCAGCGGCTTGGCCGCGAGCTTGTGCAGCCATTGCGCCTTCAGCACCCTGGGGGCGGACAGCCCGAGGAACAGATCGCAGCCCTCGAGCGCGTCTTCCAGTGTGCGCGCGTCGGTCTGTTTGGCGTAGCGCGCCATGTTGGGCAGCATGTCGTCGTCGCGGCCGCGGTAGACCACACCCTTGATGTCGGTGAGGATGACGTTTTCCGCCGGCAGACCGAGCAGCACCAGCATGTCGACGCAGGCGAGCGCCGCGGCGCCGGCGCCGGAGGTCACGACTTTTACTTCCTCCAGCTTCTTGCCCTGGAGCAGCAGCCCATTCCGCACCGCCGCCGCCACCGTGATCGCGGTGCCGTGCTGATCGTCGTGGAACACCGGGATCTTCATCCGCCGGCGGAGTTCCTGCTCGATGTGGAAGCACTCGGGCGCCTTGATGTCTTCGAGATTGATCGCGCCGAAGGTGGGCTCGAGTGCGGCCACCACGTCGATGAATTTTTCCGGGTCGGGCTGGTCGACCTCGATGTCGAACACGTCGATGCCGGCGAATTTCTTGAACAGAACCGCCTTGCCCTCCATCACCGGCTTGCCGGCGAGCGCGCCGATGTTGCCCAGGCCGAGCACCGCGGTGCCGTTGGAGATCACCGCGACCAGGTTGCCGCGGACGGTGTAATCGAGCGCGCTGTCGGGATCGTCGCGGATCGCCTCGCACGCGGCGGCGACTCCGGGCGAATAGGCCAGCGCCAGATCGCGCTGGGTCGCCATGCGTTTGGTCGGCTCGATCTGGAGCTTCCCCGGCTGCGGGTAGCGATGGTAATCCAGCGCCGCTTTGCGAAGGTCTTCATCCATACTTATATACTTCCCGCGGGGGTCGTTACGGTGTGGGCGTTGCGTTGGGCGCAATAAGATCGCCGGGCCTGCCGCCTGGCAACGCATAATCTAGGTTCATTGCCGGAGAGTTTGGTGCGGTCGAGAAGATTCGAACTTCCACAGGGTTTCCCCCACAAGCACCTCAAGCTTGCGTGTCTACCATTCCACCACGACCGCATCGTGCTGAGGGGCCGCGTATAACCGATGGAGGGGCTTGGGGCAACAGCACAATCGCAGGAATTTTGGCGCGCGAGCGACGGCCTGACCGACTACGAGACCGCGACCCGCGCGATGCAGGAACGCATCGCGGCGATCCGCGCCGGCACCATGGGCGAGCAGGTCTGGCTGGTCGAACATCCGCCGCTCTACACCGCCGGCACCTCGGCGCGGGCCGAGGATCTCGCCGATCCCAACCGGTTCCCGGTGTTCGCCACCGGCCGCGGCGGCCAATGGACCTATCATGGGCCGGGCCAGCGCACCGGTTATGTCATGCTCGATCTCACTCGGGCGCACGGCAGGGTGCCGGCGCGCGACGTGCGAGCCTATGTACACGGGCTGGAGGAATGGCTGATCCGGACGCTCGACCGCTTCAACGTGCGGGGCGAGCGGCGCGAAGGTCGGGTCGGGATCTGGGTTGCCGATCCCAAGCGCGGCGGCGAGAGCAAGATCGCCGCGATCGGCGTGCGGCTGACTCGCTGGGTGAGCTGGCACGGGGTGGCGCTGAACGTGGAGCCGGACCTGTCGCATTACGGCGGGATCGTGCCCTGCGGCATCAGCGAGCACGGCGTCACCAGCCTGCACGATCTGGGGCTTCTGGCGACGATGGCGGAAGCCGACGCGGCGCTGCGATCGGCGTGGGACGAGGTGTTCTAGCGGCCGAAGCAAAAAACTTTGTCAATTTGGTGTTTGGGGCGCCGATGCGACAGGCGGGGCGCCCCAACCTTATTGATTAAAAGTTTTTGCTTTTTTTTCAAAAAGAAGACTTTCTGCTTCGCCCTATCGGGCTTCTCCCGCCTCGGAAGTTCGGTTATCGTGCCCGCAAAGGTTGGGGCGGAAACATGAACTCGCGAGCTTTGCGTCTTTTCTCCGTCAGCGCTTCGATCATGCTGCTGGAGCTGATCTGCATCCGCTGGGTGCCCGCCTACGTGCGGCTGTTCGGCTTCTTCATCAATTTCGTGCTGCTCGGCGCGTTACTCGGGATTGGCGCCGGCATTCTGGCGCGTCCGCGGATCAAACTGCCGATCTTTCCGATCCTATTGTTATTTCTGCTGATACTTATCGTTCTCGTCAAAAAATCATTCCACGTGCCGACCGACCAAGTGCTGTTCTATTCCAACGAGGCGAGCACCGGCGACCGTGAAGGTTTTTTCCTGCTGCCGACCATATTTGTTTTGATCGCCATCGTCTTCCTGCCGTTGGGGCGGATTCTCGGTCAATCGCTTGAACAATTCGAGCCGCTCAAGGCCTATTTCTGGGATATTCTCGGCAGCCTCAGCGGCATCGCGCTGTTCGCGGTGATGTCATATTTCTCGCTGCCGCCGCTGGTTTGGTTCGTAGCACTTGCCATCATCTCGGCACCGCTGTTCGCCGGCGCCGACCGCGTGGTTGCGGCGCTTGCCTTCGCCGGCATCCTGATCACCTGCGGCGTGCATTGGGGCGGGGCCAAGGCCGGCACCGACGTCTGGTCGCCCTACTACCGGATTCAATATTGGCACCAGACCCGCCCGTTCACCGCGTACAACTTCAATGTCAACAACATCGGCCACCAGAGCGCCCAGCCCTATCAGACCCGCGACACTTTTTATTTCCGTCCCTACGATTTGCTCGGCAACCCGCCCTATAAGCGGGTGCTGATCATCGGCGCCGGCACCGGCACGGACGTATCGGTGGCCCTCCATCACGGCGTCCAGTATATCGATGCGGTCGAAATCGATCCGCAGCTCTACGCGCTGGGCAAGAAGCTCAATCCCGACCAGCCCTATTCCGATCCTCGCGTTCACGTCCATGTCAACGACGGCCGGGCATTCCTGCGTCACACCAACGCCAAATACGACCTGATCATATTCGCGCTGACCGATTCGCTGACCCTCACTTCAGGCTACGCCAACCTTCGCCTGGAAAGCTTCCTCTTCACCGAACAATCGATCCGGGAGGCGCGCCAGCACCTCACCAGTAACGGCGCGCTGGCGCTCTACAATTACTACCGGGCGGACTGGTCGATCCACAAACTCGCCGGACTGCTGCAACAGGCCTTCGGCGAGCCGCCATTCGTCACCACCTACGGCAGCAAAGGCAAGGCGGCGGCGTTCCTGATCGGACCGCGCTTGCGTCTGCTCGATAAATCGCTCGACCATCCTTACACAGTCGGAGGATATATCCCGCCGGGATCGGGCGTGGCCCTGCCGGTAATCGGCCAAGGCCGCTTGAGCGGGGACGGGTCGGCGGTGCCATCGACCGACGACTGGCCGTTCTTCTATATGCAGGCGCCCTCGCTTCCCAGCTTCTACATCGGCGCGCTGGCGATGGTGGCGGCGATCGCCCTGATCATGATCGCGATCCTCTCGCCGCGCGGCACCCTGACCCGCTTCAAGCCGAATTTCTTCTTTCTCGGCGCCGCCTTCATGCTGCTGGAAGCGCGCAGCCTGGTGATATTCTCGCTCCTGTTCGGCACCACCTGGATCGTCAATGCACTGGTGTTCTTCGCCATCCTCACGAGCGTGCTTGGGGCGATCCTCATCACCGCCCGCTGGCGGATAGAACGGCGCTGGCCGCTGTTTCTGCTGCTGTTCGCCGTGATCGGCGCCAACTATGTAGCACCACCTTCGCTGTTCTTGGATTTCGGCTCGACCACTGCACGCTACGCAGTGGTCGCAGTCTTCGCGTTTCTTCCCGTTCTGGTCGCCAATCTGATCTTTTCCAACGAATTCGCCGGGACCGAAAAAGCCTCGGCCGCGTTCGCCTATAACCTGATCGGCATCATGCTGGGGGGCATGTGCGAATACGCGGCGCTGCTGGTGGGCTATCAGAACCTGCTCATCATCGTAGCGCTGTTCTACGCGCTGGCGTTCGCCGGCAGCTATCGCCGCATTCCCAACTACAGTACAGTCGAACCAAGGGAAAAACTCGCGGAGTAGAAGAAAGTCTTCTTTTTGTGAACAAAAAGAAGCAAAAAAACTTTGAACGATGATACCCGCTTAGCCGCAGCCGCCGGGACGGTGATAGACGCAAATATTGTAGTTGCTCGTGGTGGACTTGCACGATTCCATATTATACAAAACGGGAATCATAGCGGACCCGCCACGGGTGAGACGAGTCACGATGTAGTTCGCGTGCCTGGCATTGGCCGCCGGCACATCGAACCGGTCGCTGAGCAACCTTACCCCGTCGCGCGCGCCGGTGTAGCCGGCATAGCTGAGCAAACTGGTGCGCGGCATGAAGTAAATGCCGCACGCACGCGGATCCCTCATGATCCTGGCAACCACCTCCACCTCGGTGTGACTGCGCTCGATCACCGGCAGAAACGGATGCGCCAGCGCCAGCCCCAACGACAGCAGCGTGATCACACCAACCACGCTGCCTGGCCGCAGCCAGAAGCCGCGGCGCCCCAACCGATACATGCCAATCCCCACCCCGGTGAGAATTAATAAGATCGCCTGCGCCGGTAAGATGAATCTCGGCTCCTTGTGCCCAACCGCGCTCATCAGCACCACGATCAACAATGCGGTGACCCACTCCAGACGAAAATATCGCGACGCCTTCCAACTGAAATAGGCGATCGGCACGATCGCCACCATCCATACCGTAGCGGTGTTCTTCAAATACCAATAGAACGGCGCGACGCCGAAGTCGTCTTCGACCTTGAACAAATTGATGTAGACATACATCCACACCGACCGGAACGGCTGGCCCAGCGTGATCCAGTCCAACCCGCCCAATAGAAGCAACGGTCCCAATCCCCAGCCCAGGCACGCCAGGGAGTCGCCACGTTTGCGTGCGACGAGCAGCGTGGCAGCCGCAGGCAACAGCAGCACCGGACCGACCTGCGGCCGGACAAACAACAGCACCCCGAGCAACGCCGAACCCCAGGCCAGCGCCGGCCTTCCGCCGCGCAAGCGATATTCCCGGCACGCATAAAGCGCCGGCACCAACACATCGGTCGCGACCGTATCCATCAGCAGATGCGAACTGAAATAGACCAGCTGAAACCAGACCGCGGCGAGCCCACCCGCAATAATCCCGCCGTCGCGCCCGCCTTGCTCGCGACCCCAGACAAACGCCACCCACACCACCGGCAACGACACCGCCGACAAGACGCAAGCGATCACATTCCAATAAATTGCTGGATCGTCGGTAAACAGCCGCACCCCGGCCATGATCGGCAGCACCAGACCCGGAATGAACCACGAGCGGATGTGCCGGTTCCACTCCCAGCTCGGCACCCCGAGGCCGGTCAGCAGCCGATGCGCTGGCTCCTGATATTGATAGATCTCGTCAGGGTGAGCGATGCCGGGATAAAACACCCCGAGTGCCGCGCGCAAGCCGAACGCCAGCAATAAGATCAACAACAGCACACGATTCTCGCGCAGGCGCCGGATCGCGTTGTGCATCATTCAGCAGCCACCAGGGCGGTGGTAGACGCAAATCCGATAGCCCGAGGCGTCAGTCGCGCAGGATTGCAGCGCATATCCGGCCGGCAGCCGGGCGGTTTCATGTTCTTGCAGCAGCGTCACGAGATAATTGCCGTGCTTCTCGTTTGCTGCCGGTGCATCGAACGAATCGCTCAGCAACCGGATGCCGTCGCGGGTTCCGGTGTAGCCGGCGGAGCCCAAAGTGCTGCTGAGAAATGCGGCCTCGATCCGCGGCTTGGCGCCGCTGGATTTTTCTGCCTGGTTGCTGCCGGTGAGAAAATAGATCCCGCACGCCTGGGGATCGGCCTCGATCCGATCGAGCGATTTCATCGCGACATGCCAACGCTGGATTTCCGGGCGATACGATTTGGCAAACGCCAAACCCAGCGAGACCACTCCGATCAGCGGCAGATAAAGCGCCGGGCGGCCAAGAATTCCGCTCCGCGCCTGACAAAACTCGCCGAGGCCGACGCCCGCGAGGATCAGCAGGATCGCGAGCGCCGGCAGCACGAAGCGCGGCTCCTTGTGGCCGATCGCGCTCATCAGGGCGATGATCAGCAGGGCGACGATGAATTCCAGCCGGAAATGGCGCGACGCCGTCCAGCTGAAATAGGCGATCGGCACGATCGCCGACGACCAGATCAGCAAGGTATTGCCGAGATACCAATACCAGGGCAGCAGCCCGAATTCGTCGGTGACCTTGAACAGGTTGACGTAGATGTAGAGCCAGACCGACCGAAACGGGGCGCCCAGGGTGATCCAGTCGAAGACTCCCAGAACGAGCAGCGGCCCGAGTCCCCATCCCAGGCAGGCGATCGCCTGACCGCGATTTTTGGCGGCGATCAAGGTTGCACCGGCGGGCACAAGCAGGATCGGCGCCAGTTGCGGCCGCAAATAGACGATGACGCCGAGCAGCGCGCTCCCCCAGGCGAGCGCGCGGGCGCCGTCGCGCAAGCGGTATTCCCGGCAGGCATAAAGCGCGGGCAGCAGCAGATCGGTGGCGAGAGTATCAACCAGCAGATGGGCGCTGAAATACACCAGCTGGAACCAGACCGCGGCGGTGAAGCCCGCGATAATCCCGCCCTTGCGGCCGCCGACCTCAAAGCCCCACCGAAAAGCGACCCAAACCACTGGTAGCGAGGCGGCCGAGGTGACGCTGGCCATCAGCGCCCAATAGAATGCGGGATCGTGCGTCACCAGCCGGGCCAGCGCCATCACTGGCAATACCAATCCCGGGAGCAGCCACGAGCGCGCGTGGAGCGCCCACTCCCAGGTGGGAATCCCAAGGCCGGTCAGCAGCTTGTGCGCCGGCTCCTGATACTGGAAGATCTCGTCGGGTTGGGCGATGCCGGGGTCCAGCACCGCGAGCCCCGCGCGGAGTGCGAAGGCGAGGGTGAGCAGCAGCCACAGCGTGCGCCGGTCGCCGGCGCTGCTATTCATTCGGCAGGTTTTCTTTGAGCCGCGGCTGCGGCAGGTTTTCTTTGAGCCGCGGCTGCGGCAGGTTTTCTTTGAGCCGCGGCTGCGGCAGGTTTTCTTTGAGCCGCGGCTGCGGCAGGTTTTCCTTGAGCCGCGGCTGCGGCAGGTTTTCCTTGAGCCGCGGCATCAGTTCGACCAGGTTGCACGGCTGGTGCCGGCTGTCGAGCTGCCAGACCAGGATATCGTCCCAGCCGTCTTTTACCGCGCCGGTGCTGCCGGGAAGGGCGAACAAATAGGTGCCGCCAGCGACCCCGGCTAGGGCGCGGGACTGGATCGTCGAGGTGCCGATTTTCTGGTAGCTCAGCATGCGGAACAGTTCGCCGAAGCCGTCGATGCGTTTTTCGATCACCCGTTCGAACGCTTCGGGGGTGACGTCGCGTCCGGTGACGCCGGTGCCGCCGTTGCTGATTACCACGTCGATCGCGGGGTCGAGGATCCAGTCGCGCAGCAGCACCTCGATCCGGTTCGCGTCATCGGGCACGATGGTGCGGTCGATCACCTTATGTCCGGCCTTTTCGATCCGCGCGACCAGTGCCTGGCCCGAGGTATCGTTGCTAAGGTCGCGCGTATCCGAGACCGTCAGCACCGCGATCTGCAGTGGCAGGAAAGTCTTGGATTCATCAAGCTTATGGATCATGACGCAGATTATAACGCGATAGCGTTGAAACGCAAAAACCGCCAATCGGCTAAAGTTTTTTGCTTCTTTTTTTCAAAAAAGAAGACTTACTTTTTAATGTTTAGTTTGCGCCGTAAACAGCGGCCAGCTCCCCGCCGCCAGCGCATCCAGGCTATCCGACGGCTGATGGAATCGCGCCGCATAGACCCAGCTATACGCCAGCGCTCGCGGCACGAACGCCCGCGTTTGCGCCAGAGGAATCGATTCGATGTAGAGCAGCGGGTCGCCGTGGTCGGTGATGTTCCAGCGCGAAACCGTGCCGACGCCGGCGTTATAGGCCGCGAGCAGGTAGACCAGGTCCTGGTTCACCGCATCGGTGCCGGAAAGATAGATCAAATAGCGTTGTCCCAGGTCGAGGTTCGCTGCCGGGTCGAGCAGCGACCCCCACGGAATTCCGTGCCGGCCGCGGGCGTAGCTGGCGGCGACCGGGGTCACTTGCAGCATGCCGCGCGCGCCTTCGTTCGAGATCAGGTCGGACTGGAAGTTGGATTCGACTCGTGCCAGTGCGTAGACCAGGGACTGATCGACGGTGAATCCCCCTGCAGGGTGCAACTGCGGGATCGGGAACCGTGCCAAATCATCTTCGCCGCCGTCGGCGGTCTCGATCAGGCTTGCTAGTTGGCTCGCCAGCGCGGAGAGGTGCGCCTGATCGCACACCCGCAGCAACGCGCGCTGCATCGCGGGCGTCGCTTGCAGGGTCGGCCACAGGGCGCGGAACTCCGCTTCGGCCGCGGTATCCTCGCCCACTTGCAGCAGGGCGAAGGCGCGCGCGCCTTGCGGGGTGGCGCCGATCGCGTCGACGTCGGCTTCGCCGAGCAGCTGGTTGTTCCAATCGAATCCGACCGGTCGTCCGAGCACACGGTTGGCGAGCAGGCCGTAGAAGGTCAGGCGCTTCGACGCGGCGCGCTCCAGCCAGGCTTGCGCGGCGGCATGATCGCGCAGCTTCTGCGCGGCACGGGCGGCCCAGAACGCGGCCCCGGCCTCGAGCGAGGCGGTGCCGGAGGGCGCTTCGGCGGCGGCTTCGAACCAGCGGCGCGATACGTCGACTTCGCCCATGCGCCAGGCCGCCAGTCCCGCGAGATAGGCAGGCAGGCCAAAGCGGCGATTTTGGCTCCACGCCGCAGTGGCGACGCCGAAGGCCTCGGCGTCCTGGTTTTGGGTAAACAGCGCCCGCGCCATCGCCGCTTGCATGATGGTTACGTCGTCGGCGGGAAGCCACTTGCTTCGGTGCAGCAGGTCGAGCGCGTCGTTGAGTTTGCCGCGGTCGATGTAGGCGAGCAACGTTGCCTCCAGCCACGGATTGTGGGCGGTCTGGGTGAGCTGGTCGATTTCCTCGGGCTGCGCGCTGCCGGGGGCTGCCTGCGCCAGCATCGGAACCTGCGGTGCGGCGGGGAGCGGCTGACCCTGTGGTTTGACCCGCAGCAGCAGCGCGTAGACCGCGGGTGCTTCCGGGTGGTCGGCGTAGGCCGCGAGCCAGGCGGTGAGATCGGCGATCGGTGCTTGCCTTCCCTGGCGCAGCAGCCGGTCGGCGCGGAGGTGACCGAGCAGCACATTGTCACCCAGAAGCGCGGTTTCCCGTGCCGCCTGATCCAGGTTGCCGGCGCGCTGCAGGGCATAAATGCGCTCCACCTGCGCCGCTTCGCTGGGGGCGAGCGGGGTGGGTAGCGGCACGTTGCCACCGAAACGGGGAGTGATGCGCGGCACCGCGAAGGCGGTGTCGTCTGCCGGAGACCCGGGCGATGGTGGCTGGGGCGATTCGGCCCAGGCCCGGTCCCGATTGGGAGGTGCCACATAGGCACCCGCCAGGAGGGCGGCACCCGCGAGGATACGTCCTATTCCTTGCATAGCCGACCCGCCTAGAGGGTTTGGAGTCGGCTGGCAAGTGACTTGACACTTGAATGATGGAACCGCCGCAATGCGGAAGGTCGCTGATATACGTTACAAGTTTCAGTTCGGTATCAAACTATGTTGTATTTTCTGCGGATTTAGGTGCACTGCAACAAACTAAATCTCTGTCAACGCTATCTTTAGGCTGATCAGGTCGGCCCAGGCTTCGCGCTTGGCGGCATTGGTACGAAGCAGGTACGCAGGATGAAACATTGGTAATGTACGCACCGGCGTTTCGAGTCGGGGAAGGCTCAAATCGAGCCATTGGCCACGCAGCCGCCGGATCCCGTCGGTCCGGCCGGTGAGCGCCTGGCTGGCGAGCGCACCCAGCAGCACGAGGATCTTGGGTCGCACCAGCTCGATATGGCGGATCAGGAATGGCAGGCACTGCGCCACTTCGCTGTCGGTCGGCGGACGGTTGCCGGGCGGGCGCCAAGGGATCAGGTTGGTGATCAGGTACAAGCTGCGGTCGAGCCCGATCGAAGCCAGCATCCGGTCGAGCAGCTTGCCCGAGGTACCGACGAACGGCAGGCCGGCGAGATCTTCTTCCGCGCCCGGAGCTTCACCTACCAGCATCAGGCCGGAGGCCGGATTGCCGTCGGCGAACACCAGCTTGGTCGCGGTCTGCCGCAACGGGCAGGCGTCGAACTGCTCGAGCGCGCGGCGAAGCTGTTCCAGCGTCTGGGCTTGCGCTGCGACCTGCTGCGCCTGGGAGCGCACGGCGATCGGCGGCGCAGACGCGGGCCTGGGCGCCGGCGCGATCGTGGGCAACGGGGCATGGGGGTTGGCGGCGAGACGGTCTTGCGGCAGATCCGCCAGCGCCTCGTCGGCTCCCCATTCGATCTGCAGGCGTAAGGCGGCTAGCGGGTCCATGCGGCGTCAAGGTGCCCGGCTCGCAGGTCGCGGGCAAGCGGCGTCATCAACCGGCGTTGAGGCGAGGGACCAGGCCGTCGGCGCGTCCCATCAATGCCTTCACCTCGATTTCGCACCATTGCGGTGCCGGCGCGGGATCGAACATGATCACGGCGTCGCCGTCGGTCCAGCGCACCTGGTGGCTGTCGTGGTCTTCCACCGGATGGAAGCCGCACACCAGGCGGGGATCGTGCAGCTGGAGCGGTTCGCCGCCGATGGCGACCCGGGTCACCAGCGCGCCTAGCCGGCGCACATCGCCGTCACCCTCACCCCACGAGGACACCAGGTGCAATTCGCCGATCCCGCCCGGCACCAGCACCCGCGTCACGCCCTCTTCGCGGAGCGGGACCGATAGCCATTCGGCCGGTGCCGGATCGGCTTCGATCACCGAGGCCACCGAAATCTCGCACCAGCGGGTGAAGGGCTTGGGGTCGAGCACCACCAGCGCTTCGCCGTCGGTCCAGCGCACGACGTTCTCGCCGTGAGTTTCGACCGGGTAGAAGCCGCGGACGAAGCGCGGATCGGCGAGCTCGAACGGCACGCCCTCGAGCACAAATCCGCGGATCAGCGCACCGAGCCGGCGCACATCGAGCCCGTTCACGCCCGACGGGGTGACCAGCCGCAGCGCGCCCACGTTCGGCGGCACCGGCACCATGGCGAGCCCGGCCTCGCGCAGTTCGATCACGGTCGACTTCGCCGGGGTCAGCCCGAGCCAGACGCCACGCGCGCCGAGTTGGGCGCGGACCTGCTCCACCAGCGGTCCGGATTCGAACCGCGGCGCGCAATAGACCGCGGCGGCGGGGTCCGCGTCCGGGCCGGCCGGATGATCGCCGGCGTTCTGAAACATGCCGCGGTTGCCGTCGTCGACATAGGATTCGGCGGGCAGGCCCTCGGCCAGGATCACGTCGTGGCTGTCGAGCTCGAGGTGAAAATACTCCACGCGGTCGGCGGACCGGAGCTGCACGATCGAGCCGCCGTTGACCAGCGCGCGCACCGGGATCAGCGCAGCTTCGAGAAATAGCGCGTGCAGCGGGGAGACCAGCAGATTGCGCCGCGGTAAGCCTTCGGCGATCGCGCCTTGCCGGATCAGCACCGGCAGCGCTGCCGGGTTGGCGGCGGCGAATTGTCCGGCGT
>Ga0302310_10003257_pt1 | contig 12716 bp, 11 predicted proteins | sample III_Palsa_N1_2_FD_200451 | JGI IMG/M metagenome (GOLD analysis project Ga0302310, IMG submission 200451) | Peat permafrost microbial communities from Stordalen Mire near Abisko, Sweden - III_Palsa_N1_2 | ecosystem: Environmental > Terrestrial > Soil > Palsa > Peat permafrost | place: Sweden... | reverse complement strand
CGATGATCGTGATGGCGGCGGTTGCCTTGTTTCATGGGCCGAGCGTTTCGCCGACGATCCAGGACGCGTATCACACACTGGGGCCGCTGCTCGGCAAAGGGGCGGCGGTGGTGTTTGCGGTGGCGCTGCTGTGTTCCGGGCTGTCGAGTTCGACGGTCGGCGTGATGGCCGGGCAGGTGATCATCGAAGGGTTTCTGGAGATCAAGTTTCCTATTTTTCTGCGGCGATTTATTACCGTGGTTCCGGCGCTGGTGGTGATCGCGCTGGGTTGGGACCCGCTGAAGATTTTGATCGACTCGCAGGTGCTGCTGAGCTTTACGCTGCCGGCGGCGCTGATCCCGCTGCTGCTGCTGACCAGCCGCGCGGATGTGATGAGGGACTTCAAGAGCGCGCTGCGGACGCGGGTGGCGGGGTGGGTGACGGCGGGAGTCATCGTGGCGCTGAATGCGGTGTTGCTGGCGCAGATTGCGTTTGGGTAGAGGGTTGTTGCCATGAAGAAAAGGCCCACGCCGGGGATGCCGGGGCGGGCCTTTTCTGTTGGAGCGATGGTTCTAGTGGTGCTCTTCGTGTGGAGCCTCAGGATGCGGGGCCGGGGCTGGATGCGGCGCCGGAGCGGGGTGTGGCGCGGGAGCCGGAGCCGGTCGCGGTGCGGGTTGTGGCGCCGGCCTTGGTGCGGGAGCTGGCTCTGGTCGTGGTGCCGGCTCAGGCCGTGGCGCGGGTTGTGGACGCGGTGCCGGTTGAGGCATGGGCTGTGGACGTGGAGCTGGCTGTGGGGTAGGCGCCGGGCGCGGTTGCGGCATCGGCTGCGGACGTGGGGCCGGTTGCGGTGTGGGGCGCTGCGGCTCTGTTGGACGCGGCTGGTTGGGTTGCTGCGGAGCGCGCTCAGGGCCGTTGACGTGCTGCATGTTCTGCGGCTCGGGCCCACGCTGTTGCGGCTGGGCTACGCTGGGGCGCTGCTCGACCGGCGCGGTGCGGGGCGTAGCCGTGTTGCGCTGTTGCAACTGCTGGCTGTGCTGTTGCTCCTGCTGGACGGCGCGTGGAGCTTCGGCGATGTGTGCCGGGCCAGTTTCTCCCGGGGGACGGGCGAAGGCTACCTGCGCGGGGCGTCCGTGGTTGGCGTTGAAGGCCTGCTGCGGGTTGTGCGCGGCGGCCTGCATGGTCTGGCGCTGGGCGGGGATGGCCCCTACGTGGGTCTCGTGCAAAGCGGCGATTTCAGCCGGGCGAGGCGCAACGGCGATGCCGCCGCGGCCGCCGTTGTAGCTGACGCGGCTAGAGGGCCGGGCTCCGTAGTGGGCGCCGTTGTAGACCACCTCGTGGTTGTAGATGTTGGTGGTGAAATGGACGTTGGTGACGGCGCGGTTGTAGAAGAAGTCGTGGCCGTGCCAATAGCCGCCGAAGTAGCCGATGCCGATGTAGCCGAAGCCGTAGTCAACACCGCCGTAGAAGCCGATGTGGAGGCCCCAGTAGCCGTGGTGGAAGCCGTAATGGCCGCCGTAGTAACCCCAGTAGGGCGGTGTCCAGAGCGCGCCGTAGTAGGGCGGCGGGCACCATACGCCGGGGACCCAGTAATAACCGGTGTCGGCGTAGCCCCAGTAGCCGGGGGTCCAGATGTAGTTGGGATCGGGAGCGGGGGGCTGGTCGTATTCGGGTAGCGGCGGCGGGGGTTGGTCAGCCTGCTCGGTGACGCCCTGGTCGGAGTCGCCGGCGACGGTGTCGGGATACTGGGCGGGGTTGTTATAGTCCTGCTGGATGGGCGCGGGGGCCTGTTGACCGTCAGGGTAGGCCTGCGATTGCTGTTGCGGGGCATACTGCGAGCTGGTGTCGAGCACCTGCGTGGGCTGGCCGCTGGAGCCATCGGTTGATCCATCGACGGGTGCGAGGTTGCCGTCGGCGGCGGGATCGTAGGCGGCGTCGGTTGTGGCCTGATCGGGGTTCTTCTTGCAGGCAGTTGTGCCAAAGGCCAGAACCGCGAACAATGCAGCCGCGGCAAGTGCAGGCATCCACTTCCGTGAATTTGGTTTTGTCGAATTGTGCTTCATCATGGTCCAAGCTCCCGCGGGTTCCGGTCGTGCCAGAGTCTCTCCGCAGGTTGGTGAGATGCAGGCGGAGGACGCGGCGACGGTGTCCCGTGATGAAATTGAACGGGTTTCGGTGAAAATGGTTGCGGCGGGTGCGGCATGGTGGGAGTAATATTTCAGTATGCCGAGCCGCGCTCAGCTTATGCGCCTTATGAAGATCAAGCGCTTTCGCCGTGGACGCCACGACCGCGGGTGGAACTGCTAAACGTCAGATTCCGCCGCTCTCTGCTACCCTCAACATGATTTGCCGCCGGTCTGCGCTTTACGCAGGGAACCGCTGCGGCCCCAGATGCCAGGGACCCGCGCTCGCAAGATGCGAGATGCGCCTTTGATCGCGGACGACCGGGCTACAGGAGAAGCAATATGACGAACGCGACCCATCCCAATAGCTTCAATGCCGCTGCCACGCTGACCTCGGGCAGCCAGACCGTCCACTACTTTCGCCTGAACGCGCTTGAAGGCGTGAATCTTTCGCGGCTGCCGTTTTCACTGCGCATCCTGCTGGAAAACCTGCTGCGCTGCGAGGACGGCAAGACCGTTACCGCGGAGGACATCAAATTTCTAGCCGCGTGGGACCCCAAGGCGGAGCCGTCGACGGAGATTGCCTATATGCCTGCGCGGGTGCTGATGCAGGACTTTACCGGCGTGCCGGCGGTCGTCGATCTGGCCGCGATGCGCGATGCGATGCGGGCTCTGGGTGGAGACCCGGAGAAGATCAACCCGCTACAGCCCGCGGAGTTGGTGATCGACCATAGCGTGCAGGTGGATGAGTATGGGACGGCCAATGCATACGACCTGAACGCGGCGCTGGAGTTCACACGCAACCGCGAGCGGTATGCGTTTTTGAAGTGGGGGCAGACGGCGTTCAACAACTTCTCTGCCGTGCCGCCGGGGATGGGGATATGTCACCAGGTGAACCTGGAGTATCTGGCCCGCGTGGTGTTTACGAAGACCGAGGCCGATGGCAGCGTTACGGCGTATCCGGACACACTGGTCGGCACCGACTCGCATACGACGATGGTGAATGGGCTGGGTGTACTGGGCTGGGGCGTGGGCGGCATTGAGGCCGAGGCCGCGATGCTGGGGCAGCCGGTGAGTATGCTGGTGCCGCAGGTGGTTGGGTTCCGGTTGACGGGCAAGCTGAAGGAAGGGACGACCGCGACCGATCTTGTGCTGACCATTACGGAGGCGCTGCGCAAGCATGGCGTTGTCGGGAAGTTTGTGGAGTTCTATGGGCCTGGGATCAGCGAGCTGCCACTGGCGGACCGTGCGACGATTGCCAACATGGCTCCCGAGTATGGGGCGACTTGCGGGATATTTCCGGTGGACGCGGAGACGCTGAAGTATCTGCGGCTGACTGGGCGGAGCGAGGAACATATTGCGCTGACCGAGGCTTACTTCCGCGCGCAGGGGCTGTTTCATACTCCCGATGCTGCGGAGGCGGAGTACAGCGCGACGCTGTCGCTGGACCTGGCGAAGGTGGAGCCGAGCGTGGCCGGGCCGAAGCGTCCGCAGGACCGCGTGCTGCTGTCGGATACGCCGGCGAGCTTTGCGCATCATCTCCCGGCGTTGAAGGGGCCCCATGCGAACAAGGCCGTGGTGCGGCAGATGGTGCGTTGGGAGAGCGAGGGCGGACATGCATCATTGGGCGGGGATATGACCAGCTCAATGGGTGCACCGGCGATGGTTGTGCCGGACTCCGTTGCCGTGCTGACGACGCTGCATGGAGAGAAGGCTGCGCCGGGTGGATCGGTTGCGGTGATGGAGGCGCCGCACTCGGTGGAGGCGCGGTTTGGCGTCGATCCGGAGAAGTATTTGGTGGATGGCTCGATTGTGATTGCGGCGATTACGTCGTGTACGAATACTTCGAACCCCTACGTCATGGTGGCAGCTGGACTACTGGCGAAGAAAGCTGTTGAGGCTGGGTTGACGACGCCGCCGTGGGTGAAGACGTCGCTCGCGCCGGGCTCGCGCGTGGTGACGGACTACTACACGCGGGCGGGGTTGCTGAAGTATCTGGATGCGCTGCGGTTCCAGGTTGTGGGGTATGGATGCACGACGTGTATTGGGAACTCGGGGCCGCTGCCTACGGATGTGTCGAAGGCGATTGAAGAGCATGGTCTGGTTGCGGTGAGCGTGTTGAGCGGCAATCGAAATTTTGAGGGACGCATCTCGCCGGAGGTGCGGGCGAACTATTTGATGAGCCCGCCGCTGGTGGTGGCATACGCGCTGGCTGGACATATCGCGCATGACTTCGACAACGATGCGCTGGGCGAGACGAAGGATGGGAAGGCGATTTATCTGAAGGACATTTGGCCGTCGCAGAAAGAGGTTGCCGATACGGTGGCGAGCTGTATCGACTCGGCGATGTTCCGCAAGCAGTATGCGACGGTGAGCGATGGCGATGCGAACTGGCAGAACCTGAAGTTTCCGAGTGGCGATACGTATGGATGGGAGGCGGATTCGACCTACATCCGCAAGGCGCCGTACTTCGACGGCATGCCTGCGACGCCTGCTGATGTGCAGGACATTGTGGACGCAAGAGTGTTGGCGGTGTTAGGAGATTCGGTGACCACGGACCATATTTCTCCAGCGGGATCGATCAAGCTGAATGGCCCGGCCGGGAAGTATTTGACCGAGCATGGCGTGAAGCCGAGCGACTTCAATAGCTACGGGTCGCGGCGTGGCAACCATGAGGTGATGGTGCGTGGGACGTTTGCAAATGTGCGTCTGCGCAATAAGCTCGCGCCCGGGACTGAGGGAGGCGTGACGCGGCTGCTGCCTGAGGGCGAGGGGATGAGTATTTATGATGCTTCGGTGATTTATGCGGAGCGTGGCACGCCGCTGGCGATTCTTGCGGGCAAGGAGTATGGCTCGGGGTCTTCGAGAGACTGGGCTGCAAAAGGCCCGCGGCTGCTGGGGATTCGCTTTGTGATCGCGGAGAGCTATGAACGGATTCATCGCAGCAATCTGGTCGGGATGGGGATTCTGCCGCTGCAGTTTGAGGCTGGAGAGACTGTCGAGTCGCTGGGATTGACGGGCGAGGAGACGTTTACGCTGGGTACTTCCTCGGGACAACTTAGGAGCATGCTGGACTCGAAGTTTGAGAGCGGCAAGAAGCTGGCGGTGATTGCAACCGCTGCCGATGGGAAGAAGAAGGAGTTTGCTGCGACGGTGAGGATCGATACGCCGCAGGAGATTTTGTACTACCAGCATGGCGGGATATTGCAGTATGTACTGCGGTCGCTGGCGGCGTAGGGATATCGAAATGGACAACGGACAAGGAACAACCGGCAGCGAGCTCATGCGGGCTCGCTGTTTTGTTGGGGGTGGCGTTTGAGGTAACGCTTGTGGAAGAAGCCGCGCAGGCGGCGGGCGCCGAATGCAGAGAGTGCGCTGATCATGCCGACGTATTGGGTGGAGAGGAACCATGCGGCGATCAGCGCGACGAGCAGGGAACCGACCATAACGTAGAGGCGGCCGGTGAGCATCCAGAGAGCTTCGCCGCGACGGATGTTATTTTCGCGGCGGGCGAGGTGGACTTCGATCAGAACGACGATGCCAATGAGTACCTGGTTGAGGATGTAGAGGAAGAAGGCGAGCCGGACGGTGAGATGGTGACCCCAGAGCGAGGTGGAGAAGGGAAGGAGGGTGATCAGGAATAGAAAGATAAAGGAGGTAGTGACGGTGCGGGCCTGGATATTTTCGATGAGGTTGAGGAGGCGGTGCTGGAGCGTCCAGTAACGCGCGGCGAGAATAAAGGTGATAACGAAACTGATCCAAGTGCTGGATTGCTGCAACAGAGCATGGCCGAGCTGGCCGGTGGGGACGTCAGTAGGCACTTTGAGGTCTAGGACGAGCAGCGTCATGGCGATGGAGAAGATGCAGTCGCTGAGAGCTTCGAGTCTCTGTTTGCTGAACATGATTCCACTATAGTGCCGTAGCATAAAGAGATGGCGGTTGCGATGAAAGAACGGACGATGTACCTGCCAGAAATTCTTGCGCATACACGCGAGGTTGTGGCGCAGCGGAAGGCTGTCGCGGATGTTGTTGCGCTGGAACGCGCGGCTGCGGCGCATGAGCCGCGTGGGTTTGCGCAGGCGATTCGGGTGAAGGCGGAGCGGGATGGGTTGGCTGTAATAGCGGAGTTGAAGAAGGCTTCGCCGTCGAAGGGATTGATCCGTGCGGAGTTCGATGCGGCCGCGTTGGCGCCGATGATGGAGGCCGGTGGGGCTGCTGTGTTGAGCGTGCTGACGGACGAGAAGTTTTTTCAGGGGTCGCTGGAGAATCTGCGTCGGGCGTCGGCTGCGGTGAGCATTCCTTGTCTGCGTAAGGACTTTATGGTGGATGAGTTTCAGATTCTTGAAGCACGGGCGCACTGTGCGGATGCGATTTTGCTGATCGTTGCTGCACTGACGGATGCGGAGTTGCGCGGGCTCAGAGATTCGGCGAAGTCGTATGGTCTTGATGTGCTGTGCGAGGTGCATGACCGCGAGGAGTTGGAGCGGGCACTGACCCTCGACTGCGAGTGCGTGGGCGTGAACAGCCGCGATCTGAAGACGTTCGAGGTTTCGCTGGAGCGGGCTTGTGAGCTTGCGGCGTTGCTGCCGGAGAGTGCCGTGAAGGTTGCGGAGAGTGGCATTCATACCGCAGCGGATATGCGGCGTCTGCGCGCGGCTGGGTATGAGGCGTTCCTAATTGGCGAGTCGCTGATGCGGCAGCCGCATCCGGGCGAAGCATTGAAGAAGCTGCTGAGCGAGTCAGCAAGTTAGCGAGTCAGTTATGTGGATCAAGATCTGTGCCAATACGAACTTCGCCGACGCGGCGCTCGCGGTAGAGCTGGGCGCAGATGCGGTGGGGTTTGTGTTGGCGCCCAGCAAACGCCGCTTAACCGGCGAGCAGGTAGAGGAGATCGTTGACCGGCTGCCTTCGAGCGTGGAGAAGGTGGGCGTCTTTCATACATCCGATTCGTATGAGGTAGAGCACTTCGTCGCTTGTGCGGGGCTCACTGTTGCGCAGTTGCATGGAGAATTCGATTCTGAGATGGTGCGTCTGCTCGGCAATGAGTTTGGCGGCAAGCTGAAGATGATCCAAACCGTCGCTTACGAAGTGGATGCGAAGGACCGAGCAGCCGCCGATGCGCGCTTCGAGGAGATGCTGGGAGCTGCGTTTGCAGAGCCGGCGGTGTGGGCCGTGTTGATCGATGCAGCGAAGTCGGGAGCGTCGGGCGGACTCGGAGTGGTTTTCGATTGGGCGCGCGTGGCGGAGATTGTGCGGCGGGCGACTGGCTCGCGTGACCCCAAGCCGCGTGTGATCCTGGCTGGTGGGTTGGACGCGGAGAATGTGGCAGACGCGATTGCTCAACTGCGACCGTGGGGTGTGGATGTGGCAAGTGGGGTGGAGGCATCGCCGGGTGTGAAGGATGCGGAGAAGCTGCGAAGCTTCATTGAAAACGCACGAGCAACGAGTGGGACACTTGGCTAGAAAGTTTGAGAGACGTAACGACTACTGCAATGAGCCGTCGTTGCGTCTCTCCGGGCTGAACGATTAGCGGTGCGCGACGGGGGTGTGGCCCGTTGCGGCGGGGTGACCGTGGGCAACCGGCTCATGGGAATGGGCGACCGGGGTGTGATCGTGCGAGATGACGGGCGTAGTAGCGAAGGCGGCAATAGGGGCCAGGGCCAGTGCGCTTGCAACGATGACGCGAACGATTTGTAGTTTCATCACAAGAACTCCTAACTGCTAATACGACGCAGGGAAAAGCTTGTTGGATTCATTGATTCTGCGCCGACCGAAGATGGTGGAAGCTACTCAAATTCCCTGAATCCAGAGGCGTTTTCGCACATCTAACACACATTGCATTCTGTTCTGCTGCCGAGTGTGCGCTGCCTGTCTTGATGGGTTGCGCATGGGCACAGAAAGATTCCGCTTGCGGAGGTTTGGCGAGAGGTGTAGGTTTAAACCCACGATGCGCTTCTGCTCTCAGCGATTTACTCCGGTGTTTCCGACGTTCCGCTACTGGCCTACGGTAGCGGCATCGGTGGAGTAGCGTCGCGCGGAACACGAAGCGTTCCTGAATGCGATTCTCAAGATTCCCCGAGCCGCGACCTAAAGGTTGCGGCTTTTGTGTTTTTGCAGTGAAGCCAAGCGAAGGATGAGGACATGAGTGGTGTTGCGAGTTTGACGAGTCCGATTGCCGTGCCGGCGAGCGCTACGCCTGGACGCTTCGGCGTCTATGGCGGACGTTATGTGCCGGAGACACTGATGGCTGCGCTGCTGGAGCTCGATGCAGCTTATGCCGAGGCGCAGGCCGAAGCGGCGTTTCATGCAGAGTTGGATGGGTTGCTGAAAGATTATTGCGGGCGGCCGACGCCGTTGTACTTTGCCAAGCGGCTGACTGAGACGCTGGGCGGCGCGAAGATCTATTTGAAACGCGAAGACCTGCTGCATACCGGGGCGCACAAGATCAACAACGCACTGGGGCAGGCGCTGCTGGCGCGGCGCATGGGCAAGAAACGGATTATCGCCGAGACCGGGGCGGGGCAGCATGGCGTGGCCACGGCTACGGTTTGTGCGCTGTTTGGGTTGGAGTGCGTCGTCTATATGGGCGAGGAGGACATGCGGCGGCAGGAGCTGAATGTGTTTCGCATGAGGCTGCTGGGCGCGGAGGTCCGGGGCGTCAGCGGTGGGTCGGCGACGCTGAAGGATGCCATCAATGAAGCGATGCGCGACTGGGTGACGAATGTGCGGACGACTTTTTATATTCTCGGGAGTGCTCTGGGGTCGCATCCTTATCCGACGATGGTGCGGGACTTTCATCGCGTGATCTCGAAGGAAGCGAAGCGGCAGATACTGGAGCATGAAGGACGGCTGCCGGATGCGATTGTGGCTTGCGTTGGTGGTGGATCGAATGCGATTGGGGCGTTCTATGAGTTCATCCCGGACGCCAATGTTGCGTTGATCGGCGTGGAGGCTGGTGGGCGCGGGTGGGCGCTGGGAGAACATGCGGCACGGTTCCATGGTGGGACGCCGGGGGTATTACAGGGGACGTATTCGTATGTACTGCAAGATGACGCGGGGCAGATTGCGGCGACTCACTCGGTGAGCGCTGGGCTGGACTATGCGAGCGTGGGGCCGGAGCATGCGATGCTGCATGATTCGGGGCGGGCGACGTATACGAGTGCGACGGATGATGAGGCGCTGGAGGCGACGAAGGTGTTGTCGCGGACGGAGGGGATTATCCCGGCGTTGGAGAGTGCGCACGCTGTGGCGGAAGCGATCAAGCTGGCGCCGAAGATGGGCAAGGACAAGATATTGATGGTGAATGTGAGCGGACGCGGGGATAAGGATATTGGAATTCTGACGCGGGAGATGAAGTTGAGTGGCGTGGAGGCTCATGTATGAGCGCGGCTTCCCGTGATACGAGGACCTTGGTTTCTGACTGGATCGACAGTTGGAACAGGCACGATCTGGATGGAATTATGCGGCACTACGCCGATGCGGTCGTCTTTGAGGCAAATACGGTGGTCTTGCGCTGGAATCGACCTGATGGCCGTCTGCATGGCTTCGCGGAACTGCGTCAGCACTTTCAACGCGGGCTGGATCTCGCGCCTGAATTGCATTTCGAACTGGAAGATGTCTTCACCTCTCCCAGCGGTTACGCGACACTTTATCGCCGCGACAACGGTAATCGCGTGTTGGACGTCGTGGAGTTGAATGACGAAGCCAAGGCTATCCACGTCAAGGCATTTTATCTTGAGGAGCAGCCCTGATATGCCGATTCAATTTACAAAGAAGCCGGGGCTGGTCATTTATTTGACGGCGGGTGATCCGGATTTGCAGACGACACTGGAGATGGCGCTGGCGGCGATCGACCATGGTGCGGATGTGATTGAGCTGGGCGTGCCGTTCAGCGATCCGCTGGCCGATGGGCCGGTGATTCAGCGGGCTTCGGAGAGAGCTGTGGCGCGAGGGACGCGGCTGACGGATGTGCTCGCGATCTGCAAGGAGCTGCGTGCGGCGAGGCCGGCGGCCGGGATTATCTTGTTTAGCTATTTGAACCCAGTGGTGCGGATGGGGTTGTCTACGTTTGCCAAGGCCGCGAAGGATGCGGGCGCGGATGGTGTGCTGCTGACCGACATGATCGTCGAAGAGGCGGAGGAGTATTTGCGAGTGATGCGGGAGAATGATTTGGCCCCGGTTTTCCTGGCTGCGCCGACCTCGCCCGATGAGCGGCTGAAGGCGATTGCGGAGAACTCGCAGGGATTTGTGTATGCGATCTCGCGCGTGGGGATTACGGGGACGCAGACGGAGCTGGCGAGCGATGCGGAGGCTCTTGTGGCACGGATTCGCAAGTTCACGAAATTGCCTATTGCGCTGGGATTTGGGGTGTCGACGCCGGAGCATGTGCGGGCGGTGGGCGGGTTTGCCGATGCGGCGGTGGTGGGGAGCGCCATCGTTGGGCTGATTGAGCGGACGCCCGCAAGCGATGCGGCGAAGGCTGTTGGCGAGTTTGTGAATAGCCTGCGGGATGGAGTCAAAATCGCATGATCTCGACCGCAAACAAGTATCATTGGGGTGTTTGTTGCGGGCCAATAACCGAGCGCGGTGCGCTCCCTAACTCCTTGCGGGCTGTGCTTGAAGATGGCCCGCTGCAAGAGGCTTCATGGATATCTCCGACTGGCGTAACAAGATCGACCAACTGGACGAGAAGATCGTCCACCTGCTCTCGGAGCGCGCCGCCGCGGCGGTCGCTATCGGCGAGCTTAAGCGCAAAAGCTCCGCACCCATCTACGAACCGGGGCGCGAGCGGATCGTGTTCGAGAATGTGCGCAAGGTCAACCCCGGGCCGCTGTCCGGCGCACAGGTGCAGGACATCTACGAACGGATTATGGATGTGATGCGCGCGCTGCAGCGGCCGAGTGAGACGAAGTAAGAGCTTTGACGCAGCATCAATGACTTTAGAAATTCAACATTTTCAATATGAGTAAAGGACACCAGTGATGATCGTCGCCATGCAGGACCGGGCCACCGATGAGCAGATACAAAACGTGATCGAGCGGATGGTAGAGCTCGGTTTCAACGTGCATCGCACTACGGGCGATGTGCAGACCATACTCGCCGGCGTGGGCACGCCTTCGCACTTCGAGGTGACCGAGTTCCAGGTGCTGCCGGGCGTACACCAGGCGTATCGCATCTCGTCGCAGTACAAACTGGCGGGGCGTGGGTTCCGGCCTGAGGGAACGCATATCAAGTTTCCCAACGGCCTGGTTGTCGGTGGCGATGAGGTTGTGATCATGGCAGGCCCGTGCTCGGTGGAGAGCCGTGAGCAGATTCGCTTGAGTGCGCAGCAGGTGGCCGCTGCCGGTGGGCAGTTTCTGCGCGGTGGCGCGTACAAGCCGCGCAGCTCGCCGTATAGTTTCCAGGGCATGGGCGTCGAAGGCTTGAAGTTGCTGCGCGAAGTAAGCGACGAGTTTGGACTGCTCGTGATCACCGAGGTGATGGAGATATCGCAGATTGAAGCGATGCTGCCGTATATCGACTGCTTCCAGGTGGGCGCGCGCAACATGCAGAACTTCAACCTGCTGCGCGAGCTTGGCCATGTGCGCAAACCCGTGCTGCTGAAGCGTGGCATCGCGGCGACGATTGAAGAGGTGCTGCTGAGCGCGGAGTACATTCTCTCCGGTGGCAACTACGACCTGATGCTGTGCGAGCGCGGCATACGGACGTTTGAGACGTACACGCGCAATACGTATGATGTCTCGGCGATACCTGTGCTGAAGAAGCTGACGCATCTTCCGGTACTCGGCGACCCATCGCATGGTGTGGGTAAGCGTGACCTGGTGCCGCCGATGGCGCTGGCTTCCGTTGCAGCGGGTGCGGATGGCTTGCTGATGGAGATGCATCCGAACCCGGATAAGGCGATGTCGGATGGAGCGCAGTCGCTGTTTCCGGAGCAGTTGAATGCGCTGGTGGAGAAGCTGCGTCGGCTGGCGCCCATTGTCGATCGCACGATTGCGCCGGCTGTGACGCAGGTGCACGCTTAGATTTTTTGGAGAGTGAGTTGCAGCGGATTGTCGTAAAACTCGGCACCAACGTCATCATGCGTGAGGATGGCAAGGTGGCGCTCGGCCTGTTGTGCGGGCTGGTGGAGCAGATCGCCGCGTTGCGCGAGCGGGGTGTTGAGGTGCTGGTGGTTTCGTCCGGCGCGGTTGGATTGGGTGCGGAGCGGCTTGGGCTTGCTACTCGACCGACGGCGGTGGAGCAGGTGCAGGCTTGTGCGGCGATAGGGCAATCGCGGTTGATGGCGTTGTATGACGATGCGTTCGACCGGCTTGGCTGCCGCATTGCGCAGGTGCTGCTTACCGAGGATGACTTTCGCGATCCGGTGCGCCACGCCAACCTGCGCGCTACGCTGGATGCTCTGTTGAAGCTCGGTGTGATTCCTATCGTCAATGAGAACGATACGGTGTCGACGATGGAGCTGGACCGGCCTGCGGAGTCTGCGCAGCGCGAGCGGATATTTGGGGATAACGACAAGCTGTCTGCGCTGCTGATGAAGCATATCGATGCGGACCTGCTGGTATTGCTGTCGGATGTGGATGGGCTCTATGATCGCAACCCTTCCGAGGCGGGCGC
>Ga0302310_10003248_pt1 | contig 12738 bp, 10 predicted proteins | sample III_Palsa_N1_2_FD_200451 | JGI IMG/M metagenome (GOLD analysis project Ga0302310, IMG submission 200451) | Peat permafrost microbial communities from Stordalen Mire near Abisko, Sweden - III_Palsa_N1_2 | ecosystem: Environmental > Terrestrial > Soil > Palsa > Peat permafrost | place: Sweden... | reverse complement strand
CGCGCCGGAAGGGTGCTTCCGTGGGTGCGCGAGCGGCGTAGTAAAGGCGCCACGCGCCGCCGATCGCCTCGCACCGTTGGATCATCGACCAGATCGGCGTGATGCCGATGCCACCTGCGATGAACACGGACAGGCTTGCGGTTTCGGCGAGCGGGAAAAGATTAATCGGCGGCAGAACCTCGACCGTCTGGCCGGGGCGCAATATGTCGCACAAATGTTTGGAGCCGCCACGGCCGGCGGGATCACGTTTTACCGCAATCAGGTAGCGGTGACGTTCCGATTGTGGGTTGACCAGCGAATAGTTATTGCCGCTGACCGGTGAGGTCAGCAGGATATGGGCGCCGGCGGTGAACGCAGGCAGCAACTCGTCGTTCCGCGGCCGCAGGTCAAAGGAATAGACCTCGTCAGCCTCGTGCGTGATCGAATGGACGCGTAGCGTAATCGGTTGTTCGGTCATGGCGGATTTGGTTACAGCGTCACCAGGCAACTTGCTGTCCATCATAACCGATGAAACTGCCGGTTTGGTCAAGCGTGGCGTTCATGATCGCCTGCTTCATGCCGGTTGCCGACTCTTCCGCCGAAATATCGCCGCGAAATCCGGTGAGCTTGGTCCGCGCGCGACCTGGACGCATCACCAGACAGACGATGCTTAGCGGCCGCCACTCGACAGAGAGCGTATGGTAGAGCTGGTTAAGTGCCGTTTTTGAGGCACGGTAGATGTAGCCGCCGGGCACGTTGTAGCCGCTTCCCATCGAGGCGGCGAGACTCGATATGCCGACAAGTTTTTTGTGCGTGCCGCGCTCAAGATTTGGGCGCAATGCGACCGCCAGGCGAAACGGCGCCCAGGTGTTGATGCCGATGATTTCAGTCCACATTTCGCGCGTGACTTCGCTCGCGTTGCGCGTGCTGTCACCCACTCCGGCGTTGGCGATAACGACATCGAGCGGGATGTTGCCCACGGTGCGCACCAGAGATTCAATCGACTCGTCATCGCGCGCATCGAAGGGCAGGACGGTGACATCGTCGCCGGCCGCGCGCAGATCGGCAGTGTCCGCGGTGTCGCGGGACGTGCCCACGACGGCCCAGCCGTCCGCTGCATATGCGCGCGCAAATTCGAGACCGAGGCCGCGGTTGGCCGCGGTGATCAGAACGCGCGGCTTCATTGGGTGCCCCTGCGGAAATTTACCATGGGATTGATTTTCCATCGTAGCCGACGATACCGCCGCTGTCGGCGAACGACAGCGACGCGAGAGCACGGCGCGTGCCGGTCACGCTTTCCTCCGGTTCGATGCCGGTGAAGTTGGTCATCCGTGTTTTCACCATGCCCGGCCGCAATAAAATGCAAGTAATGCCCAGCGGTTTCCACTCGAGCGCGAGCGATCCCCACATGACGTTGAGCGCGCTCTTGGACGCGCGATAGACATATTGCGTGCCCCAGTCGTTGGCGCCGATCGAGCCCATCAAGCTCGACACCGCGGCAGCGATCTTGAGTGTACCAGCCTCGAGATTGGGCCGAAGCGCGGTGGCGAGCGCGAGCGGGGCGAAACTGTTCACCGCCATCACTTCGATGAAATCGGCCCGGCGAATGTCTTCGGCCGGCGTAAACACACCCGGCACGCCGGCGTTGGCGATCAGAACATCGATCGGGACGCCCGCGAGGCTGCCTGCCAGTGCGGCGATGGATGCAGGATCGGTCACCTCCAGCGGATAGACCGTGACCTGCGTGCCAAGTCGCGTGAGCTCGGTTGCCGCCGCAGGATCGCGGGCGGTGCCGATGACGGACCAGCCGTCCGCGGCGTATTGGCGGGCGAACTCCAGCCCGATGCCGCGATTGGCGCCGGAAATCAGAACGGTGGACAACGCGGTCGCTCTCCTGCGGGATGTGGGCTACCAGTGATATACCAAGAGCTGCCTTAATAACAGCCATAATTGAGCGCCTCTTCCGCAGGCGAACGCCCAATTTTTAGGCTTTTACTCGTACGTCAGCATCGCTGGTATGCCGTCTGCATCACTAATTGCCAGGAAGTCGGGCACTGAGATTAAACCGCCGACGGAGCGATATCTCTGGCCAGCTTTAATAAGCGGGGAACCGACTGACAACTGTCCCGAATGAAAATAAATGAAATCAAAAGGTTGAGATGCAGGAAGAATCTTCTTTTTGTGAACAAAAAGAAGCAAAAAAACTTTGTCAATAAGGAAATGAGCTGTGCCAGTCTAGAGAGTGGCCGCTCGAATCCTTTTCCACAAAAGTTTTTTGCTTCTTTTTTTCAAAAAAGATGCTTTCCTCACTTCGCTACAACCTATTGACTTCACTTGCTATCATTTGCGACGGACTGCGCCTTTTTTGCAAACTAGCGAACGCGGCTGCTGTTGCGCACCATGCCCGCCGGGGGGTTTGGCACGCGGTTTGCCTTGAGAACTGCGCGATTGAGCGACCGAGCTCGATAGGTTGTGACTTTTACGGCCGGTCGTGTATACCAATGGTCCACCAACCGCGGAATTCGCCGAGATCGGAAGATGCAATGAGGATTTCAGGGTGATCCCAGCACGACGCCGCCATCTCCGCCGCGCGCGGATCGGCCGAATTCTGGCGATGCTCGGTTTCTGCCTCGTGTTTGCGGCGAACCGGCCGGCGCTGGCGGCGCTCCAAACAATTACTGTCCGGTTGGACTATTTGCCGAACACCTACCACGCGTGGCTTTTTCTGGCCAAGGCGCGGGGCTATTACATTCAGCAGGGCCTCGACGTCGATATCCAGAACGGCGAGGGCAGCATCGCGACGCTGCAGGTGGTGGGCGCGGGCAACGGCACGATCGGCATCGCCAGCCTGGAAGCCTTGGTCCTCGCGGCTGCCGAGGGCGTTCCGGTGGTGGGTATAGCCGGGGTTTTGCAAAAGGCGCCTGAGGCAGTGCTGAGCCTCAAATCGACCAACATCAAAAAGCCTTCCGATCTCGAGGGCAAAAGCTGGGGCACTTCGGCGCAGACGGCGTGTTCGCGCCTCTTTGTTGCTTTCCTCGAGGCCAACCATATTGATGCCAGCAAAGTCCGGCAGATCTCGGTGGGACCGTCGGCATTGCCGGCGCTATTGCATGGCAACGTCGACACCACCTGCGGCTGGGCTATCACCGATTACCTGAAGGCCGCAAAGCAGGGTCCGCTTGCGCCACCAATGGTGTTTGCGGACTATGGGGTAAATGCGCTCGGCATCGGAATATTCGTGACCAAGCAAACCGCGCAAACTCAGCCCGACATGATCCGCCGTTTTCTGCGTGCTTCGATCGAAGGCGAGGAGGCTGCGCAGAAAGATCCCAATGCCGCGGTCGATGCCCTGATGGCGGCCCATCCCGAACTCGACCGCAGCATGATGCTCGAGGAAGTGCAAGCTCTCACGCCGTATCTTCACACTCCGCGCAGCGCTGGACATGAATACTTGTGGGTGGCGCCGGCCGACTGGCAGGATACTGTGCGGATTGCGCAAAAATACTTCGATGTTCCGGCATCGTTCGATGGCGGCCAGTTCTATACCAACGCGTTTCTACCCGCTGAATCCAAATGAGTGTTGAAGCAACAGGCCGGAAATCCTGGCGCGGTGGGAGCATTTTCGCTTCTGCCGCCAGGAAAGCCGGATTTTCGAGAGGATACTGAAGATGTCGATCGCACCGTGGCGCGCAACTTGCGTGCAGATGAAAAGCGAACTTGCCAGCAAGGCGTCGAGCAACGACGACGCGAAGGAGATCATCGCGCGCAACGTCGAGCGGGCAGTGGGGCACATCAACCAGATTTGCGACGGCCCCAATCCCGCCAAGCTCGTGCTGCTGCCTGAATTCGCGCTCCAAGGTCCGCCTCTGAGCGGCGAGTCGGTGGAGCAATGGATCGCCAAGGCGTGTGATACCCTGCCGGGATCCGTGGCGGCACCATTCCAGGAGATCGCAGCCAAGCGCAACATCTTCATCGGCGGAAACCTGTTCGAGTTCGACCCCAAATGGCCCGGCCGGTTTTTCAACAGCTGCTTTCTGATCGACAACAAGGGCGAAGTCATTTTGCGCTTCCGCCGCATCAACACGGCGATGTGGCCTTCGCCGCACGATTTTATTGATGCCTACCAGGGTGAGCTCGGCATCGAGGGCGTGTTTCCAGTGGTCGACACCGAACTCGGCAAGCTCGCGATGGTCGCGTGTGGTGAGATCCAGGTCCCCGAAGTCGTGCGCGCCTTCATGGTCCGCGGTGCCGAAGTGCTGATCCATCCCACCAACGAAGATCTGTCGCCGGGGCAAGAGGCGGCGAAGATCGCGCGCGCCGCTGAGAATATGATGTATGTCATCAGCGCAAATGTCGCCGGCGGCATCGGCTTCTCTCCGGATGGTTCGGTGCTGGGCGGGCGGTCGCGGATCGTCGATTTCCGCGGCAAGACGCTTTCCTACGAGCCCGAGGCCCACGAGACGATCGGCGTCTCCGCGATGATCGACGTCGAAGCGCTGCGCAAGGCACGGCGTGAGCTCAGCATGGCGAACGGGCTGCTGCGCACGCGGTGGGAAATGTATCGCGACATTTACGCAAACCTCTCGGTCTATCCGCCGAACTATTTCCTCGCGACACCAATGGCACATTATTCGATGACAGAGTTGCCGGTGAAGATCGCGATGGAAAATCTGATCCGCCTCGGCATCACCGTTGAAGCTTGAGCGGCGCAGCCTCGAAATTCTGGGAGACATATCATGGCAATGACGGACAATGACATTCTAAGCCGCGTCGGCAAAGGCACGCCGATGGGTTCGCTGATGCGGCAATTCTGGATCCCCGCGTGTAAATCGTCGGAGCTCATCGTGGACGGCGATCCGCTGCGGCTGATGCTGCTCGGCGAAAAACTGATCGCGTTTCGCGATTCGACCGGCCGCGTCGGCATCTTCGACCATCAGTGCCCGCACCGCTGCGCCTCGTTCTTCTATGGACGCAACGAGGAAAACGGGCTTCGCTGCGTCTACCACGGCTGGAAGTTCGACGTCGACGGCAATTGCCTCGATCAGCCCAACATCCCGGAGCAGAACAAGTTCCTCGATGGCGTCAAGGCCATCGCCTACAAAACCACGGAGCGGGCAGGGCTGGTATACGTCTATATGGGTGAGCGCGCTGTCCCGCCGCCGCTGCCGGACATCGAACCCACAATGTGCGAGCCCGAGGATGCGATCACCGTGCTGACGCAACGAGATTCCAATTGGTTGCAGCATCTGGAAGGCGACGTCGACACGTCGCACGTCGCGTTCCTGCATTTCGGCGGGGTTGATGTCAGCCGCCTGGACCCGAACGAACTGTCGCTACCCACGATGGTAGAGAAGGCGCCACAATTCAACGCGACGGAAACCGATTTCGGCGCGATGTATTCTGCGTCGCGCCCCGCCGGGAACGGCAAGGACCACCATCGCTTCGGATGCTTCGTCTTCCCGTTCTGGGTCACCTACCCCAGCGGCCCGCTCGAGACCGCGTGTTCCGCCAATGCGTGGGTGCCGATTGATGACGAGCACACCATGGTTTTCAACATCGGGGTGAAAAGCCAGACCGGCGTCGGCCGCGCGATGCGATACAAGGACGGCGAGATCGTTCCGGGTCTGGCGCGGCCAATCGAGTACCTGCCCAACACCACCGATTGGATGGGAAGATTTCGTTCGGCGCGCAACGAGACCAACGATTACGGGATCGACCGCGAGGCGCAGCGCACCACCAGTTTCTCCGGCATCATCGGCGTTCCGATGCAGGACCACGCCATCATCGACAGCCTGGGTCCAATCGTTAATCGCGAGCTGGAGCATCTGGCATCGAGCGATCGCATGATTGTGGTCACCCGCCGCCGGCTGCTGGAAGCGGCGCTGGAATACCAGGAAACCGGTAAATTGCCGGAAATCGTCGACAATCCCTCGCTGTGCCGGGATATTCGTGGTGGCGATATCTTGGTGCCGGCCGGAACCGATTGGCTCGAGGGTTATTGGGACGCGATGAAGCGGGCACAGGGACCGACACATCCGCTGGCGAACGCGGCGGAGTGAGATCCTGCAAGGAGGGAAAGCATCTTTTTTGAAAAAAAGAAGCAAAAAACTTTTGTTCTGATGGAGTGCGACGCCGATGGACCGTGCATTCCTAATTGACAAAGTTTTTTTGCTTCTTTTTGTTCACAAAAAGAAGACTCTTCCTGCGCCTCCACTTATCATTTTGATTGGAATCGCGGTAGAGATCCTCCGAGTTCTCCGGGTCGCGGGCATGGCTAGCAATCTGTGACCGGCTCCGGTATACCGGCGTCCGCCGTGGGACGACCAAACGTCGCCCGGAGAAAAAGGGACGAACTTCCAATGCGGACCAGCGTCAAGATACCCGAACCTGAGTATATCGACCTCGCAGAGCTCAACCCCCCCGGCCGCAATCTACGCGAAATCGCCTACGACCGTATGCTCGAGATGCTCATTTCGGGGCAACTCGCCGCCGGCACGCTGCTGCAGGAACGGAGACTCGCCGAAGTGCTCAACATGTCCCGCACGCCGGTGCGGGAGGTGCTGGGAATGCTGGAAGCCGAAGGGCTGGTGACCCGACAGCATGGACGGCTGATGACCGTCTGCCAGATATCGGTGCAAAGCTACATCGAAATCCTGAACGTGCGGCAGCTGCTCGAAGTCGAGGCCGCGGGTATTGCCGCGGGCAAGATCGGCAAGGCCACCGCCGAGAAGATCCGTAGCGCGAACTGGGCACTGATGGAAGAAGCCGCACCGACGCCGGCGCAACATTGGGCAGTGGACGATCTGGTGCACGGCACGATCGCGGATGCCGCGGACAACAAGCTGCTCGCCACGCTGATCCGCGATCTAAGGCGGCGCACCCATATCTTCAATACGCGCCGTATCCCAAGCCGGCTGCGGCCGGGATGCCTCGAACACCTGGCGCTGATCGACGCAATTGCCGCCGGGGACGCGGAGAAATCGCGCGCGCTGATGGGCGAACATATCGAAAATGTAAAAGGCGCGATCGTGCGGGAGTTCGTGACGACGGTGAATAGGCGTAGGGCGTAGTAGAGGAAGTCTTCTTTTTGTAAACTATAAGAAGCAAAAAAACTTTGTCAATTGGAGCGCACCGGCCGTCGTCGGTGCGCTCCAAGTGACAAAAGTTTTTTGCTTCTTTTTTTCAAAAAAGATGCTTCCTTACCTTCCCTCACTACTGCGCACCGAAACGTGCCAAGGCAGCAGCTTTCGTTCCGTCCAGCTCGCAAGCCAGAAGAACGCCGTGCCCATGATCGAAAGCAGGATGATCGCGGCAAACTGTTCGGCGATTTTGAAATTCGTGCCGGACACCAGCACGAGGTAGCCGAGCCCCGAATCTGCGCCCACGAATTCGGCGACGATGGCGCCGATCACTGCCAGGATCGCCGCTACTTTCAGTCCGGCGAACAAATTCGGCAACGCGTTCGGCAGGCGGAATCGCCAGAAGCTCTGCCAGGGTGTCGCACCCATCGAGCTTGCCAGGTACAGCATTTGCGGCGATATGCCGTTGAATCCCACCACGGCGTTGATCACGATCGGAAAAAACGCCACCAGCACGACGATCGCGACCTTTGGCGCGAGGCCGAAGCCGAACCAGACCAGCATGAGCGGCGCGAGTGCGACCTTCGGGATAGTCTGCGAGCCGACGATCAATGGGTAAACCGTCTGCTTGAACAGTTTCGAATAGCTCACCAGAACCGCGATCGGAATTGCCAGCGCGACGCTCATCGCAAAGCCGAGCAGAACTTCCACCGTGGTCACCCAGGTGTTCTGCAGCAGTATCATCCAGTTCGCAGCGACCTCGATTCCGATATCACTCGGTGACGGCAGTAAATAGGAGGGAAGGTGGAAAAGGCTGACGCTGATCTGCCAGACCACCACCAGGACCACGAGGGTGAACGGCAGCACCAGTCTTTCGCGCAGGGGTGCGCCGGCGGGTTTGCGCATCGGATTGTCGCTCATGCCGGATCCTCGCGCAGCACGCCCAAAGATTTGAACATCTCGGTCACTGTGTGATTGTAATGGACGAACGCGGGGGTTTCGCGAACCGCCAGGCGTCGCGGTCGCGGCAAATCGATCGGAATCACCGCTTCGACCCGTCCGGGGCGGGGCGACATCACCACCACGCGATCGCTCAAGAACACCGCTTCGGAAATCGAGTGGGTGATGAAGAAAACCGTCATCTTGAGATCCGACCACAGCCGCAGCAGATCCACCTGCAATTGGTCGCGGCTGAGCGCGTCGAGGGCGCCGAACGGTTCATCCATCAGCAGCAGGGGCGGTTGGTGCAGCAAGGCCCGGCAAATCGACACCCGCTGCCGCATGCCGCCCGAGAGTTCGTGCGGATAGCAGTCGGCGAATGACGAAAGCCCCACCATCTCAAGCAGATGCCTGGCCTGCTTTAGCGCTTCGGTCTTGTCCTGCCGCCGGATTTCCGCCTGGAGCAGGATGTTCTGCAACGCGGTGCGCCATTCCAGCAGCACATCGTGCTGAAAAACGATGCCGAGGTCGGAGATCGGTCCCTGAACCCGCTTGCCGCCGACATGAACCGTGCCGGTGGTCGCAGCCGTGAGCCCGCTCAGCATCATCAGCAGCGTGCTTTTTCCGCAGCCGCTCGGCCCAATCACCGAGACGAACTCGCCAGGCGCGATATCCAAATCGAGGGGTGCCAGCGCGTGGACCAGATCGCGGCGGCTGGCGAAGGTTTTGGATATGTTGCGTATCGAGATGAAACTATCGGCTGCCGGCGGGTCAGCATCTGCAATCGCGGCGTCCTCCGGTTCACGCCCGAACCAAGTGAGCGCTTTCTCTCCGGAGCTCGTGGCCGGTGCGCTGCCTGCGGCTTGCATTTCAAGTTTTCGCTGAAACATCGCGTACCACTGCCTTTGCATCCGCGGTGCCTTTGCATCCGCGGTGCCTTTGCATCCGCGGCGTCCGCGCGGTCTTGGGAAGCGGACTCCTGCCCGGACGCAGCAATTGGTATGCCAAGCGAACCCGAGGGACGCCCTGCCGCCGCCGCGAGCCCAACTACCCTGTTCAGCTAACGTCTCTCCACGATGCAGCGTCAATGGCGCCCGTGCCGCATTTTACGGCAATCATGGTAGGCGCGGAGTAACTGCTCACCAAACCAACGTATGCTTGGTTACTTTTTAGGCAGATGAGGCTACGCTGGTATGCCAAGCCGACCTACATCGCCGCCCCACTTCGCCGCGATCTGGCACCGCCAAGCGCAATGTTCCAGCTCTGGATGCTTTGAGCCAACCGAACGACTGGGAAAAGCGCTTTCCGGGCTTCCCCGAAATGGTGCAGCGCCGAAGTATTGGCATACCAGTTGCATTCCAGAAGTTAAATTGATGTTACGGAGCCCGCTGCCCAAGCCTCCTGCCCAAGCCCGCTGACTAAACAAAGCCGGTGCTGATCCGGCACCGAACTGCACATCGAACCAGAAAGGTATGTCTGTGATGATCTCACGGGTTATGACCCAGTCTATTCTCGGAATATCCGGACTGATGGTCGTCCTGACCGGGCAGTCCGGAATCGCCGTCGCGCAAACCCCCGCCTCCGCAAGCAACAACCCGAACGGACCTGAGGTGGAACAGATCGTGGTCACCGCGACACGCAGCGCGCAGCGCCTTAAGGACGTGCCCGAGAGCACCACCGTCGTCTCGATGGCGCGCCTCCACGAAACCCCGTCGCAAACGCTTGACGAGGTGCTGCGCGACGTACCGTCGGTCCAATTGCCGGAAGCCTCGGTCGAGCAGGTCCATCCCACCTCGGATCTGGTATCGATGCGCGGCCTGAGCGGCAATCGCGCATTGGTGTTACTCGACGGCGTGCCGATCAACGATCCGTTCTTCGGATTTATCGAATGGGCGCTGGTTCCACTCGACTCGGTCGAACGTGTCGAAGTCATCCGCGGCGGCGACTCGACGCTGTGGGGCGATCACGCGATGGGCGGTGTGATCAACGTCATCAGCCGGCAACCGACCAAGGACGAATTGCTCGAGGATGCCGGCGGGGGAACCTACGGTACCGTCCGCTCGAACACCTATGGCTCATATATCATGAACGACATTGCCAAGTTCAGCCTGGACTATGGCTACTCCACCACCAATGGTTTCGAGTCGATCCCGAAGGACGAGCTCTACGCGAGTGACCGGCGAACCTCGGATCACGCCAATGATGTGATCGGGACCGGCGATTTCCAGATCACCCCTGATCTCACCGCCGGCTTCAAGGTCGGCTACACGGTGTACAACGAATTCCATCAGATCGTGGAACTATCGGCCAACAAGCAGGACGAAGAAACTTACCAGGCTCACGCGACGCAGAATTTCGGTAACGGCCTTACACTCACCGCGCTGGCGTTTCACGACCACGATTATTTTGCCACCGCCAACACCGGAACGAGTCCCGGATATGCCACCGGCGCGATGGAATATATCGAGAACTACCATCACACCCCGACCAAGGATTTCGGCGGCTCGCTCGTGCTCGAGCAAACCTCCGGGGGATGGCTGCGGAACTGGGAAATCGGCGCGGATATCCACCAGATCGGAGGCGAGGATCTGTCCCAGATCTTCAGTCCGACCGGGCAGCAACAGCGCATCGACATCGGCAGCGGCATGCAGTTGTTCGCCGGCGGGTTCGCGCAGACCACGATCAAGCCGATCGACGCGCTGACCATTTCCGCCGCAGTGCGCTATCAATATTTCGACAATTACCACGGCTACGACGGAACCCCGGGCGGCCTGGGCGACGTGCCCGCGAAAGCTTCCTATGCGTTCGATCCACGGGTTTCGATCAAATACGAGGTGACGCCCGATTGGGCGGTACGCGCGGCGGCATACGAGGCGTTCAACGCGCCGACCATGTCTCAACTCTATCGCACCTTCGCCCTTCCAAACGGTATCTTCTATGGCAGCGCGACACTCACGCCAGAAAAACTCAAGGGCGGCGAGGCCGGAGTCGACTACACCAATGGGCCGTTCACGGCGCAGGTTACCGGTTACTATAACCAAATCACCAATCTGATCACATCCTATGATCTTTCCGGAGCGCAACTGCCGCCGGGCTTTTTCTTCGGCAGCCGCAACATCAATGCCGGTGGTGCTACCAGCCAAGGCATGGAGGTCGCCGCACAAATGCGGTTCACGCCGCAGCTGACCGGCGAATTGAACTACACCCTCGCGCAATCCTGGATCACCAACAATCCGTATGATCCCACCAGCGTCGGCAAGCAGGTCATGAATGTTCCGCACGGGTACGTTAGCGGAAGTGCCACCTACACCTTCATGAACGGTCTCCGGATCACGCCGACTTTCCGCTACGTCAGCCAACAGTGGGGCGACAACGATCATACCTTGCCTTACGACGCGCACTTCGTGCTCGATGCGGAAGGCGACTATCCGATCAACGATCGCCTGCAAGTTTTCGTTCAGCTCTACAATCTGACGAACCGCCAATACATCGCGCTCGACGATGGCGGCAGTCAGCCGCAGCTAGGAACGCCGTTCGAACTCTTCGCCGGCCTGCGCGTCAGCCTCTTTTAATCGCGGGGCCGGGCCCCGATCTTCGCCTTAGGCGAGGATCGGGCTTCGCTCGCCGCCCACCAATAATGTCCAAGGAGTCTTACGCATGATCGTCGAGATGCGAACCTACACGATCCAGATTGGCAAAATGGGCCAGTTCCTGGAATATTACGCAACTCAAGGGCTTCCGGTGCAGGAGCGGATCCTCGGAAACCTCCTGGGCTATTTCACCAGCGATGTCGGCGAGCTCAATCAGGCCTTGCAGTTCTGGGGATACGAGAATTACGGTGACCGCGAGAGCCGGCGGGCCAAGCTCGCCCAGGATCCGGAGTGGCTGAACTACCTCAAGACCAGTCCCCCCGTGATCCTGAAACAGGAAAACCGCATCCTGCTCCCGGCGGCGTTTTCGCCTATCAAGTAACCGCCCTCCGCGTAAGCGTCTGTCCCGAAGGGTGATAAGTGAGATCAATAAGTTGAAGGGAGGGTAGGAAGCATCTTTTTTGAAAAAAAGAAGCAAAAAACTTTTGTTCTGTGGAGTGCGCCGCCGATGGAGCGGCGCCCCCCTTATTGACAAAGTTTTTTTGCTTCTTTTTGTTCGCAAAAAGAAGATTCTTTCGTCTTGTCAAGTTATTGATTTCACTTGCCTTCCTTACGGCCAACAATAAGGGTTAGACTATGGCGCAATTGGAGACCGTGATACGGGGCGGCACGGTGGCGACGGCGTCCGATGTGTTCAAGGCGGACATCGGGATCGCTTCGGGCCTGATCGTGACCATCGGACGCGACCTGGCTTCGGGCGCGCGGGAAATCGACGCGACCGGAAAATTGGTGCTGCCGGGCGGCGTGGACAGCCATTGCCACATCGAGCAGCGCTCCTCCACCGGCGTGATGTGCGCCGACGATTTCTATTCCGCGACGGTCTCGGCGGCGTTCGGCGGCACGACGACGGTGATGCCGTTTGCGGCACAGCACCGCGGGCAATCGCTGCGCGAAGTCGTCGCCGCCTATCACGAAGCGGCGGGTCCCAAAGCGGTCATCGACTACGGATTTCATCTCATCGTCTCCGATCCCACGCCGCAGGTGTTGGGCCAGGAATTGCCCGCGCTGATCAAGGATGGCTACAGCTCGTTCAAAATCTACATGACGTACGACAAGCTGAAGCTGGACGACGGCCAAATCCTCGATGTCTT
>Ga0302310_10003246_pt1 | contig 12742 bp, 9 predicted proteins | sample III_Palsa_N1_2_FD_200451 | JGI IMG/M metagenome (GOLD analysis project Ga0302310, IMG submission 200451) | Peat permafrost microbial communities from Stordalen Mire near Abisko, Sweden - III_Palsa_N1_2 | ecosystem: Environmental > Terrestrial > Soil > Palsa > Peat permafrost | place: Sweden... | reverse complement strand
GCTTGTGGACGTCGGCGAAGTTGCCGGCGTGGAAACTGTGGCGGTATTTCATCGGCCCGTCACACCTCGCGGGGCAACCGGCGCAGCGCGGCTAACGGCTCTGCCCGGCAACTTTTTTCTTGGCGGCGGCCTTGCGCTGCGGTGGCCGAGGCAGTGCCGCCGCGGCAGCTGCCGGTGCGGCGCGTGCAGTGCGCCGGGCAGCAGCCACCGGTAGCACGCCGCCTTCGGCTGGGTTCTTCTTGACCGCCGCCTTGCGCGCGCGCGCCGGCTTCTTCGCTGCCGATGCCGCGGCCTCGCTGGCTGCGGCAGTTGCACTCTTGCCCTTGGCGGCCGGGCGACGACCGAAGCGGCCGCGCGTGCCGGCGGCCGGTGCGGCCGCCAGCAGCGATTGGCAATCGGCGAGCGTGAGGCTCTTGGGGTCCCGATCCTTCGGGATGCGCGCATTCTTCGCGCCATCGCTCACATACGGACCGTAGCGGCCGTTGAGTACCTGGATCTTCTCGGCCGCAAAATCCTGGATGATGCGATTGGCATCGGCGATCTGCTTGGCCTGGATCACCTCGAGCGCGCGCTCGAGCGTGACGGTATACGGATCATCTTCTTTCAGCGACACGTACTTGCTGCCGTACTTGATGTACGGGCCGAAGCGTCCGACGCTGGCACTGATCGCTTCCCCGGCCGCGGTCGCGCCGAGGGCGCGAGGCAGCTTGAACAGTTCGAGCGCCTCGGTGAGCTCGAGCTTGTCCATCTTCTGACCGGGACGGAGCCCGGCAAACTTCGGCTTGTCCTCATCATCCTTGGTGCCGATCTGCACGAAGGGGCCAAAGCGGCCCATGCGCACCGTGACCGGCTTGCCACTGACCGGATCGGTACCGAGCTCGCGCGCCTGTGCCACCTGCTCGCGCGTGACGTTCTTCTCGGTCAGCTCGACCTGCGTGATGAAGGGCTTCCAGAACTTATCGAGCGGCGTCGTCCACGGCTCCTCGCCGCGCGAGACGGCATCGAGCTCATCTTCCATGTCGGCGGTGAAGCCGTACTCGACGTAGCGGTGGAAATGATCGGTCAGGAAGCGGCACACGATCTTGCCGATGTCGGTGGGCGTGAAGCGCCGGTTATCGATCTCCACGTACTCACGATCGCGCAGCGTCGAGATGATCGAGGCGTAGGTCGAGGGCCGGCCGATGCCATGCTCCTCGAGCGCCTTGACCAGCGAGGCTTCTGTGAAGCGCGGCGGTGGCTCGGTAAAATGCTGTTCTGGATGCAGCGCCGTCAGCAGGACTTTATCGCCCTCGTTCATCGGCGGCAGCACGTGATCGGAATCGTCCTCCACCGCATCGTCGCGCCCTTCCTGGTAGACGGCGATGTAGCCCGGCTTGATCAGCGTCGAGCCATTGGCGCGCAGCACGTGGCGCGTCGGACCATCGTTTCCGGCCAGCAGGTCAACGGCCACGGTGTCGAACAGCGCATGCGCCATCTGGCAGGCCACCGCGCGCTTCCAGATCAGCGCGTAGAGCTTGAATTGATCGGCATCCAGGTAGCGCTCGATGTCCGCCGGCACGATCGCCGCGGAGGTCGGGCGGATTGCCTCGTGCGCTTCTTGGGCATTCTTCGACTTGGTCTTGTAGACGCGCGGCTCCTCGGCCAGCGCTTCCTTGCCGTAGAGGCGCTCGATCGTGGCGCGGATCTCGGTCACGGCCTCGGCGGCCAGCGACACCGAGTCGGTGCGCATGTAGCTGATCAGGCCGACGCTGCCCTCGCCGATATCGACGCCTTCATAGAGCTGCTGCGCGAGGCGCATGGTGCGCTGGGCCGAGAAGCCAAGCTTGCGCGAGGCCTCCTGCTGCAGCGTGGAGGTCGTGAACGGCGGGGCTGGATTGCGGCGGCGCTGCTTGCGATCAATCGTGAGCACGCTCAAGGCGCGCGCAGCACCGGTGGCCGCAGTCAGTGCGGACTCGGCCGTGCGCGCGGCAGCTTCGTTGGTGAAGCTGAACTGCTCGACCTTCTTGCCCTGGAACTCGACCAGCTTGAGCGGAAAGCGCTGCGTGGTGTGTTCGCCCTCGGCATCGATGGTCCAGTACTCCTGGGCGATGAAGGCGGCGATCTCCTCCTCGCGCTCGCAGATCATGCGCAGCGCCGGGCTCTGCACGCGACCAGCCGAGAGACCGCGGCGCACTTTCTTCCACAGCAGCGGTGAGAGATTGAAGCCGACCAGGTAATCGAGCGCGCGCCGTGCCTGCTGGGCATTGACCAGATCGAGCGACAGTCCGCGCGGTGTCGCCACGGCTTCGCGGATCGCATTCTTGGTGATCTCGTGGAATACCACGCGATGCACCTGCTTGTTCTTGAGCTCGCCGCGCTCGTTGAGGATCTCGTGCAGGTGCCAGGCGATCGCTTCGCCTTCACGGTCCGGGTCGGTCGCAAGATAGAGCGCCGCGGATTTCTTCAGCGCCTTGGAAATGGCCTCGACGTGACGCTCGTTGCGCTCGATCAGCCGGTACTGCATCGCGAAGTTGTTGTCCGGATCGACCGCGCCTTCCTTGGGCACCAGATCGCGCACATGGCCATAGGAGGCCAGGACCTCGAAATCCTTGCCCAGGTACTTCTTGATCGTGCGTGCCTTCGCGGGCGATTCGACGATGACCAGGTTCTCAGCCATATCAAGTGTTCTACAGGATCCAGAAACGAAAAACCGCGGACGAACCGCGGGCGCGCTGCGGGCGACCTGCCAAGGGTGCGCTACTCAGTGCGGCACCATGCCCGGCAGGTCATACACCAGATCTTCCATGCGGGCGCAGGCAGCTTCCTGCCCGGGCTGGCTCGAGAGCACCATCAGTACGACCCAGCGCACCTGCTCGAGCCCGAGCTCCTCGGTGTCGAGCGCGAGCAGCCGTTCGATGACAATCTCGCGCTGGCCCGGGGAGAGGATGCCGCTTTGCTCCAGTGCCAGCAGCAGCCCGCGGCAGGCCGTATCCATGCGCGCCAGTTCCTGAGCCGAATAGATGCGGAACGCGCGCTCGTTGCCGATCAGTCCGGGCCGCTCGCGCTGCTCGGCCAGATCCGCCAGCCAGTCGAGTGCCCGCTCGACGCTCGCGCCGCCGAAGCCGGCGCTCTCCAGATCCCGCGCCAGCGTCTCGCGCTCAGCGCTCGGCAGTTCCTCGAGCAGGTAGCGATCGAAGACGTAGACCAGAATGTCGAATACTGTGTTGTCCATCATCACCTATGGGGAGCGCACCCGACCGTCCATGGCCACTGGCTGGCCCGGTCAGCGCGATCCCGCCTTCCCCTCACACTCAACGGCTGGATATAGAGAGCTTTAAAGCCTCGCCGCCGGCGCCGGAAACCCTGTGCAGGTGCCGTGTGGCCGTGGCAGCGGAGCCTCGTTCCCGCCGCATCTAACAGGATTTTAGGGTGCTTGTCCAACCGCGGCTGGAGCCCCGGTGTCCGGTGCCGAAGACCAAGTCTTAGTATAACTTATTGATTATTAATGGCTATCTGCTCCACACCCGAAGGCGCCGCCGGCCTCGGCAGCAACCGCCGTCGGTCGCAGCCGCCAACCGGAGCCTGAAATGAAAACGCCGCGGGCCCGTATGTGAGGCCGCGCGGCGTGTAGAGGAGTCACCCGGCAGGCCCGCGAGCGGGCCTCGGGGTGCGGCCTTCAGGGGCCGCTGAAGATATCGCCCTGGTGGACCGGGTTGGTCTCATTGAGCAGCAGGGCAAAGCTCAGGCGCTCATAGGTGCGGAACACCAGCAGCGTGCCTGCGCCCTCGACCGGCAACTTCTCGGCACGGAACTTCACGCAGGTGCCATTGCCCTCGATCTTGGCGCAGCGATCATCGGTCTCCACTTCGGCGGCCTGATAAACGCGCACCACGTGTCCGGGCTCGAGCCCATCCAGACTGCCGCGGTCAATCGCCACGACATCGTACTGGCCGGCGCGCAGCACGCCGTTGAGGATTGCCACGATCTCGCCACGCACGGCCTGGCGCGGTGCATGCGGCACAAAATCGGCGCGGTTGGCATTGGTGCTGGCCACCAGCACATCGCCGCGCAGCGTCTCGCGCTCCGATTCGCTGAGCACGGCCGAACCGGTGGATCCGGTGCGCGTGACCTGAGCGGTTGCGGTGTAGTTACACAGGTAGCCCAGCAGTCGGCCGTCGCCCGGGTCCTTGAGCATCTGATCCACGTGCAGGACGCTGAAGCGCTGCGAAACGCTCGCATCGGCCAGACCCTTGACGTACACGGTGTCGGTCGCGCCGGCGATGACATGCCCATCGGGCAGCGAGAGCACATAGGGGGCGGCCTTGACCTGCTCCTTGGAAAGCACGCCCGGGCGCGAGAGGAAAGCGGCAATGGCATCGTAGGGGATCGTGGCGATCGGCCCATCCATCGGCGAGCTGCGCAGCAGCGGCTCCAGGCGCCAGGCGCGTCCGGCCGGCCCCGGCGTCACCACCAACTGGGTGTGACCGTCGCTCCCCTGGGCCAGACGGATCGTGTCGCCGGGGAAGATGCGGTGCGGATTCGGGATCGAGGGATTGACGTACCAGATCTCAGGCCAGGACAGCGGATCCTTAAGGAACGTGGTAGCAATGCCCCACAGCGTATCGCCGCGCTGCACGACATAGCTCTTCGGGGCAGTGCTACTGAGCGCGCCACCCACATCTGGAATGATGGTGGTCGTATCCGGAGTCGGGGGCGCCAGCGTCCCGTTGGCCGGCTGATCCGCCACGGCCTCGGTGACGGTTTGCGGCCCATCGGGCACGATCGTCATGATATCGGTGGTTTCGACCGGCGGCGGCGGAGGCGGCGGCTCCGCGTGCTGATGGCTGAACAAGGAGCAGGCCCCCAGCGAGAGGGCGGCGGCCGATACAGTGACCCAGCGAATTGCCCGGCCGTAGCTAACTATTTGATTCACGAACATCCCTCGCTCCTCGTCGGACCGGGTAGGGTACAAAGCCCAAGCTGTTATAAACTCATTGACCGGTAAACGCACACGGTTGCTTCCCGACTTTGTGCGCTGGATCACGCCGATGGGCCATTTATGTGGCAATTCGGGCGTGGCGCAGGCCGGAGACCGCGAGACATTAGCAGCATTTGCCCGCCAAATGCACCCACGTGACTCTAGTCAGTAAGGACCCGATCGCCTATGGCGCTTTTGCCCATTCTCGAATTCCCCGATCCGCGGCTGCGCACCCGCGCCGTGCCGGTGACGGTGTTCGATGAAACCCTGACCCAGCTGGCCGCCGACATGCTCGAGACCATGTACGTCGCCCCCGGCATCGGGCTCGCGGCGACCCAGGTGAACGTGCACCGCCGGCTCATCGTGATGGACTTGAGCGAGCAGCGCAATGAGCCGCGGATCTTCATCAATCCCGAGATCCTCAGCCGCGAGGGCGTCGAGGTGAGTGAGGAGGGGTGCCTGTCGGTCCCGCAGGTCTTCGAGGATGTGGAACGCGCCGCACGCGTGCGTGTGCGCAGCCAGAACCTCAAAGGCGAAGTGATCGAGGAGGATCTGGAAGGGCTGCTGGCGATCTGCCTGCAACACGAACTCGATCATCTCGAGGGCAAGCTGTTCGTGGACTATCTCTCGAGCCTCAAGCGCGAGCGCATCCGTCGCAAGCTCGAGAAGGAGCGGCGCGAGCGCGCCACGGCACCCCACGCGCGCGCCAACGCCCGGGTGATCTAGCGTGAGCCCGCGCGCGGCGCCGGCCTTGCGCCGCCCATCCGGACGCTGAAGGGAATCGGTGCATGCTGCGCGTGGCTTTTGCCGGAACCCCTGAATTCGCGGTGCCGGCACTCGAGGCGCTCGCGCGCAGCCCTCATCAGCTCGTTGGCGTGCTGACGCAGCCGGACCGGCCGGCCGGCCGCGGCCGCGCGATTGTTCCCGGCCCGGTCAAGGCACGCGCCCAGGCACTCGGCCTGCCGCTGGCACAGCCGCTGCGGCTCAGGACACCCGAGGAGCAGGCGGACCTGCGCGCCTGGGCACCTGAGATTCTGATTGTCGTCGCCTACGGGCTGATCCTGCCGCCGGCGGTGCTCGCGATCCCAGCACGCGGCTGCCTGAACATCCACGCCTCGCTCCTGCCGCGCTGGCGCGGCGCGGCCCCGATCCAGCGCGCCATCCTCGCCGGTGATGCGCACAGCGGCGTCTCGATCATGCAGCTCGAGGCAGGACTCGACACCGGTCCGGTCTTTGCCCAGCAGTCAGTTGCGATCGGGACGCAGATGACGGCGGCGGATCTGCAGCGGGAACTGGCCGAGCTGGGCGCAACACTCTTGCTTGAGACCTTAGCGCAGATTGAAGCCGGCCACGCCCGCGCGCTGCCACAGCCCTCCGAGGGCGTGAGCTATGCGGGCAAGCTTTCCAAGTCCGAGGCACCGATCGACTGGCAGCGCAGCGCGAGCGAGATCGCACGCCAGGTGCAGGCCTTCAACCCCTGGCCGGTCGCACAGTGCCAGTGGGCCGGTGAGCCACTGCGGCTGTGGAACGCCGAGCCGCTCGCGAGCGAGGCGGCTGAGGCGCCAGCGGGCACGGTGCTGGGGTTGCGCTCAGGGCGCATCGAAGTCGCCTGTGGCACGGGCGTGCTGGGTATCTTGCGCCTGCAGGCCGCCGGGCGGCGCGTGCTGAGCGCCGCGGAGTTTGCCAACGCCCATCAGCTTGCCGGGCAGCGCCTCACGTGAATGCGAGTGCGGGCGGCGCCACGGCGCACGGGGCCACGCGGGCGCTGGTGGGCGCGGTGCGCAGCGTCGCAGCGGTGCTCGAGCAGGGCGCGGCCGCAGAGGCGGCGCTGCAATGGGCCGATGGGCTGCCTGAGCGCGCGGCGATCCGCGCCATCTGCCTCGGAACATTGCGCTGGTGGCTGCGCCTGGAGCCGGCGATCGCCCCGCTGATCACGCACCCGCGTGCGCAGGTCGCCCCGCTGCTGCGCGCGCTGCTGGTCACGGCTGCGCACCAGCTCGAGTATTCGCGCAACCGCCCCGAGGCCGTGGTGTTCGCCGCGGTTGAGGCGGCCCGCGAGCTCGGGCTCGCGCGCGCCGCCGGCATGACCAACGCGGTGCTGCGACGCTTTCTGCGCGAACGCGAGGCACTGCTGGCAGCGAGCGATCGCGATCCGGCCGTCGCGAGCGCGCACCCCCACTGGTTGTTCGAGGCGCTCGGGAGCGCCTGGCCTGAGGAGCGCGCGGCGGTGCTCAGTGCCAACAACGCCCATCCACCCTTAAGCCTGCGCGTGGATCGCTCGCGCCTGAGCCTGAGCGAGGCGACGAGCGCACTGGCGCTGATCGGCATCGAGGCACGCGCGCTCCCGTGGTGCCCCACAGCGCTGCTGCTCGATAAAGCGCTACCGGTCGCCAAGCTGCCCGGCTTCGCCGAGGGGTGCGTCTCGGTGCAGGATGCGAGCGCGCAACTGGCGGCTTTGCTGCTGGGCGCGCAAGGCGGCGAGCGGGTGCTCGATGCCTGCGCGGCTCCGGGTGGCAAGAGCGGCGCCCTGCTCGAGGCCGCGGGCGCGACGCTCAAGCTGACGGCTGCCGACAGCGATGCGGTGCGCCTGGCGCAGGTCGCCGACAACCTGACACGCCTCAGGCGCGAGGCGCAGCTGGTGTGTGCGGATCTTGCCGCCGAGCCTGCCTGGTGGGACGGGCAGGCCTTTGACCGGATCCTGCTCGATGCGCCGTGCTCCGGAACCGGCGTTATTCGACGCCATCCGGATATCAAGCTGCTGCGCCGCCCCGCCGATATCGCAGCGCTGGCGGCAACGCAGTACGCGCTGCTGCGACGCCTGTTTGCACTGCTACGCCCGGGCGGCCAGCTGCTGTATGTGACCTGTTCAGTGCTGCCGGCGGAAAATGCGGCGCTGGTCGGCCGCTTCCTGGCCGAGGAGCGCGCCGCCTGCGCCGTGGCGCTGCCTGCCGCCGAGGCGCTGCGGCCCCTGCTGCGTGCCTGCAACATCGGATATCAGATGCTTCCGGACGTTCAGGCAGGGGGCGATGGCTTCTATTATGCTTCGCTGACGCGCCGGTAGGCATCCTTGAGGGGCTGGCCCCTTTGAGGCCCTGATCGCCGGCCCACAAGGGCGTTGTCTAAAGTCCACATGAATTATCGACTCATCCGGGGGCTCTTGCCCTTCCTGCTCGCGACCCTGCTGACGGGTCCCGCGGTGCTGGCCGATGGCCCGCTGGATGGCGATTTCGAGGTGGTCTCGGCCTACGCCGTCACCAACCAGGGCGTGGTGCAGCTGAGCGCCCGCATCCGCTACCCGGTCACGGAGCGGGTGCGCATGGCACTGCGCGATGGGGTGACCCTCGACTTTGCGCTCGATGTCAGCATCGAGCACTACCGGCGCTTCTGGTTCGATGCCAAGGTCACCGAGGAGACCCTGCGCCGCGAACTGTCCTATCACGTAGTGACCGATCGCTACATCGTGTGGAACGCTGATGGCACCGAGCTCGACAGCTTCCCGACGCTCGCGGGCGCGATCGAGCGCATCGGGCAGGTCGACAGCTGGCCGGTGGTCACCGAATCGCAGCTGCCCGGGGATGGTCCGTGGCAGATCAGCGCCCGCGCCGGCGTGCGTCGCGGACGGCTGCCCGATGCACTGCAGACGCTGATGTTCTGGAGCGATGCCTGGCACCGCTCGAGCAACTGGTACTCATGGACACTCGTACACTAAGGCTGTGGCTGGTGCGGGCGCTGGTGGCGCTCGGTATCGGCGCCGGTGGCGGCGCGCTGCTGCTGCTGGAACGGAGCGTCGAGAACTCGGCCGAATTCAGCCGCTGGCAGCCCTCGATTCTGGTCTGCGGCGTGCTCGCGGTGCTCGCGCTCGCGGTGCTGCTGGCACGGCAGCTGTGGCGCCTGTACAGCGATTTTCGCCATCACGTCCCCGGCTCGCGCCTCACGGCCCGCACCGTGACGATGTTCGGCGGCCTGGTGATCGCGCCCTTGCTGATCGTGTACCTGTTCTCGCTCGAGTTCATCAACCATGGCATCGACAGCTGGTTCCGGGTCGAGATCAAGCAGGGCCTGAACGATGCACTGGTGCTCTCGCGCTCGGCGCTCGATCTGCGCTTGCGCGAGCAGGCGCGCCGCACCGAATCCTTCGCGCGTGCCGTGGCGACGCTACGCGGCGTGGAACTGCAGGCGCGCATGGATGCCGAGCGGCGCGCGGCCGAAGCGGCCGACATCATCATCTATGATGTGAACGGACGCCCGCTCGCCATCAGCAGCGCGGCGCTGAGTGCGCAGCTGCCCGGGCCGCCCTCGGCTGAGGTAATGCTGCAGATCGCCTCGGGGCAGAACTACGTCAGCAAGGAACTCGAGCCCAACGGTCGCTATGCGATCACGACCGCGGCGCCGATCCCGACGCGCCCGGGAGAGGCTGAGCGGCGCTATGTGCTGATTGACTACGATGCCCCCGAGGCACTCTCGGCACTCGGCGAGGCGGTGCAGCGCGCCTATTCCAACTACGGCTCGACCGCGGCTGAACGTGAACCGCTGAAGGAGACCTTTGGGCTCACCCTGACCCTGGTGCTGCTGGTGACGATGCTCGCGGCAATCTATGGCGCGGTGTTCTCGGCCCAGCGCCTGACGCGTCCGGTGCAGGATCTGATCGCTGGCACGCGCGCGGTCGGCAAGGGCGATTTTGGTACGCGTCTGCCGCTGCCCTCGCGCGATGAGATGGGCTTCCTCGTGCACTCCTTCAATGACATGACCAAGCGCCTGCGGCGCGCCAGCGAGGAGGCGGCGATGAGCCGTCAGGCGGTGGAGCGCGAACGCGAGCGCCTCGAGGTGATTCTCTCGCGCCTCTCGAGTGGCGTGCTGGTGATCGACTCGGAACTCAACGTGCGCAGTGCCAACCAGGCCGCGAGCGCGATCCTCGGAGCCGAGTTTCCCGAGGAAGGCGCAACGCTGCTGCCGCCCCCGGCCGGCGAGCACACGCGCCTGGCGCAGTTCAGCAGCGCCTTGCGCGAGCGCTTTGCCTTAGGGCGGCGCGAGTGGCGCGAGCAGCTGAATCTGGGCGGGGAGGCAGGCGGGGTCGTGCTGCTGTGGGCCTGCACGCCGCTGCCGGATGAGGATGAGCGCGGGGGCCTCGTGATCGTGTTCGATGACATCACCGCCTTGCTCACCGCGCAACGCAGCGCCGCCTGGGGCGAAGTGGCGCGGCGCCTCGCGCATGAGATCAAGAACCCGCTGACACCGATCCAGCTCTCGGCCGAGCGCCTGCGCCGCAAGCTGCTTGCGGGCCTGAACCCCGAGAACGCCCAGCTGCTCGAGCGCGCCACCCATACGATCGTGCAGCAGGTCGATGCGATGAAGCAGATGGTCAACGCCTTCAGCGACTACGCGCGTACCCCGGACATGCAGATCAGCCGCTTCAGCCTCAATCTGCTGGTGGGCGAAGTCGCCGAGCTCTACCGGCTGCGGGACCCGGCGATCGAGATCGCACTGGACCTGGGCGGGCGGGTGCCTGATATTGAGGCGGATCGGGGGCGGCTGCGCCAGATCCTGGCCAACCTGATCAGCAACGGCATCGAGGCGCTCAGTGCCACCCAGGGTGGCCGGGTGCAGGTGGCTACCCGGCTGCTCGAGGGCGCGGGTCCGGGCCGGGGCGGTGAGCAGATTCAGCTGATCGTGAGCGACAATGGGCCTGGATTCCGCGAGGATATCCTCGGGCAGGCCTTTGAGCCGTATGTGACCAGCAAGGCGCGGGGCACGGGGCTCGGGCTGGCGATCGTCAAGCGTATTGTAGAAGAACACGGCGGCCAGATAACGGCCGAGAACATTCCGGGCGGTGGGGCACGCGTCAGCGTTGTGCTGCCCGCAATCGCCGAGCGGCGCACGGAGCTGCGGAGGGAACGAGCATGAATGCCAACAAGATTCTGGTGGTCGATGACGAGGCCGAGATCCGGCGCCTCTTACAGGAAATCCTCAGCGAAGAGGGCTTCGAGGTCGAAGTCGCCGCGAATGCCGAGCAGGCGCGCGCCGCCCGCCGTCAGCAGCTGCCCGATCTGATCCTGCTCGATATCTGGATGCCTGACACCGATGGCATCACGCTGCTGCGCGAATGGTCGGCCGATCCGGTCGCCACCTGCCCGGTCGTGATGATGTCGGGCCACGGCACGGTCGAGACCGCGGTGGAGGCCACGCGCCTGGGCGCCTTTGATTTCATCGAGAAGCCGCTCTCGCACGCGAAGCTCCTGCTGACTGTCAACCGCGCCTTCGCGGCCCATCGCGCGCACCACAACGAGCGCTTCGTGCGCACGCGTGCCGCGGCCCCCTTTGGACGCTCGCGCATCGTGCAGCAGCTGCGCAACGAACTGCAGCGCCTGGCGGCCTATCCGGCGCCATTGCTGCTGGTGGGCGAAAGTGGCACCGAGCCTGAGGCGATCGCACGCTACGTCCATGAGATTGGCCCGCGCAGCAACGGTCCGTTCCTGGCGATGAGCGCGCGGGCGCTGCGCGAGGACGATGCGGTGGCGGTGCTGGCGGGTAATGGGAGTGCCGATGCCGGGCTCTTGCAGCAGGCGCGCGGCGGTACGCTCTATCTGGGCGACATCGAGGGGCTGCCTGAACCGGCACGCCGCTGGTTGAGTGGTGTACTCGAGAGCGGCACGGTGCGCGTGCCCGGTGTTGCCGACCCGGTGCCGCTCGATGTGCGGCTGATTTCCACCGCGCTCCCGGGCGCGGATGCGCGCGTCGGGGCCGCAGGCGTCGGGCGCGATCTGTATGCGCACCTGGCCGCCTTGCCGCTGCAGCTGCCGGCACTGCGCGAATATGCCGAGGATGTACCGGACCTGCTGCGGCACACGATCGATGAGCTGACCGAGACCGAGCGGCTCAAGTTCCGCCGCTGCAGCGTGGCGGCACAGAACCGGCTGCGCAACTACCCCTGGCCCGATAACTTGCGGGAGCTGCGCAATCTGGTGCGCCGGCTGCTGCTGCGCGCGGGACCGGAGGAGATCTCACTCGAGGAGGTCGAGCGCGAGCTGGGGGCGCAGGCACCGATCGAGGCACCGCTGGTCAAGCAGGATCTGCTGGCGCTGCCGATGCGCGAGGCGCGCGAGCATTTCGAGCGCGCTTACCTGCAGCAGCAGCTGCAGCTGTGCGCCGGCAAGGTCGGGCAACTGGCCAAGCGTGTAGGCATGGAGCGCACGCACCTGTACCGAAAGCTGCGCTCGCTCGGGATCGAGATCAGCCAGACTGCTGACGACTGAGGAAATCCTCATGGACATGTTCGAACAGCAGTCTAAGATTTGCTCGTGAGCGCAGTCCTTACTGTCGCGGACTAATTTTCAGGAGTCGGAAATCCGCGCTGCCGCATGCCAGGCCGCCGTGATATTGGTGACAACCTCCGGCGGCTCGGGGCAACTCCGTGCCTTGCCAGGTCTGGCCGGAATCGGTTGTATAGAGAAGCTCCCATCTGATCTCCTCTTGAAATGCCTGAGTGCCGGTTGACTGGATGCCCTTCATGATGAATCCGAGGCGCGGGTTTAGAAACCACAGGTTCGCGAAGAATTGCGGTGACTCCGGATTCGATTCCTCAAAGACCTGCATCCAGGTTGAGCCACCATCAGCCGTTCGGTAGACCGCCGAGAATTCTCGATTGTCATCCGGACCAAAAACGTGCTGGTTCACGACAAGCCAGCCTTGCTGGTCGTCCACAAGGTCCAGACTGTCGACCTCAAAGCCGCAACCCTCGTTCACAGCTGCTCCAGAAGGCGGTAGGTCGAGTGGGGTCAACGCCCAGTG
>Ga0302310_10003241_pt1 | contig 12747 bp, 11 predicted proteins | sample III_Palsa_N1_2_FD_200451 | JGI IMG/M metagenome (GOLD analysis project Ga0302310, IMG submission 200451) | Peat permafrost microbial communities from Stordalen Mire near Abisko, Sweden - III_Palsa_N1_2 | ecosystem: Environmental > Terrestrial > Soil > Palsa > Peat permafrost | place: Sweden... | reverse complement strand
ACGCTGGGCACCGATGACCTGATCGCCAGCGGCGCACTCGTCGAGGTGCTGCCCGAGTTCCGCGCGCCGCCGATGCCCGTCTCGCTGATGCTGCCGCACCGGCGCCAGCTCGCGCCGCGCGTGCAGGCCGTGATGGCGTGGCTGACGCAGGTCATCACGCCGGTGCTGTCGCCCGCGGGCTGAGCTTCGCTCCGTCGCAGCGGAACGCATCGCGTCCCGCCCAGCCGCACCTCGTCGCAAGGCCGTGGCCGCGCACCGGGCGCCTTCCTAGAATCGACGGCACTCGATCACCACCCACAAGGACGCCATGCGCCACGCCCTGACCCTCTCGCTCGCCGCCGCCGCCACGCTCCTCGCGCTGCAGGCGCAGGCCGCCGAAGAAACCCGCAGCGTCGCGCCGTTCTCGACGATCTCCAACTCCGGGCCGGTCAACCTGCACATCGAGGTCGGCAAGGCGCAGTCGGTGCGGGTCAGCGGCGGCGACGATGTCGTGTCCGACCTGCAGACCGAGGTCGTCGGCAACGAGCTGCGGCTGCACATGCGCCACGACACGACCAGCTTCAACCGCAACCACGACTCGCTCAACGTGACCATCACGGTGCCGCAGCTCACCGCGTTCACCATGGGCGGCGCCGGCGAGACGACGATCACGCACATGAGCGGCGACAGCCTCGAGGTGCGCTTCGGCGGCGCCGGCAGCTTCAAGGCCGACGGCACGGTCACGAACCTCGTGATGCACATCGGCGGCGTCGGCTCGATCGACACCCGCGAGCTGCACGCCGAGACGGCCACCGTCAACGTCGGCGGCGTCGGCTCGGTCAAGGTGTGGGCGAGCCAGCGCCTGGACGCCAGCCTCGGCGGCGTGGGCTCGCTGACGTACTACGGCGACCCGAAGACGGTCAACACCAACGGCGGCGGGCTGGGCAGCATCTCCAAAGGAAGGTAACGCCTCGCAGAAGGCGCGCGGCGCGGCTGCGGGGACAATGCGGCGAATCCCACATCGCGATCGCCGCATGAACTCCCACGACATCGTCATCGCCGGCGGCGGCATCGCCGGCCTGTACTGCGCGCGCCGGCTGGCCGACGCCGGCCACCGCATCCTGATCCTCGAGGCCTCGTCCGACCGCTGGGGCGGCCGCATCGAGACCGAGGACCTCGACGGCTTCATCGCCGAGATGGGCCCGATGCGCTTCGAGCCGACGCTGCAGCCGCGCTTCGCCAAGCTGTGCGGCGAACTGGGCGTCGCGCTGGTGGACTTCTCGGGCCCGACCGGCGAGAGCATCACGGCGCCCGACGACGACCTCACGCCTGAAGAACAGGGCCTGAACTCGCTGCAGCTGCTGCGGCGCGGCGTCATGCTGATCATGGGCCGCGCGCCCGACGACCAGGCGTGGATCGACGGCCTGACCGAGGCCGACTACACGCGCCTGCGCAAGCACGCGCAGCTGCACGGCCAGCCGCTGTGGGCCACCGGCTTCTGGAACGCGCTGTCGGCGCAAGGCATCCTGAGCCATCGCGCCGTCGTCAAGCTGCGCGACACCGGCACCTTCTATCACATGATCCCGGAGAACCTGAACGCCGCCGAGTGGATCATCTGGTGGCTGCGCGCGCTGAAGACGGTGGGCCAGCAGCTCGCGAGCATCGCGGGCGGATCGTCGAGGTTGTCGGACGGTTTGATGGCCGTGCTGCGCGCGCATCCCAACGTCACGCTGGCCGGCGGACATACGCTGCTGGGTTTCCGCCCGACGGGCCTCGGCGCCCGCGCGCTGGCGCTCGACGTGCGCACCAACAGCGGCACCGCGACGCTCGCCGCGCAGCGCCTGATCCTCGCGATGCCGCGGCTGCCGCTGGTCAAGCTGGCGCAACACCTGCCGGAGCACGTGGCCTCGCAGCTGGATTCGGTCAACGGCTTTCCGATGCTGAAGGTCTTCTTCGTCAGCAACGCGCCGTGGTGGGACTACGACCAGCCGCCGCAGCAGCACGCCAACTGCATGCCCACGCGCGAGATCCACTACTTCCGCCGCCCGCGCGAGGCCGACGCCGACGGCCACGGCATGGTGCTGCTGTACATGGACACGCCGGCCACCGAGTTCTGGCGCCACTACGTGATCGACACCGAACGCCACGATCGCGCGGAGCTCGACCAGAACGGCCGCATCGTCGACGCGTTCGCGCTGTTCGTCGCGCGCGACGTCAAGCGCGCGCTCGAGGGCCACGAGGACGGCGAGCGTCCGGTGCGCCTGACCGAGAGCGCGCGCAAGCTGTTCAAGGACATGACGCTCGACCAGGCCACGGCCTGGATCCGCAACTCCATCATCACCTACGGCCTGCGCGACTGGGCGCGCGCTCCGTACGGCGCCGCCAACCACGGCTGGCAGCCGGGCGTGCGCAGCTGGAAGGTGATGGACACGTTCAAGGCCTTCGACTTCGGCAGCGGCGCGAACAACGTGCACATCGTCGGCGAGGCCTATTCCGACTACCAGGGCTTCATCGAGGGCGCGTTGAACAGCGCGGAGCTGGCGCTGCAGACGATCCCGCCGCGCGTGGACGCCGATCCGGAGACCGAAGGCTGAACGAAAAAAGGGCGCGCCCTCGCGGACGCGCCCCCGGGTTGCCAGTCGCAGCGCGATCAGTTCGTCGTCGTGTAGACGTTGACGCGGTACTGGTCGTAGCTGCCGTCGAGGTTGGTGAGACGCTCCATCACGTAGACGTTGCTGCCCGACGTCGCGAGCAGCTTCCACATGAGTGTCTGGCCGTAGTTGTAGCCGTTGCTGAGGTTCCACGCGATGTCGCCCGCGCTGCAGAAGCCGACGCCGTTGCTGTCGGACTTGCAGTAGTAGCGCGTCAGCGTCTCGGTGCCGTCCGAGCCGACGACCCAGGTGCCCAGCGGCGACTGCAGCGATCACGGCGGTGTGGTCGGCCTTCAGGGTCAGCCCGGTCACGCCGGAGGCGCCGGCGCCCTGGCCCAGCGTCAGCACCATCGTGACGTCCGCCGCACCCGTCGCGGGCACCGACGGCGCGACCGCGATCGCCGGATCGGCAACGACGGCGGCCTGGGTGGCGTTGAAGACGGTCGCATTGGTGGTCGCCTGCGTGGTCACGAAGCTGCTGTAGGTCGACGGATCCGACACCAGCGCCAGCATGTCCGCAGAGCCGCTGGGCAGCGCGACGCCGGCGTCGGCGACCAGCTTGATGGCCGTGGCCATCTGGATCGTCTGCGCCGACGAGAACTGGGCCGCCGCGGCAGCGATGTCGGCGCTGCTGGCCGCCGTCTCGCCAAGCGCCTGCGCCGTGAGCGTGATGAAGTCGGACGGCGTCCTCGTGGTGACGTCCACCGAGTAGTTGCCGTCGGCATCCCTCTCTCCCGACAGGCCGTTCAGCTCGCCTCGAAGTCGCGCAGGTCGCGCCCGCGCGTCTCGGCGCCGAAGCGCCACACCAGCGCGAGCGACAGTCCGACCGGCAGCAGGATCGCCAGCGCCGCCATGAACAGCCCCGGCACCAGCGCCAGCAGGCTCAGCAGCTGCGCGACGAGTCCGCCGCCCTTGGTGCAGGCCGCGATCCAGCCGGTCGCACGGCCGCGCACCGCCAGCGGATAGCTCTCGGCCGCGTAGGGCAGCAGCATCGCGATGATGGCGTTGATGCCGACGATCAACAGCGCGATCGGCCACACGGGGCTCATCGTGCCGGTGGGCGCCAGTTCGAGCAGCATCACCCCGACGAGTCCCAGCGCGGTGACGCCGATCGAGCCGATCAACGCACCCTTGCTGCTCCAGCGGCTGTACAGGAACGCGGCGACGAAGACGGTGGGAATCGCGATCAGCGCCGACGCCGACAGCAGCCGGCTCGACACCGCCATGCTGTAGCCCTTCTCGACGAGATGGATCGGCATCCACAGCAGCAGCCCGAAGTTGATCAGGCCCCACGCGACGGCCGCGATGCTCAGCGCCCACGTGCGGCCCGCGAGTTCGTGCGTCATGTGCGCGTTGGCCCCGGGCGCGGCCGGCGCGGCGGGCGCGCGCGGCTCGGCATGCACGTCGCAGCCGAAACCCCGCAGGGTATGGATCGCCTCCGCGATGCGCCCGCGCGCGGCGAGGTACTTCGGCGATTCGGGAATGAACGCGTTGAGGAAGATCAGCAGCAGACCGGTCGGCAGGTTCAGGAACCACAGGATGCGCCAGCTGAAGATCGGCTCGAGCCAGGCCGCGCAGCCGCTCGCGGCCAGGTAGCCGCCCACCGCGCCCAGTCCGCCCACCAGCACCAGCACCCAGCCGCGCTCGCGCGACGGCATCGTCTCGGCCAGCAGCGCGTAGGTGACGGGCAGCATGCCGCCGGCGGCCGCGCCCATCAGGAAACACATGCCGACGTTCCACCAGAAGTCGGGCATGGCCCCGCAGATCGCAGTGCCGACGAACATCACCGCCGACAGCAGGATCGACGCGCGGCGCCCGTAGATGTCGGCCAGCCAGCCCCAGACGACGGAGCCGACGACGGTGCCCGACAGCGCCGCGAACGGCAGCCACGCGACGGTCGCCTTGCTCACGACGTATTCGCTGCGCATGCCCGGCAGCACGAAGCCGAGGCTGGCCGGCTTCATCACGTCGATCACCAGCGCCACGGTCAGCACGACCATCAGCCGCCAGTGCGCGGCGCCCAGCGGCGCGTCCTCGGGCGCGGCGATCTGCAGCAGCGCGCCGGCCTCGACCGGGTGCGTCGCGTCGCGCGGCAACAGCCCGTAGCCGGCGACGACGATGCCGCCGACGATCAGCGCCATGCCCCACAGCATGCCGCCGTCCATCGGCATGTCGGCCAGGTGGAAGTGGTTGAAGCGGCCCATCCAGAACATCGGCAGGTGCATCACCACGCCGGCGGTCACCGCGACGCAGCCGACGAGAAAGGCCCACAGGTGAGGCCTGTCCTGCAGCACGCCCGGCTGGTTCATGGTCGCGCCTTCCACTCGCGCGCGAGCAGGCCGTAGAGGAGCGAGTCGCAGACCTCGCCGCCGACGATCCAGCGCTCGCGCAGATGACCTTCGCGCGTGAAGCCGAGGCGTTCGAGCGCGCGCGCCGAGGCCGCGTTGCGCGGATCGATGTCGGCCTCGACGCGATTCAGGGCCAGATGCTCGAAGCCCCAGTCCAGCAGCGCCGTCACGGCCTCGTTGGCATAGCCCTGGCCCCACTGCGGCGGCAGCAGCACATAGCCGACCTCGGCGCGGCGACACGGCTCGTCGAGATGGAACAGCGTGCAAGTGCCGACCACCACGCCGTCCTCGCGCCGCACGATGGCGAACTGCGCGTGCTCGCCGGCAGCCATCGCCCGGACGTCGCGCTCGATGTACTCGACCGCCGTCTTCCGATCCGTCCACGGCGGGTGGCTGCCGTAGCGCTGGACGACGGGGTCGGAGCGCATTGCAAACACGGCGTCGGTGTCGGCGGGCGTCATCGGGCGCAACGTCAATCGCTTCGTCTGCAGCGTCACATCGGAGAAGGCGGTCATGCGGAATTCTCCCATGCTGATCCGTGGCCTCCGAGGCGTCTAACGCAGCGCAACATGTTGGACAGGTCCGAGTCGTTCTCGACAACCTGTGGCATCGGCCCGACCAGTTCGCCAAGGTGACCTCGCACATCGGCTCGTTCGTCGACATCCGCGGCGGCCACGAATGGCCGGCGCGCATCCGCAGGACGCCGCGCAAGCCGCTGCGCGTCTCCCTGCAGGACGGCGACGCCGACCTCGACATCGTCTACGGCCACTGGTTCCACGCCAACCAGCAGATGGCGGCCGCGCTCGCGTACGCGGGCTACGATCACCAGTTCGTCGTCGGCAGCGGCGGGCACTCGATCAAGCACGGCGGCGCGCTGCTGCCGGACACGCTGCGCTGGCTGCCGTCGTTGAAGCAGGTGCTGTCGGCCACCGCGCCGCTGGTTCGAACCAGGCCAGTTGCTGCAGTCCGTTGCCCTCGCAACGCCCGGTCAAGCCGGACGTCGCAAGGGCAAGCGGGATGGGTGTCAGGCCTTGACCGGCGCCTCGAGACTCATGCGCCGCTCGTTCCACGCCGTCAACATCGCCGGCGGCCAGAAGGTGTGCGGCACGATCATCGGCACGACGCTGGACGGATGGATCAGCACCGGGAACCAGTCGCCCGACAGCAGGCCGTCCGGCAGGTGGGCGCGGATCGCGATGAAGCTGCTGAGCATCGGCTCCTTCGGACTCAACGCCGCCGGCACCGGCACGCCCAGCGGTCGGCCGGAGTCGTTGCGCACGATCTGCGCGAAGCGGCCTGCTTCCGCGCTCGCGGCGGCGCCGGCGGCCTTCAGTTCGACCAGGCGCGCGCCGACCGCGGCCAGCTCGGCCGGGCGGGCCTCGAAGTATTCGTCCTCGCTGAAGACGAGCACGCCGGGCAGGTCGTCGCCGCCCTGCGCGAAGACGCCGTCGTCGGCCTCCACCAGCGCGCCCCAGCCGATGCGGCCCTTGCGGAACAGCGTCTCCTGCTTCTCGTAGAAGATGCGCACCGGGTCGCCGCTCGCGGTCAGCCAGGCGGGCGGCTCCGTGCGCACCTGTTTCATCCAGCGGCCGCCCTGCAGCAGGCGGCCGGCGCCGAAGGAGCGGCGCAGCGCGTTGATCAGCTGCTTCATCGCCGGGTCGGCGGCACGCTCGACCGGGCCCGAGGTACCCGCCGGCGGCGTCGGCGTGACGAAGCGCGATTCGAGCAGCGACATCGGCGCCGTGATGCCGCTGCCCGGCTCGGTGGCGACCGCGACGTCGTCCTGCCGCGCCTCGCGCGCCGCGGCGGCGGCCGGCGCCACGTGACGCGGCGCCATCGGCCGCGCGCCGACGCGCAAGGGCTCGGGCGCGGCCGTGGGAACGCCCGGCGGCAGGTCGGACACGCTCGGGCTGCGCAGCAGCGGCAGGCGCAGGCGCCAGGCGATCTCGGGGAACCTGCTGGCGTCGACGACGACGAAGGTGCCCGTCTCGCCGTTGTTGTAGCGGCCGGGCGCCAGGCGGTAGACGCGCTCGGGACGGCCGATGCGCTCGAGCAGGTCGTCGACGGCGGCCATCACCGCGTCGACGTCCATCGTCGAGCCGTTGGTCGGCGCCTCGAAGACGCGGGCCTCGCCTTCGTACTCGTACTCGACGCGCCAGACCGCGCCGCTCTCGCCGCGCACGAGGCTCTGGCGCAGGTCGGCCAGCCTGGCCTGCGGCAGCAGCGAGGCGACCAGGCCGCCGAACAGCGTGTCGTGCGCCGGCGTGGTGCCGTCGTCGTGCAGGTTGTACGAGACGAGGCGTTCGCCGAACAGGGCCTCGATGATCTCGGTGGCCTCGCCGAGCGCCTTGACCGGGTCGGTGACCCAGCCGTCGAGCGCCTCGAGCGACGCGGGCTTGATCGGCTTCTCGAAGCCGCCGTCGCGCAGCATGATGGCGATGCGCGGCGCGCTCGCCTTGCGCTGCTGCCACTCGAACATCAGGCCTTCCCACGGGTGCAGCGCGACCATCGTCGGCTTCTGGCGGCAGCCGTAGCGCACCAGCGCCCACGAGGCGTAGTCGGCCGCCTCGTTGCCGAAGTTCTCGCTCAGAACGACGCGCAGGGCCGTGACAACCTGCGAGTCCGTCGGCCCGGACTCGCGTCGGGTCTTGGCATCGGGTTCTGCGTACAGCCGCAACATCAGGGCCATGACGGCGGTCCAGATCACGTGCGCCTCATCGGCACGCGACACGAATGCCCGCACGGCATCGAGCCCGGCAAGCCGCAAAAGCGGTCTCGTCCCGGGCTTGAAATCTTCGCTCATCCTCGCAGTATGCCGGCAGGCGGGGCCATCAGTACAAACAGGAGTCCCACGGAACCCTCCAGTTCATCCGTTGTGACGAATGGAGCGTGAGGTTACATGGGTGCAACAGGTCGTGCGCTCTTCGGGTAAATCGGTAGTGGTTGGAAGCGTTTCTACAACGCTGCCGTGCCGACGCCTCGGCGTCGCGCCGTCGTCATCTGCCGATACGCCAGCGCCATCACCGCGATGAAGGCGGCGTTGAGGAACGGCGGCGGCAGCAGCGCCGTCCAGCCCAGGCGGGTCAACGAGGGCACGGCCACGATGTAGGAGATGTCCGTGAGCAGGTCGGAGATGCGCGCGCCGGCCACGGCGATCAACCACAGCGGTTGCCGTTTCCACCGCCACAGCGCGATGGCCTGGACCACGGCGAACGCGGCCCACTGGCCGGCGGCCCGGCGCAACAGGGCCACGTCGAGATCGACGGGATCCGCGCGATGGAACAGGTGGAACCAGAGGTCGGGCGCCACCCAGGCCAACACGCCGATGACGCTGTCCTCCACCAGCGATCCGCACAGAAAGAGCAGGACGAGTGCCTTGAGCGGCTGCCTTGGCATGAGAGGCCCCCGGGTTGATCTCTCGTGGCGACATCATGCGCAGAGCCGAAGCGGCGGGCCATCCCCATTGTCGGCCACGGCCAAGGGCGATCGAAGCCGATTTACCATGCCGCCATGAGTTCATCGACCCCCGCGGCGACCCTGAAGGTCTGCATCCTCGACAACGACAACCTCGACCCCGCCGTCGCCGACACCTACGTCAGCTACGGCGCGATGACCGAAAAGATGTTCGCCGCCGCCGGCGTCCCCTGGCAGTTCGAGCGCTTCAACACGACGCGCGGCGAATACCCCGTATCGTTCGACGCCTACGACGCCGTGCTGCTCACCGGCAGCAAGGCGGACTCGTTCTCGGACGAGCCGTGGGTGCGCACGCTGCGCGAGCGCACGAGCGAGCTGCTGGAGCAGCGCAAGAAGCTGCTGGGCATCTGCTTCGGCCACCAGCTCATCGCCCATTGCCTGGGTGCCGAAGTCGGCCGCGCAGCGAATGGCTGGGGCATGGGACGCATGAGCTACGAGTGGCTCGGCGCGACGCCGCTGAAGCCGGCCAACGCCGACACGACGCTGAACCTGCTCGCCTCGCACCAGGATCAGGTGAAGTCGCTGCCCGACGGCGCGACGCTGCTGGCGCGCAGCGAGTTCTGCCCGATCGCGGCGTACAGCGTGGCCGACCACGTGTTCTGCATCCAGCCGCATCCGGAGTTCGTCGAGGACTACAGCGCGTGGATCCTGTCGAAGCGGCCCGAGTCGGTGAACGCCGACCGCCGGGCAAGCGTGCGCGCCGCGATGGCGTTGCCGCACGATGGGCTGGACGTGGCGCGGTTCATGCAGGCGTTCGTCGAGGGCGCGCGCGATTAGGACGATCGCAGAGCGTCAGTGAAGCGGCGTTGCCTTGCAGACGTCGATGATCGACAAATAGTAGCCGTCGCGCCGAGTACTGCGCGACATCTCGACGTTCTGGTGGGTGCCATCCAAAGCTGCGACACCCAGTACGCAGGTGTGAAGAGGTTCCAAGAATCCCCCCAACGAACGCCTGGCAGGACCGAGTCCATGGCATTCGGAAGTTCGCGGAAGACCTCTCGGTCGCTGTGCCAGTAGCTCACGATCTAGCCCCAGAGCAGATTGGGGTCGGGCCCATCCACTCCGAGGCTAGTCGCAGGAACTTTGGCCGCCAGTCGCATTTGAGTGGCGCCAGTCGCACCTACTCTGGCGCCTTACGCCAGCCGTCAAGTTCTGTGGGGTGACAGCTTTCGTGAAAACTGAGCCATTGATTCCCTTCAGCTTTTTCAGCAATGTTGTCATTGGGGTGTTCGGCTGGTGACATGAAAAATGAAAACCTCCGCAGTTGGAGACACGATAAATGAAAACGATCCTACGTCCCCGTATCTAGGGGTTCGGCCGTGCCCGAAAGTTCACGCCCAAGTCCTCCGATCGACCACTGTTGACTCCCGCGGCCCCTAGTCAGACCCGCTTGCAGCCGACGCAGGAGCGGCGATTGGAGCCGCCGAAGCTGCGACCGGCGCGCCAAGGGCTTCCTGGGAAGCGACAGCGCGGCATGAACCGAATGTCTTCGCAATCGGCTGCGACGCGGAATTTGAACCTGCGGGCTTGTCGAGCTTCGGCGGAGGATCGACAGCTAGAAAGTTCAACACATCGTCACCCTTGAGACTGATCGGCTCCACGGTGGCGTCCCGGTCAGCCTCCAGACATTTGACCAGCCATCGACTACCAACCCGAGACAGAACAACGACCGGCGCTAGAGAACAGCCGTTCTCGTAGGAACTCGGTCCTGACGCTGGCAACACGCGCGCAAGTCCCAGAGAGGCAAGGGCTTGGCAGCCTGGCTTGGCGATGGCCAGCTTGACGCTTGGGATGCGCACCGACGCCACTGTCATAACGTTGTCCTCTACATGCGACCACGCGCTCAGCCAAAACAGACCCCATACGATCAGAACCGTTGATACAACGAGCTGTCCCGCATGAGCCTTCACACCAGCCGTTTTCTCCTTGATGCTTCCAGTCAAGGCCAAGAATTGGGCTAAGGCCGTCAAAACTATTCCACCAGCCAGCAGCGCAGTGACCTTCGAGTCGCTCAACTTGTCAGCGAAATCGGAGGCGTCGAGCGAGCTCAGGAATATGAAAAGTGGAAATGTATTGAGAACAAGCACGATCGCGGCGACGCCGAGCCTTTTCCGGACAAGGCCCGCCTTCGGCTCATCCGGAGCGCGGGAAAGCGCGTAGGAACCGATGACCCACATGGCGAAGACCAGGGAAACGGTCGCCGCAATCTCCGACGCGTGCTTCAGCGTTTCGTACTTTGCTTCCACAAACCAGGCGAAACTCGCAGTCCACGGCAAAGCCACTGTGACAAAGCACCATGAAGCTAGGTTGCGATCGCCCGTGTCCCACGATACCGACTGCTTCTTCTCGCTGGCCACGCCGACTTCATCCGGAGCCGAGCCATTCTTCAATGCTTGCCCAGACGCCGAACCAGGGAACTCCTGCGAATACGGCAGACCCGCAGCAGCGTTGTCATCGAGAGACGCCACCGAGCGCGCTCCGCGCGGCGACATGAACCAGCCTTTGCCAGGGTCCCCGATCTGATCAATCAGAGCGTGAAAGACCAGCGTCGGCAGCGTCCAGTATAGGACCATCACGAAAAACGAACCGATCGATATGAGCGCAATCACTGAACCAAGACTCAGCACGCCAGTGACGTTGTCCACTGGGAAGCTGCCGATGCGCAAAAAGTAGGTGACCGAGACCAGAAAGCCAATCGCCCCGGAAACTTTGAGGCCTCGACCAGACCACTGTGCAACCTCACCCCACAACTCTTCTGCTTCGATCTTCGTCATACACGGCCTCCCAGCCAATTCCGCTTGACGCCCGACATGGCGCAGCTCATCAATGGGAGCATATTAAATTGCGAGCTGTCGCAAACAAGCTGTCAGCCCTTACAGCTCCTCACGGCTACCCGTTGCCATTAGTGAAAAAAGGCCTGGTGAGCGCGTTTGCAGGTGATGAGTACCTGATCGACGCCCACGGAAACTCTGGGTTTTCTGGCGGACCGCTAGTCTTCAGCCCTGGACAGGCAGGCATGGCCTTATCCATCGCGGCCGTTGTGACCGATGTCGCCACTGCTCCTGAGCCAGTGCTGGGAGCCAACGGCGAGCCCTCTGGTCTGACGTTCGAAGAGAACACCGGAATCATGACGACCGTCAAGATCGAGGTCGTACTCGAACTGATACGCAGCAAAGCTCACACCTGAAGGGCAACCTGACCCAGAATGTCTGTGCTGCCGAGGAGTGCCGAATGAGACGTTGGCTCAAAGCCCAGTTTGCCACTCAAGAGCTTGCGCGGCGCGCCGTGCTGACTTTCGCGACGGTGCTTAGCACAGTAGGCTTCTGTTTGCTGGCAGGCGCCTTACTGCTTGGCCGATAGGCAGTCTCTTGCGGCCATGAATGGTCGACTCTGGCTCGGCTTGTTCGCGCTGGCGTAGATCCGCGTTTTTCGCTGGCGAGCGATGCAGCTTTCTCAGATGCAGCGCGAGTCCTCGACCCCCAGGGTGAATGGCTGGTCTGAAGGCGTAGCAGTCGTGCCGATCTGTCGCTGTCGCGATTGGTTTGCATTTCCACGAGGATCAGCTCGGCTCAAATCAATGTGGCGGGACGATGTCGGCAATCGGAGCGTTGCAGTCATCCGAGGCGTTCAGCGGCGATAGACAGGGTCTGTGCACCGCCGTCGGGAGCGTTTGAACGTCCTCCTGCCCGCCCGGCCGCTTGAACGACCGCTCCAGGCCCTCGCGACCGGCTGTTCCCGACCCATAGCCGTCATAGGCCTCGCCAGCTTGGGCGCCCGACAGCGGACGTTCACATCGTTGAGTAGCGATCCCGCACTTTCTGACTCGACCGGAGCCCAACTTGCGAGAGCACCGCGCCCGCTTGGCGGCGTTAGCCGGCCTTTCAGCACGGAGCACCGAACGCTCGCCAACACGCACAAAGCTGCCATCTCGCTTGCGTTATTGAACTCTCCTTGCCCAACGGCAAGATGCACCTGAGCGGATTTGTCGGCCTTTCCCTACAGACAGTCGGCAGAATTGCGAGGATAAGCATTTGTAGAAACCAAGGTCACGCCGTGATCGAACGGGATTCGATCGCGATCGTTGCGTCGTCGGGTCGATGCCTATCCCAGGACGCCGCCGCCATTGGCAGGAGCGTCGCTTGATCTGGTTCGACAACTTCCGGCTCATTTTGTGCACCGAAGCGAGAGCCCACTCGTCACTCGAGCATCTCGCTGTGGGGGATCTACGGATCAGCTTGCTCGACCCGTCCGGAGCCAAGCTGTGCGTGCCCCCCACTTTGATCGCTCAGGCGAAG
>Ga0302310_10003240_pt1 | contig 12751 bp, 8 predicted proteins | sample III_Palsa_N1_2_FD_200451 | JGI IMG/M metagenome (GOLD analysis project Ga0302310, IMG submission 200451) | Peat permafrost microbial communities from Stordalen Mire near Abisko, Sweden - III_Palsa_N1_2 | ecosystem: Environmental > Terrestrial > Soil > Palsa > Peat permafrost | place: Sweden... | reverse complement strand
CGGCGCGGTTGTTGCGAAACATCGCGCGGCCGGTGCCATGGCGGTCGATCAGCGCGGCAAGCAGCTCGCGTGCATTGGCCGGCTTGGTCGATTCGGCCAGTTGTGCGGTGAGGACTTCATCGCCATGGAATGCTTCGGCCAGCGCGGTGCGCTGGTCATCGTTCAGCGCGACGCCGTCGAGCAGCTGGTCGGCAATCTTCGACAATGCCTGATAGGTATCGGCTTCGGCCAGATAGCCGTCCAGATCGCTGTAACGCTGCGGATCGAGCAGGCGCAGGCGGGCGAAGTGGCCGCTGCGGCCGAGCTGTTCCGGCGTGGCGGTGAGCAGGATCACGCCGGGGATCACCGCCGCCAGTTGCTCCACCATGGTGTAGCGCGGGCTGGCCGCTTCCGGTGACCACGCCAGGTGGTGCGCTTCGTCGACCACCAGCAAATCCCACGGCGCATCGAGCAATTGTTGCGCGTACTTTGGCGAGTTCTCGAGAAAGCCGAAGTCGGCGATCACCAGCTGCTCGTCCTCGAACGGGTTGCTGTGGTCGCCGGACTGCTCCAGTGCTTCGCAGCGTTCCTCGTCGTAGATCGCAAAGCTCAGATTGAAACGACGCAGCAGTTCGACGAACCACTGGTACACCAGCGTATCGGGCAGCAGCAGCAGCACGCGCGCGGCGCGGCCGGCGGCGAGCTGGCGCGCGATGATCATGCCCGCCTCGATGGTCTTGCCAAGGCCGACTTCGTCGGCCAGCAACACCCGTGGCGGTCGGCGCGCGGCGGCAATGCCGGCTACGCGCAGCTGGTGTGGCACCAGCCCGATGCGTGCGGCGCCCAGCCCCCATGCCGGCGAACGGCGTGCTTCGGCGCGACGCCGCAGGCCTTCCAGGCGCAGCTCGAACTGTGCCACCGTGTCGGTACGTCCACCGGTCAGCCGGTCATCGGCCTGGCTCACGCTCTGCTCGTCGTCGAGCTGGCCTTCCTCCAGCTCGCGGCCTTCGCCACGGTAGATCAGCAGCTCATCGCGGATTTCCACCCGTTCCACCAGGAACGCGATGCCCTTGCCGGCGACGCGCTGGCCCGCGCGAAACTCGGCACGCAGCAGTGGCGCCGAATCGACCGCATAGGGGCGCAGCACGCCGGCCTTGGCAAACAGCACCTGCACGCCGCGCCCTTCGACGCGTAGCACGGTGCCGAGGCCAAGCTCGGGTTCAGCAGAGGAGATCCAGCGTTGACCAGGTACGAACATTGCACAGCCGTATAGCGTCGAGGGCTGTCGATTATCCGCTCAACGGCTGTGGCTGACCATGCCTTCATTTGCATGGTCAGCATCGACACAGGCTTTTATCGCTGTGGGCAGTCCATCACGCAGCCGGCGTTTATGCCGCGATCGCTGATGCCTGGTTTCTGGTGCTGCATAGACGATGCGCATCGAAAGCTTCGATGTGCATCTCCAAAAGACGCGTATCACGTTACTGGCGCATTACCAGCAACCGCTGCCGGTACCACTATTGGTGCCGCTGGTGGTTTGTACGCCGAGATCCGTAAGGTAGTAGCTGCCGCAAGCATCATTCTTCTGGGTGCCTACGGGGGCTGCCGTTGCAGTGTAACTTGCTGGGGTGGTGCCCGTGGCAGCAACCGGGATGATGGTCACGCTGTAGTAGTCCTCATTGGTGTTGTTCGGAACCTGAAGGGCACCAGCAACCACATTCGAATAGCCGACCGACGACAATGAAGCGGGGTAATAGTTGTTGGCTGCGTAGTACTTTTCTTCTCGGCCAGACAGATCAAACAGCGCTGTCTTTGCCGAGGTGCGATGCGACTGCATGATCTGCCTTTGGTAAGCCGGTATGGCGATGGCTCCCAGGATGGCCACGATCGCCACGACGATCATCAGTTCGATCAGGGTGAATCCGGCAAGCCTGCGCCATGCCGGATTCCTCGGCACCGGTCCAAGCGGATCTGTCCACGTGACATGAAGCATGGCTTCGGATTTCCCGGTGATGACCTGTTGTGTGATGGATGTTGTTTGCATTGTCGTCACCATTCCCAATCAATGCAGCTCGATCCATGTCAAGCGGCCACCAAGGTTGCCGCCGGGCGGATTGATCTGGTTGACCGTGCCGGTGCCGCTGGTGGTCTGGGAAATCAGATAGGGGTTTCCGTTGGCTGTCACTACCGAGGGGCTGCCTGTCGCGTTGACCGCAATTCCGCTCACGGGGCTTCCGTTGACGTTGACAAAAGTGCCGCTGCCGCTGGAGAAGAACGATTGCGAGAAGGCACCGCCCGTCGCCGGATTGAGCGCCATGGTCCAGCCCAGGGCGTTCTGCACAGTGCAGGTAAGCGGAGCGTTGTTCGCCGGAATCGTGGTGTTCACGATGAACGCGCCTTCGACCTCGACCGGGCTGTAGATTATCTGCTCGGTCTGATTGCTCAGGCCTACGCTGCTGACGCCGGCATAGCCAGGCAGGTTCATGTACCAGCCGTACTGGGTTCCCGCCGTGGAGCCGCAGCTCATCCCGACGAAACAGATGGTCGAATTGCTGATCGTGCGATAACCCTGTCCGGTACCGGACGTGGTTGCGCTGGTCTGGCTGGTCACTGTTTGCTGCTGCAGACTGCTGATCGTGAACCCTGAAGTGGGGGCTGCCGATCCGGTCAGGCCATTGTAGCTGGATCCGACGGTACCGGACTGACCGACTTTCCAGTCCCAGATGCCGTACATCGACTGCTGGCCCGGGGCGTATTGGATAGCCGCGGTGGTTGTTTGCGGGATGACGTTGCCGGTGCCGAACTCGATCATGATGCGGGGTATACCGGTGGCATTGGGTGCCACCGATAGAGCCACTACCGCAGTCGTGATCGGCTGGTTCGTGACCGTCGTCGTCGATGTCTTGTCAGCTGTCGGGCACGGCGTTGTCGTCACCGAGCAGCCGGTTATGGTCGTGCTCGTGCTGGGCGTCGTGAACAAGGGGGTCGGAGTGGCGCTGGTCCCCGGGATCGCGCTGCTGCTGTAATCCGTCACGCCCCACTTGGCCGGATTGCTGTTGGTCAGATCGAACCGCCACACGTTTCCGAAGGCATCGCCTGCATAGACATAGTCGGTGATGTGATCGCCGTCGAGATCCGTCGGTGTCGCATAGGCGATGCCGTTGGGGTTGGCTGCAGTACCGGCCTTGCCGGTATCCAGGTAGTACACCGTGGAGGGAACACCGCTGGTCGTGATCGTCATGACATAGATGCCGGCATGACCCGTTGCACTGTTGAGACCATTGCCGAAGATGATGCCCCACTGCCCGTTGTGCAGGCGGCGGATCTGCGGCGTTCCGTAGGTCTGGCCCAAGTCGTTCGCGCACAGGGTCGCACTCGTCCCGCTCCCGGTGTCGCCCGCGCAGACCAGTCCATTGGTGCCCGCTACCGCGCCCGTACCCCACTCACCCATCACATTGCTGGCGGAAAAACCGCTCGCCGGACTGGTGATGTCGATGGCGTAGATCGCATTGCCGCCTGCTCCAAGACCACCAACCAGCCAGGTATGCCATCCGCTGCTGTAGAACAGGTCGCCGGTACCTGGCGTCGCGTCCACAAAATAGTTATGCGAATAATTCGGGCTTGAATAGTCCAGGGTCGGCGTGGTGCTGTTGTGGATCGTATTCATCACGGCCTGCGGCATGTAGGCGAACAGTTCCTTGCCGTCATTGCTGGTGGTGTTATACGAGCCGTCCGTGTTGTAGGAGCCCGTTTCGAAAGCATGCATGAAGCCGTCATTGGCACCGTTGTAAACGACGTTCAGGCGGGTGGCGTTGGCAGTCAGGAACGCCGGGTAGGTCGTTGCGCCAGTGGCGTTTTCCGGAGCGACTGTCGCGGGATACAGCTTGTCTGCCCAAGTGGCTGTGTAGGGTGCCGAAGGCGGCCCGACCCAGGTCGGGCTGGAATCGATGATGTCAGCCAGCACACTGGTGCGGTTGCGGTAGATCTGGTTACCTGTGGCTCCTGAAGTCGGAATTTCATTGGTGCGATCACCGCTCAGATAGGCGAGCAGGCGCGCACCGGCGGCGGAGGCGCCGGTGCCGGTGGTGCCGGCCTCGAGCCATCCCTGTTCGGCAGTGCTCAACGTGCCAAAGGCTGTGGTATCGCCCGATGAGGTGAAACCTGTCGCATTCGAGAAATTGATGCCCGGGGTGGTCGCTTGGCCATTCGAGGTAAGCAACGTGCGGGTGGCCTGTGCCGTACCACTGGTCGCGGCGGTGGCGGGGCAGGCGCCACCGGTCAGGACGCAGGATGCATCCCAGTTGGCGGTCGGGTCGATCGAGACGACGCCAGTGGTGGTATTCACGTCGAGATTTTGTGCGTCGAGTTCACCCCACCAGTTGTTGGGATGGTAATAGGCCAGATAGACCTGGGTGCCGGTCTTGACCTGGCCGGCCTGCTGCACGTTAAGCCCAGCCGAGCTGGCGGCGACGTTCGCGGGAGTGGCCTGGAAGCAGGTGATCTCATGGACGTTGTCACTGCCGCCGGTGGAGCCACCGAAACCGAACAGGAAGCTGCTAGGCATGGTGCCGTTGGAAGCCGCGATGCTCTGATTGGTGAGCACGTTGACGTAGTTGCCACCGTTGTAGCTGTACGAAAGGCTGAGCAATCCGGACTGCGTGACCTGAAGCTTGTAGGCAATCGCTGTCGCACCGGTTCTTACGGACGTGCTTTCGTTGGCGATCGGTGTCGACGAAGTCAGGTTGACGAACGCATTGGGTATGGCGGTGTAGTCAGGCAACGGGGTGATCGTGGAGGTATTCGCCGTTTTCGTTACGGTCTGTTTCGAGGTGATCGGATAATAAGTGCTACCCACCAGGCCAAACTGAGGAGTGGTCGGATCACCATCATTGCTGGAACTGGTGGTTCCGGAAATGGTGGCTCCCTGGGCGGCGTAGGAATAGTTGGTCGTGGTTACAGTTGTAGCTTGGGATTGAGTTATGGTTTGTGTGCACGTAGTGTTCTTGCCGCTGATTTTTTGCGTAGATGTATAGGTGGCGTACGTGCTTTTAACGGTGGTAGGTCCGACTGAGGTTGTCGCCGGTGTTTGCGAGTACAGCGTCCCCGAATACGTCAGTTGTGGGTTCGCTGCGCTGCCGGCGCCGCCGGTAGTTCCGCTACCGTTGGTGTTGGATGCCGGGGTGGACTGTTGCGCACTGCAGCCCGATGGAGAAGTCGCGGAGGAATAGGTGTTGGTGACCGAAGTGGCGACCAGCGGGCTGTAACCCCCGTTTTGCGGGTAGGTATAGGTGTAATTGTAGGTGGACGTATATGTGCCGTTGTTGAAGGTGAAGGTGCCACCGTTCTTGCAGACGTTTTGAACATCGGTTGCCGTTGGCGTGTATCCGCCACCGGCCGCGTTTACGGCAGCCGTGAGGGATACGAGGTTGATGTTGCCGTAGCCGCGCAGACCGATGCGACCGGGTTGATATTCGGCGCCATTGCCGCCGTTGACCGATGTGGCTTGATCACCGCTGGCGGTGTTGTCGCTGTTATTGAGGAAGTTGCCGTACTCATCCATGCCGAGGCCGATGTAGGCGTCCGTCATGCCGATGTAGGGATTGTTCGAATTCGAACAGCTATAGCCCAGACTGCCGCCCCAGGATCCAAGGTTCCAGGTATTGGTGCCACCGGTGTTGGTGGGATTGGCTGCGGCTGTAATGACCGCGGCTGCATCAGCACCATTCAACAGGTAAAAGCCGATGCCGTCCGCGCCGTGCCCACCCGAGTTGTCACCGCCATACGTATAAGTTGTAAAAGTGACCTGAATGCCTTGGTTGGAGGGAAACGGCGTCGTGGAAATAATCGCGCCATTTTCGCTGTAATAACACGTGTTGGTAGTACCGCTGCCCGAGCTGTTGGGCACCTGTGCGCAACCATTGGTCAGGCGCAAGGCGCCATTGCCTGCGGTATCCGCGTTATTGGTCAGGCCCGTCTGGACTTGTGATCCGTAGTAAGCCAACCCCTTGCAGGCGGGGACTGTCCCGGCGCCGTTGCCGGCGGTAAGGCAGGCACCATTGAAGGGTGCCCAGTTGAGGGAGGCACTGGTTCCGGTGAAGCTGTCCTGGACAACGTTCGCGGTTTGCGCGACCGCCGCAGGCGTCCATGATGCGCCGAGGCAGGCCAGCATGAGCCCTGCCGCGAAAACGATCCTTGCTGGTGTTACCCGAATCGTATTCATCACAGACCCCCGAGGTTTTTGATACCGCTAGTCAGCTGAAAGATGCTCTGCACCACGGCGACCGCATTGGCGTTGCCGCCGTAGGCCAGGGCGGTGATCTGGTAGATCTGGCCTTGCCCGCTGGCGGACAGGCCAAGATATTGGATATAGAACTGCGGGTAGGCGTAGTACGTGCCGTTAGTCGCGCTGCTGCCGCCGTTCACCTGAATCGTGAGGGCGGGCACCATGGTTGAGTACACCTGCCCATTGGCGAGGGTCATCGGGGCGCCGGTTGCCGCGGGCTGGATGGTTACTGGCACACCGCTGCAAACCGTGGCTGGAAGGGCCGTGACTGGTTTCGTTGTGGGGCAATTGGCGTTTTGCGCAAGCAGCGACAGGTTGTTCGTCAGCTGGTACTCCGCGAAGAGCTCCGTACTCTGGGCAATCTGGTAGGCGCGTGCCTTTTCCTTGGTGTTCGCGGACATGTTTTCCTGCACGCGAAAGCTGTGATACATGCCTACAGCCAGAAAGGTCAATACGATCAGCAGCAATAGACTGATGATAAGTACAAAACCGCCTTCGGCCCGGGCTCTGGATGTTTTTGCGGAATTCATAGGTCGTGTCGACGCTGGTTCGTAGGTTGAATGAGTCAAGGATCACGGACTCGGATTGGGTACCGTGATCGCGACGGTCCGGCTGATCGGTTGGAGTGTCTTAGGCTGCCCTGGCTGCCCGTACAACGGATTGTTGAACGTCAGTGCAATCTTGACGGATTGAATATTGCTGTTACTGGTTGAAGCGCCGTTCCAGCCGACGCCGCTGGTGACCTCAGCGGCGGTCAAATATTGATACGTCGCCGGGGTAGGCGTCTGCAGGGTGTTGTAATACACGGTCATATTCGAGATGCCCGCCACGACCGGCAAGGTGACGGGGGCAATCTTGGCGCCCGCAAGGGTGGTGACACTCACCGTGCAGATCAGCTGATTGGCGTTGGCTCCGGCGCCGACGGAATAGTCGTTGACGACGAGCGATCCGGTTGCCTCGGGCTGCCCCAGACAATCGAGCGTGTTCGGATCGGCCACGAAACGAACCTCGAGCGTGTCGCCGGGACCTGCAGTAGTGGAGGCTGTTCCCGTGCCGTAGATGGACTGTCCTGCGACCGTATAGTCCCCGATGATGGGGAATGATGTGAGCAGTGAATAAGGTGTAGCCGGCGCTGGGACAGCATAGTTGAGATAGACCGGGTAATACCCGCCGGTTTGCACAGTGTTGGCCATGATGGTCAGCGCCATGCGTTCATTATCCTGCAACTGCGCCAGCTGCCCCTGCGCACTGAACGTCTGGCGTGTCTGGAACCAGACCTGGAACAGGCCGGCAAGCAGAAACGCGCCGATGGTGAGGGCGATCATCAGCGAGATGAGGTTTACGCCGCGTTGGTTGGCAAGGGTCTGGCGCATGTGTGCTCAGAATTGGTTGACGAGCGTATAGCTCATGGATGTTGGTGTGGCATTGCTCTGGGTGCCGCTGTTGAGAGCCGCAGTTGCCTTCTGCGACCAGTTCACGGTGATGCTGCAAATTGAGGGTGAGGCAATCTGACAGGCGAAGTGTGCGGTGGCGCCCGGGACCTGGGTGTTCAATTGCCAGCCCCATTTCTGCAAGTCGTAAGCGGCCAGCTGTTGGGCGGTGCAGGCAGTCGTGAGGCAGTTGGTGGTCTGCGATGCCAGGCCGGTATCCGATATGGTTCCTATCGAGGAGCCCACTGCGGGAGCCGACACGGTGAATGAGGAAGGTGGGAGGGTCGTCCAATAGGCGGGATTGGCCTGCATGGCATCGGCCATGCTGCGGGCCTCGATGGCTGCCAGTGACTCTGACTGCGATGAATGCGTGCTTGCGATGGCCGAGGCCTGCATCGCCGCGATGCCGATGAGGCCGATGGAGATGACGACCAGGGCGACCAGGACTTCCATCAGGGTGAAGCCCCGAGTCCTGATGTAGGAGGATCGGGTCATGGACAGACTCCCGGGTTCTGTGTTGCTGTGTTCTGCGCTGCAAGCCCTACCTCTGAGACTACCAGGCACCGGATCCAGGCGGCGGTGTTGTTGGGGTCGTGCAGGCTGAGAGTGACGTTTGCGGCGACCGAGCTGCCACCCATGCGGTTGAATGTCAGTGCGGCGGTGGTGGCGGGGGTCGTATTCACGGTATCTCCGCCCTGCAGAGGCGCATGGATGCGTAGCAAGGTGTCTCCGGTCCCCGCTGCATAGGTTTCATTGTTGAGGCCGCCGGTGCCATTGACGTCGGTGAAGACGATCCAGCCCGCGTTCCAGCCCGTCGCGCTTGCGCTGCATGTGGGGTTGGTGGCGGGCGGATTTATACCTGTAGTCGCAGAGGCGCAGATCGTGACTGTCACGCCTTGCTTGATGGCGGCCGAGCGCGCCAGCTCGATATCGCCATTGAGGTCGTTGAGTTCGCTGGCCATCCTGTCCTGTGCAGTGACGCTTTTGTACGAGGGGATGGCGAGCACGCTGAGGACCGCGATGATGGCAATCACCACGAGCAATTCCATCAGCGTGAATCCGGCTGACCGCTTGCGGAGCGTGTGTGTCGTGTTCATGTATGGATGGATCGCCCCTGTATGGCGTCGAATGCGCCAGACATTGGTTTGCACCGGACGGCGTCCGATGAACTCCCCTGCTGGTGCCCCTGTAATCGATCCGCGTGATCCAGGCGATGGTTTCGATCTGCTGGTACGCAGCGCTGAGCGCGTGCGCAGATTTGACCTGCCGGGATGACCGGATGCGGAACTATCTTGATCCAGATGGATATGGATTTGAACAGCCGCCCGTCGGAGAAAAGCCACCGTTCGTCGGCGGGATTTTGACGCGGATCAAGAAGTTATCGTATTTTCTTGCGGTTCGGGGCGCCGACTGGCCAGGCGCCATATCGAGGGCAGGCCTGCCCGGAATGCATGTGCGGACAATCTATCTATGGCGGCACAGGGCGGGGCCGGTCAACCCAGATCGGCGACCCGTCTGGCGCATGTCAGCAAGTTACCGAAACGGCATTCACGGGCACCGGGACTGTATCTGGATGGCAACGCCAGCTCAGATATCCGACCACATCCGCAGCAGGTTGTGATAACAGCCGGTGAGATGCACGCGCGCCGACTCATCGGCGCCGGTGGCGGTGAGTCGCTGGATCGCGTTGTCCAGATCGAACAGCAGTGCACGCTGGCCGTCGTCGCGCACCATGCTCTGCACCCAGAAAAAACAGGCCAGGCGGACGCCCCGGGTCACCGGTGCGACGCGGTGCAGGCTGCTGGCGGGGTAGAGCACCATGTCGCCGGCGGCCAGTTTGATCGACTGTGCACCATAAGTGTCCTCGATCAGCAGCTCGCCGCCGTCGTAGCTGTCGGGTGGCGCGAGAAACAGCGTGGCGGAAAGATCGGTGCGGATCTTCGCGCCAGTGCCGGGCAACAACCGCACCGACCCATCCACGTGATTGCCGAAGTGCATGCCGTTTTCGTAACGGTTGAACATCGGTGGATACACGCGGTTCGGCAACGCCGCACTGATGAAGAGCGGCAGTCGCTCCAGTGCCGTGAGCACGATGTCGCCCAGTTCGGCCGACAGAGCGGAGCCTTCCGCGATCTGCCGGTTCTGCTTGACGTGCACGCCCTGGTGGCCCGCGGTGACGCGACCGTCAACCCACGGGGTATCAGCAGCGGCAAGCCGGCTGCGGAAGTGTTGCAACTGCCCGTCATCGAGCAGGCCCGGCACATGCACCAGCATGATCGGCGATTCCTCAGAACTTGTAGGTGAACGTCACCATGGCGGTGCGACCGATGGCAGGTACCGAGCGACCGCCATCCGATTGGATCAGCGCATCGAAGTACTGCTTGTTGGTCAGGTTGAGCACGTTAAGGCGAATATCATAACGTGGCTGATGCCAAGCCAGGGTGGTGTCCCAACGCGTATAGCCGCCGGTGCTTACCGTGTTGGTGTTGTTCGCGAAGCGTTGCGACATGTAGGTCGCGCCGCCGCCCGCTTCCCAGTTGCCGGCGAAGGTCCAGGTGGACCATGCGGTAGCCGTGTTGCGCGGTGTATTGGCCGGCACGTTGCCCTGGGTGCCGTCGGCGGCCTTGACCACCTTGGCATTCATGTAGGTGTAGCCGGAAAACACCTGCCAATGGTCGGTGATATGACCGCTGACACCGACTTCCCCACCGCGTACACGAATATTGCCGTCCAGCACATACTCGCCTGCAGAGGTCTGGGTGCGCGCGTTGGTCTGTTCGAGGTTGAACAGGGCTGAGGTGATTTGCAGCGTATCGTCGATCAGGTTCCACTTGCCGCCGAGTTCGTACGAATAATTTTTCTCGGGCGCCAGATCCTGTGTACCGCTGGTGAGGGTGAGCGTTTCCAGTGAAGGGTCGAACGAGGTGCCGTAGGACACGTAGTACGACTGGGCATCACTTGGCTGATAGATCAGGCCACCGCGCACGCTGGTGAAATACACGGTCTGTGCTGCGTAAGGCGGCGCCGGCAGGCTTGTCGATCCCGGGGCAACCGTCGATATCGAATTGCTGATGTCTGCCTGGAAACGATCCCGGCGCAATCCCGCGACCAGTATCCAGTGATCATCGAGCTTGATCGTGTCGTTGGCATAGATTCCCACCGTATTCGCACTGGACTGGGCATAGTTGCCGGCCGTGCTGGTCACGTTGGCTGGTGTCGATTCTTCTACCGGGTCGACCAGCGAGAGTAGTGGCAACCCACTGCGGGTATAGCCCTGGTTGTTGTAATCCTCGTGGGACAGTTCGATGCCGCTGATCAAGGTGTGTTGCACGCTGCCGGTGTCGAACTTGGTCACCAAATCGGTCTGGCTGTCCAATTCTTTCTGGTGGATGACACGGTCATGGCTGGCCAGCTGCACATACAGATCCTGCAGCGGAAGGTTGGTGGGATTGCCGGCGTTCTTGTTCAATGTCACGCCGGCTGCCGTCACCACGCTGTTGGCGGCGGTTTCGCGTGCATTGGTTGTGTACTGGCTGTATTGCAACTGGCTGCGCAAGGTCACGTCCGGGCTGAAGGTATGTTCCAGACGTGCATTGAAGTTGTTGACGTCCTGATCGGTATGGTCGTCGGTGAGCCCGTACCAGTTGTGGTGGCTCACATCCGCCGGACGGCCATTGATCGGCGGAAAGCCGTAGTCGGGCATGTCGTGATTGCGTTGCAGCAGCGCCGACAGGGTGATCTGTGTCGGTGTGCCGATGCCGAAGCGCACCGACGGCGCAATGCCGTAGTCCTTGTTCTCAAGCACATTGCGGGTGGACTGCATATCCTGCCCGAATACATTCAGACGTGCGGCGGAGGTGTCCGAGAGCGGCTGGTTGATGTCGGCGGTGGTCCGGTAACGGTCGTCGGTACCGATCGTGGCGCTGACCTCGCCAAAGGCCTTGAGTTCGGGTTCCTTGCTTACCTGGTTGATCACGCCGCCGGTCGAGCCGCGGCCGAACAACATCGAAGAAGGTCCCTTGAGCACTTCGATCGCAGACAGGTCAAAGGTGTCGCGGTAGTACTGGCCGGCATCACGAAAGCCGTCCAGATAGATGTCGGTACGCGCCGAGAAACCATGCAGGTTGATGTTGTTGCCAATCTGGCCGCCTTCGGCACCGCCGATGGTGATGCCGGGCACGTTGCGCAGAGCGTCCTGGAAGGAGGTCGCGCCTTGCGCATCCAGCAGGTCGCGGTTGACCACGACCACCGACTGCGGGATATCGCGCAGCGCAGCAGGGACCTTGGCGCCCACGCTCGAGCTGTCGGCATCGTAGTGATTGCCGATGACGCTGCCGGTCACGGTGACGGCGCCGAGTGTCTGCGCCGGCTTGGGTTGGACGGTCGTCGACGTGTCGGGCGAGGTGCTTTGGGCAAGCGCGGCCACGGGGAAAACAAGCACGGCCATCAGTGCTGCGTGCAGCGGGGTAACGCGGAAATGCTCGAGCATGTGAAACCTTTGGGATCGTGGCCAGCTGAAGCTGCCGGTGGTCGAATCGGGTGCGCTGGCAATCGCTGCTTGCGGCGTATCTGCGTGAAGCAGGTAATCATCAAATGCGAATCATTACTATTATCACATATAGTTACAAAGTTGTGAAGGCATCGCTCATCGGAGCATGTTTCATCGGAGCATGTTTGGGTTGCGCGTCTTCGGCGGTGTACCGCTGAACGCCAGACGGATGCTGTCGGGCACGGCGAGGCAAAAAAAGACCCCGCACTTGCATGCGGGGTCGGGGTTTCATGCCGCGATGTTCAGCGGCAGGTCGTGACGACGGGTCTTACCAGATCTTCACCTGCTTGTCGGCCGGACGCACCATCGTATCGCCAGCCTTGCACTGGAACGCACTGGCGAAGGCCGGCATGTTTGACGGGGCGCCCATTGCGCGCAACCCTGCCGGGGCGTGTGGATCGGTATTGATCATCAATTCCGCGGCTTTCTCGCGTGTACTGCCGCGCCAGACACGTGCCCAGTTGAGGAAGAAGCGCTGGTCTTCGGTGTAACCGTCGATCTTCTGCGCGG
>Ga0302310_10003239_pt1 | contig 12756 bp, 8 predicted proteins | sample III_Palsa_N1_2_FD_200451 | JGI IMG/M metagenome (GOLD analysis project Ga0302310, IMG submission 200451) | Peat permafrost microbial communities from Stordalen Mire near Abisko, Sweden - III_Palsa_N1_2 | ecosystem: Environmental > Terrestrial > Soil > Palsa > Peat permafrost | place: Sweden... | reverse complement strand
CGTCATTGGGTGAAGCATCGCCATAGCCTTGTTGCAGACACGCCGAGGGGTGGAAACGCGTTAAGCCCTGTTAGCAACAACTCGTACAAACTCGCCGGGCAGTCCAGGTGCTTGCCGAAAAGAGAGGCGTCGGACGAGGACAACAAACCTTTTCCGGCGCCTTTGGCCTGGGAGCGGGTTACGTGTGGGTGTATAGTTTCGTGACACAGAAGTGCAGAATTGAAACCCCAGATAAGGGTCCCCATGAGAGCTAATAGATACATCCTCGCATCGGTGTTGTTGGTGAGCCCCGTAACGGCGCAGGTGCGTCCCTGGCAAACGATCTCCAATCCGACCGCGGCGGAGGCCGCCGCAAAGTTCGCCTCGCCGCCAGCGGAGTACAGTTCGCAGTTCGACTGGGGCTTTAGCGACAAGTTGACTCCAGACACCATGGGGGCCATCCTCGACCATGCCAAATCTCTGGGAGTGATGGGCGCTTACATCGAGCCTAAGGTCGGCAACACGCCTTACCTTTCACCGGGCTATTTCCAGGCGGTGAAGGATGTGGTCGAGCAGGCCAGGACGCGCGGCATGCATCTGTGGTTCGATGACGACGGCGGATATCCCTCAGGGTTTGCCGGCGGAAAATTCTCCGAAGAGCGCCCGGACCTTCGGATGCAGGCCTTAGCCGCGCCGCAGCACATCCCGGTCACGGCCGGCCAGCAATATTCCTACACGCTCGATCCCCGGACGATCAGTGTGCTGGCGGTCAACCGCGACTCTGGCGCCGCACAGGTGCTGGACAGTTCGTCGGGGATTGTGAACTGGACCGTGCCCGCGGGCAACTGGGAGATTGTTCTGGCGCGTTCGCAGTTCCGCTCCGGCCCCACGCGCTCGGCCAACAACAAGACGGGTGCGAAGGACGGCACCCACTCACTGATGGACTACCTGAATCCGGATGCAGACAAACTTTTTATTCAGTGGCAATTCGACGCGTACAAGCAGGCGGTCGGCGACGAGATGGGGAAGACCGTGCTGGGCTTCCGGGGGGACGAGCCAGCCTTCGGCTTCAACCCGTGGTCGCCGGTTTTGCTGGCCGAGTTTCAGAAGCGCAAGGGTTATGATTTGCGGCCCTACCTGTGGACAATCGCTTCGATCAACATTGGGCGAGCTCCTCGTCCTCCGGCTGGTGCTGCGCCTGCCGCCGGCGGTGCTGGGCTGGCCACCGTGTCGCCCCTTCCTGCAACCAACATTAGTCTGGATGAGGGCCACCGTGTGTTCGCTGACTACTACGACGTGTGGTCTGATCTCTTTGGCGAGAACTTTTTCGGCGCGGAAGGCAAATGGGCCGGGGCCAACGGCGTTGAAATGCAGACCCACATCGAACACGAGGAGACACTCCCGCAACTGGCTAACGCCGACGGGGATTTCTTCAAGTGCATGCGAGGCATCCAGGTGCCTGGCGTCGACACGATCTGGCACCAGATCTGGCACGATGTGGTCGCCGATTATCCTAAATTGGCTTCATCGGCAGCCCATGTTGATGGACATCCGCGAGCGATGACGGAGGCTTTTGCGGCCTACAATCCGCAGCCTGACTTCAAGGAGGCCGGCTGGATTCTCAACCACCTTCTGGTGCTCGGTATCAACCGTATCGAATACATGGGCATGGGCGGAGCGGGTCCGGGCCGCGGCTTTTATGCCGATCCCGGCTTTCCTGCGCTCTCCGCGCACGTCAATCGCGCGGGCTATCTGCTGGGCGAAGGCCGACCCGCTGCGCAGATCGGGGTTTACATTCCCTCGACCAGCTTCTGGTTCAATGACTCGGCCGCGAACACTTCCTTCCTGGCTATCGTCCACCAACTGCTGGAGCACCAGCGGGATCTCGACTTTGTGGACGAATACTCGCTGTCGAAGACGTTCAAACTGCAAGGCCGCGAGCTGGTGAACCTGAGCGGGCAGGCGTACCGTGCTATTTTGGTCCCGCCGGTGGATGCGATGTCGAAGGCTGCCCTTGATAATCTGCACGCCTTCGCCAAGGCCGGCGGCAAGGTGATCTTTCTGGGTCACGCGCCCAGCCTGGTAGTGGACAAAAACTTTAAGACGGCCACGGGGCCAGCCGATATCAGTTGGGCGACACTGGAGCCGGGGACGGAGATCACTGCAGAAGTTTTGGCAGCGCTGCCCACGCCGGATGTGGCGATCGACCAGGCCACGACATGGCTCAAGTACAACCACCGGCGGCTAAAGGATGCCTACGTGTATTTCTTCTTCAACGAAGGGGAACAACCGTTGTCGCTGAAGACGACTGTGGTCAACCGCGGCACGTCGAAGCAGGCGCAGGAATGGGACACCGCGAGTGGCAAGGTTGAGCCCTGGGCTGGAGCCACCTTTGCCAGCGGCAAGACCACACTGCCGCTGGAGTTGCAACCCTGGGGCACGAGGATCGTCGTGGTGCGCGACGGAGGAAAGTAGCCCACCGCGCCGCGCAAATGTCGCGCGTGAGCCCATCGTTCGATCGAGCGCCACTTCTCGAACGTATGGTAGCTATCGAGGAGGCGTCGCTCATTCTCGGTCGACACATAATCGCGGAGTATCAAATCGAACCAGACCGAGGCTGGAACGCGCCTTGGCCTTGTCATCGCCAGTTGACGTCGGCTCCAGGTTGTCCTCAACCCTAATCCGCGTCGCGTAGTGCACAAGGCGCTCCGCATGGCCACAACAGTATCGGCGCTGGAGAATTAATTGGCGCTGCTACCGTCTGCTGCCCTACCGGGGAACTCCGCTGTCGACTCACACCCGCCTGCGCCAGACTAGTCCTACAACCCACTCATCGAAGTCGTGACCGCACCCACCAACAGAAATCTATACTTTCGCATCAACCCAAACCCCTGGCATCTGTCGGCTCATTGCTTTATCGGATAGCCCTGCCAGATGTACTCGAGGGCCTCGGGCAGGGTCTGGACATGGACTGCGCGGTCGGTGTGGCCGGCGTTGCGGGCGAAGACGAACTGGTAGTGATAGCCCTTGGCGGCGAGGACCTTGGCCATGTTCTCGTTGGCGACGACCCAGTCGTGCATGTTATCGCGCAGCGCGTTCATGTTGAGGTTGTCGCGGTCGCCGACCTCCATCCAGATGCGCAGGGGCTTGGCGGGGCTGTTGGGAATGAGGCGGGTGTGAAACTCCCAAGCTCCACCGGGAGTCGCGGGGTTGTGCGGCCACTGCTGGTTGACATAGGTTCCGGAGAAGGTGAGAACGCGGTGGTACCACTCGGGGTGATACCAGGCCATGATCATGGCGCAGGAGCCTCCGGAGCTGCCGCCCATGGTGGCGCGGCCGTCGGGATCGCTGGTGAGTTTGACGTTGGCCGTCTTCTCGGCCAGGGGCAGGACTTCCTTTTCGACGAACTCGGCGTAGAGGCCGGACATAGTGTCGTACTCCAGGCCGCGCTCACTTCCCTGGGCGTCGCCGCTGCCGTTGCTGATGGAGATCGCGACCACAACGGGGACGCGGTGCTGGGCGATGAGATTGTCGAGAGTGGCGAAGAGGCCGCGGTCGATTCCGTCGGCCCCGACGATGAAGGGCGTAGCGGTTCCGGGGACGTGCTGACTGGGGACGTAAACGGCGACGTGGCGAGTGTAGGGCGCGGGATGGCTGGTGGTGACGATCATTCGTGTGGGATCGGAGGGATCTGCCGTACCGAAGGTGTTGGCGTCGCGGGCTATGCCGGGATAGAACTTGCTGTCGGCCGAACTCATGGTGAACTCAAAGATCGTTCCCTTGGGAACGTCGGGCTGCGCTGTCGTCTCTGGCGCACGATTGTGGGTAGGGCCGATGATGAAGTTTCCGTCGGCTGTGGGGGGAGGAACGGTGCCGTCGGGCAATTCGGTCGCCTGAACAAAACCCGGCGCATGTGGGTCGCGGACGGGAAGCTGCGAAGCCGTCGGGCGCGGCGGTACGGGCGGGGCTGGAACTGCAGCGGGCGGAGTTGGCTGCGAGACGGGCGATTGGGCCATTGCCGGTGCTGCGCCAGCCATCAGGCCGATCAGGAACGAGGTGCTCAGAAAACGGGACATAGGGGTCTCCTCGAAGTTGGTCGGACCGGTTGAGATTGCTGTATGCATTGCAGGACGAGCCTAGGTCCCCGCAGGACGCACGCCCCTCCAGAAATGCGAACGAAACTATGAGACCTCAGAGTTCACGGAATTGATGAGCGCATGGATATAGCCATAGCCGAATGCGTATGCCTGAAGCTTTCCAGGATCGCCGGGACTGGAAGGCATGTGATCGGGCAGGAACGACCCCTCATAGCCTGTGTCGCGAAAAATACGCATGATTTTGAAGAAGTCGATGACTCCCTCGTCGGGATAGACCTCCTGGAAGTCGTTCAAGCCGCCCTTGATATTGCGCATATGGACTTGCTTGATCTTTCCGCGCTCCGCCATGTACTGCACCAGGGGAGGCTCAGTCCTGTTGACGTCGGTCGAGCCTTCGCCGATGACGCCGAGGTCCATCTGGAAGCCGTTCCAGGGGCTGTCAACCATCTGCTCGTATTTCTTGTAAGCGGTGTAGATCGACGGAGAGTCAAAGTTTTCCACGCCTTCATAGCCGTAGGGGAGTCCCGGCGGGTCATAGGGATGGTTCGCCATAGCAACCTTGTATTCCGCGCAGACCGGAATCACACGTTTCAGGAACTTCTCAATCCTTTCCCAGTATTCGTTGTAGCTAACCGGCCCCGCGATGCCAACAGGCAGGTTCTTCCAGTCGTTTTCCAGCTTGAAGGTGGAGTAGACTGCGTCGCCGCGGCCGGGAGCAGTGCCGTTGCGGCGAATGGGAATCATGGTCCAGTGGTAGCTGATGATTCGAACATCGACCTGCGCAGCCTTGCGAACGTTCTCGCAGATCTGATCGAGCTTCCTGTCCTGATCGGAGGGGTCTTTGAGGATGATGTAACCGGAGTCCGTGCGAAGGGCTTCGAGCCACATCCCAACCGCGTCGCAGTTGTCCTTCATCTGCTTGAGAACATCGGGATCAAAGGCCCCGCCCAGCGGGCCTTCTGCGGGAATGAATGCGTCGAAATGCCCCGCCTTGCCGCGGTGCGCCTCCTGATCAGGATCGGGGCTGATGGACTTGACCCCGAAGCGCAGGTTGTACTCGAGGTTCTCCTTGCTGGTCAGAGTCGTGCCTTCCATGACATGGTAGTCCGCTCCCACGTGCATCTTCGTGTTCCTGCGCGGCGTAAGCTTTTTCTGCGGTTGTCCGAAAGCCGGAGCCGCATCTGTTAGGCAGCCGAGTGCCGCCCCCACAGCGCCGCCGATAAGTGCCTTCCCAAAATCTCTTCGCTGCATTGTTCCATCCTCCCTCGGTGAAGTGCTACGGCAAAGCAGGCCCGCGGTGATGGCCTACTGCGGCTGTGGGGCCATCCAGCCGTGCAATTGCATCCAGTCGGCGAGCAGTGTGGGGAAGACCGTGAGTTCATGCATTGCAGGGGGCTGGTCTGTTCCCATGTGAGTTCCATGGGGCCCGAGCTCGAAGATGTGCAGCTCTGCAGGCACGCCAAGCTTCTTCAGCGCACTATAGAAATCCGCCGCATTGCGCGAGTCGACGCTCATGTCGCCGCTCGTAGAGTAGAGGAACGACGGGCTTGTATCTGTACTCGCATGCTTGATCGGGTCAATCGCATCGATCGCCGCCTGCGTCGGTTGCGGGCCGAGGATCGACTCCTTGGGCAGAGTTCCGTTGGTCAGAGGCACGCTCATGTCCAGCCGTCCATAGGAGACGATTGCGAAGTCGGGCCGATCGCTTACCCCGTCGACAGGGTCTTTCGCGGCCGGGTCGCCCGCCGTGTGTATCGTCGCGAGGTAGCCTACAAGAATTCCGCCCGCGGAGAACCCCCAGATGCCCAGCCGCGCTGGGTCAACTCCCAGCTCCACTGCGTGTGCGCGGACGTAGCGGACGGCGCGAGAGGCGTCCAGCATGGGCGCGGGGTACCCGTAGGCGGGAAAGAGCCGGTACTCCAGCACGAAGGCCGCAACACCGTGCGCGGACTACCAGCGCGCCTCATCCGCTCCCTCCTGCTCCATCTTCAGGCTCGTAAAACCGCCACCCGGCATTACGATCACCGCGGCGTGCGGCCCGCTCTCCGTGGTCGGATACGTGAAGAGCTTGGGGATATCGCCCTCGGCCGTGCCCTTCGCTCCCGGCGCGCCCTCGGGCCAGAGTACGATGGACTGCGCGAAGCCCGCAGGCGGCGGCGTGCCCCTCGCAGGCCTCGGTCGAGTTGCTGGCGCTTGCGACGCCGTGGTTGTTGGAGTCTGCGCGGCAAGCGGAATGGTCAGTAGCAGAAGGGCGGGGGCAAGGAGGTGCCGGTTCATAGTCCGAGAGCATAACGCATGGATGCGATGTCTGTGAAACATCGCCCCGTGTCGCAAGGTACAATTCCTGGCGATTTGCCGCAAAGGCGATGCCCACGGAAACTTCCTGCACACCTCGCCCGTATCCCCAACATCGTCGGCTGACCGTGCTGCACAGTTTGCCATGCATCCCTCTTCCCGGATACCCTTACTCGCCATGACGTCAACCGCACGCCTGCTCTCGATCGCTTCCATCCTTCTTGCGACTACTCCCCTTTGGTCCGCCGACGCAAAGTTCACGCCGCCTGTCTCGCCGCGCACCACCTACAACTTCAACGCAAACTGGAAGTTTACAAAGGGTGATGTCCCCGCAGCTCAGGACCCGTCCTTCGACGACTCCAAGTGGGAGACCGTTAGCACCCCGCACACGATGAACGACGTGGACTCCTTCCGCGTCATCATCGACCATAGCGGCGGCGATCGCGGTACCTATAAGGGCATCAGCTGGTACCGAAAGCACTTCAAGCTCCCGGCCGAAGCCGCAGGCTCCAAGGTCTTCATCGAGTTCGAGGGCATGCGCCAGGCCGGCGAGATCTACCTCAACGGGCGTCCTTTCGGCCTCTCCGAGAATGGTGTCACCGCCTACGGCATCGACCTCACCTCCGGCATGCAGTTCGGCGACCACGATAACGTCATCTCCGTCCGCGTCGACAACACCACTACCTACCACGAGCGCGCCACCGACGTCCCCTTCCGCTGGAACGCCAACGACTTCAACCCCGACTTCGGCGGCATCAACCGCCGCGTCTGGCTGCACGTTACCGGCAAGATCTACCAGACCCTCCCGCTCTACTATGGCCTCGGTACTACCGGCACTTACATATATTGTTCGAACTTCAGCATTGCTGGCCACAGCTGCGATGTCACCGTCGAATCGCAGGTTCACAACGCCACCGCCGACCGCAAAATTCCCGATTCCAAAGTCACTCTGTCCGTCACCGTCGTCGACAAGGGCGGTAACGTCCGCGCCACCTTCACTGGAGCTGAAGTCGATGTGCCCCAAGGCGCAAAGACCGTCCTCACTGCAACCGGCCCGCTCACCAACGCGAAATTCTGGAGTCCCGACGAGCCCAACCTCTACGACGTCTACACTACCCTCTCCGTCGACGGAAAAATCGTCGACGCCACCAAGATCACCACCGGCTTCCGCAAGACCGAGTTCAAGGGGGGCGTCGGTACCGGCGGCGTCTACATCAACGACAAATTTGTCTACCTCAAGGGATTCGCGGAGCGTACAGCCGACGAATGGGCCGGCGTCGGCGTTGGCTATCCCGAGTGGATGCACGACTTCACCGCGCAGATGATCCGCGACGACCACGCGAATTACATGCGCTGGATGCACGTCACTCCGCAGAAGGAGGACGTTGAATCCTATGACCGCATGGGCATCGTCGAAATCGCGCCCGCCGCCGACAAAGAAGAAGACGGCATGGGCCGCCAGTGGGACCAGCGCGCCGAAGTCATGCGCGACTCCATCATCTACCTGCGCAACAATCCCAGCATCCTCTTCTGGGAAGCCGGCAACACCGGAGTCACCGGGCCGCAGATGCAGCAGATGGTCGCCCTCCGCAAAGAGTTCGATCCCCATGGCGGCCGTGTCATGGGATGCCGCTCCATCCGGGAGCCGGGTGCCGTCGCCGCAGCCGAGTGGTGGGGCACGATGCTCTCAGGACCGTATAACACGGACATCCGCGACCGCGAACCCATCATCGAAACCGAAGACTTCCGCGACGAGGGCGCCCGCCGCTTCTGGGATAATTACTCCCCGCCCTACTACGGCTTCAAGAAGGGTCCCACCGATACCTGGAACTACAACTCGGAGACCTTCGCCCTGGCGCAGATCAAGCGCTACTGGAACTTCTACTCCAACCGCATCTCAAACACCGACCCCGAACACTCCAAGTTCGCCGCCTACGCCTCCATCTACTTCACCGACGAGAACGCCGACGGTCGCCAGGACTCCAGCGAAGTCGCCCGCGTCAGTGGGAAGGTCGACGCAGTGCGCCTGCCCAAGGAGGTCTACTTCGTCGAGCGCGTGATGCAGAACGAGAAGCCCGACATACATATCATCGGCCATTGGTCGTACCCGCCCACGCAGCCCGACGGCACCAAGACCGTCAAGACCATGAACGTCGTCGCCAACAACGTTGACGGGGTCGAGCTCTTCGTCAACGGCGTATCCAAGAGCAAGCTCACCACGCCAGAAAACGGCTACCTCTACGCCTTCCCCGACATCCCGTTCGCCCCCGGCACCATCAAGGCCGTCGGCTACCAGGCCAAAGCCGTCGTCGCCACCCATGAACTCCGTACCGCCGGCCCGCCAGCTGCCATCAAACTCACCCTCCACACTGCACCTGGCGGCATGCGCGCCGACGGTGGCGACTTCGCCCTCATCGACTTCGAAGTCGTCGACGCCAAGGGCGAGCGCTGCCCCACCGACGACGCCCGCGTCGACTTCACCATGGACGCCGCAGGCACAGCCGGCTCATCTCCGGCCAACTGGCGCGGAGGCTACAACTCCGGCAAGACCGGAACCACCAATAACCTCTACCTCAATACCGAGGACGGCATCAACCGCGTCGCCATTCGATCCACCCTAACCGCCGGAACCATCAAGGTCACGGCCACCCGAGACGGCCTCAAGTCCGCCACTGTCACCTTCACATCGAGCCCCATCACCATCACCGACGGCCTCTCCCAAGAAGCCCAGGTAACCCTGTCGCCCAACGCAGCAAAGTAATTCCGCAGCCGGCACAAGCGCTTTCTATCGGTGGCAGGGCTTCAATCCTGCCGTCGAGTAAGGTTTTTGCGGTTCACTGAGTCCATTCGGACGAGAGAAGCGTCCTCTCAAAGGCCTCTTCTGAAAGGTCTCGCTATGACGAAAGCAGCGCTCTTCTGTGTCTCCACCGTACTTACCCTTGCAGTGATCTCTCCGCGCGACGCAACGTCGCAACCGGCAGCCCGCCCATCGCCCAGAGTCCAAAGAGTTACCGTCAACGCCCCTGTCACCCTCACCGACAACGGCGACAACTGGACCCTCGATAACGGCATCGTTAAGCTGGCCGTCGCCAAGCGCGACGGCAATATCTCTTCGCTTGTCTATCACGGAGTCAGCATCATCACCCGCGGCAGGGAGTGGGAGCAAACACCTTCAGGCGCCGTCACCTCAGCCGTCACGATTGACCCCGCGACAAACGGTGGCGAGCGCGCCGAAGTCGCCGTCAAAGGCGTCAATTCAGGCGGCACCGGCGGTCGAGGGGGCGGCATGGACATCGAAACCCGCGTCACCATGGAGCGCGGCAGCAGCGGGTTCTATACCTACGACGAGTACACCCACAAAGCTTCCTACCCCTTCGTCCACGTCGGCGAAAACCGCTTCATCCTCGAGGACATCAACCCCGACTTCGACTGGCTCTCCGTCGACAAAGATCGCAACATGCTTATGAGCAAGGAGGCCGAGGACCACACCATCCACGCCAAAGAGCAGAGCATCTACACCTCGGGCATCTACGCCAACTCCGTCGAGCACAAGTACAGCTACAACGCCCTGATGTACAAACTCCAGGCCTGGGGCTGGTCCAGCACCAAAGACCACATCGGGGTCTACTTCATCAACCCGTCCAACGAGTACATCGGCGGCGGCCCCGACAAACTCGACCTCATCGATCACATGACCGCGCCCGGTTCTCCCTCCTACCAGGGCATCATCCTCGACTACTGGACCTCCGGCCACTATGGCGCAGGCGACAACACTGAGATCCCAGCCGGACAGGACTGGAAACGCGTCGTTGGCCCCATCTTCGTCTACTTCAACTCGCTTGTCAGTCCCAAAGACCCCTCTCGGGCCGAACTTGATAAGCTCACAGCCAGCTACGGCAGTGGCATGCCCGCCGTCCCAACGGAGTGGCACGACAACAGCATTGCCCTCTGGAACGACGCAGTCGAGAAGTCTAAAGCCGTCAAAGCAGTTTGGCCATTCCCCTGGGTCGAAGGCGTTGACTACCCGCATAAGGCAGAGCGCGCCACGGTCAACGGGCAACTCGTACTCGACGATCCGCAGGCGGCATCCAAGACTCTTCCCAATCTCAACGTCGGCCTCACCCACGCCAACTTCAAGGGCTCCGAAAGCGGGTACACCCTGCTCGCAGGAAACGGGCCCATCGTCACATGGCCGCACGACGGCAACTACTATCAGTTCTGGACCGAAGGCACACCCGACGGCCGCTTCACGATTCCCAACGTCCGCCCCGGAACCTACACCCTCCACGCCTTTGCCAATGGAGTCCTAGGTGAATTTGCCAAAGCCGACATCACCGTCGAGGCAGGCAAGAAGATAGACCTCGGCAAAATCACATGGCAGCCCGTCCGCTACGGCAAGCAGATCTGGGACATCGGCTATCCCGACCGCACCGGCGACAAATTCTTCAAGGGCGACGCCGACAACTACTGGCTCTGGGGCTGGGGTCTGCGCTACAGCGGCCTCTTCCCTAACGACATCACCTACACCATCGGCAAGAGCAACTATCACAAGGATTGGTTCTTCCAGGAGGTGCCGCACTCCACCACCACCGCCTGGCTCAATCCCGCAGCCAAGGATCCATACAACCAGCGCTTCGGCTGGGTTGCCACACCTCCCAGCAAGTCTGACCCATGGCCGCAGTGGGGTCAGGGCCGCGCCACCACTTGGACCGTGAAGTTCAACATGCCCAAAGCCTCGCAAGGCACAGCCATTCTGCGCGTGTCCCTCGCCGGCGCCGACGGTGGCGGCAACCGTGCCCTCGGCGGTGCGGTCAATGTAGCATTTGGCGGAGGAGGCAACCGCGCCCCGGGCTCCGGTACACAGCGCCCCACAGGAGGAGGCGGCTCGGCCTATGTCGGCTCCGATGCGCAGGGCGGTCTCGCCATCGGCGTCAACGGTCAGACTGTCGGCACCCTCCATCCCGTCGCCACCAATGCGCTGCGCTACAACACCAACAAAGGCGTCTGGTACCAGTACGTCCAGAAGTTCGACGCCTCGTTGCTGAAGCCCGGCGAGAATCAGATGACGTTCACGGTTCCCGCGGGAGATGTCACCACCGGTGTCGTCTGGGATTACCTGCGCCTCGAGCTGAACGACGGCAGCAAGGCGTACCCGGCGCCGCCCGACAGTCAAAGGCCGGACCAGCCGACTCTGCCATAACTTGAGCCATCCTTATTCGATGATCACTACTGAAACACGCGGGGGAACATGATGCGTAGATTGCACTTTGCAGCAATAATAAGTATTGCGTCTATGGCGGCGGCAACAACGGCTTGCGCCCAGACTGCGGTGGCCGCGCCAGAGTGGATGGACGCGACAAACTGGGCGAGCGTGCACCCCGTGGAGACGCACAACATCGTGTATGCGAGCATGCCGGTGATTAAGAATCCCAGCGTATTGAACCCAAGCAGACCGGGCGGCGCCGTTCTACCCACTCCTAAAGTCGGGGGGACGGTCGACCTGCATTTGGATGTATTCCAGATGCCGTCGGCAAAACCGGCTCCTGTGGTGGTGCATCTGCACGGAGGCGGATGGACTGCGCCTGCAGGTCAGTCACACTCGCCCGCACCGTTCACGGCGCTGCTGGCTGCAGGGATCAGCGTGGTGTCGGTGCAGTACCGGTCTTCCCTTGAAGCGCCCGCGCCCGCTGCGCTCGAGGATGTGCACTGCGCTTTGTCGTGGGTCAAGGCGAACGCCCAAAAGTACAACTTCGACGTGAGCCGGGTGATTCTGTACGGCGTCTCCGCGGGCGGGGAGATGGCACTGATGGCGGCCTATGCGCCGGACACGTTCGATCCGCCGGGATGTACCGACCAGCCAAAGGTGGCGGCCGTGTTGGACTATTACGGGCCGCCAGATCTGGCCGAGGCGCTGCTGCACGAGCCGGGGAGCGGAGACTTTAATCGCCAGTGGTTCGGGCTGGCCGTTCCCCTGCCGGATGACCCGGCGGCCGCGGTCGCTGCCAACGGAACTCCGGCGCCAGCACGGTGGCCGCAGCCTAGCGCCGCCGAGGTGGAACTGGCGAAGAAGTTGTCGCCGATGAATTACATTCGGTCGGGTGTGCCTCCAACCTATATCGTGAACGGGGATCGAGACCCCAGAGTGAATCCGGCGCAGGACACGAAGTTGAAGATGGCCCTGGACGCGGCAGGGGTTCCGGCCGGGCACGACATTATTCCGGGCGCCGGGCATGGAAATTTTCCCAAGCCCGAGGCGAACAAGGCGTGGTTGCTATGTCTGCACTTCCTGGAAGCTCAGGGAATTCTGCAGTAGAGCGGGAATTGGTTGCAAATGTAGTGCGAGGTGATGCGATGCGTAGACGATATGCAGCGGCGGTTCTGGGTG
>Ga0302310_10003234_pt1 | contig 12761 bp, 6 predicted proteins | sample III_Palsa_N1_2_FD_200451 | JGI IMG/M metagenome (GOLD analysis project Ga0302310, IMG submission 200451) | Peat permafrost microbial communities from Stordalen Mire near Abisko, Sweden - III_Palsa_N1_2 | ecosystem: Environmental > Terrestrial > Soil > Palsa > Peat permafrost | place: Sweden... | reverse complement strand
GTTCTCGGCGCCACTGGTCGCGCGCATGTCCCAGGAACTTCAGGTACGGGCGCGGCGCCTCGGCAAGCGCGCCGCTGCGCCGCCGTCGATCGCACACTTTTTGGTCCAAGCCGAACGTTACGTCGACACGGTGGACGCAGCCGTTCGATTCTTGCAAGGCCGTAACCCCAGCCTGGCACTGCGCATTGTCGGGCGTGCGTTCCTTCCCGAGGGTCCCCGATTCGCACATCTGACTCCGCCGCCGACAGCCGAGCATGTGTCGCACGACGAACAGCTGCTGTCCGCGTTTGGCGCGCTGGGTACAACGGAACAGGCTCGATATCTCGCCAGCCTCTACGTGGACGATCTCGCCGATGTGTGGCGAGACGGCATCGACCCGCGCTTCGAGTTCGCGCGCTACGGCGAGCGCCTCGCCGCCAGCGCAGCGTCGTTCGATCCACTCCATGCCGCGCTTACGGGGGAGCCCACACTCGTCGACACGACGCTGGACGAACTCACGCTGGAACTCATCGCCGCAAAGCAGCCCGATGTCGTCGCCGTGACCGCACCCTTCCCCGGCAACGTCTACGGCGCATTCCGCATGGCTCGCGCGATTCGCGCAGCTAGCCCCAAGACCACGTTGGTGCTTGGCGGCGGTTGGGTCAACACCGAGCTCCGTTCGCTGCGCGAGCCCCGGGTGTTCGACTATTTCGATTACGTGACGCTCGACGACGGCGAACGACCGCTGCTGAATCTGCTGACGAGGCTGTGCGGTCGCAGCGCACCGCTGGTGCGCACCTACGTGCGCCGCGGCAACACCGTCGTGCTCGAGAACGATGTAACGCAGCATGACGTGCCCAATCGCGACACGGGCATCCCTACGTACGATGGCTTGGCGCTCGATCGATACGTGTCGCTCCTGGAAATGCTGAACCCCATGCATCGACTCTGGTCGGACGGCCGCTGGAATAAGGTGACCCTGGCGCACGGCTGTTATTGGAAGAAGTGCTCGTTCTGCGACGTCTCGCTCGACTACATCGGCCGTTACGACAATCCGGGCACCGGCATCATCATGCAGCGCATTCGGGCGCTGATCACGGAGACGGGCGAGACGGGTTTCCATCTCGTCGATGAGGCCGCGCCGCCCGCCGGGCTGCGCGCGCTGGCAAAGCGGCTGATCGCCGAGAAGCTCAGCACCACGTGGTGGGGCAACATTCGCTTCGAGAAGGCATTCACGCCCGAGCTCTGTCGCCTGCTTGCGGACGCCGGCTGCGTCGCGGTGAGCGGCGGGCTCGAAGTCGCGTCCGATCGATTGCTCGAGCTCATGAAGAAGGGCGTCAACGTCGAGCAAGTGGCGCGTGTGACCCACGCGTTCACCGCCGCCGGCATCATGGTACATGCGTACTTGATGTACGGATTTCCGACGGAGACCGTCCAAGACACCATCGACGCGCTGGATCGGGTGCGCCAGCTTTTCGCGGCCGGCTGTATTCAATCGGCCTACTGGCATCGCTTCGCGGCGACCGCGCATTCGCCCATTGGTCTTAATCCCGAGCACTATGGCATCACGCTGCGGCCGCCGCCCAACATCTTATTTGCGCACAACGACCTCGAATTCGACGATCCGGTGCGCACCGATCACGACTCGCTGGGCACCGGCCTGCGCAAGGCGCTCTACAGTTACATGCACGGCGTCGGCCTCGATGAGGATGTGCGCATGTGGTTCGAACCGCGCGTGAATGGCCGTCGCCGCGGTATGGCGTTTTCCGTGCCGGCCACGACGGTGCCGCCGGACCTGATCGATCGCTGTCTCGCCTGAGTTGCCGCGTAGGTATACCAACAAACCGTCTCATGCGTTCCGGGGGGATGACAGGTATTTCTGCTCGAAGGTCTCGACGGGCACGGGCTTGCCAAACAGATAGCCTTGCATTTCATCGCAGCCCAGCAATCGGAGCTGATGCAGCTGCGCCTCTGTCTCGACACCTTCTGCCACCGTGTTGAGCCTTAACGCGCGAGCCAAATTGATGATGACCGAGACCAGTGTCAGTCCGCCGGCCGCCGACGCCATTTCCACCACGAACGAGCGATCGATCTTGAGCGTGTCCACGGGAATTTTTGCCAGGTAGTTGAGCGAAGAAAATCCAGTGCCGAAATCGTCGATGGCAATCGTGACGCCCAATGCGCGAATCGCCAGCAGGCTATCGATGCTGAGATCGATGTCCTGCATGATCACGCTCTCCGTGATTTCCAACTGAAGCCCCTCGCCTAAGTCTGCGGCAACACTGACGGCCTGCTGGATCTCCGCGACGAAATCTCGATTGCGCAGCTGTAGCGGCGACACATTCACCGAGATGCGCACGGCCGGCCGGCCGTCATGGCGCCAACGCTGGTAGTCTTCCATGGCTTTGCGCAGCGCCCAGCGACCGACATCATGGATCAAGCCGGTGTCTTCGAGAATGGGGATAAAGCGGCCGGGCGGCGTCAGGCCAGCCACGGGATCATTCCATCGGATCAATGCCTCGGCGCCGGTCACCTCGCCGCTTTCAATGTTGACCTTGGGCTGGTAGTGAAGCACGAATTCCTCTCGCTCGAGCGCTCTTCGCAGTCGATTCTCGATGCCAATGCTCATGGCCACGGTCTCGGTCATTTTCTGCGCGTAAAACAGGTAGCGCTCGCGGCTTGCCTTGGCTTTTTTTAGCGCCGCCTCGGCATTATTCATCAACGCATCGGCGTCAGTGCCATCATCGGGGAAGACGGCGACGCCGATTTTTGCCGCCAACCGGTACGCAGCATCATTCAAGCCGAACTCATGCTTCATGAACGCCATGATCGTTTTCTCGAGACCGCGCGCAACGTTCGCTTCGGACATGACCTTGGGCAGCACGACGGCAAAATGGTCGGCGTCGAGGCGCGCGACGAGATCGGCATTCTCTGCGTTCCGTGCCAACCACTCCGCCACTTGTTTCAACAGCGCGTCACCGACCGGCCGGCCGAGGCTATCGTTGAGTTTCTTGAATCGCTCCAAATCGATCTGGAACACGGCCATCTTGTGCCCATCTTTCGCGGCATTCAGCATGTACTGGGTGACCCGCTCGAGAAACGACCGTCGGTTCGCGAGTCCCGTGAGCGCGTCGTAATTGGCGAGGCGATCAAGTCGTTCCCGTCTCTCGAGATGATCCACGGCGAATGCGACATTGCCGGCCAGCTCGGTCAGTAGCAGCAGGCCCGCTGTGTCGAAGAATTCCGGCTTGCTCGTGTACAGCGTGAACACGCCGATCGGGTTATCCGAAACAATCAAGGGAAATACGGCCAAAGAGCGAACACCCGACTCGGCGTGCATCTTGCCAAATATGAGACTTTGATCGGCCTGTACGTCATTTGAGATAATGGCCGCTTTTTCCCTGATTGCCCTCGCGGCCAGCGTGTTTCCCTGCAGCGTACCCTCGTTTGATGAGAAATGAGCCTTGATGGTGGACATGACCGGCTCGTCGTGACCCGCCCAGGCCACCGGAACAATCCGGTTCTCGGTGGGGTCCACGACGGCGATCCACGCCATTTCAAATTCACCCTGCTCGACCGCAGTCCGGCAAGCGCGGTTGAAGAGGTCCGTGCGATCACGTACTCGCACCATCGACGCGCTGACGCCCGTGGCCATTGCGTATAGGCGATTCAGGCTCTTGAGCGCATCTTCAGCCTTCTTCCGTTCGGTTCGATCTTTTGCCACCCGCCACCCGGAGAGGGCGGCGATGAGCAGCGCCAGGGTGCTGCCTACGGTCAAGACGACTTGGGTCTCACGATAGCGGTTCACGGCGGTCGTATTGCGTTCCCGCAGTAGCCGGTGCTCCTCCGTCTCCATGTCGAGAGCCGTGACGCGAAATGCGTTCAGAGAGGGATCCTCCTGTCGGCTCCGAAAGAGGGCCGCCGCCTCTTCGGCAGCGGGTGACCGCCGCGATAAAATGAGCGTGTCGCCACGTTGGGCCATCCGTTGCCGCAACTCGGTGATGATGCTCAGGCGGTCCTGCTGACGTGGGTTATCCGCTGTTAGTGCCCGCAGGGCTCTTTGTTCGCTGTCGGCCAACAAGGCGCCGGCGCGCGATTTTTCGAGAAAATCATCGGTGCCGCTCAATGCAAAGTCGCGATACCCACTCTCGATACTTTCCACCCCCAAGCGCAGGTTGGCTAGATGCTCGAGAACCTCATTCGTGTGCTGCGCCCATTGGGCACTTTCAGAGGAGGCGATAACGCTGCGATAAGCAATGATGCCGACGACGAGGAGCAGGACCATGACAGCGCCGAACGCGACCAGCACTCTTAGAACAAGCGGCAATTGTATTTTCACCGAAGATCCGTGACCCAACGCCATACGGAGACCGGACGCCTGGCCGTCAGAAATCAAAGGCCGCTGTGCAGAAAATGGTCTCATCCTTCCATTAAACAGGCCGTCGCGTGGACCCACCGTGCGGTATTCGACATAATTTCATCCGATGGACTGAGCACGGTCTGAAACTGTGCCGATGATTGCTGGAGTTAAGCGTTTGCCCGTAAAGGCATTCAGGGCCGCCCTGAATGGCGAAGTGTCGGCGCAACGCTCGCGAAACAGTGAACCCCAACGGGGTCAGTTGGGATTCACAACGACCTGACTACCGTTAAAGGAATATACGGGATGGGCGTCGAAGACGGTTATCCAATCGCCGCTGGAACTCTTCGACATGTGGAAATTGCCGACCATCTGCATTTTGACGGTCTGACACTCCTCGGCGGTTGGCGCCTCGAAAGTGAGATGTCGAATATAATCTATTGCGGCTTCCTGATCTTCGGGGGACACGACAGTGCCGCCAGAGACATAGGGATTCATGGCGAAACCGTTTTTATCGACCACGAAACGCACCTTCAATTGAACGGCCACGCGATTGTATTTCTCACCAACCTCGAAGGTTGGTACAAACGGGGTCTCCTTGAGCTCTGGTTGACAACGGGCCAGGATTTCAGTCGAATTTACGTGTGGCGGTGCCACCGCACCGGTGACCTGCGACGGCGATGCAGCGCCAGAAGGGGCGACTATCGCCGCTACGTCGGCGGCGGCGCGCGACGCGCGTAGATGGCGCATGTGTACGAGGAATGCGATCAGCGCCATTGAACCCAGCGCATACACAGCGCCCCGCAACAGGGAATTTTCTCTCCAAATGTTCACAGTGGCGGTAGCCGCTGCTCTAATCGGCAACGAGCTTGAATCGCTCTGAGCGCCGCGGCCTGGGCGTTGTTATCCGTCGTAGAGCGATGAGTATTTTGGTACTGATTGTCTTCACGCTGCTCACAGGCGATGGCCATGCCCTCGGGCGATCCTGCGGCGTTAATGGTCATTTGCGTCGTCTGCGAGATCACGACCATGCGTCCGCGGATCATGAGGGCGGTGCGAACGCTCGACTTGGTGGGCGGCCCGTAAACGGCGCGCCAGCGCGGGTAGTACTTCTCCAGCTCCGTCGCGGCGAAATTCGTCGTCTCGGCACTCGAGAGAGCCCTGTAGGTTCTCATTGCCGGCTCGAGTGCGCGGAATAGCTGTTTCGCCGTCGGTGAGTCCGTGAAGGCATGAAAATGCGGCAGGAACGGTTCGTATTCGTCGATTAGTGCATCGAGGGCCAATCCATCATGCCGCGCTGAATAAGCCGCCACCGCCGCCGAGCCGGGGTACAGATCGGATGGCGGTGGCCCGCCACCGTCTTGCACGATGCGATAATCCAAGGTCAAGGACAGAAGATCCAGCCGCCGCCGTAGCGTCGCCGAGGTCGGCGTCTCTTCCGGGATGGGTTCCTGCGCAAGGAGCGAATCAAGCGCGTCATAGACTATGTGACGTAATTCACTCTCGAGCGCGCGATAGCGGGCGCCATCCCCGCTTTCGAGAAATGCCAGCACCGTATCCAGATCCGCCTCGTTGGCTCGGGCGGCAAACTGCTGAGCCGTCATTCGAGCAATGTCACTCGCGGACCGGCGAAGCGCCGTTTGGACATCTCGGCGCAGATCGGCTTTCACGAACTCGAGAACCGAGTGCCACTTCGCGTTGGCCGGCGTCCATCTGGCGTTGTCGGGATCGAGCGCCTGCACCAGGTCCGGAGCCGCGTCGTCGACCGTTCGTTGCAGCAAGAAGGTCTCGGGCTCGGACGGCGCTGCACGCAGAAGGTCCAATACCCGTGCCACTTTTTTGGCCTTGAGGCTGTTGAGCTGCGGTTCAGCGTCCGATGAGGCGGCCGCGCGGGTCTGCGCCTGGTTCTCGCTTTCGGTGGGCGCGCACGGCCGATCGCCATAGGTGTTGACACCATTCTCGCCCACGCATCGGTAGACGGCTGCGCGCGCGGAGGAACTCGCGCACAGAGCAACGCAGATGAGCAGCGCACCGAGTACCTGCCCCTTTCGCGCACGAGCGAACCTCGGTTTGTCGTTTCGCTTTTGCATATCCGTTGCCGAAGATCGAGGCGTCGCAGGCTCTCTATGACCATATTAGCCATCCCTGCCGCGCGGCGAACGTGCATGCGGCACATATTAGGGAGTCCGGCGCGCGAATGCCGCCGGGTTGGCGATAGCGAGTCTAGCTTGGTACACGCCGCGGAGCTGTCCTAGCACCTGACGCAACGACCTAAGGTGATTAATAAACTACTCGGGGCCTGCAGAAGGCTTAAGGTGAAGTGGCTTTTCTTGTTTCTCGGCCCGCGTTTTCAATGACAAGCGTTTGCCGCAGCGATACGAATTATGTCACCCAGGTGAGCACAATGGACCTGGCAGCGCTCGGCGATTGTGAGCTTGGTCCGCGTACTGCAATCGTGGTGCTATGATGGCCAGATATTTTTTGGCAGTCCAGGGAAGGGGGAAGGCGATGGAGCGCAGGATCATTGCAAAGGGCTTGGGTGCACGTTTGGCAGCGCGGTTGCGCGCGTACATGGTGATGCTGGTCGCGGTATTCATCGCCGCCTGCGGCGGCGGCGACGGCACGGCCCCCACGGGTCCCGCGCCTGTGGGGATTGCCTCGCTCGCGCCCTCATCGGCTCTCGCCGGCACTGCGAGCTTCGTGCTGACCGTAACTGGATCCGGTTTCGTTGCCGAATCAAACGTGGAATGGAATGGGCAAGCACTGCCAACACAGTATGTATCCGCGACTTCCCTGACGGCAACGATACCTGCCTCGGACATCGCGACCGTCGGCACCGCGAGTGTCACTGTTTCCAATGCGAGTGCCGGGGGAGCGGGATCATCGGTCGTGAGCTTCGCGGTCAACGAGGGTACTCCCCCCATTCTGACCGCTCTCGCCCCCGCTGCCGCCCCGGTCAACAGCGGCAATTTTACGCTCGTGGTCACCGGTTCGAACTTCACCGCTCAGGCGACGGTGTTGTGGAATGGCAAGCCGCAGCCGACGACGTATGATTCGAACACCCAGCTGACCGCGTCGATTGCCGCGGCGGAGCTCGGTAGCGTTTCAATGGTCACCGTGGCCGTGGTGAATGACGCTGCCGCGGGTGGTACGTCCATCCCCTCAACATTCAATATCCAAGCGTTACCGCCTGCGCCGACGCTGACGAACATATCGCCGGCTTCCATTCCGTCGGGAACGGCGAACGTCACGCTCACGGCAACGGGCACGAACTTCACGAAGACCTCGCTCATCTTCATCAATGGCAACGCGATTCCAACCACGTACGTGTCGGCGACAACCTTGACCGCCACCTTGCCGAGCAGCGCCCTCGCGCTTCAGGGCAACGTCTCGATTTCTGTCGCGGACGTGGCGTCCGGCGACGTGCCGACGAGTGCGTTGAGGCTCACGGTGCCCCCGGTTCTGGGGTCACTTTCCCCGTCAGCCATAGCCGCCGGTTCCGCCGCTTTCACATTGGCGGTCAGCGGATCTCAGTTGTCCGCCACGACGGTCGTTTACTGGAACGGCACGGCGCTGCCGACGACTTACCAACAATCGACGTCACAGCTCATTGCCCAGGTTCCGGCTCAAGATATCGCAAGTCCTGCCACCGCAATTGTCACGCTCGAAGATCCCGCCTCCAACAACGCTCCGTCCGATCCACTGAACTTCACCGTGCAGGTGAATTTGAATTTCGGTCTCGTCTTCATATCGCCGACGGTTGTCGTGACCGGCGGCCCGGCCTTCACACTGACGGTTGGCGGAGCCGGTTTCACGTCGGCATCGGTCGTGACGCTCGGCGCTACCTCATTGCCGACGACCTACGTCGGTCCGACCGAGCTCACGGCGCAGGTTACGGCCGCGGAGATCGCCTCGGCCGGCAGCCTACCGGTCACCGTGGTCAATCCGGCGGGTGCCGGCGGCACCTCCAGTACTCTCCCGCTCGTGGTCGGCGCGGCTTCGAAGGACGCCGTGTCCTTCCAGATCAATGCGGCGCACACGGGGGCAATCACCTTCAACTCGGTGTCGTTGCCTTCGGCCAGCGCCTGGACCGTCAATCTCGGCGGTAACCCCTCTTACGCGGTCATCGCAGGCGGCAAGGTGTTCGTCACCGTGGGCATCGGGGGCAACAGCCAGTTAATCGCCCTTGACGGTGCGACCGGAGCCACGCTATGGGGCCCGATTGCATTTGCCGGTGGAGCGAACGCGGCGTACGACAATGGCACGCTGTTCGTGCTCAGTGCGGTGTTCGGCGGTTCTGGATTGATGCAGGCCATCGACCCGGCGACCGGCGCCAGTCAGTGGAGCACCGCACTGACGGGTCAGTACGAGTTCGATGCGCCGCCTGTGGCGGCGCAAGGAATAGTGGTCACGCAAGGCGCCGGTTCGGGCAGCACCGTCTATGCGATGAACGAAAGTAACGGCGCAATTGCCTGGGCGCAAAACACGGACGCGGGAGGATCCGGAACCCTCGCCATGTCGGTCGACGGGGTTTATGAATCCCAGCCCTGCCAAACGTATGATTTTGCGCTGCCCACCGGTTTGAGCGTATGGCAGCAGAACACCGGCTGTGACGGCGGCGGCGGTGCGACACCCGTAGTCGCGAACGGCGTCGTCTATTCGCCCATCGGTTCGGTTTATGACGGAACTGTGTACGCGGCGGAGACCGGAGTCGCGCTCGGCAGTTTCGCCGCCGACGTGGCTCCCGCCGTGACCGCTACGGCGGTGTACATGTTGCAGAGCCAGACGCTGCGCTCGATCGCGGTCAGCAACAATCAAGTCAATTGGAGTTTTGCCGGCGACGGCGCTCTCGCGACGTCGCCGATCGTCGTCAATAACTACGTTTTCGTCGGTTCCTCGAACGGCAACCTATATGCGCTCGACGCAGCGACCGGAGCCCAGGTCTGGACCAACAGCCTCGGTGCGGTGATCCCGGCCAGCCCCGGATATGCCGCGGGGCTGCCTTATGCAGGGCTGGCCGCAGGCGACGGGCTTTTGGTGGTGCCGAACGGCACGGCCGTCACCGCGTTCTTGCTCTCAAGTAGTCCCTGATATGCTCTGGTTCGCAGACTTCCTGTCGGCGCTACAGAGCGGCCTGACGCTTCCGGACGTCATCGATTTCGATGCCCACGATCGATTTACGGTGCCAGTTTCAGCGTGGGCTTGAGATTGGCGCGCGGCGACAGATCCGAAACTCAATAATGGCACAGATGCCGAAGTGGACGGCTGGAGCGGGCTTGCTTAGCCCAAGCCTCCGCACCGGTCTCAACACTCGCCCTTGGCTTGTTGAAAACCTCCGATTCTCAACATAATCGCTGTAACTTCCTGTGAGCCTCACTTAGACAGACGATGCCAACTCCAGCATTCCTATTGCCATCGCGTGGCCACCAAAAGCTATATCTCGGATTGCCGTAGCGGGCCTGAATAACTTGCGCGCTATCGACGCGACTACCCGCCCTATTTCGCAGCAACTCCGCGTGCCATGCGCAGCACGTTTTCGCGATGAAACTCCAAATAGCGCCGCTGGCCAAGCGAAAACACGCCGGCGTTCACACGGCCTTCGAGATCGATGCCCATACGCTTTAGGGATCTCTGGTCGGCAACCGGGGACACGATCACTTGTCCGGAGTCCTCGAAGGAAATGAAACCCTTATCGAACAGATGGTCCACTGTCGGCGTCAGCAATAAGCCGTTCTCGCCGTCGAGCCGCTGTTCGTTGTTGCTGTCGCGCCAAGGCTGCACATGGCTCGCGATCAAGTGCTCCATGCGCTCGACTTTGGTGATGCGGCAGGCACGCTCGATTGAACGCACGTTATCCCGAAAGATGCCCTGCCCGCGGCGCGCCTGGACCAGCGCCGTTCTTTCGGTTTCACGAATCGCCGTGTCGACGGTGATTGCGATTTCCACCCGTTGCTCCCACTCCTCGATGTCTTGTTCGGGCGCCGGCGAGTCTCGCTCGATCCTGCTGATCTCGTGACCAACATCGGCCACGCTCGTAGCCTCATTGCCGATCAAACCAAAGAGTGCCGATGCGAGGCCCGCACCGATCTGCGTCAGATAGACGCTTTGCAAACCGTTACCGTCCGGGGTCAGCGGAGCGTATTTTTTTGCCAGCTCTGGCCGCAACCAGGCTATGTGATCCTTGGGCCGGACAGCATTCGCGAGCCGCCGCCAGCGGACGCCGACGCGCCAGCCGATCTGGCTCCAGTTTGTGCCCGCGGTACCGAATTCCTCTGGCTTCGGGCTCTCGCGACAATAGCCGCTGACGATTCCGAGCGCGGCGATGCGTGTGTCGCGGAACGAGAAGACAATGTCTCCAGGAGAGACTTCCCGCATGAACTCGTAAAAAGGATTGCGACGGCCGCCTTTGTTGCGCTTCGGCGACCAGAGATAACCGCCATCGATCTCCTGGCGGAAGGTCTGGTTCTGATTTACCCACCAATAGCGCATGTGACAGCCAATCCCGGTTAATCTTTCCCCAAAATACGGTCCCCGCTCATCACAATGAATACCATGTTGCGCGCGCTTTCCCGTGCTGACGTACGCGTCCCGCCGATACCAATTCACGCAATCGAACTTTAAGCGTATTGCGGTTTGCCTTGGTAATAGAAGCCAGTTGCGCGATGGTTAGGCGCTCTCGCGCCCGCAACGCTTTGAGCACCTGAAGCGACAGGTCCGATAGTTCATCGTCTTGTCCTTGGGCGGTGCGCTCGCGCTCCAACCGCACCGCAAGGCTATCTTTCTGCTTTTTGAGGCAGCGCAGAAAGAAACCAAGCCAGGGTTCCCAATCAGGTGCATTGTCCTTGAGTGTCGTTTGCGTCCGCCGTAGCGCTTTGTAATAGAGGTCCTTATTTTCCTCGATTACTCGCTCCAGCGAGGCGTAGGGAACATACCCGTAGCCTGCCCTTAAGAGGAGCAACGTGGTGAGGACGCGGGAAAGCCGCCCGTTGCCATCCTGAAAGGGATGTATCGCCAGGAACACCACGATAAAAACGGCGGCGATCAGAAGCGGGTGCAGCGCTTCCTCGTCAAGGGCTTTGCGCGTCCAGGCGATCAGGTCTTCCATTTCGCGCGGCGTGTCAAACGGCGTCGCGGTTTCAAAGACGACGCCGATCTCCTGCCCGTCGGCATCGATGGCGACGACATGGTTGGCGAGCATCTTGTAGGAGCCGCGGTGGCGCTCATCTTTATCGCTGTGGCGCAGCAAAGTCTGGTGGAGCTGGCGGACGTGGTTCTCCGTCAGGCGTAGGTCGGCGAAGGCCTCGAACACGAGGTCCATGGCTTCGGCGTAGCCGGCCACCTCTTGTTCGTCGCGGGTCTTGAAGGACTTGATCGCGATTTTGGACAGCAATGATTCGACTTGGGCGTCTGTTAGCTTCGCGCCTTCGATGCGCGTGCTTGACCCGACGCTCTCGATTGTTGCCACCTTGCGCAGTGCATTGAGGCGGTCGGGCGAGAGCATCTTGAGGGCTTCCCACCTCCCCTTGAACTCATCGATTTCCGCGATGAGTTTTACGAGCTCGGAGCCTATTATGAGCTTGGGCTCTCTCATGGTAGAAAAGCCCGCATGACCAATTTCATACCCGATTACACCCAATAATATCTGGTTCTGCAAGCCATTTGTGGCCCTCCGGCGTAATCGGGTGTAATTGGGTATAGAAATGGGTGGGTACTCGTCCCATCACCATCGGGGACGCGAGAAGCTCCGCCATTCGTCTGCCGCGTATCCAACTCACCGCCCTTTTGGCAACTGGGTGCTGTAGTGCAACACACATCTTTCGACCGCTCCCTGACGGCGCGCGGGGAGATAATTAGCCCGGCATTTATCGACCCCACGAACGACGGCGAGATCGCCGGCATATTGCTTTAACGCTGGCCGAGGTCGATGGGCCGGCATGAGATGCATCGGCTTGGAATTTTCACTTCCAGCGCGCATCGAGAATGAATTCGGACTAGCTTCATGCTGCGTCCTGATTCTCCCGGTCTGATAACTCGCGCCCAGAATGGTGGCCACAGGTACGACATGAGACAGGCGATGCGTGGGGTCGCTCCTGTCGAACAGCCATGCTGACCTGCCGGCTTTCTTCGGACCATCCATTGCTAGAGAGAAGCCCCGTCGTTTGGGGCATACTGAACGGACCCGTTCCAGCTGATCACGTGGTAGCAAACGCCTGCTGCGCGCCTTTACCGATTCTCTACCGACAGCAATTCGGGCGACGACACGCAACTGATTCTAATACGGTTTCCGGCTTACCCTGAGATCATCAGTAAGGGTGCCGAGTCTGACCGCGGTTTTTACTATGGTTCTGACGGCCATTTCGTTGGAGATCGCTCGATGAATGCCAAGGTTTCAAACGCGAAATCTGAAGCGAACGTCAGCCCCTGC
>Ga0302310_10003233_pt1 | contig 12763 bp, 13 predicted proteins | sample III_Palsa_N1_2_FD_200451 | JGI IMG/M metagenome (GOLD analysis project Ga0302310, IMG submission 200451) | Peat permafrost microbial communities from Stordalen Mire near Abisko, Sweden - III_Palsa_N1_2 | ecosystem: Environmental > Terrestrial > Soil > Palsa > Peat permafrost | place: Sweden... | reverse complement strand
CAGGCTAAGTTCGCGCCATCGGGGCCCTCAGAACCGCTCCCCAACCATCTCCTCACTCATCGCCCAAAGCGCCTTCGCCCGCTCAGGATCAAGCGCATAAGCCCGCACCCCCTCGCGAACCATACCGCCCGTATCGTCGATCAACGCCGAAACATGGCAATTCTCGCAATACCGCCCGCCCACGTCATCAGCCGGCGCAACCACCCCAGCCCAAACCGAAGTCGCCGCCCCCTGCGGAACCGTCTTCCACGCAAACAACGGCTGCCCCTGCGCAGCCTGCTCCACATTGATCTGCTCGATCATCCCCTCGAGCGCATCATCCCCCATATGCCGCGCCAACTCGGTCTGAATCCCGCCAGGATGAACCGCAGCCGCGCGCACGCCGCGCCCCTTGTGCCGCCGATCAAACTCGACCGAAAACAGCACATTGGCCGTCTTCGACCGCCCATAAGCCGCCCACGGATCATAAGGCGTATGCTCGAACCCGGGATCGACCAGGTCAACATCCGAAAACCGATGCCCCGATGACGCCACATTGACCAGCCGCCCACCCGGCGCAATCAACTCCGCGATCCGGTTGACCAGCACGAAATGCCCAAGATGATTGGTCCCGAACTGCGTCTCAAACCCATCGGCCGTATGCCCAAACGGCGCCGCCATCACGCCCGCATTGCAGATCACCAGATCAAACAGCCGCCCATCGGCAACCAGCCCATCCGCACAAGCCCGCACGCTCTCCAGCGAAGCCAGATCAAGCGAAATCACCTCAACCGCCGTCGCCCCGGCCGCATCAAGCGCACGCCGCGCCTTGGCAATGTCACGCGCCGCGCCCACCACCGTCGCACCATGAGCGCTCAACGCCCGCGCCGTCTCAACCCCAAGGCCAGAAGAAACCCCGGTAACCAGCACACGCTTGCCGGCGAGGTCGATCGTACCAAGCACATCCTCGGTGGTGGAATGTTCGTCAAATGAAGTGGTCATCATACTGGCTCCAGGGCAAAATGATTCGCAAACCCCCGCTCATGTGTTAAACGGAGGGTCACTCCCATAATATACGGAGCCATCCTCCGTTTACAAGGCCCCCAGGCGATCGACGTGCAGAATCCTCCCCCAGCGACCCCACCGCGCAAAACCCGCGCCGATGGCGAACGCAACAGGGCACGCCTGCTCGAGGCAGCAAAGCACGCATTCGCCACACGCGGCGCCGCAGCAACCTTCGACCAGATCGCCCGCGATGCCCAGGTCGGTATCGGCACGCTCTACCGCCACTTCCCCACCCGCGACGCACTGGTCGAAGCAGTCTACCGCCAGGAAACCGACGACCTGGTCGATCACGCCGAACGACTGCGCGACCACGCGGATCCGGTGACAGCCGTCCGCGAATGGATGCTGGAATTCGTCGGCTACATGGGCGCCAAACGCGGCATGGCCGAGGCCCTGAGCACACTGATCGGAGGACCAGACGCGCTCTACAGCGACTCATCCGCCCGCATCATCCCGGCCTTCGACTCACTGGTAGCCCGCGCCGTCGACGCCGGCACAATCCGAATGGTCATCGAACCGATCGACCTGCTGCGCGCACTCGGCGGCGTCGCAAACCTCAGCCCGGACGACAACTGGAAACGATCCGCCACGCAGATGGTCGACGTTTTGCTCGCGGGGCTGCGGACTTAGAAGTGGCCTCCGGCGGCCTAGGGCCATTGCCCTAGGAACCCGTTACCGTCTTGAACTGCGCACTGACCAAGCGTCGCGCGTCCCCGCGAAGCGGCCTGTCTCCCGACACAACGGCAGGATGCTCCGCAGAACAGACACACCAACGCGGACGGTAACGGGATGCAAGGGCAATGGCCCTTGCCCGCCGGAGGCACGTATTACTGGTGCCCAGGTTCGGCATCCGCCGGCGGCGTCGCCAGCCCCGTCCCACGCGCAGGCGCCGCAGGATCAGCATCCCCCGCGGTGCGTTCCTTCGCCAGCTTCGCGTCGTATTGCTTTTCGATCGCCTCGACGCGCGCCTGTTCGGCGGCGGCATCGGTGTCGACGCTTTCCAGGCGCTTGGCGCGCTCGGTTTCGATCAGCTTGCCAAACCGCACGCTGCTCGACGATTTCTTTTCGGCGTAGGCATTGTTGATCAGCTTGCCCAGGCACCCGGTCGCGCCGGTCAGGCCGACGGGCGAGCACGAATTGGTGCCGGTGGCGCCGACGGTTTCGTAGGCCTTGACCCGATCGGTCCATGCCTGGTTGGATGTCTGGTTGGGATTGTCGCGCAGGTCTTCGGGGATGCGATAGCGCTCGCCTTCGTCCTTGCGCGCGCAGACGGTGATCTCGTTGCCCGACGAGGCGGGGCAGACGTCGGTGCCATAAATGATCAACTGGTTGACCTTTTCATCGCCCTGGACCGCGAGCGCGGGCAGAGGCGCGGCCAGCCCGATGCCGGCGAGGGCGAGCAGGGCGGGTACGATCAAACGATTCATCACGGCAGACTCCGACTGCGACTCACGGGACATTATAGGACGTTCGGTGCTTGAACGGTAGCTGAAGCGCAAATCCTTGGAATTTTGCCCAGAGCGGTCGGTCTCACAGCCGGGTCGACAAGCGGATCGCCGCGCGACAGCCCAGGCGGATCGCGTTGAACATCAGCGGATAGGCCGGCGCCCGCTCCGCGCCCGCGTCGAGCGCTGCCCCCAGATGTTCGCGCTCGTCATCGCGAAATTCGCGAATCATCTCGGACAATTCGGCGTCGCTATCGCCCAGCTCTTCCAGTTGCTGCGTATAATGCCGGTCGATCTCGGTCTCGATCGCCGCGGTACAAGCCATCGCCGCCTCAGGCCCGATCAGCGCAGTCACCGCGCCCAGCGCAAACCCCGCCGCCGACCACAGCGGCTGCAACAAGGTCGGGCGCACGCCGCGCTTGGCCATCAGCGCATCGAATTTCGCGCGGTGCTCGGCTTCCTGCCCCGCCATGTGGTTGATCTCGGCCGAATGCGGCGCGCGATCGCCCATCACCGCCAGTTGCCCGGCATAAATCCGCGTCGCGCCAAATTCCCCGGCCTGGTCGACCCGGATCATCGTACTGGCCTTGGTCATCGCGATATCCTTACTTACGCCGCGCGAGCACGGCGATTACCGCCGCGGAAATCAGCGAGCCGAGGAAATTGTACCCCGCCATGCTGATCCCGAACAGCGACCAGGCCGCCACATCGCAGCGAATCACCGGCGCACTCATGATCGCCTCCAGAGCATCCCCGCCGCTAAGCCGCGTGGTCGAACACGTCGTCAGCCCCTGCCACCAATGGTATTCGACACCGGCGTGATACCCGCCGATCAACCCGCTGATGACAATGCCGAGCACAGCCAGCCAGAACAGCAAAGTCTGCGCCCGCACATCGCGCACCAGCCAGGCCAGAACCGCCAGCACCAGCGCGCCAATATGCGCATACCGCTGCCACCAGCACATTTCACACGGCGCCAGGCCATAGACAAATTGCGCAATCAGCGCTGTCGCCATCGCGCCGCCAGGCACGAGCACGGCCAGCGCCCGCGCCACTTTGGGTACAGCGATCATCTCAGTGCTTCCGCGCAGCCAAGGCCGCAGGCGTCGTCCGCCCGATCGTCTGCTCGGCATACCACAACTGGAAATCGTCGATGCCCTTGGCCTTCAGCTCTTCGGGCGTCATCTTGAAGCGCGGATCGACAGTCGCGTCTTTCTCCAGCTCCTTGTCGTCCTTGATCTCGTTGACGAGGTGCCCGCGCAGATCGCTTTCGCGATACGACCGCGCCGCCCGCTTGCGCAGATCGGCATCCGAAATCTGCGGCACGGCAATGTCAGGACTGATCCCGCCCTCCTGCACCGACCGCCCGGACGGTGTATAATACCGTGCCGTCGTCAGCTTCAGCGCCGTATCCTTGCTCAACGGAATCAAGGTCTGAACGCTACCCTTGCCAAAACTGCGCTGCCCCATAATCAGCGCGCGATGCTGATCCTGCAAAGCGCCGGCCACGATCTCGGACGCCGACGCGGTGCCCTCATCGACCAGCACGATAATCGGCAACCCGCCGGCGATATCGCCCGGCGTCGCGTTGTAGACTTCGTTGTCACGCGCATACCGCCCACGCTGCGACACGATCACGCCCTTTTCCAGGAACAGATCGGACAACGCGACCGCCTCATCGAGCAACCCGCCCGGATCGCCACGCAGATCGAGGATCAACCCCGCCGGATGCCCGCCCGTCTGCGCGCGCACTTTGGCCCAGGCATCGTTGACTTGCGCCGCAACATTGGCGCTGAAACTCGACACCGAAATCACGCCAACGCCATTGACGACTTTGCCATCGACCGGCTGCAATTCGATGATCTGGCGCGTAATCGTCACTTCGATCGGATCATCACGCCCGACGCGATACAGCCGCAGATTGACCTTCGTCCCAGGCGGCCCACGCATCTGATCGACCGCATCATCGAGCGACCCGCCATAAATCAGCTTGCCATCCAGATGCGTAATGAAATCGCCCGCCTTGATCCCGGCCTTGTCGGCAGGACTGCCCTTGGTCGGCGCAATCACTTTGACCGCGCCGTCATCGAGCGAAACGGTCAGCCCCAGCCCGCCATACGAGCCCTCGGTCTGCGTCTTCAAATTGGTGAAATCGCGCGCATCCAGATACGCACTATGCGGATCGAGCGTAGCCAGCATCCCGCTGATCGCGCCCTTCATCAGCTTGTCGTCATCGACCGGATCGACATAGCTTTCCTTGATCCGGTCATACACCGCGATCAGCTTGCCAAATTCCGGCCCCGACCGCGCATCGATTGCCGCCAGCCCGGCCGTCGCCACCGGCACCACCGCAATCGCCACAGCCAGCGCAGAAACACGAAGAGCAACATTGAGGCGTTTCGCCATGGGGGACTTTCATCAGTTTGGTCGCAACCCGAGGGCGCTTTATCCCATCCATGTAAACGCGCCGCACCATGAATACCAGATGGACGATAGGGTTTGGGTGTTTCCAAGCCGGTTTGCCGTTATCAAACAAATTCCGCTTTGGTATTCAAGCAAGTCCCGCTCATCCTGAGCCTGTCGAAGGACGCGCGCCAACGCCCGCCCAACGCGAATGCAACATCACCCGGATCAACCGTAGCGCGCATCCTTCGACAAGCTCAGGATGAACGGATCTTTTTGATTTTCCATAACAAATCTGGCGGATCGCATCTCAAGGATGCAGAAATTCCATCGGATTGACCGGGCTACCATCCTTGCGCAATTCAACCATCACCCGCGGATGCCCCGGCTCGGCAACCCCCAGCGGCGCCCCCTGCACCACGGTTTCGCCAACCGCGACATCGATCCGCCCCAGCCCGGTGATCAACGAAGACCACCCATCATCATGCGCAATAATCACGATATGCGCATACCCATTGTACGGCCCGGCAAAAGCAACACGCCCCGCCGCCGGCGCCACCGCCTGCGCTCCGCCGGCCGGCGCCAGCGTGACGCCATGCGCAGGCCCGGTCGGACTCGCCTCACCAAACCCGCTCAGCAACCGACCAGAAACCGGCAATATCCCGGAAAAATGCATCAATGGCGGCCCATTGTCGGCCCGCGGCTCAACCATCAACATTTGCCCGGGCGCCGCCGCAGCAATATTCGCCGGCCGCGGCAAAGGCCCCGGCAACGCCGCCAACCGCCGCCCCAGCGTGTCATCGCGCTCCAACTGCGTCACCAACGACCCCAGGTCACGCGTCTGCTCAGCCAACGCCAGCGCGCGATCAGCCTCACGCCCCGCATCCCCGGTAGCCGCCCGCGAAGCAATCCGCTGCCGACTTTCAGTCGCGGCCAACTCCTTCTGCCGTGCCCCCAGATCACGCTGACTCGCCTGCAACCCCGCCGCAACACCGCGCGCCTGATCCTGCAACTGCCGCCCACGCGCAATCTCGGCGCGCAGCGCAGCAGTACGCTGCGCCACTTCAGGCAACATCGTCTCCAGCGTCGCCCGCAACCACACGGTTTCATGCAGCGAATCAGCACGCATCAAACTGAACGCCAAAGGCCGCCGCGCCATCATCTGCAAAGCCGCAGTCAAACGCACCAAAGGCTGCTCGCGCTGCGCAATGCTCGCACGCAAATCGGCCCGATCGCGATCGATCAACGCAATCCGCGCATGCGCAACCGCAATCTCCGCCTCAGCCTGCTGAATACGCGCAGCAATCGCGGCGGTCTCCCGCGCAGTCCGATCAGCCGCCTGAGTCGCAACAGCCGCATCATGATCCAGCGCCGCAGCCCGCGCCCGCGCATCAGTCAAAGCACGGTTCGCCTGGCTCAACGCCGCACCCGCTTCCCCGCGATTGGCATAAGGCGCATCAAGCGCCAAAGCCACACCCGCCACACACGCCAGCACCCCAGCGCCCAGCCACACCGCACGCGCGGCTATTCCAGCGCGATCACCCTTCACGATGATACGGATGCCCGGAGACAATACTGGTCGCACGCCACAACTGTTCGACCAGCATGACCCGCGCCAGCATATGCGGCCAGGTCATCGGCCCAAACCCGAGCAGCACATCGGCCCGCGCGCGCAGATCCTCGTCATGCCCATCGGCCGCGCCAATCAGAAACCGCGCCTCACGCACGCCATCATCACGCCAGCGCTCGAGCAGCCGGGCAAATTCACCCGACCCCATCTGCCGCCCGCGCTCATCCAGCACCACAGTGCGCATCGCGCCAGCCGGCACCGGCGGCAATGTGCCACCGCGATCAGGCAATTCGGTCATCTTCAACGCGCCCAGCGGCCCGGTCGCGATACGCCTGGCATACCGCTCGACCATATCCGCCTCAGGCGTGCGACCAATCCTGCCCCGGGCGATGACGTGCAACTGCATGCCCCGGCCTTAGCGCAGATCGAACGCCACAAGAATCCCTAGATTTAAGCTTCGCCCTGGTCGCCAAACGCCCACATGCGTTCCAGGTTATAGAACGAGCGCACTTCCGGCCGGAACAGATGGATCACAATGTCGCCAGCATCGACCAGCACCCAGTCGGCAGCCGGCAGGCCTTCGATCCGGACATGGCCAAACCCGCCGTGCTTGATCCGCTCGGCCAGCTTCTGCGCCATCGTCGCGACCTGGCGCGTCGAACGGCCCGAAGCGATCACCATATAATCGGCGATGCTGCTTTTGCCCTCGAGCGGGATCGAAACGATTTCCATCGCCTGGTCATCGTCGAGCGACTGCATCACGAGATCGTGAAGCGAGGTCGGCGCCGGACGCGGCGCTTTCGCGGGGGTGGCGGCTGGCGCCTGGGTGGGTTGAACTTCGGTCATGGAGTTAAGATTTGCTCCGTCGTTAAAAGGCAGAAATGGCAAATACGGCCCCCGCCGGAATTGGCGGAAACCGTTGAAAATCGAACCCGACGAGTCAGGATTTCGCCCCAAGCGACGCAAGGCTTCCCTTGCGGGAAACCTGTCGAACCGGGTGTTTCGTCAGCATATCGCGCATGGGAAAGGCGGGAATGCGGCGATGCCAATCCGGGTCGGCGGCGCGAATGGCCGTGGCCGACATGGGATCGGGATCGAATTGCAAAGGGTATAGCGCCGGAATTCTCCGTCTTGCGCCTGACCCGTCTTTTGCAAGACTTTCCTGCCCGTGCCGCCGGCGCCAGCGGCGCAGCCAGACCATGGCGGGGCTCGCCATAGCGTGCGCATCATACCCCGGACGCGCGATAACTGCAATCGGCATCAATCGGGCAATCCCGCGCCAGTCCCGCCAGCGATGAAACTGCGCTAGATTATCGGCCCCCATCAACCAGATAAACCGAAATCGCGGATACCGCCGCACGATCTGCGACAGCGTATCCACCGTATACCGCGTGCCCATTTCGGCCTCGATCGCCGTCACCCGAATCGGCACGCCCCGCGCCACCCGCCGCGCCGAAGCATACCGCACCGGCAAGTCCGCCATGCCCTCGACGGGCTTCAGCACATTGCCCGGCGACACCAGCCACCACACTTCATCCAGCCCCAGCGCGCGCATCGCAAACACACTGATCCGCCGATGCGCCCCATGCGCAGGATTGAAACTGCCCCCCAGCAGCCCGATCGTCTTGATTTGAGAGATCAGGACTCAGGGCCGAACCTGGCCAGTGCCACGCACCAGCCATTTGTACGTCGTCAGCCCCTCGACCGCGACCGGCCCCCGCGCATGCAACCGCCCGGTCGCAATCCCGATCTCCGCACCCAGCCCGAATTCCCCCCCATCGGCAAACTGGCTCGAAGCATTGACCATCACGATCGCACTATCGACATCACGCAAAAACCGCTCGGCCACAGCATCATCGCCGGTAACAATCGCATCGGTATGCGCAGACCCATGCGCCGCGATATGCGCCAGAGCCTCATCGAGCCCATCGACAATCTTCACGCTGAGAATCGCGTCAAGATACTCGGTATCCCAATCCGCATCCGTCGCCGCCAGAATACGCGGATCGATCGCCCGCGCCCGCGGATCCCCCCGCAATTCACACCCCGCATCCAACAGTGGCTCAACCAGCCCATGCGGATCCGGATAACACGCATCGATCAGCAACGTCTCCATCGCCCCGCAAATCCCGATCCGGCGCAACTTGGCATTCAACACAATCGCACTAGCCATCGCCGGCTCCGCCGCCCGATCGACAAACGTATGATTATTCCCATCCAGATGCGCCAGCACAGGCACCCGCGCATCCGCCTGCACCCGCGCCACCAGGCTCTTGCCCCCACGCGGCACAATCATGTCGATCAACCCCGCCGCGCCAAGCATAGCCCCAACCGCGGCACGATCCTGCGTCGGCAACAACTGCACCGCCGCAGCAGGCACCCCGCCAGCAACCAGCCCCGCCACCAGCGCAGCATGAATCGCGCGGTTCGAATGCACCGCCTCGCTCCCCCCGCGCAGCAACACGGCATTGCCCGCCCGCACGCACAGCGCCGCCGCATCGGCCGTCACATTGGGCCGGCTCTCATAAATGATCCCGATCACGCCAATCGGAATCCGCACCCGCTCCAGCACCATCCCATTCGGCCGCGCACTCCGCTCGATCACGCTACCAGTGGGATCCGGCAAAACCGCCACATCCGCCACCGCCGCCGCAATCGCATCCAGCCGCCCCTGATCAAGCCGCAACCGATCCAGCAAAGCCGCAGTCAACCCACCAGCCTCACCCGCCGCCATATCCAGCGCATTCGCCGCCAACACGTCCGGCCCCGCCGAACGCAAGGCATCCGCCGCCAGCAACAACGCCCGCTCCCGACTTTCCGCCGGCATCTGCGCCATCACCCGCTGCGCACCACGCGCCGCAATCGCCAGGCGCTGCACAAGCCCGGTCACGCTCTCGCCAGACCCAGTTTCAAGCGGATTTTCAATGATCGTAGCCATGGCCTGGCCCTATCATGCCCATACAACGCTGTCACGCGGGAGAGGCCTCCGGCGGCCCAGGGCCATTGCCCTGGGGACCCATTACCGTCTTGACCTGCGCGCTGCCGCGCCCCCGCGCAGCGGCATAGTCTCCCGACGCAGCGGCGGGATGTCAGGCCGAACAGACACCCCAACGCAGACGGTAACGGGATGCAAGGGCAATGGCCCTTGCCCGCCGGAGGCCCTTAAACGCCCGCCGGAGGCACCTTGTGCACGCACCCTTTTCGCGTACATTCCGACCCAAATCACGGGACGGGCATCATCATGAAAACCTTGCAGATCATCCCCCTGGCACTGCTGGCAAGCACAGCCGCAGCGTCCGTCAGCGCACAAGACAGCGCAGTCGAATCCCCCGCGTTGAAAGTCGGCGATTCCTGGCTCTACGATGACGTCACCGAAGCCGGCGCGACAGCGTACAAGGAAACCCGGCTCAACCTCGTCGTGGAGCGCCTGAACGCAGACACCATGACCGTCGGCATCAAACACGAAGGCGCCCCCACCGCATTCGAAGATCATGTCGTGGGCATGGACTGGAGCCAGCGCCGCCTCGTCGATGGCCAGCAGGCCGTGACGACAAAACCGTTCGAATTCCCGCTGAACATCGGCCGCAAATGGACCGTCGATTATATCGACGCCACCCGCCGCGGAAATCAGCTTTCGAGCCATGTCCGCCGGACGTATTCGGTCTCCGGCTGGACCGACATCACAGTCCCGGCAGGCCACTTCCACGCGATCGAAGTCGTCGCCGACGGCGTCGACGAAGCCACCATCGCTGTCCCCGCCATGGCCGGCTCGGCCGTCGTCGCGTCCAGCGGCGGATCAACCAGCATGAGCCACGCGCAACGCGGCGGCGTCGGCAAAATAATCCGGCCAACCCACGCCGAGTTCTACTACGTCCCCGCCCTGAAGAACGTCGCAAAAAGCATCGAAGAACAATACAACACCGACAACGTCCGCCTGACCCGCCAAACCCGAACCCTGATCACCTTCACCCCCTCCACCTAAAAAAATCCTCCCCGCCCCGGGGAGGGGGACCACGCGAAGCAGTGGTGGAGGGGCCTCGCCCCAGGCGCACCCCCAGCAACAAACCACCACAAAAAAAGCCCTCCCCCTGAAGGGGGAGGGTTGGGTGGGGGTGTGCCACGCCAATGAAATCAAACAACAAATCCGCCAAGAACGCCCTAACCAGCCACCCCAAACACCAAAGGCGCATGCCGATCAATCAACCCGGCACTACCCTCATTCAACCCAACCACCTCAACCGCAATCCCATGCCCCCGCATCCGCGAAACAACATCCTCCAACGCCCCAACCGCCGTAACATCCCACAAATGCGCCGCCGTCAGATCGATCCGCACATTCCGAACCCCATCCCGCAAATCAAACCGATCCCGAAACATATCCGCACTGGCAAAAAACACCTGCCCCGAAACGCGATAAACCCGCGTATCCGTCCCCGCCTCAAACGCGACCGACACCTGCATCAACTGCGTAACCTTGAACGCAAAAAACACCCCGCTCAGCAACACGCCAACGGCAACCCCGGCCGACAGATCATGCGTGGCCACAGTGACCGCAACAGTCGCCACCATCACAAACCCCGAAACCTTCGGATGCCGCGCCAGATCCGCCAGCGACCCCCACGAAAACGTGCTGACCGACACCATGATCATGATCGCCACCAGCGCCGCCACCGGCACTTGCGCCACCCACGGCCGCAACGGCACCATCACCACCAGCAGAAACACCCCGGCCACCAGCGTGGATAGCCGCCCCCGCCCGCCATACCGCACATTCCCGACGGTCTGCCCAATCATCCCGCACCCGGCAATCCCGCCAAACAACCCCGCCGCCACATTGGCCAGCCCCAGCCCCGTACACTCCCGCGCCTTCGAACTGGTCGTCTCGGTCAGGTCATCGACCACCCGCGCCGTCATCAGCGATTCCAGCAAACCGACAGCCGCCATCGCAAAAGCAAACGGCATGACAATCCGCAAAGTCTGCCAATCGAACGGAACCCGCGGCAAGGCAAACCCGGGCAGCGAAGCAGGCAACCGCCCCAGATCCGCAACCGTATGGATCGGCATCGGAAACACAACGCTCACGACGGTCAGAACAACAATACAGATCAACGGCGAAGGCACCGCAGTCGTCACCCGCGGCACCAGGTAGATAATCGCCAACCCACCCGCGATCATCGCATAAGTATGCCAGGTAACCCCCAGCATCTGCGGCACCTGGGCCGAAAAGATCAAGATCGCCAACGCATTCACAAACCCGGTCCGCACCGACCGCGAAACAAACCGCAGCAAGACATCCAGCTTCACCAGCCCAAACAAAACCTGCAACAGCCCGGCCAGCACAGTAGCCGCCAGCAGATACTGCAACCCATGCCCCCGCACGAGCGCCGCCGCCACCAGCGCCACCGACCCCGCCGCCCCAGAAATCATCGCCGGCCGCCCCCCGGCCACCGCAATAACAATCCCGATCACAAACGAAGCAAACAACCCCACCTGCGGATCGATCCCGGCGACAAACGAAAACGCAATAACCTCCGGAATCAGCGCAAAAGTCCCAACCATCCCAGCCAGAACATCCCGCCGCGCATCACCAACGCCAGAAAACCATTCGGCGCGATACCGCGCGAGTGTGGTGCCATTCATAAATTTAAAAATCCGCAGCAATCGCCCAAACGCCACCCCCAAAGGGCAACACAGCAATCACAAATGCGTTGCCCGGCGGATCGGCGGCCAGGATAGCCACCCGGAATTGCACCGGGTCCATGCGAATGTGATGGCCATAATCAAGTTCATGACGCAGTGCAACATTTCGGTCGACCGCTGCACAGCCTTAAGCGTGAGTGGCAAACAGACCGGATCGCGCTGCCACAATGAAAGCCCCAAATAAGAATGGCTAAGAATGGGACCAATACGCCATTCAGATGATCTCTACTTGCAGCTGGAGCGGTCACATTTGAGTGTGAACGTCTCGTTTCCAAATAACTTGGCGCAATCTGATGTCGATGAAGATCATTCAGTGAGTAATTGACCATTTCTTGAAACGATCTATAAGTGTTGGGTTCTGTTCTAAATTAGCAATTACCTTTGCCTGACGCCAAACGCTTCCGCGTTTTACTTTTATATCTACCGATATTTGCTTAGGATCGATATACGAAAACGAAATAACGTTTCGTCTCACTAAATGAGCTATAGGCATTCGATTATCGACGATCATAATTGCACCATGCAAATAATCATCTAAATAGCTCATAAAATCCCCATCCTTCATTGCAAAATCTGCGGCCAATTCTATTGCATCATTTAT